>Ga0315290_10003845_pt1 | contig 10791 bp, 9 predicted proteins | sample YL17G12_0_MG_FD_203627 | JGI IMG/M metagenome (GOLD analysis project Ga0315290, IMG submission 203627) | Sediment microbial communities from Yellowstone Lake, YNP, Wyoming, USA - YL17G12_0 | ecosystem: Environmental > Aquatic > Freshwater > Lake > Sediment | place: USA: Wyoming | collected...
GTGACGACGAACTGCAGGTCCTTCATGCTGCGGTAGGCGTCCTGCGGGCGTGGCGTGTAGTAGAGCATCAGCGCCACGCCAGTCACGACGAGCACGATGAACAGATAGAAGCTGATGAGGCCGAGCCCCAGCGTGTAGCCCGGCCGCAGCGCATTGCGGCCGACCCGCGCCGGGTGCACGTGCAGGAAGAAGCTCGAGATCATCGCGGCCGCACGGTCCTTCTCGGTCCGCGGCCACCCGATCCGGAACACCGACCGCCACGTGGCGGTGATGCGTTGTGTCAGGGTCATCGCCATGTACTCACACCTTGAAGCGATAGGCCGGCTCCACGACCCGCTGCAGATCGACGACCAGCTCTCCTCGCGGCGAGAGGTTCAGCCCGAACCACGAGAGCGGGCGAGGCGAGGGGCCGCTGGTCACTTGTCCGCTGGCGTCGAACAGGCTGCCGTGACAGGGGCAGGAGAAGCCCTTGGCGACGCTCCGCACTGTGCACCCCAGGTGCGGGCACGTCGACGAGATCGCGTAGAAGCCGTCGGTCCCATTCCCGATGAACAGCGATCGGTCTGGCAGGAACGTCATACCCGGGGGATACTCGTCTAGCCGGCCGACCGGAAAGCGCGCCGACGGCTCGTAGAGAACGTTTGGAAACAGGAAGCGCGCCGTCGCGCCAAGGAACCCGAGCATCCCCGCGCACACCGTTGTCGATCCCGTGAGGAAGAGCAGCCGCCGCCGCTGCGGATCCTCCACGGTCCCCCCGGGCCCGTCGGCTGGGCGAGGTTGCCATCTCGACATGAGCCTCTCCAGACGCGTCATCGTTTTGCTCCCATTTCTTCCGCGAACAGGCGCAGCGCCCCGAGCGGAGTGTCGTCGATCTCGAGCATCGCCATGACGACGGCGCCCGCCGGACACCGCTCGACGCACAGCCCGCACCGGATGCACCGTTCCTCGTTCTTAATAATGGCGCCGCCCTCGCCCGACACGCGCAGGCGCGCCTGCAGGGCCTCGAGCCCGGGCGTGGCGTCGAGGCGGTCCACCCGCACCAGCCGGAGGCAGCGTTCCGGACACACGTCGACGCAACCGCCGCAGACGATGCAGCGATCCGAATCGAACACCGGGCTGACGTTGCACATCAGGCAGCGCGAGCCCTCGGCCTCCACTTCGCGGGTGGCGTAGGCCTCCTCCACTTCGCGGAACCCGGAACGGCGCTGCACGGGCAGGACCGGGACCTTCTGGCGCGGGATGCGGTCGTAGCCTTCCATCCACCGCGTCAGGCGCACCGGCCGGAACCGCAGCGCCCCCGAGCCGAGCGGTCTGCCCCCGAGTTGCTCGTGGATCGCGAGGGCCGCACGCTTGCCGTCGCCGGCCGCTTGGACAACGATGCGGGGACCGAACGCCAGGTCGCCCCCGCAGTACACACCCGCGACGGAGGTGACCAGCGTCCGCGGGTCGATCTCCACGAGACCGCGCGGCGTGACCCGAATGTCGGAGTCGCCGGCAAGCGAAGTGAGATCCGGCATCTGGCCGATCGCCAGCACGACGGTGTCACAGTCCACCGACCGGTCGCTGTCGGGAACGAACGTGGGGTTGAATCGCCCGTTCTGGTCGAACACCGACGCGACGTCCTGCGTCTCGAGGGCGACGACCTTCCCGTTCTTCCCGAGGAATCGCTTCGGCCCCCGGCCCGGGAGCAGGCCGATGCCCTCTTCCGCCGCCTCGCCGATCTCCTCGTTCGAGGCCGGCATCTCCTGGCGGCGCTCGAGGCACACCATCGTGACGTGCCTGGCGCCGAGGCGCAGGGCGGTGCGCGCCGCGTCGAGCAGCGTGTTGTCGTAGCCCCACGACTCCAGCAGGGCCTCGGCCGCGGGCGGGATTCCCTGTCCTTCTTCGGAGCCGTAACGCAGGACGGTACGCGCGACGTCGATGGCCACGCTGCCCCCGCCGACCACGACGACACGCCTCCCAAGGGCGACGCGATAGCCGAGGTTTGCGTTGAGGAGGAAGTCGACGCCGTTGACGATGCCGTCGAGTTCGGCGCCCGGGATGCTCAGGTCGCGCCCGCGAGTGGCGCCGAAGGCCAGGAACACCGCACCGAAACCCGTGCGCCGCAGTTCAGCAACCGAGAAATCCGTCCCGAGGCGCTTGCCCATTTCGATGCGGACGCCCAGGCGGACGATGCGCTCGACCTCGGCGCGGATCACGTCGCGAGGAAGCCGATATTCGGGAATCCCCTGGTAGAGCATGCCGCCGACGACCGTTGCCGAGTCGAAGACGGTGACCCGATACCCCAGGTAGGCGAGCACGGCCGCGCACGAGAGCCCGGCCGGCCCGGCGCCGACGACGGCTACCCGCGCCGGCTGCCCTTCAATGCGCGCGGCCACGTCGAGGGGCACGGGGTCCTCGCCGAGGAGCCCCGAGACGGCGCTCTCGACGCCGTGGCGCTCGGTAACGGCGCGCTTGAGGGCGCGGATGGCGATGGGTTCGTCGATACTCCCTCGCCGGCACAGGCTTTCGCAGGGGTGTGCGCACACACGGGCGCACACCGAGACCCACGGGTTCGGCGCCTCGGCGACCTCGTAGCCGAGGGCGTAGTCGCCTTCGGCCGCAGCGCGGACGTAGGCGCCCGCGTTCGTCCGCACCGGGCAGCCGCGACGGCAGCTGATCAGGTCGAGGAAGTAGCGTGCCGTCGGGACGAGGGTGCGCAACGGGGATAACATTCTTGGTGTTGTCATCTCTGCAGCAATTCCCATTCCGCGACGCGTGGTACGAGGGCGGTCGCAAGCCGCGCGTAGACGGATGACCAGAGCCGCGGAGACCACGGGTGTGGGCAGTGCATGGAAATCGACGGATCTGCTCCGGTTCCTTGTGTTCGCCGGCTCGCGCTGATCGGGTCATCGCATCGCCTCCCAGCTGAGTCACGAGCCCGCCTCGACACGGCCCCGTCAAGCCGGACCGCGGCGACGCAGCCTGACAATCCTGTCAGCGCCTGCCGGGGCGAACCTGTCAGAAGCGTCAGGTCGGCGCAGACTCGTGGTGCCCAGTACCCCTTAGGAACGCGAGATCCGCACGCGGAACGGGAGTTGCTCTGCTTTGCGGCAACGTGGTCTTTGACGAGAAGTTCAGCCCAATCGAACGACTGCTGGTCGGCGCGCTGACCGTGCTTCTGGGCGCGGCCGGCTTCGCCGCCGGCCGCGCCGCGTTCAGCCCGAGCGGGACCGTACATCAGCCTATGCAATTCAACCATCAACTCCACACCAAGAAGGTCGCACTGGAGTGCGGGGTCTGCCACCAGTACTACGCGGAGCACGAGCATTCGGGCCTGCCGGACCTGGGAATCTGCCAGGCCTGCCACGCGGAGCCCGTCACAAAGTCCCCGGAAGAGAAGAAGCTCATTGCGCTCATCGCGAACCCCAACCCGCCGGTCTTTCAGAAACTCTTCCGCCTCCCAGACCACGCGTTCTACTCGCATCGTCGCCACGTAACGGTGGCCAAGCTGCCCTGCCAGACGTGCCACGGCGGGATCGCGGACACCACCGCGCCGCCGGCCCGCCCGCTCGTCAGCGTGAAGATGAGCACGTGCATCGATTGTCATACGCGGCTGAACGTGCAGACATCCTGCACCGCCTGTCACAGGTGATGGAGTAACGACGGTGGCCATCTCACGACGGAGCTTTCTCGTCGGTGCGGGCGGCGCGGGGATCGGGTTCGGCCTGGGCGCCTTCTCGCATCAGTTCCCGTTCGCCTCACCGCACGTCGGCCCGGACTGGGCGCCCGGTGAAGAGACCTTCGTGCCGTCCACCTGCCTGCTCTGCCCCGCGCATTGCGGCATCCGCGCCCGTCTGGTTGACGGCCACCCGATTCGCCTCGACGGCAACCCGCTGCATCCGATCAGTCAGGGCGGGCTGTGCGCGAAAGGGCGCGCGGGACTTCAATTGCTCTATCACCCGGGGCGCCTGACCGGACCGGTGCAGCGCGTGGGCCCGCCGGGATCCGACGCTTTCGAGCCCGTCTCGTGGGACGCAGCCCTCGCCCGAATCGCCGCGGCGTTGCGCGCGGCCCGGCAGGGAGGAGCCGCCACACCCGTCGAATGGATGGTTGGCGATGTGTCGGGTGTGATGGCCGAGCTCATCGCGGGTTTCTGCCGGGTCGGTGGTGCCACGCGGCTGAGCGTGGACGATTATCGTGACGGCTCGGCGGATATCCTCCGCATGTGCCAGGGCATCGCGGCGCCTCCGGCTTGGGACCTTGCCGGAGCCGATGTGGTGCTCTCGTTCGGCGCAGGGCTTTCCGAGGCGTGGTCTGGGCTGGCGCACGCCTCACGCGCGCGAGACGCCGGGGCCGGGCAGGCGCCGCGGTGGATCCAGGTTGACGTCCGGCTGTCGCGCAGCGCGACGAGCGCTGACGAGTGGGTGGCGGTGCGTCCGGGGACGTATGGCGCCCTCGCGGTGGGCCTCGCGTACATCCTGGTGAAGGAAGGGCTCTACAATCCCGACGAACTGTCGAGGCACGTCGCGGGGTGGGAAGACTGGACCGATGCCGCCGGAACGACGCACGATGGGTACCGCACGCTGGTGCTCCGACACGGCCGGCCCGAAGACGTCTCGGAGCGAACCGGGATCTCCATCGCCAGGCTCGCGGCTCTGGCGAAGACGTTTGGCCAGGCGCGCCGCGCCGTGGCCGTATGGGACCAGTCGGTGGCGTGGCGAAGCGGCGGGATGGCGGACGCGCTGGCGATCCATGCCCTCAACGCGCTGACGGGCCGGATCGGCCGCCAGGGCGGCCTCCTTGTGCAGGCCCCCATGCCGGGGCTGCCCGGGCCCCTGCAGTCGGCGCCCTCCGGTACACCGGATCTGACACAGGCCGGGCTCACCTCGACCACGTGGCCGGGAGCCGACAATCAGGGTGCGCCATCTTCGGTACTGTTCCTGTACCAAGCCAATCCGCTCGCCTCTCTCGCCGGGAGCGAGAAGACGCGGCAGGCGCTCGCCAGGGTCCCGCTGGTCGTGTCGTTCTCGCCGTTCTTCGACGAGAGCGCGCGATACGCGCACCTGATCCTGCCCGACCACCTCTACCTCGAACGGTGGCAGGATGCGCCGGCCCCGGCCTCCGTCGCGTTTCCCGTGTGGGGCGTCGTGCAGCCGATCGTCAAACCGCTGCACAACACGCGGGCGACAGGCGATGTCATCCTCGGCCTCGCCACCCGCCTCGGGGGTGAGACGGCTGCGTGGTCGCGCTGGCCATCGATCGAAGAACTCGTGCGACAACGGGGCATGTCCCTGGCCGCCGCCACCCGGGGCAGCACGTTTGTCGACGCGTTCCGCCGGCGCGAGGTGCGCGAGGTGGAAGATCGCGGCTGGTGGCTCGATCACGGCCAATCCGCAGACCAGTACTGGAAAGCGATTCTCGCCTCGGGCGGGTGGTTCGATCCGGTGTTCGACTACGACAACAGTGCGAGCCGGTCTCAGCGCGCGGACGGACTCGTCTGGGTCTTCCCGGTGGAGGCCCGGCGCCGGCTGGAGCGGTCCGGCGAGCCGCTCGCTGAGGGTTTCCTGCCGCCCGTCGCCACCTCGTCTACCGGGCCGGCACCGGCAACGAACTTCCCGCTCCAGCTGATCCCGTTTCGCGTGCTCACCCTGGCTTCCGGGGGCACGGCCCTGATGCCATGGCTGCTCGAGCATCTGGACGTACTCCATGACGGCGCGTGGGAGACCTGGATCGAGATCAACCCCGCCACGGCGCGGGCGCACGGAGTGGGAGCCGACGACCGCGTGCGGGTCGAGTCGCCGGCCGGCTCGTTCGAGGCCGCCGTCCGGCTGTTTGCAGGTGCCCAGCCCGGTGTGGTGAACGTCCCGTACGGGCTGCACACGCGGGTGGAAGGCTGGGGTGATCCGCGAGGCGCCAATCCCCTGGCGGCCGTGGGCCGGCGTGTCGACGCCGCCAGCGGGTTGCCCGATTGGTACTCGACACGTGTACGGTTGGTTCGGGTCTGAGGAGATTCGCATGGCGCGCTGGGGTATGGCGATCGATCTCGAACGGTGCAACGGCTGTCAGGCGTGCGAGATCGCCTGCCGGTCGGAGAACAACGTGGCCGTCGGCGGGCCGCAGGTGGCGCGCGAGCACCGCACGATCTCGTGGATGCGCGTGCACACCGAGATCGAGGGAGAATGGCCTGCGGTGCGAGCCCGTTTCGTGCCGCGGCCCTGCATGCACTGCGACCGGCCGCCGTGCACGCTGGTGTGCCCGGTGGAGGCCACGTCGGTCGATCCCGAGGGCATCGTCAACCAGATCTACGCGCGGTGCATCGGCTGCCGGTACTGTGCCAACGCATGCCCCTACACGGTGAAGTCCTTCAACTGGCGGAGTCCCCAGCACCCGGCCTCGACGCTGCCCGGCTTGAATCCCGACGTGTCGGTGAGGCCGGTTGGCGTCGCGGAGAAGTGCACCTTCTGCAGCCACCGGCTGCAAAAGGCCCGCGACCAGGCGCGCGTCGAGCAGCGCGTACTGCGCGAGCACGACTACGTGCCGGCGTGCGCAGAGAGCTGCCCGACCGGCGCCATCGTCTTCGGCGATCTGGAGAACCCGACTCACCGCGTCGCCGGGCTCGCGCACGACCCACGGGCCTTCCGCCTCGAAGAAGGCCTGGGCACGCAACCCAAGGTTTACTACCTGTCTCGACGGAACTGAACCGTGACCGATTTCGAAACCGTCGCCCGACTGCCCCAAGACGAACGCACGCTGCTCATGCCGCTGGTCCGGACGACGCGGATCTTCTGGATGTGGGCGGCGGTAATGGCGGCAACCGCCCTCTGGGGCGGGTTCGCCTACGTGTACCAGTTGCGACACGGCCTGGGCGCGACCGGGCTGAACTCGCCCGAGTTCTGGGGCATCTACATCATCTGCTTCGTGTTCTTCATCGGCATCTCCCATGCCGGGACGCTCATCTCGGCGATTCTCCGCGTCGCCAACGCCGAGTGGCGGCGATCGATCACGCGGTCGGCCGAGTTCATTACGGTGCTGGTCATCGGGTTCGGCGCCGTGCAGCCGGTGCTCGACCTGGGCCGTCCCGATCGCGTGCTCAACATCTTTCTCCATGCCCAGGCGTTCTCGCCGCTGCTCTGGGACGTGCTCAGCATCACGCTGTACTTCACGGCCAGCAGCATCTACCTGTACGTGCCGATGATCCCGGACCTCGCCCGCATTCGCGATCTGGGCCTTCGCCCACACGCGCTGTACTGGTTCCTGGCCATCGGGTACCGCGACACGCCGTCTGCGCGGCACGCACTGGAGCGCCTCATCGGGGTCCTGGCTGTGGCCGTCATCCCCATTGCGGTGTCGGTCCATACGGTGATCGGGTGGATCTTCGCGCTGACATTGAAGCCGATGTGGCACAGCGCGATCTTCGGCCCGTACTTCGTGATAGGCGCGATCTTTTCGGGCATCGCCGCGCTCATCATCGCCATGGCGATCTTGCGCCGCGTCTACAAACTCGAGGCCTACTTCAAGGACGTGCACTTCAACAACATGGGCCTGCTGCTGTTCGTGACGACCATCCTGTGGTTCTACTTCACATTCGCCGAACACCTGACGGTCTGGTACGGCGGCGAAGAAGCGGAACTGGCGACCCTGTACTCGAAACTGACAGGGCCGTTCGCTGTTCCCTTCTGGCTGATGGTGGCCTGCTGTTTCGTGGTCCCCTTCGCGCTGATGTCGCGCCGGGCGACGCGCGGCGTGATTGGAACCACGGTGGCCTCGGTGGCGGTCGTGATTGGCATGTGGCTGGAACGGTACAACATCGTGGTGCCGACCTCGCTCCATCCGCGCCTCGACGCCGCGCACGTGGGCTATATGCCGTCCTGGGTCGAGCTGTCGATCATGGCCGGCACACTCTCCGGTTTCGTCCTCGTCTACATGGTGGCCACCAAGTTCTTCCCGATCATCTCCATCTGGGAGACCCAGGAAGGCCGGGAGAAGTCGGTCGAAGAAGTATCCGAGCGCGTGGCCTCCTATCTGCCCGATGACATCGCGATGGTGGACTCATGACCAGACTCCGATTCGTGTCGCGAGCGAGGCGCGCCACCTGGTTCGCGCGATGCCTGGGGGGGGGCGCCGCCTCGCTCCTGCTGCTCTGTGGCGTGGCGGCCGCCAGGCAGGCCAGCGACCGGCCGCCGGCAACGGAAGGCAATCCGTTCCGGGGCCGGCAGCTCTTCCAGGAGAAACACTGCAGCAGCTGCCACTCGATCTGGGGGCAGGGCGGGACGGCTGGCACCGAGATGAGCGTCGCCGTCGCGGGCAAGCCGTTCTACGAGTTGGTCGGCGATTTCTGGAATCACACGCCGCAGATGATCGATCAGGGGACGCGGCTCGGCCGCGCGTGGCCCACGCTTGATCCGGCCGAGATGGCCGATGTCCTGAGCTACCTCTACTACCTGCGCCTGTTCGACGAACCGGGCAACGTCGAGCGCGGTCGCGAGGCGTTCGCCAGGTTTCAGTGCGGGGATTGCCACGCCCTCAGTGGACGAGGCGGCCAGATTGCGGTCCCACTCGATCGGTTCGGCTCGTACCCGTCGCCCACGCCGCTGGCGCAGGCGATGTGGAACGCCGGCCCGCTCATGCAACCGACCCAGTTGCAGCACGGGAATCCGATCCCCCATTTCTCGGGACACGACATGGCCGACCTGCAGGCCTACATCCGGGCCGAGGGACGGCCGCCGAACCGCGTGATCGTCTTGCAGCCGCTCCCGAGCCCGGCGCGTGGGGCCGCAGTCTATCGGAACAAGAGATGCGGTGCGTGCCACGACGGAGCGCAGAGGATCGGGCCCGATCTTGCGCGATCGACCCTGTCGAAGACCGTCGCGGAGATCACGGGACTGCTCTGGAATCACAGCTACGCGATGGGCGCACGGATGGCCGCACAAGGCGTGGCGTTCCCGCAGTTTGAGAACTCCGAGATGTCAGACCTGATCGCCCACCTCTACTTCCTGAGCTACGTCGGGAAAGAGGGGGACCCGAAGCAGGGCGCGGCCATCTTCAGCAGGAAGGGCTGCACGGGGTGCCACGGGAAAAGCTCGAGCGGCGCGCCGGACCTGCGCACGTCACTCCAGCGAGTCGATCGGGCTGGTCTCGCCTCGGCGATGTGGAACCACGCGCCGCAGATGCACCGCACGATGGCCGAGCGCGCCGCGTTCTGGCCCAAGTTCGAACCGGGCGAGATGCGGCACCTGGCCGCGTATCTCGAGACGTTCGCCGTCAAGCCCGCTCTGAAGAAGCCCGGCGCCAAGCCGGGCTCCACGCCGCCCGCGCGCCCCGCGAAGTAGCCGGGGCCGCCTTGGTGTCGTTCGACAAGGACGCCGGCGGGCGTCTCGCGAGACTTGCATCCAGTCAGAAAGACTCACACGCCGCGCCTGTATGCAGAAACTGCGTCCTCCGGCCCAGCTCAAGTACGCAGATCTTCCCCCGCCTCGCCTCCATCCAGCCGAGACCGCCAACGAAACCGGCATTTTGCGGGCTCGTCGCTGACCTTCCTCCCCGGCACGAGCGGTGCACCTCGGCGACCGGCTGGCCGGCCGCAGACCGCCGGGTTCCGGTTGGCTCTTCACTGATTCCCGTGTGCACGAGAACGCATCCCGGGGGCTGGGCAGCCGGACGAGAGGCCGCCGAATGCATGTATGATATACATACGTCAATCGTCCGGAGACGAGGGAGGGTTCGAGTGGGACGCCGACAATGTCGCGCACATCGCACTCCATGGCGTGCGGCCAGCCGATGCGGAGCAGGCGCTCTCGAACGATCCCATCACGCTTCACTACGCCGTCACCGATAGCGGCGAGGAGCGCTGGGTCTGTGCCGGCCCGACTGACGCGCGCCGCCTGCTGGTCATCGTGTGGACGATGCGGGCGTCCCTTGTGCGGGTCGTGACGGCGTACCCGGCGTCTGGACGTTTGCGGGGAGCGTATGCGAAAGCCAAGCAGTTCGGCAAAGCCAGCGAAGAGAACGATTCCTCGGTTCAAGACTGAGGCCGAGGAAGCCCGATGGTGGGACAAGCAGGGCTCGCGGATCGCGCGCGACTTCGAGACGGCTGCGCGCGCGGGTCAGGATGTGACCGCTGTTCCTCCCGGGCTCGCCCGGGCAACGGCCGCCGCCAGAAACATCACCATCCGGCTGCCGCTCGATGACCTGGACAAGGCGCGGCGCCTCGCCGAACGCCGGGGGCTGAGGTACCAGACCTACGTGAAGATGCTGCTGCACCAGGCACTCGAGGCGGACGAACGGCACCTGGTCTGACGACGGGGGCGCACGCCCTCATACGTGATCCTGACACAAGCGTGATCGCGGCCGTGACATCGTCTGGACCCTTGACACACCGGCCCGGCGCGCCTTCGTGCGACCGCTGGTTCTGCCCGCCACGCCCATCGGGAAGGCCAACTGGTTTGGGATCGGGACGAAATCTGAACAGAGTCTCTGAGAGCTTACACAATTGCAGGCGTCGTGGGGGACTGCAAGACCGTCAGGATGTCAAGACTGTGTCGATACTCCGTCCCGACCCCATGTCACGCGGATAGGGAGCGCTCGAGCAGCGGGGACACCTTTGCCAGGACCGGATAATCGCGGTCCCGGTGCAGCACCGTGAGGCCGTGGCGGATCGCGCACGCGGCGATGAGGCAGTCCACGCCGGACCGCACCGTGAAGCCGGCCCGGCGTGCGGCCCGGTAGAGTGCGGCGGCCTCCTCGAAGCGCTCCTGCCGCAGCGGCGATTCGACGCATTGCATCGCCAGCATGGCGTCGCGCGCCACGCGA
>Ga0315290_10003847_pt1 | contig 10789 bp, 15 predicted proteins | sample YL17G12_0_MG_FD_203627 | JGI IMG/M metagenome (GOLD analysis project Ga0315290, IMG submission 203627) | Sediment microbial communities from Yellowstone Lake, YNP, Wyoming, USA - YL17G12_0 | ecosystem: Environmental > Aquatic > Freshwater > Lake > Sediment | place: USA: Wyoming | collected...
ACCCGCCTCAGCGTAGATCTTCTGCGAGATCTCCAGACGCAGGAGCGTGAACTGGTTCAGGATCGCGAGCGTCTGCGGCTGCGGAACCGGGAGGCCGGGAGCCGCCGTCGAGAAGAGAGTCGCGTCATCGGTGTTCGGCGACGCCGCCGCGAGAAACTCGAACGGCTCGACCTTGATGTTGTAGATCAAGATCTCTTCGGTCGAGGCCATGCCACCCGGCGTCGCCACGTTCGTGTCGCGCTCAGTCGCAATGCGACGCGTCGAGATGTTCGACGACGACGAGACGTTGTCGCTGACGTTGTAGGTGAAGCACTCGATCTCCTGATCGGTGTAACCCGAGAGGAGGTCAATCGTTGAAAACAGGGGCTTGTCAGTCCAGTCCACGATGGCGACGTTTCGGCCATCAGGGAGGCGGACTTGCGTGATCTGCGACTGGCCGAGCATTGCCATGGGCTAGACTCCAGAGCGGTGAGGGTGATCGAAGTGAGGGCGAACGGAGGCAGGGACGCGACTCACGCCGCGCCCCCACTTCGCGGGACTACGGGCGGAAGCCCGGCGTGCCGAAGGCCGACGAGTTCACCGCGCCGAGGTTGACCGTCTCGCCGCCCGTGTAGGCCGCGTAGCCGACGCCGCTCGTGGGCGACATGACGACGCCGTTCATCTCGGAAAGCTGCGCGACCGCAGCGCCGAGCGCGCCGTTCGGGCGCTGCGTGAAGTAGCTGCCGAGGCCGCTCGTGCCGTTGGTGGCAGTGTCGGGGGCAGCGGTGCCCGCGCGAGCCATCGACGTGATGTAGGCCTCGCGCGCATCACCCACGACGATCTGGTCGTGGACGAAGCTCGTGAGCGCGACGCCCGTCGCCGCAATGCCCGCCGCGAGGGGGGCCGCAGGTCCGCGGCTCATCATGTAGAGCGCGCCCGCCGAGACGAGGCCCGCGCCGAGGCCGAGCCACGGAGCGTTCTTGTAGATGAAGGCCTGCGTCGGGCCGGTCGACGGCTGCGCCCAGTAGCGCGCCGCAGCGATGGTCGCGGCGGGCACGAGGACGCCCACCGCAGTCGGCAGGACGAAGTTCATCAGACCACGCGAGGACTTCACCTTGCCGAGGCCCGAGAGGGAGATCGCGGAACCCATACCGCGGTGGTGCTTGCGAGTGCTGCGACGACGACGCTTTGCCATGTTGTTGCTCCTATACCAGTTCCCAGCGAGAATGTCCGCGGGGAGGATTCCCGGCGGCTTGAACAGTGTTCCAGAACTTCAGCGACTCCGACGACGGCGAACGCCGCTCACGCCCGCGCTCGCTGATCGGGAGACACACGCGCGGATCATGCCCTCTGCCTCGACGATCATGCGAGAAGCGTTCGTGGAGCGCGATGGTCCGGTCCACTCCTCTTCGCGCAGGGCTTCCGCGGCGTTGCGGATAACATGCAGAGCCTCATTCGTGCGCCCCGCGCACGACTTCATCGCTTTCGCCGCCTTCAGAGACAACGCAGCCTCATCCATCAGTGCGGCATACGCCTGCCGATGCTCCGCAGGCGATCCGGCGATGTTGCCCATGCCGTAGCGGCGCGACTGCGCGCGAGAGCCTTCGAGCACGACCGTGCCGAGCGACCCCCTGAAGCTGCCCGCTCGGCGGGTAGGGCCGCGGAGCTTGGACACCTTCCCGATCATCATCACCTTCGGCATATCACACAGCCTTTCGTTTCGAGATCGCGAGCCACGCGAACGCAACGCCGAGGCCCACGGTGACTGAGCCGACGCTCCAGAAGAACATGCGAAGACGCTGCGCCGCCTCATCCGCGAGAATGGTCGCGCGAAGCTCTTCACTGATGCGGCGAATAGCCGCCGCAGCATCACGGATCTTCTGCACCCTTACCTCGGGAGGATCGCTCGACGAGGCCGCAGCAGACGCTTCGTTGGTGAGATCGGTGACACGCAGGCTAAGAGTATTCGCCGCCTCCACCGCGATCCGACCCGCTGCCGAAGCCTCCCCGATAGCGTTGTCTGCCGCATAGCCCGTGACGGAAAGCTCCTCCATCGCTACGTCGACCGCAGAGGGCGTCGCACCAAAGCGCGGCCCACGGAGAGCGTAGCCCTGACGGTGAATCCGGTGCGTGTGAATCACGAGCGGCTCCTCTTGCCCTTGCGGTACACGGCCCAGCCGATCACACCCGTGAACGCGAGCACGCCGAGGCCGATGGCGAACCACGGAACATCATTCCCCCGCGTACCCTGTCGCCGCCCGAAGACGCGCTGCTCTTCGATGGTGACGGGCGTCGAGGCGCCGTTCGGTGCAGGAGGCTGCGGGCCGGGAGGGGCCACGTCGGGCGGCGGCTGCGCCGCAGGAGCCTCGGGAGCCGGGGGAGCCGTCAACGGCTCGTGCGCGGCTGCGACCGCAGCCTGCGCCTCTTGCCCTGCGGCCTGCGCGGCGTTCGGCACCGGGGAGGGAGTCGCCGCGGCAGCCATCGCAGCGTCGAGGTCACGCCGACGCTGGGTGAGCGCGAGAATCAGGCGAGCTTGCGTCGTCGCGTTCTGCCACTGCTGCACGCGGAACGTCTCCGCGTTGGCCGAAGGGGTCGCCGCCGCCAGCGGCGTCTTCAGCAGCACCTTCAGAGCGTTCGCAGTCTCAGGCCCCCAGAGCCTATCGACAGCGATCCGCTGCACCGCCGGGCTGCCCGCGCCATTGATCGCGAGGCCCGCGAGAGCGTTGTTCGCCTTCTGAAACCGCTCCACCTTTGAGCGGTCATACCCACGCCCGAAGCCGCCGACGTTGCCGAGTACGGCTTCACCCGCGGTGATCCATTCGAGCACGTCGAGGTGCAGTTGCGCGGTCATGGGGAGAGCTTTCCAGAAGAGGGAGGGGGAGAGAGCGAACAGGTGCCCCGTCGTGGCGAAACGCCGGGGCACCGATCAGTTCACTTGCACTTGCCCTTGCGGAACTTGACCTTGCCGTTCTGGAGCTTGCAGAGCTTCCGGCCCTTCACACACTTGCACGAACCCGCACGCATCTTCGCCTTCGCCATGTTGAGACTCCTGTCGTTGTTGTGAGATTGTCGAGGGAGAGAAGAGGGAGAGTCTCCCTCGGAGATCAGTAGCCCATCGCGTTGCGGTAGCCCGCACGCGCCGACTGGCCGGGGAAGTGCGCCATGCCGGGGATCGAAGCGTAGGCCGCGCCGAGGCCCATCGCATTGCGACCGGGCAGCGGAACCTGCGAGTAGCCCTCGTGCATGCTCTCTGCGCGCGGGTCCGTCAGCGACACCGCGCCCATGTGCCCGTAGTTGCCCATGTGGCCGTAGTTGCCCATGTGACCGTAGCCGTAGAGCCCGTTCGTCGTCGTGGGCTTCTGCATGCTCTTGACATACCAGCCGAGGCCGAAGCCCACACCCACGCCGACGAGCGTCGGAAGCATCCATCCCATCTTCTTCATCGCATGACCCCTTGGCGCGACTGCGCCCGTTGCATACCCGTACCGACGCCCGCGAAGAGCGTCAACCCTTGCGGCGCTTGCGGAAGATTGCCCAGATCGCCACGCCCGCGACGACGACGCCAGTGCCCGCAATGGCCCACGTCGTCCAGTCCGTGGGGGCGGCCTTCATTACCTCGGGAGGTGCAGGAGGTTCTGGCGTGGGAGGCGGCGGGGGCGGGGGCGGGGGAGGAGGCGGGGGAGGGGCAGGCCGCCGCGCCCCGAAGAGCCGCGTGCGGAAGTCCCCGAAGGGGATGCTGATCTGCGTTGCGCCCGTGTCGGCGTTGGCCCGCGCGTTGATCCAGTAGGAGTAGGCCGCGTCCTGTCGACGCTGGCGCGTGTCTGCGGGCTGGGCGGGAACCGCTGCCTCTGCACGCTCCGCTTCGGCCCGCTTGAACGCGGTCATCGCGCTGCGGCTGTTCGGCCCCCACTCGCCGTCCACGCCGATGGAGTAGCCGTGGTTCTTGAGCGCCTGCTGCACGTCGCGGACGGGCATCATGGTCGCGTTCTCCGCGGGCATGCTCTCCTGCTCGACTTCACGGACGAAGGACGGTGGGATGAAGCTCTCTGGATCCCCGAGGCCGCCGCGCATGCGGAGCACGCCCGCCATGTGGTGCTGATTCATCGCGAGGCGCGTCGCGCCGTTCATGCCCCAGACGGTGTAGGTGTTCGACACGTTCGTCCTCTCACTTCCGAAGCAGCAGGAAGCCGCCGCCGATCACCGCGAGTGCGCCTGCACCCCAGACCCAGCCGGGGACGCCCTTCGACTCTTTCTTGCCATCCTCACCACCGCCGCCACCACCGCCGCCACCGCCGGGGCTGGGACCGGGGCGATCAGGATCGCCGCCGGGACCGGGAGCGGGACCGGGACCGGGGCCACCGCCGGGATCGGGGGGCGGGGTGAAGGTGCCTGCGGGGTTGGCAATGCGGACAGGCGCAGGCGGGGGCGGGGGCATCTCACTGCCGGGAGGGGGAGGCGGCAGATCGCTGCCACCACCTGCGGGAAGTGCCTGCGGCGGGATACCCGCTGCCGGGAGTGCCTCAGGGTAGAGCTTCTGGATGCTGTAAAGCGCCGTGATCGCCTTCGTGACGGCGAGTACTTCGTTCGTGTCTGCGGGGTTCGGTCCCGTGGGCCACGCCGCCTTGAAGGCGGTGTAGAGCCGCCCGAGCTTCGTGGTCGTCGCCGCAGACAGTGGGCTGAGAGCCGCCCCACGTCGAAGGATCTTCAATCCCACCGCAACCGTGACGATGAGTCCGGCTTCGCGCTTCAGTGCGTTGGCCGTGATCCACTTGGGATCGGTCGGGTCGCGCAGAACGACCTGCCCGCCGCCCTCTCCGACGAGGTCAGGGCGCAGGCTGCGGATCTGAGCCATCAGCGTGAGGAACACGGGATCGGGATCAATGCCTGTGATCGTCGGGTTGATCGTCGTTGCACCAAGGCTCTTCGCGGCGTCCCACGCAGCGCGGAACTTGTCTTCCTGCGTTGGCGTGCCGCGGAAGCCCACGTCGGCCTGCTTGACGATGACCTTCGCAGCCTGTGTTACGCTCTGCATCGCGACGATGGTCGCCTCCATCGCTGCGGGAATCGCGTCTTCGTTCTGAACGGCGACCTTGATGCCCCCGCCGAAAGCACGAAGCATGGCCCGCGTGTCCATAACATCGAACGCACGCGCAGCCGCTTGCACAGCCGCCTGCGACAGCGTCAGGGCGATCACCGCCCCTGCGCCCATCGTCACCGCGCCGAGGATGGCGCTGATAGTCGCGACGATCACCTGCGCGGAGACGGCAGCAACGATCTCCCCCGTCTGGGCGTCTACGGCGGCTTGCACGGCTCGACGGAACGCCCAGCCTGCTGGCTCGTTTACATACGGGCCGAGGATGGCCTCTACCGAGTTTCCACGCGACGCGCAGTAGATATCCAGCACCGTCCGCAACCTCTTGGCCTGCGGATTCTGTTTCGCCGCGTCGAGGATCTCCAACAAGATCCGGGTCTGGTTCATGCACCCGTCGCCGCAGTACACCGTCTTACGGGCCGCGAGGATATTCTTCCTGATCGCGTCGTAGTTCCCGCGAACCATGTCCGCATCCTGCCAGTCGATGCCCGGAATGGACGGGCGCCCAGCCGCCCTAAGAATGGCGTTAGCCTTCGAGGCAGCCTCCGCGATGGCGCTTCCGACCGCCGCTGCGGTTGCCTTCAGAATGAAGATCGGAAGGTGGCGCTCGACGCCTGCGGGCGTGGTGTAGGAGATCAGGATCGCAGCCTCCACGTCAGACACGACGGGGAGCACCTTGATCTTCAGTTCCTTCTGGCTTTCGATGTAGCCGCAGGTGATGCGGTCTGCACCCTTGATCACGACGTAGTTGTTGACGCCCGACTTCGTGTAGACCGTAGGCTGATCCGCAGTGCCGATTGCCAAATAAACAGGGGTGTCCACCTGACTCGGAGGAACCGTGGGAACCCCGAGGCCACGCCCGAGCATCCCGCGCATGTGCGCGCCGTGCGCGCCGTGCATGTAGAAGGGCGAGGCGTCGTGGCCGTGAAGGCGTGCGCCGACGACCTGCCCGCGAAGGCCTGCGCCCGTGTCTGCGTCGAGGCGACGGATCACACGGCCCACTGCGCCGCTGTACGCGCCCGCAGGGAGCGCGCCCACTGAAGACAGGCCGCGAAGGCTCCCAAGCTGCGCCGTCGTCGCGCGGGTGTTCGTCAGGCGGTCATAGGGCGCGAAGGGCCGCACCGGGGCTTTGTTCGTCGCGCGCGGCGGGTTCGACGGGAACTCGGGCGTCGTGATCGGCGGGTTCGTGAGGTAGTGCCGCAGCGGGTACGTTCCCGCATACGTCACGTCCGTGATCGGCGGCACCGTGCCGGGAGGAATGAACATCTCAGAGGGGACGGGGCTGTTGCCGAAACCGCGGAGCACCATGGGGGGCCTCAGATCGATGGTAGGACGGGGCTTGCCCGCGTAGTCGTGACGGCTCACCATGTCACCCTGCCGTGAGGCGGCGCGACTTCGGGGTGACCCGGCGGCGGCGCTTGAACACGAAGAAGCCGACCACGCTTGCAGCGAGGAGGACACCCGCGCCCGCGAAGGCGTAGTAGGTCCACGAGGGGAAGCCCGAGGTGGACGCAGGGCGCCGGGGCGGCGTCACGACAGGCGTAAGCACGGGCACGTCGCCCGAGCCGGGCTCAGGGGGAGCCGCAGGCGTCGGCGTCTGGAGGCTCTCCGCGGGCGCAGGCTCAGGCTGCGGGGCAGACGGCGCAATGCCACCCTCGCCGCCCGCAGCAGCGACCGCCGCGTCACACGAGGTTAGCTGCCGCACGCGCCCGATAAACTCCGCGACCTCGCCCGTGAAGCTGGAGAGAGCTTTGTAGACCCCGGTGTCAAGCTCGGGCGACGACCAGACCTGCTGCTCGTAGAACGCGCCGCGAGGCCCGACGAGGTCGTTGTAGACCGGGATCAGGCTCTCGTACACGTCGGGGTTGATCGCCCGCGCGTTCGCAGCGTCGTTGATCAAGCAGTTCATCGCGGCGCGCAGGCGACGCTGCTCCCGCTGGAACATCCCGATGGCTTCGTTGCGTTGCGCGTCCGTGGGCGCGAAGCCCAGCGGGCGCATGAAGGTCTGTCGACCGCGTCTCATCGTCGACCCCCGTTGCCGTGCCCGTTCGAGATAATCTCGCGCGCGCCCGACTGCGCGTACATGACCTGCGCGAGCGCCGCCTCGCGGTTGTGTGCGCGGTCAATCGCGGCTTGCTGCGTGGCGACCTGCCCCGCGACGGGCGTCTCCGCGTAGGCCGCGGGAGGACCGCTGCGTTGCTGGCGCGGGATGCCCCGCGACACGAAGTCCTGATAGGGCAGCGTGTAGTCCGTGGGGAGGCGGTTCCAGTACTGCGCCGCCTGCGTCGACTGAAGCTGCATCAGCGGGTTCACGCCCGTGATGCGCGCGACGACCGCACGCGACCCCGAGGGTCGCGCTGCATTGAGCGCGGAGTAGACGCTCGCAAGCGGGTGGCGCGGCGCAGGCCCGAGCTTGTACTGCTGGTTCACCATGCGCTGCGGCAGGTACTCCGGCATGCTCGCCGCCGCCGCCTCGCAGGACGTGCAGGCAGCTTGATACTGCTCGATGGCCTGCCCCATCAGCCCCGGCGAGCGGGGGTAAAGGTGCGACCTCTTGAGCGTCAGCGAGAGCGCCTGCACGTCTGCGGGCAGACGGTACTGTCCCGCAGGCATGTGCTGATCCCGCCCCCAACCGCTGTTGCCCCATGAGGTCATGCGTACCCCTTACCAGCCGCGCGCGGCGTTGTAACCCCCACCCCGCTTGACGCCGGAAGGTGCGGGCCGCATCTACTTCGTGACGCGGAAGCGGGCGGGGAAGCGCACCGTCGCACCCGACCCGCCGCCGCGCCGCTTCGCCTTCACCCACGCCCGAGCCTTCTCAGGAGAGATCTTCGCCGCCACCTTCGCGGGACGGCAGAGAGGATAGCCCCCCTCCCGCTTCGGGCGCCCGCACGCCGCGTACCCGCCGCCGGGGAGAGGACGTGCGAGGTCGACCCACTTCTCCGCGTACCACTTCGCGAGAGGCTTCGCCCCCTTGCGCCCGTGGAACGTGCCCCCGCTCCGCTTGTACTCCTGCACGAGCCGCCCCGAGGTGTAGGCGTTCCACCGCTCGACCTGCCCGCGCAGCCTCGTCTTGATCCGGCACCAGAGGGCAGGGTCAACGACGTGATCTGGCGCGGTGCAGGTCTTCACCGCCGACGCTTCTTCACGAGGGAGGCGTAGATCTTCAGCCGACACCCCGGCTCGACGGGGACGACCTCGCGGTAGGCGCGGATCGCGGCGAGCTTCGAGGGCGACGTGATCGTGAGGCTCCGCGTGGGCGAGGTCCGCGTCGGCCCGCGACGAAGCCGGAGAAAGCCCTTACGCTTCGCGCAGTAGCGCGTCCCGACGACGGTGAACGTCGGCATCAGCGCCCTGCGCGCTTCCCGAAGCCCTGCGCGAAGGCGACGGTGGGAGTGATCACGGGGAACATCCCCCCGAGAATGAACCAAGCGATCCCCCAGCCGACGCTGTTGTTTCGCTTGTAGCCGTGGAAGCCCGAGACGCCCGCGGAGGCCGCGGAGATCAGTCCCCAGATCAGCCGCCCCGTATTGTTGGGCGTCTCCGTGGAGCCGTTCCCGGTGTCAGGGTTCGGTGGATCCCCAAGGGAGCCGAGGTTGCTGATCACGCGCACGTCGAGGGGCTTGAGGTTCATGCTGCTCTCCTACCGTCCCCCGCGGCGAGTGTCACCCCCGGCTCAGAGCGCGAAGTCGCGGTGCGACTTGTACGGCTTGAACTCGTCGCCCGGCTTGAAGTTCTCGACGGTGCAGTCGAGGCTCACCCACTTCGAGGGGTTCTCGTGGGGCACGCCGACGATGGGGTAGATGTGCTCCCAGTGCTTCCCGGTCGTTGAGATCACGCGGGCGACGACCGTGAAGCCGACCGCCTTCAGCAGGCTGGCGATCAGGATCGTGGAGTCGTCGCAGTCGCCGCCGCCGCTTTCGAGGGACTCCTTCACGGTCGAGAAGGTGTCCGTCTCGGCGGGGTCGAAGGTGTAGCGGAGGTTGAGGACGGTGAAGTCCCAGATCCGCGTGATCTCGCACTCGGCGTCGCGGGCCTTGCAGGGGCGACCCACCGGGGCGCGGTAGAACTGGCCCCACGCCTCGACGACGGAGATCTGCTGCCCCGTCGAGGGGTCGCGCATGTAGTCGTAGCGCGCCGTGATGAGCTTCCGAGCCAACTTGATCGTCTCCGGGTCGCGCAAGCTCTTCGCGACCATGCCCGCGATAGCCTTGACGTGCGAGTCGAGGTTGTTGCCTGTGTCCCCGAAGGCACGAGGGGCCGCGCGAAAGTTCGTCCGCCCGAGATTAGTCATTGATGATCTCTCCGAAGGTGCAGCCTCGCCGCAGGCAATGGCCCGTGCGGTCATAGCCGTGCTCGTCGAGGAAGACGTGGAACTGGTGCGCGTGACGCGCCCGCACCATGTCGCGCAGGATGCCCGTGTCGCGCGGCAGCGCCAGATAGAAGCCGAGCGGCGCGGGGTAGTATGCCGTCTTCACGTCTACGCGCACGATCTGCGAGCCCCGGGGAGGTTTCGCCCTTGCGACGAACATGCGGTAACCGTAACTCGTCGCGCCTCTGGGAGGTCGCGACTGTAGCGTGATCGTCACGTCATAGGTGCGGGGCGTGCTGTGGAAGAACAGGCTCCCGCCTTCCATCAGGTGCCGCACGGGATCAGCAGAGGCAGCCATGCCTCTCCCTACCGTCGCCCGCGGTAACCGTCAACGGGCTGCGGAGCACCGCGCAGGACGCACCCCGGCCCCACGCGCTACCCCTGAGGAGTGCCGTTGATAACCGTCTCACCCTTATCTAAGGCTTTGATCGTTTCTTGTCGAGTAGGGTCTTGCGGGTCAGGGGTCGAGGCTGTACCTAGTGCGTCCCCGCATGGCACTCCCGACGCTTCCGCCAGTCTACCAGCCCGCAACCTACAACGCCCGTCTTGACCCCTACAAGGACTACTACCCAGCAGACGGGTTGTTGCACGCCTACCTCTGGTGGGCGGGCGAGGTCGTCTACGCGACGCCGCTGTTCCACCTCGGGGCGATCCTCCCCGCCGTCTGCCACGAGGCCACGCGCAGAGGCTACCGCCTCGCCGTCTCCGGCGACCCCGTGCGGCTCTGGACGTGCCTGATCGGAGGCTCGGGGAGCGGCAAGAGCACCGCGCATAAGATGGCCGTTCAGTTCTATACGTCGGTGCGGCAGCACCTCCAGCCCCTCGACTTCCACAACCCCTACATGCACCTCGGCGGCTCCATCCAAGGCGTGAAGCACGCCCTGATGACAGATCACCGCGAGGCGCAGATCGACCGCGTCGTCGCGATCCTCGAAACGGATGAGCTAACCCGCTTCCTCCCGCGGCGGCAGGGGAGCGTCACCGAAGACCTCTGCCAGATGTTCGACGGGCGCGCGTTGACCGACCACACGCGCACCGCGCAGCGTGACAAGCAGCAGGGGATCCTCTCGCACCAGTCGCTGGAAGATTACACCCTCTCGGGCGTCTTCGCGACGACGCCCGCAGCCCTCGACGACTCGACCTCGGAGACGTACTTCACCGGGGGGCTGTTCTCGCGCATCTTCTGGGTGACGGGCAAGGTCGATCCGGCCTCGTGGGCGCCGGGGCTGATCGACTGGCAGGACGTGCGCCGCGCGACCGCCATCGACCGCTGGAAGCAGTGGGCCGCGTGGGCGGACGGATACGAGATGGCAGGCGGGAAGCGCGTCATCCACCTACCCGCCAGT
>Ga0315290_10003848_pt1 | contig 10789 bp, 8 predicted proteins | sample YL17G12_0_MG_FD_203627 | JGI IMG/M metagenome (GOLD analysis project Ga0315290, IMG submission 203627) | Sediment microbial communities from Yellowstone Lake, YNP, Wyoming, USA - YL17G12_0 | ecosystem: Environmental > Aquatic > Freshwater > Lake > Sediment | place: USA: Wyoming | collected...
TCGGGCATCTGACAAGCTCACCCTGCACGGAATTTCCACTACATCGGCTTTTGGCCGAAAAGCGACCGATGCCATTGGACTTGCGCTTCATCCGCGGCACCAACCGGTTAGAATGGAAGCCCAAGAGAGTAACTTGGGTTAGGCCGCATTTCTCACCGGCGTAGGACGGATTGTCAATCCGTCCTTGTACGGGACGGGTTACCAACCCGTCCTACGGCAACACCCTGTGCCCCCCGCCCAGGCCGGTGAGAAATGCGCTCTAGTGTTGCGACCCTGACACCCCGTTAGACATCCGACACCCCTCCCGCCCTGCCTACGCCCTGCCGCGATGGCCAGGGCACCCCATAACCACCTATCAGCCATAAAGTTACGTCACTATCCCGATTTCCCGGGGATGGCGGCATACCATTGGCATGCTTGTTGCGGGAATTCTAGGGCAGCTCCAGGCAAGGTGGCTCCCGGCGGGTCGGGGTGCGCGGTTGGCCAAGCCCGGAGGGTGGTCCCCCTGTGACGAAGACCATTCTGATAGCCGACGACTGCCACAGCATCTTGGAGTACCTTCGGATCGAGCTAGCGGGCGAGGGCTACCGCATCCTTTTGGCCGAAGATGGCGATCAAGCGGTGCTGATGTTTCAGGCCGAGCAGCCCGATGTGGTCGTGCTCGACATCAGCATGCCTCGAATGGGTGGCATTGAGGCGATGGTTGCGCTGCGCTTTCTTGACCCACATCTGCCGGTGATTCTGATCACGGCCCAACTCGGAGGATGCCCCGACGACCCCCGCGCCCGACATGCCAATGCCCTGCTTGAGAAATCGCCCGATCTGGCGGAGTTGAAGTCGGCGATTGCCGGGTGCCTGACCAGGTCGCATCCCGGCGGGCTACCGGCCGGATAGCCCGAGCCTCCCACCACAGCACTGGCGAGACGCCCGTGCCACCCAACCTCACGCAGCACAGGCGGCTCGGGGCTGCTTCAGCAGCTTGACCACCTCGGCGTAGACCACCTCGGGGGTCAGTTCCCGCATGCAGCGGTGGTGCCCCAGCGGGCAGACCCGGTTCTGGCAGCCGATGCACTCCAGCTCGAGCCGCAGGTCGATGGCCAGCACGGTCGGGTTCTCGCTCCAGATCGGCAGCGTCGGCCCCCGAAGCGTGACGACCGGCTTGCCGAAGGCGGCCGCCACGTGGCGCGGTCCGCTGTCGGTCGAGATCATCATCCGGCTCCGCCGGATGCAGGCCTTGGCCGTGCCCAGGTCGAGGGGCTGGTCGGCCATCGAGAACACCCGCGCATGGTTGGCCAGGCCGACGATCTGCCGGGCGACGTCCCGTTCCTTGGGCCCGCACGTGACCAGGACGTCCTGGTCCAGTTCCTGGGCAACCCGGTGGGCCAGGGCGGCGAAGTGTTCGCTCGGCCAGAATCGGGCCTGGCCGTTGGCACTTCCGGAGTTCAGCGCCACGACCCGGCCGTCGCCACGCAGCCCAAGGGACTCCCAGACGCGGTCGGCCGATTGCTCGTCCTGTTCCAGGGTGGCCAGTTCCAGCCGGCGGGACTCCGGCGGGCAACCGACGGCCTCGGCGATCTTCAGGTAGTAGTCGACCATGGGGCAATCGGCGATGGAGCCACGCACTTTGGGGGATTCGATCCGCTTGGTCAGCAGGGGGCCGCGGCAATAGCGGCTGTAGCCGATCCGCTCCCGGGCCGCGCCCAGCCGGGCGATGACCGCGGTCCGCAGCGAGTTGGGCAGCAGCAAGGCCAGATCGACCTGCCTGCGCCGCATGCGACTGACCACCCCCCATTGGCGCAGCCCCCGCTGCGTGGCCCGGGGGTTGAAATACCACTGCTCATCGAGCCACGAGGTGCCTTCGAGCACGTCGGCCAGATTGGGCCGCATGATCCCGATCAGCCGGGCATCGCTGCCGAAGTGCCGGCGCAGGGCGCGGAGCATCGGCGTGGCCATGACCAAATCGCCCAGCCAGTTGGGGAGGAAGATGCAGACGTTCATGATGCTGTTAAACTGGACTGGCTACAAAGAGCAGGGAAACCCCTTCCCACCTTGTACCATCCCGGTGCAGGCTTGGCCCAGGGCTCGGGAGGATACTTCGACCGCTCGTTCCGACCAATAGCAGTTCGGCGTCCTACGGTGGCATGGGCCGAAAATCCCTCATCATCAGCGCCGCGGGAGCCATTGGCCCAGCAGGGGCTCCACCTCCGGTTGGCCGCGACGGAACTCCGTCGCGATGCGCAACGCCCACAAGGGCTGCCTGCCGAGCCGGTCGACCCCGAGCTTGACCAGGTCTTTGCGGGTGCAAAGCACGGCGGCCGCGTCCAGCTCCTTGGCCCAAGCGGTCAACGATTCGATGTCCGCCCGTGCGTAGCGATAATGATCGGCAAATTCGCGGAAGCCAATCACTCGATAGCCGCACAATTCCAGAGTGCGCCGGAACGCGGCCGGATTGCCCACACCACAGAAGGCAGCAACCGGAAGGTCGACCAGGCAATCCAGCGGCGCTTGCTGCCCGGAGTGGTTCCCAAGGCCCTGGGGCGCGTGGGCCGTTTCCGCCCAAACGGCGGCTGGGGCGTATCGGGCAGCCCGGCTGCGAATCTCCTCCCGACGCTCCGGCGACACCAGGTCGCAACGGGAAAGGACGACCACCTGCGCCCGGCCCAGCCCGGCGGCAGGCTCCCGCAGCGTCCCCCGCGGAACCACGTGCCCAAACCCAAAGGGCTCCAGGGCATCCAAGAGAACGATGTCCAAGTCCCGGGCAATGCGGCGGTGCTGGAAGGCGTCGTCCAGCAGGACGAGCTGACAGCCGAGTTCCTCCACGGCCATCGCTGCGCCTGCCACCCGATCGGGGTTCTGCACCTGGGGCACGTCGGGAAGCAACTGCTCCAGCTCGGCGGCCTCGTCGTTCAGCGCCCCGGCTTCCGCCCCGTAGCCCCGGCTGACCACGGCGATCCGGACGCCGCGGAGCCGAAACCACCGGGCGAGCCATTCGACCATCGGCGTCTTGCCCGTCCCGCCAAGCGTCAGGTTCCCCACACTCACCACGGGCACGGGCATTCGATGGATCGCACGCCGGCCCGAGTCGTAACGCCAGTTCCGCCACCGTACCCCCAGGGTGTAGGGAATCTCGGCCAGGCGGAGCCCAAACCGCAGGGCCGAGGCAATGACCCCGCGACGTTGGCCGCTGACCAGCTCGCGGAACTGAGAGGGACTGAGCAAGGGCTTGACCCCCGTTGGTGGTAGGATTCCCGGGGCTAATAAGGTGAAGCGTATCTGGCGGCGGGGCTTCGGGCCATGGCAAAATGGGGTAGCTGAAAAGGAGGGCCCCACGATGGGTTCACGACGCGAATTCCTCAAAACGGCGGCGGCAGCGGCAGCGATGCCCGCACTGATGCTCGGCCGAGGGATCGGCGCGGAAACGGGCAACTCCCCTCCCGTGCGAGGCGAGTCGTTCTTCCAGACCCGGGGAATCGTCCTGGTGGTCCGCGATCTGAGCACGCTGGACTGGCCGGGCCGGGCGAAGCGGGCGGGGCTGACCACGATCGCCACCCACATCTTCCCCCACGAGGTGGCCGCATTCGTCCAGACCGCCGAGGGCAGGGCGTTTCTCGACGGGTGCCGGAAGCTGGGCATCCAGGTGGAGCACGAGCTGCACGCCATGAGCGACCTGCTGCCGAGGTCGCTGTTCGACAAGGACCCGGCCATGTTCCCCATGAACGAGCAGGGGGATCGGGTGCGGGCCTTCAATCTCTGCATCCACTCCGAAAGCGCGGTCCGCCTCGCGTGCGAGAACGCAGTGAAGTACGCCCGGCTCTTACGGCCGACGACCGGCCGGTACTTCTACTGGATCGACGACGGGCAGCCGATGTGCCGCTGCGCGAAGTGCCGCGGCCTGTCGGACAGCGACCAGGCCCTGGTGCTGGAGAACCGGATGCTGGCGGCGCTGCGGGAGGCCGACCCTCGGGCGACTTTGGCCCATCTGGCCTATGCCCGGACGCTTCCGCCGCCCCGGGCGGTGAAGCCCGGCCCGGGGGTGTTTCTCGAGTTCGCCCCGATCTCGCGGCGATACGATCGGCCGCTGTCGGACCGGCAGGCGCGGCCCCCCGGCGGGCCGAGCCACGGGGAGCTCCTCGACCTGCTCGACGCCAACCTCGAGGTGTTCGGACGCGAAGGGGCCCAGGCCCTGGAGTACTGGCTCGATCTCTCGCGATTCTCGGGCTGGAAGCGGGAGAACGTGCGCAAGCTCCCCTGGAACGCGGACGTGTTCGCCGGCGACGTCGGCACGTATGCTGGCCGGGGGATCCGGCATCTGACGAGTTTCGGGGCCTGGCTGGACGGGGACTACGTGAAGCGTTTTGGCGAGCCCCCGGTGGACGAGTACGGCGCGGCGATGACTGGCGGCAAGCATCCTGGGCGCCCCTGAGGTGGGCACCAGGAGGCACTGGTTCTCTCTAGCCCAGGCCGGGAGAAAGGGAACTCTCTGGACCGACGGATTCCCAGGCGTAAACGCCTGGGCTAGGGAAAACCCGGCGGCTCGGCGGCGGCCTCGACGGCGGGCAGCTCGACCAGCACGCGAGTGCCCTGGCCGGGGGCGCTCTGGACGGTGGCCCGGCCGCCCAGCAGCCGGACGCGCTCCCGGATCCCCTGGAGGCCGAAGTGACCGGGCTCGATCTGTTCCGGGTCGAAGCCCTTTCCCCAGTCCTGCACTTCAAGCCGGATCAGGCCGTCGCGGTCGGTCAGCGTCACGCGGATCCTCTCGCTGCCGCTGTGGCGGCAGGCGTTGCTGAGCGACTCCTGGACGATCCGGAAGATCGCCGTCTCCAGCGGGGGCGCCAGCCGCGCCGGCCGGACCTCGTGGACAAACTCGATCGGGCGCCCCCAGCGCTGCTGGGTCTCGCCCACGAGGTGCTCGACGGCCTCGACGATCCCCGATTCCTCGAGGATCAAAGGGCGGAGTCCGCCGATCAGTCGCCGGGTCTCGTTGACGCCGTCGCGCAGCAGGCCGAGCGCTCGCTCGAAGCGATCGCGGGCCTCGGGGGAGTTGCGATCGCCGAGTTGCCCGCAGGCCTCGAAGCACATCAGCGCCCCGGCCAATTGCTGCGAGAGGCCGTCGTGGATCTCGTAGGCAATCACCTTGCGATCGCTTTCGTGCAGCTCGAGCAGTCGCCGCAGCCCGGCGATCTCGGCGAGAAGCTGCTCGGTCGTGTTGGCGGCGTCGCTCATCGGCGTCCTCGCGGGCGGCTACGGCACCAGGCGGACGGCGGCCAGGCCGTGGGGCTTCAGATCGAGATCGACTTGCCTCGTTCGGATCAAGGGGGGTTTCATGGGCAGGGGCCTGAGGTCGCGCTCCAAGAGGTCGGTCTCGACGGCCGTGCGGTAGCCGGCGACGCCCAGCGTGATCGGGCCTTCCCGGCCGGCGACTTCCCTGAGGCGCAGGAGGATGCTTCCAGGCGGGCCGTCCTCGGCCGGCTTCAGGCAGGTCCCGATGGCCCGGCGTTGGTCCACAAAGAGCCAAGACGCGACGCTCTTGGGGTCAGCCAGCCGCCCCCGGACGGCCAGAAGCGGCTGGAGGATCCCGCGGCTGAACAGAGCGGCCGCCTCCTCCGAGTACGTGCCGAGGCGGGCCCGAAGCGTATAGCGAAACGTGAACTCCACGTCGCCCTGCTGGTCCTGGACGACCTCCCGGTAGTTCTGGTCGTTCCCCAGGGCCTCGATGGCGATGGGGTCCAGGTCGAGCCGCAGCGCGAAGGCGTCGTGCGGGACGACCGTCACGCCGTAGCGCTCTGCGGCGACGTCGAAGAACTCCCCGACGGCAACGCGGCGCAGGTCGGCCCCCGGCAGGAGGTCTCCTTCCGGCTGGCGTCGCGGCCGGATGACCGCCCCGGGAGTCGCCACCCGCAGCGTCCTCCCCTGGCCCAGCAGCGGGAAGAGCTGGCACAGCCGCTCCTGCTTGGTGCCGACGGGCTTGCGGACCGAGACCACAAGATCGATGCGATCGTGCAGCTCCAGGCCGTCGTAGAGAGTGATCTCCGTGGTCACTTCGATCCGGTCGATCTTCCCCCGGGTGCGGACCGTGGCCACCAGCGGCCCGTCGGCGACGACCTCCGAGCGGACCTCGGAGAGGGTGTGCTCCCGCCCGTCGAAGTACGTCGTCTGGCCCAGGCCGCGGCCCGGGCCCCCCTCGATCATGTCCCGCACGCCAAAGCGCGAGGCCACGGGGATCAGCCCGCCGATGCCCCCGGTCTTGCGGTCGATCGTCACGCGCCACGTGCGGTTCTTGAGGCCCTCAGGCGTGGCGGCCAGAGGGCTCTCCGTCAGCCGGGTGGGAGGCGTCTGGCGGAGCTCGAGTTGCCCGCAGGCAAAGCCGGAGATCGCGAACGGGACGAAATAGAGGACGCGGCGCGACCCGCCCAGCGAGACGACCTGGCTGGGGACCTCGACGTGGGCCGCGCTGGCCCCGGCCTCCTTCTCCAACTCCGAGACCGGCAGCTCGTGCCACACCGACACCGGCTCCTTGCCCGGCGCAAGCTCCAGGCTCACCAGGTCCGCACGGGCGACGCTCAGCGGGTTGAACACGGTGACGTGACCGTCGTCGGGCACCAACCCGGCGGCCTTCCACCCTTCGGCCAAAAGCTCCTCGCCCAGGCGGACCAGCTCCTGGCTCCAGTTCTTGCGGAGCTCGGCGTTGTGGGCCTTGTTCCGGCCGTCGGTGCCGTTCCAGGCGTGATCGGAGAGCATGGCCCAGCACCATTCGGCCCGCTGGCGCTTGGCCAGGGTTGCCTGGTGGACCTCCGGGTGCTTGGATCCGGCGATCGCCAGGAGGGCCTCTGCCGACAAGAACAGGTTCTCGCCGCGGCGCATCCGGCCGGCGGAGCTCGCCAGGCTCACCGGCCAGAGGTCCCAGGAGTGGCCGAAGCAGCCGCGGACCACGGGAAGCTGCGCCGCCCCGGGCCGGGCAAGATCTTGGTCGACCGCCTGCCAGAACTGCGGGAAGGTGGCGTTGACGAGCCTGGCCTGCTTGTCGGGCTTGTCGGGCCGGGCGTTGTAGCGGGCGATCGCCTCGGCAAAGCCCCGGGCCTGCGCGCCCGAGCCGGGCGAGATGTCGCCGTGCGTCCCGCTGGCCAGGATCGAGCGCACGGGATACGCCGGCCGCAGGCCCGCATAGTGGGCAATCCACTCCTGCTGGATCGCGTCCGGCTTGCCCAACAGGGCCGCCCCCTGGGTATAGCTGGCCTTCTGGCTGGCCCAGTGGTCCAGGCACACGCGGATCCGGCTGCCGTCGGGCCCTTCGAGCGCGAACAGAGGCGGCACGGTCAGCCCGCTGAAGGTCGAATCGTAGCCGTAGTAGGGGACCGAGAGGTTGCGGATCCCGCAGCCGGCCAGGATCGTCGCCGTGCCCCAGGGGAGCGAGGGCAGCTCGATGTGATGGGCCGTGTCCATGGGAAAGCCCCACTCGCGCTGGAGCCTGCGGGCGGGGTAGAACGTGCGGATCGCCCCCTCGAGGCTCTGGAAGGCCCAGAGCGAGTTGCACAGGTAGGGGCTCACGTAGAGCCGGCCCTCCTTGACGCGGCGGATCAGCTCGGCCTTGCGGTCCGGGTAGTGCTCCAGGAAACAGAGCACCTCCTGCGTGACCGCCGCGTTGTAGCGGCTGCGGCTCTCGGGCGCGTGGCCGTCGGTCCGCGTCATCTCGTCGAGGTGGCCCTTGACGACGTCGGCAAACGCCCGCCGGGTCTGCGCTTCGGTGAGGCCCCAGGTGTAGTCCGGGCAGTTGTCGTTGGCCACGTAGATCGTCCAGCCGGGCTCGGCGGCCCGGGCGGGCTGACCGAGGACCCCCAGCGCGAGCACCAGCCCGACTAAGGCCAATCGCTTCGCGAGACAAGCCATGCCGAGGTCTCCACCACCATCCAGGCAAACACTGGCCGACAAGCAGCCAGTGCCACCCAATATCTATTGGACGAGTCGGAGGGTCAAGGGATAGCGATAGGCGACCCCTTGGTTCGCCTGGACCGCCGCGACGATTGTCAGGACGACGTTCAACACCACCAACGACGGCAGCAGGATGAACCCGATGCCGAGGCAGAGCGTCGGCACGCAGATCAGGCCGTAGATCAGCATCGACAACTGGAAATTGACCGCTTCCTTCCCTTGGTCGTCGACCAGCGGCGACTGGTCCTTCTTGAGCATCCAAACGATCAACGGTCCGAGGATGCCCATCAGCCCGGCCGCCGTCAGCCCCGCTAAGGCCGCGAGATGGCACAGCGCGGCCCACATGCGCTCGTCCTGCGGGCTCATCATCGGGGACAGGCCGGGTGGGGGAGGCGGTGAATCGCCAAAAGGACTATCATCTGAGGGCGGTGAAGATGAATCCGACGGCGGAGGAAGGCTGGGATTGCGAGGAAGATTCGGCTGTGGAGGCAGATTGGGTGGAATAGGAAGATCGGGATGTGGTGAACTCATGTCAATTGGCCTCCCTAGGGCCCTGATAGCCATCGTACAACGAATTGTTATTCGTCGTCAGGTGGGACGGATTGTCAATCCGTCCTTATACGGGACGGGTTGCCAACCCGTCCTACAGGCGGGACGGATTGCCGACCCGTCCTACAGGAACACCCTGTGGCCCACTTCCCCGGGCAATGAGAAACGCGGGCCAGGCGAGGTCGCGGCAGGCCGAAGTCCGATTGCCTTGCGGCATGGATTCTCCTATCATCGCGTCCCCGATTGCACGGCCTTGAGGTCCCGGGAGTTGCGATGGTCTTCACCGAGCCCGCTTTCTTGTTCCTGTTTCTCCCGGTCGTGCTGGGCCTGTACTTCGGCGTGCGGCAGGGGTGGCAAAACGCGCTGCTCACGGTGGCGAGCGTCTTCTTCTATACGCTCGGCGAGCCCGACCTGGTGGTGCTGCTGCTGACTTCCTGCCTGCTGAACCACGCCTGCGCGCGGCGGTTGGACGAGATGGAGGACGGGCGGAAGCGGAGGATTCTGCTCGGGGTGTGCATTGCCGGGAACCTGGCCGCGCTGGGCGTCTTCAAGTACCTGAATTTCGTCGTGGAATCGCTCAACGTGCTGCTGACTGCGGCCGGCGCGGACGCGATCGTCCTGCGGCGGATTCATCTGCCGCTGGGCATCTCGTTCTACACGTTCCACGCTTTGTCCTACGTAATCGACGTGTATCGCCGGGAAGTGCGGGCCGCCGGAAGCGCGACACGCGCGATGCTCTACCTGAGTCTCTTCCCGCAGCTCGTGGCGGGTCCGATCGTCCGCTACCACGAGCTGGCCCCGCAGATCGCCCAACGGGCGGTCCGCCTGGAGGATTTCGCCGCCGGGATCCGCCGGTTCATCGTCGGGCTTGGGAAGAAGATGATCATCGCCAACACGGTGGCCCGGCCGGCGGACGCCCTGTTCAGCCTGCCCACGGCGGACCTGACGGCTGGGCTGGCCTGGCTCGGCATCCTGTGCTACGCGATTCAGATCTACTTCGATTTCTCGGGCTATTCGGACATGGCCATCGGGCTGGGCCGGATGTTCGGCTTTCGCTTCCCGGAGAACTTCAACTATCCCTACGCGGCCGGTTCCATCACCGAGTTCTGGCGGCGATGGCACATCTCGCTCTCGACCTGGTTCCGCGATTACCTCTACATCCCCTTGGGCGGGAGCCGGACCACGCCGCTGGGGGTTTACCGCAACCTGCTGATCGTGTTCCTGCTGTGCGGGCTGTGGCACGGGGCGAGCTGGAATTTCGTCGTTTGGGGTCTGTTCCACGGCGGGTTCCTGGTCCTCGAGCGACTGGAGGTCCTCAAGGGCATCACGGGCCGGCCGGGCCCGCTCCGCCACGGCTACGCGCTCCTGGTGGTCGCGGTCGGCTGGGTGTTCTTCCGTGCCGAGACCCTGACCGCCGCCTTCGGGTACCTGGCGGCGATGGCCGGCCTTGGCAGCGGCGCCGTCGAGCAGGTCCGCTTTTTTCTGGATCCCGTGGCCGTCGGGGCGATCCTCATCGCCGTGGTCGGATCGGTCCCGATCGTCCCTTGGCTTGAGCGTGGGTCCCGGCAATGGAAGGCGTCCCGCGGCGGACCGTTGGTGCAGGGCGCGCTCGAGTTCGGCAGCCTGGCGGGGCTCTTGGCCGTGCTCTTCGTGTCGATTACGCTCTCGGCGGCAGGGACGTACAACCCGTTCATCTACTTTCGCTTCTGAAGACCGATGATTCGAGCCTACCGCGTGGCCCTGAGCACTCGCCTGGCCAACCTGGTCCTGACGGCCGCGTTCCTGGGGACCCTCACGGTCCCGCTGGCCGGCCACGTCTGCGGGTTGGAGGGGGCCGGCCCTTTGAGGGAGAACCGGGGGTTGGCGGCGCGCCCCGAGCCGGGGACGACTCCGCGCCTGTGGTGGAGGTTCGTGCTCAGGTACCGCGACTACTTCAACGACCATTTCGGCCTTCGCCCCCTCCTGGTTCGGATCCACGCGCGGGCCTCGGTGGCGTGGCTCGATTCCGCGCCGAACGAGCGGGTCCTCCTGGGCCGCGAGGGCTGGCTGTACCTCAACAAGTGGGACCAGGGGATCGAATCGACGCGGGCCGTGGACCCCTTCACGCCCCAGGACCTGAAGCAGTGGCGGCGGGTGTTGGAGCGCCGGCGCGACGTGCTCGGCCAGCGAGGCATTACCTACGTGTTCACCGTGGCGCCCGACAAATCGACGATCTATCCCGAGTACCTTCCGCCCTCGGTCACGCGGGTGCATCCGCAGAGTCGATTGGAGCAGCTTTTCGATTATCTGCGCGAGCACGGCGACTATCTGCGCG
>Ga0315290_10003851_pt1 | contig 10787 bp, 9 predicted proteins | sample YL17G12_0_MG_FD_203627 | JGI IMG/M metagenome (GOLD analysis project Ga0315290, IMG submission 203627) | Sediment microbial communities from Yellowstone Lake, YNP, Wyoming, USA - YL17G12_0 | ecosystem: Environmental > Aquatic > Freshwater > Lake > Sediment | place: USA: Wyoming | collected...
TTTCGGCTTCGGCGAGGGCCTGCTCGATGGTGAGTCGGATTCGGGGAAACTTATGTGATTTATTGAAGCCGCAGTAAACGCAATCATTGACGCAGAAATTTGAAACGTAAAGCGGGGCATACAATCGGACGGTTTTGCCGAATCGCTGGAGCGTGAGCTGATGGCCGATTTGCGCCATTTGCTCGATGTAATTTTCAGCGGCGGGCGAAATCAGCATCAGTAATCGGTCGAGGACATAATATCCCGGCTTGCGAGATAACGCCCATTTGACTTCGTCTTCCGTAATTTCACCGAGACGCTTAGTCCAGATATCCCTGCCGGAGCCATCGAGTCCCCTGTCGGCCAAAATGGTCTTTACATCTGTGCCGGTATGTTCTCTCGTTTCAGTCATATTGACGCTTTTCTATTGATTATTGATAATTGATTGTTGATGATTTTAGCGGAACGGGTTTTATTATTAATCAATTCTCAATCATCAGTTATCAATCCTTTATTCATTTCGCAGAAAGTCGGTGAGAGGGCTTGAGGCGGAGGCCTTTTTTGTTTCCGCGGCAGCACCGGAAAGATAAGCGATTCTGCCCGCCACAACCGCGAGCTTGAACGCCTCGGCCATTTTGGCCGGCTCAACGGCTGTCGCGATTGCGGTATTTACCAGCACGGCATCCGCTCCCATTTCCATCGCCTCGGCGGCGTGTGAAGGCAAACCCAGGCCGGCGTCAACAACGACGGGGACATTGGCCTGCTCGATAATTATTTCCAGTGCGGCTCGTGTTTTTAATCCCTGGTTTGAGCCGATGGGGCTGGCTAAAGGCATTACGGTCGCGGTTCCAACATCCTGAAGACGCTTACTCAATATCGGGTCAGCGTTGATATATGGCAAAACGATGAAGCCCTCTTTGACGAGAATTTCGGCGGCCTTTAATGTTTCGATTGGGTCTGGCAGCAAATAATACGGGTCGGGCGTAACTTCGAGTTTGACCCAGTTGATACCTGTGGCGGCCCGCGCGAGGCGCGACAGACGAATCGCCTCATCGGCAGTGCGCGCTCCTGATGTGTTGGGCAAAAGCAGGTATTTGTTCCTGTCGATTGCGGAGAGCATATCGTCGTCTTTGTTTGTGATATCGACTCTGCGTAGAGCCACGGTAACGATTTCGGCGCCGGCGGCCTCTATCGCCTGTGCCATTGCCTTGCTGGACGAGAATTTTCCCGTGCCGATGAGCAGGCGTGAATTAAAACGTTTACCTGCGATAATCAATTCACTGTTTTCTGTCATCTGTCCTCCGTCCTCTGCTCTCTGTCATTGCGAGCGCAGCGAAGCAATCTCTTTTTAAATCCGCAATTTTTCAGCCCCCGGGGACAAATCTGACGAGTTCGATTGTTTGCCCGGCGAGCAGCGGCGTAGTCGAGAAGTTTTTCCGCTCGATGATTTGACCTTCAAGTTCGGCAACGACGGTTGTGGAATCGACGCCAAGACGTCTCAATAAATCCGTTATCGTTGCGGGCATTTTGTTGTCAGAAAACATTTCCTCTTTGCCGTTTATTTTTAATAAGCCCATACATAATCCTCGAAAATCGAGGCCATAAACAAAAAAAACGCTCCCGCAAAAGGAGCGTTTCAAAACCAAATCAATCCGCCTCCCTTCGCAGGTCTTAACCTGAGCAGGTTCATAGGGTCACCCCGACAATTCGGGATTTCTCAGCCACAAGCTCAATTTCGCCCCGGCTCCCCTGGCTACCATATTCAACAAAGTGAGCATATCATAGATTTGCCTTAGGGTCAAATGTTTGTGGATGGCGTACACAGGGATTTTGCTGGGAGAGACGTTTTTCCCGGACCAAATGAGCGCAATTGCCCTTTCTGATAAAGTCGAGGGCTTTGTTGAACGAAGTTCTATTGGTATATTTTGTTTATAGGTGTAATAAATGATAGCTACTTGTCCACATTGCCAGAGCGGATTTTACATTTCTTCCGAAATGGCCGGCGCAGTTATTAAATGCTCGAAGTGCAAGAAGGAAGTTCGAGCGCCGGACAGACGCGGCTGTGCCCCCGGTCCGCTTTCTCAGGCCGACGACGGAATACCAGCGGCGGTACTGGCGGAGACCAGGGCGGAGGCGGAAGAGCACCTCAAAAATGAAACCGAGGCGAGATTTGAGTTAGAGAAAAAAATCAAGGATGCACTGGACGCAAAGACAAAGGCGGAGCTTCAGGCAAAAATTGACTCGCAGGCGAGGCAGGAGGCGGAGGAGCGGCTCAAACAGGAGGTCATGGCACGTGCAGCGATTGAGGCGAAGTTTTTGACGGAAACCGACGCCGGAACAAAGGCCGAAGAATCGGCAATGGCGGAAAAGCAGGCGAGAGAGAATTTCGAAGAAAAATTAAAAGCGGAGACCGAAGCGAGGTTGAAGGCAGACGCGCAGATAGATACTATCAGCCGGGATCTCGCTGAGGTCAAGGCGAAACTGAAAGAGACGGAAGAGGCTCGAATGGAGGCGGAAACGCGTGCGGTTAAAGAAGCCGAGGTCAAGGGCCAATTAGAGCAGCGACTACAGGCGGAGACAGAAGCAAAGGTTAGGGCGGAGAGCCAGGCGAAGGCGGAGGCGATTGCGAAAAAGAAGTACCAGTCCCAGGCGGAATCCGAGGCATCAGCGAGAATAAAGATGGAGCAAGAGCTGGAGGCGGTGAAGACAAGAACCAGGGACGCGGAAACCGCGGCAAGAGTGCGAAAGCCGATTAACCTTACCAAGGGGTTGGCGCGGCTGACATTTATTCTGTCGTTTGTCGCGGCGGGAGTCGGAGGGTACATTGCGTATATCAACGGCTACGTAATCAGCAGTCACTTTGACAGACCGATGCATTTGCCGATGTTCAGCAGGCCGGTTTATCTGCCGGTAAATTTAATCGCGATTAGTATTGGCAGCTTCATCGCGGCGTGGGTCGCGTACCTGATAATGTTTTTCGTAATCAAAGGATTTAGCCGGTCGAGCGCTGCGAAGATAAAAACGATTACGCGGTCGGAGCCAATGGTCGAAGAAGCTGTTTCCGCCGGCGAGGGCAGGATGTGGAGGTCGTCCTGAGGGGACGGAAAGTCCGAGAAATTCCTCTCTAAAGAATAAGTTTCGGCGGTTTTGAGCCAATTTGCTATTTGTTGTAAAGTTGATAATGCGGGCGGGCGAAACAGCCGAAATAAGAATGTATGCAAACGTGACTTACGCAAAATGGGACCGGACAGGGACCCCGTAAGTATAAATTAAATTCAAACAACCACACAGTTAATAGGAGAATGACATGACTCCGGTAAAAGTAGTTGAAAGACCGATGACAATGGGCGAGATAAAGGACAAGGCCAAGAATCTCGGTATTACGCCCGGGAATATGAAGAAGACGGAACTGATTCAGGCGATACAGCGGGCCGAGGGCAACAGCACCTGCTACGGCACGACAAACGGGACCTGCCAGTGGACCGAGTGCTGCTTCAGAGTTGACTGCCTGAAGATAAGAAACTAAGAACTACGGCACTTAAACTGGTAATCGAGCATTGCTCGATGATAAGCACATCAAAACGGGGCGCGGTGCGCCCCGTTTTCGTTTGGCTTAATATTATTACGGACACTGGGGGTTATAGGGGTCAGCGCAGTCAAGCCAGTAAGCCGCCATAACTGCAAAGTCGGCCAGGTTTACGATACAATCGCCGGTCAAATCGCCGCTCAGCAAACATTGGTATATAAAGAAGACGCCGTTGCTCGTATCGTAAACAGGGAGATTGTCTGCGTTGGTAATGCGCACAAGGCAATGTTCGGAACTAACCATCGGGACAAGCCAATCGTAGTTTCCGGTATTGCCCGCATTGGGCGGGTAAACCTCCGACCAGGCATTGCCGTTATCAATCGAGAATTCGATGAGGATTTTATTAACGGTGCCGGTGGTCTGCCATTCAATCGGATACGTAGTGCCGCCGATGATAATTTCTGAGGCGTTGGGAGACAGCAATATCACCGTGGAAGTCGCCGGAACAACCGTTCGTAATTGATTAAAGTCCTGGATGCCCCATTTATTGGATGAGCCGAAAGTGCTGAAGTTTTTACCATCGCCATAGTCGGGCGAACTCGGAGTAATCGAAGCGCTCGGGTCGGCCTTAAGCCGAAATATCTCTGTATCGCTGATGCCTCCCGTGGGGCTGACGCCTTCACCCGCAGGCCCGAATATAACAGCACTTGCGGCGTTTCTTATCGTGAGCTGCCAGTTGTCTTTGCTTACAGAAAAATTTGTGGCTTCGATATAAACCCCGTTGGCGTTGTTGTTCGCCTGGACATTTATCCACCAGTCGCCCGCAGCCGGATTGTAGCTTATATCGCCTGGGACGTCCTCAGAGACCGTTATAATTGTTCCGCTGCGCAAATCAGCCCAGATGCTGTGATTGGTAAGGTCGATCGTTTCAGTGGCGCCATTGTCGTTAATTCCAAGTTTCCAGTTTCGCATATCGAGGTGGTCGGTAATGACGACCAGTTCGAACCAGTCGCCGCCGTTGCCCGCAACCCTTCCAAAATACGAATCGGACGCCCTGCCGCCGTCCGCGTCAGCGGACGAGTTTCCTCCGTTAAGAAATACGCTTCCTGCTACGGCATTATATTCGTTGAGAATAACATCTGCGCCGAAGGCATATCCTGACAAGCTCAGGACTATGCAACCGGTTAAAATTTGTTTAATGCGGGACATTTTTTACTGCCCTTTCCGAGTTAATTGCATTTTATAAGAGCGTTATTTGACATTCGTCGCAAAATAGCTCTGCCACATGCCGTCGGGGCGAACCTGCATAATTTCGACATCGCGATAAAAATCGAGCATCGCAACGGCGTAATTCACCAAGGCGGCCGTCGCGGCGTTTTGCGCATTGTAGAGGTCTTTGCGGGCGTCAAGAACGTCCCTGGTATTGGCGCGATTATATCCCAAAAGCGAGATTGTGTTATTAAATCGCTGGCGGGCAAGGGACAACGCCTCGGACTGAACTTTGTATCTGTCGGCGGCCTCGGTCATATCGCGGTATGCCTTGCGGACCTCCAGGACAACCGTATCCTGCATTCGCTCATATTCACGCCGCTGCTGCTGCACGATAAGTAATGCGCCGCGATAATCATTTTCCGCGGCCAATTTATCGAGGTTCAAATCCATTTGCGCGCCGACGGAGGCGGTGCTTCTGGCCTGTCTCAAAGTCACCGGGTCGCTCACGCCGGAGTTTTTCTGCTGTGTCGCGGCCGTCAAACGCAGGTCGGGCCGCATATTATCGAGAGCTACAATGATTTTTCTTTGCGCATCGTCGATTGCGTCGGCGGTGTTGGCGAAATCGAGTCGGCGGGCAAGGGCCGTCTCTATGGCTTCTGTCTCGGAAAACGCCGGCATAGGCATTTCGGAGGCCCGCAATGTTTGCAACTCGTTTGCGTCAAGGGCTAATTTCGCCTCGGTTGGCAAACTCAGGACAATTTTGAATTCATCGAGCGCCTGCTCGTATTGTTTTTGTGTAGCGAGGCAGTCATCGGACGCCATCAGCATATCCTGCCGGGCCTGGTCAAGCTCATAAAGAGGCAGGCGGCCGGCATTCGCGAGTTTTTCAGCCAGTTCATAAACCCCGGAAAGAGTATCGTAGTTGCTCTGGGCGTTCTGGACGGCGTCGCTCGCCTGCAGGACCTCATAATAGCGGGTTATAATTTCCACAACAAACGCCTTGCGGAAGCGATTGAACAGGCGAACCTGGTATAAGGTATCGCGTTCGGCCTGAGTGAGATTTTCGAGAACGACGTTGGGGTCACTGCCGCGAAGCAATGGCTGGGAAGCGGCAACGGTAAAAATTCGCGAAAGGCCGCCTTTGGCGTCGCCGGAGATGACGTCTATCCAGGACAAGGTGACATTTGCTCCGATTGTCGCGCCGGTGGCGAACATCCTTTGCACGCCGAAAGACGTTTTTTCCTCAGTTGCTTCGCCGCCTCTCGCCTTGATATATTCAGCGGAAGTAGCGCCGAACAGGATTGGCTCAAACTGATGTCGTGCCAATCGTAAATCAAGGGCCTTGGCGTAAAGGTTTTCCTTTTCGAGTTGATACTGCCGATTGTGCGCGGTGGCGATTGAGACGGCCTGCTGTAAAGTCAGCATACCATTGGCGGGGATTGCTTTGTCGATTTGAACATCGTTGGGGCCCGGAGTTACGTCGCTGACCCTGTAGTTGTCTCTGCCGCCAAAGTCGCTTTGCCATTTGGAATCGATTATCTTGTAAACACTGTCGTCAACTTTGGCTTTCACCTTATCGCCTTTTGGCGCAGCACAGCCCTGCAGGCATACGCTTGCGCACAACATCAAGGAGAACAAGTTGACGGCAAACAATAATCGCATCAATACCCCGTTTTTCCTCCGTTTGGGTGTTATGATTATTAGATCACGGCTTTGTCATCCTAAAGCCGGCGTATCCCAACTATTTCGCCCGGCGTCAGCTCCATCCCGTCAGGAATTTTGATAAGAAATGGCTGACCCCACTGCGGCACGTTTGGATTAAGCCAGAGTCGAACCGGCAACTGCTCCACAACAGGGCCGACGGAAGTAACTTCCGACCGGGCAATCTGCGCTGGCGCGGTATTCTTCACAAGCGTCACCTTTGCGCCGGCGGCAATCTGGCCAAGCTGTCCTTCTTTGGCGTAGGCGACAATCTCTTTTGGTTTGTTCTGCGCGATAACAAGTATCGGCTGGCCCGCCATTACGACCTCGCCCGGCTTGTGCAAAGTTCCTTCGCCGGCCCTGTGCATGGCAGCGTCGTTCGCCCGTGCGAGAATCTGGACAACGGTACCGTCGATTGGGGCGGTAATTACCAGGGCCCTGCGCTGAATCTCCAGCTCATCGAGCAATTTTTCCTGAACGGCCGCCTCTTTACGTATCGCATCGAGAGCCGCGTTAACCGATGGGGTCTGGAATTTTTGCGCAATAAAGGCATCCTGCCGGAGCTGGGCAACTTTCAATTGCTCCTGCGCCTGTGTCTGCTGAATCTCGGTCTGCTCCACTTTCTTAGCGAGCGCCTCATACAATGCCTTGGCCTTGTCAAGCTCATAAGGGGCAATCGCGTTTTTCGCGAGCAGGTCGGTTGAAATTTTTACCTCGGCCGCGTAGTTTTCGAGCGTTATCCGGTCCGCGGCGATTTGTGCTTTAATACCAAGTATATCGAGTCGGGCTTTTTCTACGTCAACTGCGAATCGCCTCTGCTCTTCAGCCCTGTTAAGTTCAGTGGCGGCAATATTCGCCAAAAGCTGTTCTTGCGCCGGGACTAATTGCGAACGAAGTTGTGCGGCGGTTGCGGAAACAGTTGCGATTTTGGCGGTCAGCAGCTCGTCATCAAGCGATGCTACCGGCTGGCCTTTTGTAACGCTGTCGAACAACTGAACGTAAACGGTCTTGAGCCGGCCATCGACGGGTGAGCAAACCTGGGCGACCTGACTTTGGGCGATGCCGACAACCTCGAATCGCTGCGAGCCGTGATAAAACAGCATCGCCACCCCGGCAACGGCCGCAAGCCAGACAAACAGCGGCAGGATTTGCTGGTGGATACGTCCGGGTCTGGAGATATAAAATAGTCGCTTGCGTTTCATAATCATATCTCGAGCAATTGCTCCTGCATAGTCAAGCTGATGTTCTCAATGCCCTCGACTTTCTGAAGTTCGGCGAGCATATATTCATTTTTATCCGTGTTTTTAACCATAAGCTGGTAAGCGTATTCGACTAATGATGCGCCAAAGCCGCTGTCCTGCGCGGAAATCAGGACGAAGTTGCCGCAGAACCGCTTGAGGATTCCCGCTACCGGATGGTCTCCTGTGATGTGACCTTTTAAGCTGAACCGCAAAAAGGCGTTGTGCGGCTCGTGCATTCCGAAATTTGTGATGTGAAGATACACGGCTATCAGGCACAGAATTACCGTTCCTATTATCGCGGTAAGATACCGCTGTGAGCCGGCGGCCATACCGACTACAAGAGAGCAGAAAATGAAGACAACATCGCGAGTGTCCTTTATGACGTTTCGGAATCTTACCAGGGCAAGCGCCCCCATAAGGCCGAAGGCCGTGATAATGTTATTGCCTATCACGCCCATTACCATTGCGACAACTACGGTAATCAGGATGAGCGACTGGACATAAGAGCGGGAGTATGACAGGCCGGAGTGAGTAAAGTAATATACCCAGGCGATGACCTGGCCGAGAACAAACGCCAGAAGTAACGACAGAACAAAGGTCTGAGGAGTGAACATCCCTCCTGCCGAAGTTTGCTCAAACAACTGCCAAAATTTATTAAGCACCGTTGAATCCATATACCCTCGGAGCGCTGAATTTCATTGCGGACGCGCCGCAAACACAATTGGCGTACTTTGAAAACGACTGCTGCTGCAATTCGAGGCATCGAACCAGATGAGTTAGCCATGCCGGGAAACGCGACGTGAATTTGATTTCGAGAATCACGTCGTTGATTGGATGTCTCTGCCAGCCGGGGCTGTTTAGCGTCACACAGGGCTGGTCGCACATTTTGAAGCTGAGTTTGCGGTCAAATGTCACGCGGACCCGGTTTTCGGAATTATCCTCGTATGCCCTGCGAATATACCGTACAAGGACGAGAGGACCGGCGTTTATCGCCCGCGTATAGAAAAGGAACTGTTTCAATGGTTCCTGTTCGGTGCTGTAGTATTGTTCGGGCAGCGGGCCGCCGGAAAGCAGCCGTTCGACATCGGAATGTTTCACCCGCTGCCTGTCTTTGATAATGGCGGTATTGAGCCGGCGTTTAATCTCGAAAAATTTGGGGTATGCCGGGTCATCGTTGTAGCCGCGTATGCGGAGTTTGAAACGGTTCTTCTGGCCGGTCAAACTCTCCTTGCAGAGCTGAAGGTTAGGGGAATCAAGATACAAACTGACAATCGGATAACTGCCCGTGGGCTGGAGTTTGCAGTAGCGGTCCAGGCGAAGATAGGGCTGGATGAATTTTTCGACCGCCGCGGCCTTTGCCTCGCTGATTTGATATTTGCACTCAAACCGGCACCTCAACGTGCCGTCGGCAGCGATTGTCGCGCCCCCCAGAGGCGCAACGCTACGACGTGGCCTGCATTGCCCAGCAATATCCTTTACCGAATCTTCTGCCATTTCCACCCCCACCGGGAACTAAAAAGTCCCCACGATGGGCCACAAACAGTTGTTTTTTAAACTGTTATACCCTCGCAAATTTGCCTATCTTAATTCTTTATTCTAACGGTTTTCGCCCCGAAAGTCAACTTCAATCTCACCCAGTTTAACAGGCCCAAAATAAAGTTTGACCTTTTACTGTAAACTTCCAAAGCAACTACAACTCATTTATTAGCAACGTCTTATAAAAGAGCCATTTTCTATTTCGATATCAAGGATTAGCTGTCCCTAGGCTGGGGTTAGCTGCCTGCCAGTTGTTCGGGTCATTACCATAGGCAGTCACAACCTTCCTGCTTAACGATTTTCCGCCACCATCCGCCTGGGTTGGCCATAAATCCACGCCTTCCGGACAATCCGCCGGATGAGAACCATCACTATAAACTACCCTGTCAACCCGCGTGTAAACCGTCTGGCCCAATTCGTCGGTATCCGTCGGCTTAACCAGTTCGAGCTTTTCGCCCCCGTTACTAAGATTGCCGCCATAAGGGCCAAGAACTGTAACACTGCCGGGAACTGAGTATCTTGTCCTGAAGTATGCAGGCGTTGTCTTAACCACCAGCAGGTATCCATTCGCCGGGATAGTTGTTGAGGCCGGGAACACGTAATCTATCCCGTCGCTGAACTCCCAGGGAACACCGTTAACATCATATAGGTTGACCGTGCTGCCCGTCGTATTCCGCAATTCGACATATTCGGAGTTCTGGCCGTTAATGTCTGGAGGGTTATACATAATCTCGTTGATAACAACAGGGCCGACCTTAGGGTACGCATTTGCTGCGCCGGATGTATTGGAACTCATCGCCACAAAGTTATAAGAGCCGGTGCTCTTTTGATAACGACCGAAGGCGACGCTGTTTTCGGAGGCGTCGAAATCCTCTTTTTCGCGGTAGCCGGTGAGTTCAGCGCCGTCGCTCGATGTAAGATATGCCGTCTCGCCGTATTCACTGAACGCGAAGGCAGTGATTTTGCCCGTGTCTGAGCTTGCCGGGCCGAAGTTGGCATCCGCTGAAAGAACCAGATATGCGCCGGGGGCGAGAATCGTGCTCGCTTTAATCCGGTACTTGGTCAGGTTTTCCGCATCGTCGCTGAGATACCAGTTGCCGATATTTATCGAGGCGCTCGTTGTATTTTTCAGTTCAATCCAGTCGCTAGGCGAAGAATCGGAGTGGGCGAGCAGTTCATTAATCGCTATCGAACGTTCTTTCAGCAGGGCCGAATCATCGGTATCAGGCGTTCCGCCCGCGTATTTGCTCGCGGCCCAGCTTTCGGGTTTATTCCAGTTATTCACATCGGTGTTAGCATCGAAGATATTCAACGAGAAGCCCTCGCCGTCGGTCGCGTCCTGCCAGTCATCAGAGTAATTGAAATCGTGAATAATTCTGCCAATGGCATCTTCGAGTCGGATATGTTCGCCGTCATTGGCAAGATTACCTGTGTATTGGCCCGCGACGTTTTTGCCTGAGCCGTATTTGGCGACAAAGGCGTTTATGTCCTCAACAACAAGAACCTGGTCGCCCGCCGCCAGCGTATTAGGTCCGAATGTAAAGTGAATCCCCTCGGTGAATTTGACTAAGTTGAGATTCAGCGTAGTTGTC
>Ga0315290_10003853_pt1 | contig 10783 bp, 23 predicted proteins | sample YL17G12_0_MG_FD_203627 | JGI IMG/M metagenome (GOLD analysis project Ga0315290, IMG submission 203627) | Sediment microbial communities from Yellowstone Lake, YNP, Wyoming, USA - YL17G12_0 | ecosystem: Environmental > Aquatic > Freshwater > Lake > Sediment | place: USA: Wyoming | collected...
ACTCCTCGCATATCCGGCAAGTCGCGGTCGTTAGGTCCAAGAAACCGTGCTCCCCGGCGAACTCCTCAACGTCGGCGGCCCGGTGGCTCAGGTACCAGAGATTGATCGGACACTCCTTGCGTTCGAGATTATCCACCTCGTCCTCCTCTCCTCGCCCTCCCCGGCTTCCCGGTTCATCGGGCGGGACTGACGTTTCCTAGAGATCGACTACCCGCGCCGCGACCCCGAAGGTCTCTTCGAGATTCCAGGCCATGCCGTCAATGCGGGAAGGAGCGCTGCCTAGACGAAGATGGAAGCGGTTGCCGTCGGCTACCGCACAGAAATCGCCTTTCATGATGTACTCGCGGATACTCTCGGCCTGATCGGCCTGCCTAGCGTCTGATTGCTCGAACTCCACGTAGGCGTCTGTAGTCGGGGCCTCGCTGTCCTGGTGCCGCTTGAAGGTTACGGTTATCATCCTCTTTTTGCCCCTCTCCGTCGTTCTCTATCTGTCTACATTGTATCCCATTCCCTCCTCCATGTCTACTAGTATACCTCTCCCGCCACGCACAACCTCTCGACAAGTTTCGACATGCCCGCCTACTCCCGCCGCCTCCCCTTCTTCCCCTTTCCGCCTGCCAGGCCCGCCGCTGCCAGAATGGCCTCCAGGGTTCTCCGTCTCGGCTCGGTCAACCCTCGCTCCGTCATGGATACCGTGGACCGGGAGCACCCTGCGATGGCCCCCACGTCGGCGCAGGATAGCCCTCTCCCCTCGCGGGCCTCGCGTATCCGGGCCCCCAGGATTTCGAGTTCCGTCCGGGCCACCGGCGCGGGCAGGGCCACCTGGCGAGCCTCGGCCATGGCGGTGGACAGGGAAGCCGCCGCCGCCCGGTCGCCGCCGACGCTCTTGTGGGTGTAGACGCCCAGAGTCGTTCGCTCATCCTTGTGCCCCATACGGGCCTGGGCGTCCTTCAGCCTCGTGCCCGTCTGGTCAAGCTGGGTGCAATGGGTATGCCGGAGGTCCCTGTATCTCAGGCCGGGGAAACCGATATCCCGGACCAACCGGCGGAACCGGCGTTCGACGTTCGAGTCGGTCTGGACGCCCCCGCCGGGAGCCGGGAAAACGAGGTCCACCTCCACCCCGTTGTAGGGCGGGCTACGCCACGCCGGACCGGCCGCCTGCCGCCCAGCCTGGACTCGCGCCCACTGATCCCGGAGGGCATCCATGATCTCGGGGCCCACGTTGAGAGTCCGCCTGGCCGCCGGGGTTTTGAGTTTGTCTAGGGTCATCCCGTATGGCGGGGTCCTCACGGCGGCCCGGTCGAGCCGGATCGACGCCTCCGGGAAACTCACGTCGGGCCACGCCAGGCCCAGGAGTTCACCCAGCCTAAGCCCGGTCCCACTGTCCAGGATAATCATGTTGTCGTCCTGGTGCCCCCGCGATCCCCGGAGCAGCGTGGCCGACTCCTGGAACGTGAGCGCCCGGCCCTTCCGGGAGTCCACCCTGGGCGGCTTGGCGGCGTCGGCGACGTTGCGGCCCAGGACCTCCAGTTCGACGGCGCGGTCGAGGGCGGCGTGGACGATAGTGTGAACCAGGACCACCGTGCGGCCCGAGAGGCCCTGGGCGGTCAACGCGGCATAGAGGTCCTGGCAGTACAGGGGCTTCAGGTCGTCGAGGAGGAGGTCACCCAGTTTGCCGGGCCAGGCTCCCGTGTCGGAAGTGGCGGACCGCACGTGGCGGCGGAGCAGGCCGGAGTAGTTGTCCACGGTTTGCGGGGCGCGCCGCATGGCCAAGTCGTCCAGGTAGCGGTCAAGCCACTGGTTAAGGGTGAGGTTCGACGGGGCCACGTAGGCGGGTGCGTTGAGCATGTCGCACCGGGCCTCCCCTATGGCCACGGCGTCAGCTTTGAGGCCCCGGATAACCTCGGTCTCCCGGGGACGCCAGGACTCCGGCGTGGGGATGAGGTTATAGGTGAGTTTCCAGCGACCGGGGCCGGCCGGGGCGACGGAGAATGTGACGCGACGTTTGCGGGCGGGCATAGCGAGACCTCCTCGGGGTCAAATTTCGTCGGGGCCACTTGAATTCCTGCCACTTGGAGGATAGAATGGGGGACGACTGGCGGGCAGACCTGCCGGACCTACCTACCCGAACGACCCCCGCAGAGAGACCGGAGGACCAGAAGGAACCTCCGGGATTCGGGTAAACAACCTTGGCGGAAACTTATGGAGGTGTTGAGAACGGACGCGGAACAAATGGGCCGGATAGTACAGGGGGCGCGTTGGGAGAGGATGTTGGAAGAAGCGCGGCGGCTAGCCAGGTATGCGGTTGGCCAACCGGACTGCGTGGCCATGAGGGCCAAGTCCGCTGAGGACGTTGTTAGGCACTGGCTCGCATGGCAGTGTGTCAATCCCCTCTGCCCCGACGCCAAGCACCGGGAATGCCGGTGGCGGTCGGAGCCCGATACCGGGTGCCTGCTCTGCAACAGGTCGCCCAAGGACAAGGATAGCGGCAGGCCCGTCTCGTGGAACGACTCGGAATGGGTCCACCTACCCTGCCTGGACGCCTGGGTAGCCGGGCATCCGACGGCCGACCCGGATGTTCTCAAGAAGGCCAAGGCCACCCTGGTGGCCCACGGGGTTATGGGGGACCCGTATGGCGGGGAGACCGGGGGCCGCGAGTCCGCATGACTTCCGGGAAGAACGCCGAGGACGCGACTGGACTCCACTGCCTCATCCGTCCCCGGCTAGGCGGGGGCTACGTCGCGGAGTGTCTGGAGTTGGGCCTGTACCGCGTCGAGAACCATGTTGAGATGGCCGCCAAGACGCTCGCGGAGGCCGTCCGGGCGCATGAGGTCGCCATGGAGTTCTTCGCCGGACAGGGCCTGCCCGTCCACAGTGTGAGAACCTCCGGCTACTGGTGGAAGCGGGCGGCCTGGTCGATAGTTCGCACCCTGCCCGGCTCATTGGCCGACCGATTGAACGTGCGGGCAATCCTGGCGCAAGCGGAGATGGAGGTGGGCCAATGACCGGCGAGGAGAGGGGCCAGATGCTCGATATGGTCCGAGCGTTTCTGGACCGCCACGCTGACGCGCCGTTGATTGTCATGCGTACGGTGCTTGGCTTCGACGGCGAGAAGGACTGGGACAGCGGTTCTGTTCTGCGCAGCCCGAACAGTACGGCTACCCTCACCATCCGGGTCAACGGTGGGGCGGGCGAGATCCAAACGTGAGGAGGAGTCCCAATGGTTATCCCGACCGCCTTTGACAACCTGGGCGCGGCGGTAGGCAAGACCGTCTCGGGCGTCCACGAGACCAGCGACACGCTCTATTTTTTCTTCACCGACGACACCGTTCTGCGGCTAGTCCCCACGACGGACTACGACGGCGTTCCCGAGATCGAGGTGGCCAAGGTTCCCGAGACCGGAGGGGAGAGACGCGGCTTCCTAGAGGGTCTCATCGCTGCGGGAGTAGAGGAAGCCCGGCCCGCGCTGGTCGGCATGGTGGCCGAATTGGAGAGGTCGAAGCGGCTTGCCCAGGAGGCCCGCGAGCGCGGGGAGTACGAGAGGTTGAGGGCCAAGTTCGAGGAGTAGGAGGTTCGCCATGCCTGAGAAGGTCACCAAGTTCACCGGGGTACCGTCGGGGGACCATGAGGCATTCTGCTTCGACGTGACCCAGGCAGACTTCGACCGCCTGCCGCGGCCGGGGTATGGGACGCTCGACAGGGCCGACTGTGCCAGTCCCTTCTACCGGAGCCTCTTCCAAGTCTATCCGGACCCCCTCCTGCCCGAGTTCGACGAAAACACCCTGTACGACATCGAGGTCACCGTTAGGATGACGCCGGTCGGGAAGGCCCAGAAGATTGAGGAGTAGGAGGTGCACCGATGAGCCCATGTAGGACCTTCCTGCGGTGGCTATCGGCCCGGCGGGTCAATCGGCGCAAGTCCCGTTGGGCATCCTGGCCGGTCCAGGAGATCATCTCTGAATGGCTGGAGGGCGACGCCGAGTGGGGTGCGCCCGCGCCGACGGCGGACGCCTGGTTCAAGGGTAGTGTGACCGGCGCGACTAGTCCGTTCGTCCGGCTTCGGCCCGACTCGGCCCCCGCTACCGACGGGGTGGTTGCACCAACCCTACTTGGCCTTCCCATGCGCTTTGCCGACCACGGGGAACTTGGAGCCCGCGACGGCCTAGCCAGGCTCGGCTCCTGTCTCGTGTGGCTCAAGTGGTCCCCATCCGGCCGGTGGTCGCCGTTCTCCCTCCTCCGCTCATGCCGCTTCCGCCGCCTGGTTCGCCGGGCCGTCCGACTCCTGCCGGGCGTCCAGTCGGTGACCGCCAATCGCCACAATGTGATCGCGGTCAACGTGGAAGCCACGTCGCCCGAGTTGAACCTGGCCATCCGGCAGGCCGTCAACGACGGTCTGGCCGCCGTGGGCGGATGGGTGAACCATTGCCTGATTGTGGGGGAGGATCACCTGAAGGAACCTGCGAGTCCGGGCGGCAATGAGGAGTAGAAGGGGTGAGACCGTGCTGACTTTTCAGGGCGGGACGAAGGTCTTCGCGCGTGCCTGGGTCTCCACAATGGATGACATCGAGCCGGGTTGCCTGGAACAGCTTGCCCACCTGGCCGACCTGCCGTTCGCGTTCCACCATATCGCCGTGATGCCCGATTGTCACCAGGGCTACGGGATGCCCATCGGGGGAGTCCTGGCGGCCAAGGGAGTCGTCATCTGCAATGCCGTTGGGGTAGACATCGGATGCGGGGTCTGCGCGGTCAAGCTGAATCTCCCGGTCGAGCAGGTCAAGCCGGTCCTCCACGACCTCCTCAACGACATCCAACGAAGCGTGCCCACCGGGTTCAACTGGCACCATGCGCCCACCGCGGAGGCCGAGGCGTTCTTCGCCAGCCGCGATACCCAGGGCATCTTGATACTCGAAGCCGAGAGGGAGAACGCCAAGCGTCAACTGGGCACCCTCGGCGGCGGCAACCACTTCATCGAACTCCAGGCCGACCAGGACGGCCAGGTCTGGCTTATGCTCCACTCGGGCTCCCGGAACCTGGGGAAGAAGGTATGCGACCACTACAACGAGGTAGCCGAGGACCTTAACGCCAGATGGTTCTCCTCGGTGCCCAAGGAGTGGGAATTGGCCTTCCTGCCCCTCGACTCCCCGGAGGGCAGGGAGTACATGGCGGCCATGGAGTTCTGCGTGGCCTTCGCTGAGGCCAACAGGCGGGCCATGGTGAACCGGGTATCCGTGGAAATCTGGCGGCGTTTCCCGAAGGCCGAGTTGGGCGAAGCCATCGATGTAAATCACAACTACGCCCGGCTCGAACACCACTTCGGTCAGAACGTGGTCATCCATCGGAAGGGGGCCGTCCACGCGCCCGCCGGGGCCACCGTGGTTATTCCCGGTTCGATGGGATCCTCTTCGTACATCGGGCGGGGCCTGGGGAACTCGGAGTCCTTCCTGTCCTGTTCCCATGGGGCCGGACGGAGGATGGGGCGCAAGGAGGCTACCCGGCAGTTTACGGCGGAGTCGGTCATCTTGGACATGCGAGCCCAGGGCATCGAGCTCCTCAAGGTCAAGAAGGACGACGTGGCCGAGGAATGCGCCGGGGCCTACAAGGATATTGAGTGGGTCATGGCGCAAGAAGCCGACCTGGTGGAACCCGTGGTCAAGTTGAGGCCCATCGGGGTCGTGAAGGGGTGAGTTGATATGCTGACCAAGTCCGACCGCAAGACCATGGCCGCCATGGAGGCTGAGTTCGCAAGGGACGGCCACGCCCGCTCATTCATCCCCGCCGCCCTAGCCGACCTCGACGCGAAGGACGTCCTGCTGGCCAGGGTGATGGAGGGGGCCGAGTGGTCCGTTGGGGTCGTCTACGATCTGGCAGGCAACCTTCGCCCCCGGCGTTGCCCGGTTTGCGATGGCGTCTCGGCCGGTAAGTATGATTCGCTTCACGCATTCACCGGGCACCGTCCGGGTTGCATCTTCGCCGCGATAGCCAAGCACCTTGAGGGCGTCAGGGGAGGGGCTGGCGTGAAACCGACGGAGGCGTTTGAGGAGGCGGTAAGCGAGCCGGACGACATGGTTGACCTGACCTGCGAGACCTGCGGGACGGTCATGGCCAGCGTCGGCCAGATGCCCCCGCCCGGCAGGATAGAGATCGCTTGTCAGGCTTGCGGCCGCAGGCATGAATTCGGGGAGTAGGGAGGCTAGCCGCCCATGGCGCACCCGACCGTCTGCCCCGATTGCGGGGCCAAGCTGACCGCTGCCGACTTCGGTGATTGTGCCCATTGCGGGTGGAACGGGCGTCCCCTGCCGAAAGAGAGGGACTGCGGTAGCGAGGGGGACGACGATGCCTGAGGTCCGCCCGCTCTTCTGCCCTAACTGTGGGGCCAAGTTGACCGACCCCTACGCCGTCGTTCACCTGCATGCCGATGAGACGCCCAATGCCGCCGGGGTATGGGACACCTACTGCGCGGCCTGCGAGTGGTCCGGGGACATCTGGCCGGACAAGGAGAGCGGGGGAGTGGAGGCGGATCCGACGACGCCCGCCGAATGTGGTTCCCTGGCCGACCTCGCGCCCCATGTCCGCCGTTGGGCCCGAGTCGAGTTTTACCGCAGGGGAGGACTCACGGAGGCGGAGGCTACCGAGTATGTGCTCGCGGAGGAGGGCGGCCAACCTATCCCGGAGGCCATCGCCGACAAGGTTGACGCTATCCGCCGGGCGAGCAATCCCTCGTTGGTGTTCGGGGACGGCGCGGAGAACCGGGAGCGTAATCGGGCCCTAGATGAAGCCGTGGCCAAAGCGGCCCGGGCCGCCGGGAAAGCGTTCAGGGAGGCCGAGAAACCATGACCACCAAGCCCGCCACAGATAGCCCCACCTTCCGGGCCTGCCGGGAGATCGCGGCCAGCATGTCCCGTTGTCGCGTCCGAGTCCGGCCTAAGCGGTGGTGGTCGCTCAGGGGATACCTGGCCGCCCGGCGCATGGCGAAAATGCTCAACACCATGTCGCCCCCGGCCGACGCGATCCTCGCCGAGTTCCGCAGGTTAGTTGGAGTATCCGATGGCCCCGGACTCCGAGTTGAACAAGGCGGCCCGAGGGTTGAAGCGGAAACTGCTGGGCTTGTTCGGACTGGAAGCGGAGGAGGATCGGAAATGACCACGGACACTCAGCGGGCGTTTCACCACGCGGTTGACGCGATGCGCGGGTACCTCAGACAGCACCCGGACGCCAGGGTGAACTGGGTGTGGCGGTTCGGCCATGACGTGGGGCAAGACGGGAGCGGGAGCCGCACGGACACCATGAACGGCACGGCCACCTTCACCCTCAAGGTGAACGGGGGAGCCGTGGACAACGGGTACACCGAGGAGGAGCGGGCCCTCCTGGATGCCATGGAGACCGACCCGGCCGGCTTTGCAGGCGAGGAGGACAAGGGGGCCCATCGCCAATGAAATTCACCCGACTCGACTCGGACCACTGGCAGGCCGGGGAATACCGGATCGAACGGTGGCGGGCGCGCGACTGTTGCGGCGTCCACCTCCAGTATGCGGCGTCCTACCGGGGCGACACTCTGGGCCGCTATCTCCCGGAGACCCTGGAAGAAGCGAAGAAGCGTTGTGCCCAACATGCCGAGTTGGAGGCCGTGCGGGCGTTGCGGAAACTGAGGGAGGAGGTTCACCCATGACCACCGCAGCATCCTGGGCCACCCGTGACACGCCGCACCACACCGTCGCCGAGGTGGCCAGGTACGCCGGGCTATCCCAGTCCACCATTCGGCGATGGTTGAAACTGGCTGGCCGGACCGCGCCGATCCGGGCATCCCACCTAGACTTGATGGAGTTGGCGGTGGCGCAGGCTTTCCTGCGGGCCGGATGCAGGTGGGAGGCCATGCGTGTCCTCCGGGGGATGTTGGCCAAGGAGTTCGCCAACGCCCGCCCGTTCGCCGATGTTCGCATGAAGGACTCGGCCGCCTGGGGCAACCTCATCCCCGACGCGATCAGAGACTACGGAGTGGCCCTCGCCGATACCCTGGCCTCCCTCGACTACTCCGACAACCTGGCCGTCCGGTGGTACCCGAGAGGCCGGGGAAACCCAGTCATCGTTGACGCCCGCTACGGCTTCGGGAGTCCGACGGTGGGCGGGGTCAACACGTGGGCTCTGGCTGGGCGGGCCCGCGGTGGGGGAGACGTGGATATCATCGCCGAGGAGTATGACCTGACCGCCGAGGAAGTCCGGGCCGCGCTGGAGTTCGAGGGAGTCGAGGAGGCTGAGTCGTGACTACTGAGGAACGGTTGGCAATGCGGGAATTGGAGGTCGAGGCGACGCGGGGGCCGTGGGGAGTTTTTGCCTTCGGTGTCGTAGAGGAATATGAGGTTCAGACCGTGCGCGACAACGAGAACGACGTTCAACGCGTAGCCGTGTGCCAACCCGGCCAGGCGTGGCCCGATATGCCGCCCCTCACGGGCGCTCAGGTAGCGCACAACTTTACTTTCATGGCTCGCGCCCGCACCTTCGTCCCCCGCACTCTTGACGCCCTCGACGCCGCCGATGCCCGCATCGCCGAGTTGGAGGGACAAGTCGCGGACGCTCGGGAACTAGTCCTCATGTCCGAGTGGGGTTCTTCGGGCGATACCTTTTGCCCCGGCTGCGGCGGTTGGGCTGACCGTGGCGGCCACAAGGCCAGTTGTGCCCTAGCTGCCTTCCTCTCCAAGACCGCGCCGTGCCCCACGGTGGACGAAATGATTGGCGGTTGACGGGTGACTGACGATGAGGGAGGAGAAACTGGATGACCGTGTACTTCGGGAATGCCCCGGACTTCTGGGAAGATGGGGCGCTCGTATATCATCCGGGTGGTTGGTGGACGCAGGTTAGAGTCGGGAGCCGCATGTCCATAGAGGATTCGATACACGCCCCCGACGGTTGGCCCGGACTAGTCGAGAACGTCGAAGTCGCCAGGAACATCATCGCGGACCTGCTCCATCGGTTGGACGCGGCGCACAAGCGGGCCAAGCGTCTCGGGGACGCACTCGATAAGGTGGGCGAGTTTGTCGAATCGGGATGGGAGGATGGTTAGCCATGACCACCTCCGACCTCCTTCTCCTTCTCTTCGCCCAGCATCCCCTATCCATCCCGGCGTTCCAGCCCAACCTGGCCGTCTTGGAGGCTCGGATTGTCGCGGCCGGCGACGGACTCCTGGGATGCGACTTGTACCCCTTCCAACGTGGCGTCTTCTCCGCCCAGGCCGAAATAGGGGTGTCCCAACTCCTCCGGGATGGCCTAGTCGAGTCGGTCAAGGGTGGGCGGATCCGGTTGGGCCTGACCACCCTGGGCCGGGCGAGGGTGGCCATGCTGACCAAGGGAGAGGAGGGGAGGGCCGTCGCGAGACTGGTCCGGCTGGGCAAACGGGAGGGAGCGGAAGTCCTGCGGGAGCAGTGGGGCAGGTTGGACAAGGTGAACCTGGAGGCGAGGGGGAAGCAAAGAGAAACCCCGCCTCCAGGGGAGACGGGGTGGGGAGTCCTACAGGGCAGCCTTGACCTCGTCCCCGCGAGGATGGAACCGGATGACGATGTGAACCGCTGCTTTTAGCTGAGCGGTCGCAATGCCGCGTTCCGACGCCCAGTCCATGATTGCGACCAAGCCATCAGCGGGGGACTTATCGTTGTCCAATTGCTCGGCGTACTTCTCCGCCGCCTCCATCGCATCGCCGCACCAACCAGCAGCGAAGCCAGCGAATTCCCCCTCGGTCTGCTTCGCCCTAGCCGATTCCGTCTTGCGTTGAGACTCCGCTTCGGCCCACGCAATCTCCATGCCCGGCCTGACTCTCACCCTCTACCCACCTCCCTTCCGTGCTTCCCCCACCATCCTCGCCAACCTACTCATCCCGGCCATCCTGGGGAAGTCGTCCAACGAGCCGTTTTGGCTCATCCATTCCGCCATTTCCTCGATGATCTCCACCGCCGCCATGACCGCCACGCCCACGAAATGGGGCCGGGTAACGCCGGTCAGCATGGCACCCCTGGCGGCCGCCTCCATCTCGTACCGCCGGAGTTGGAGGTTCCCGGTGAAGTCCAGGGCCTCCTCGACCTCCCTGGCGGCCTCCTCCGGCGTGGCCCCCTTGGCGATCAGGGTGGCCATTAGGCGGGATCGCTCGGCCTGGGGGATACGGGTGCGGCGGGTCATGTTACTCAATCTCCACATACTTCATGGTCAGTTGCAGGACTTCGTCGTAACTCCCGGACCTCTCGGCCCTGGCCGTGAACTCCTTGGCCCTCTCGGACATCCCGGCGTTTATGAGTGCCCGGCGGACCCTGCCGATGACGTTGAACACGTTGCCGTTCTCCCCGATCAGTTTGCAGACTGGCCTCTCCTCGGTTGCCACAGTCTCCATCTCCCCTCCTCGCCTGCCCGTGGGCTAGGCGTCCTTCGCGATAGGCACAACCTTCTTGGCCACCTCTTCGCTCACGAACCCCGCCGCCAGGATAATGGCGTGCCGGGCGTCTAGCAAGCAAGTGTGGGCGGCCTCGAAGTGGCCGTCGTCGAATGCCATCTGGGCCTTGCTGGCCTGGATGACGACCCAGTCGGTTGCCTGCTGAAGCGTGTTCGGCTCGAACATCCTCTTCAACCTCCCTTCCCCATGCCCCCTTTCGGGGGCCGCTCCCGGCTTAAGGGGCTAGGGCCGGGTCCGGTGCTCCTAGCTACTCCACTCGCTCTGCAACCGTCCCAGAGTGTTACACGGGTCACGTCGCGAACACCCGACCCGCCCGACCCCGGACTCCTCGCATATCCGGCAAGTCGCGGTCGT
>Ga0315290_10003855_pt1 | contig 10782 bp, 2 predicted proteins | sample YL17G12_0_MG_FD_203627 | JGI IMG/M metagenome (GOLD analysis project Ga0315290, IMG submission 203627) | Sediment microbial communities from Yellowstone Lake, YNP, Wyoming, USA - YL17G12_0 | ecosystem: Environmental > Aquatic > Freshwater > Lake > Sediment | place: USA: Wyoming | collected...
TTTGGGGGATTAGAACACATCACTAGAGTTGAATACCTACAAAGTTTGGCGAATAACACCGTTTCATTAATAGCCCCACCATACACAAATGGGTATGAAATACCTGGTGAAATTGAAATGGTACAATTAAATCAAACATGGCTTGATGAAACTAAGTTTAGATTGGGTAGTTTAAAAATTTATATTAACGGTAGAATTTTTTATGTTGTTGAAGATTTTGAAGAGGTAATACCAAGAGCTTTAGATACCGACAAAGAAAAACAAGTTGCGGTTCCGTTTAATATGTCATGGGGTGGTGGTACCCAAGGTCTGCATGAAAACTTAACATTATCTGCATGTACCGCAACTACTGAGGGAATGTATATTCAAGATCCTGAATGTTTTCCTGAAAATATTTTAAGTGCAACTACATTAAATAAACTTAAAACACACATTTTATTAGAAGAAAATTTTGGGGGGACTTTTGATGGTGCAATTTCACAATTTAGATTTTACACAGAACCATTGTCTGCTCCAGAGGTGAAACACAATTTTAAACTATTGAGAGATATATTTTTTATGTTTGATCCCGATTGTCCAAATTGTGACACATCAACATGTTTTGTGAATGATTTCACATATACAATAACAGGCGGTACTGAATCATGAGTCAAGAAGTATTAATTAGTAGCCCACATTATGATGGGAGTACGGGACAATTATTGTTTAAACCGATCAGTGCTGATACGGTTGTAAATATTGTTAATGTTACTTTTCCATATCTTTTTATTCCTTCCGAATTAATCCCACCAAGAGAAATTTATGGGTCTTATACAATTTATATTCAAGATACTGATTGCACATATTATTTGAATATTCCAAAACCTACCCCAACACCTACCCCAACATTAACACCAACTAAAACAATTACACCAACAGTTACCTCAACTCCTTCACCAACACCAACATACGAACAATGTAAATTACCATCACAAACACCAACACCTACATATACTAGTACCCCAACACAAACCCCAACAGTTACAATAACGGTAACCCCATCATATAATCCTTGTGGTATTTACCCTGATCCATTTAAACCAAACCCAACCCCAACAAAAACACCAAAACCAACATTAACAATGAATACAAATCCTTGTTTTTAATAAACAAATGACATTTAAAAATAATGAACTATAATGAATTATTATATAAAACCACAGACTAATTTGCAAGTCATAAATATTTATAGTTTGATATGCCAATATATAGTAGATTAACGGACAGGAGTAGGGTTTCGGCAGTAACCTTAAATGATATATTTCATGTTGTTGTTACTGGCGACACCTCACAAAGTCCACAGGGTTCTTCTTACTATGCGCCTTTAAGTGATTTACAGGCAATTTTAAGTGGCAGTACAGGAAGTAGTGGGTCAAGTGGAACTTCAGGAACTAATGGAAGTTCGGGGACAAACGGATCTAGCGGTACAAGTGGTGGATCAGGTACAAATGGTACAAATGGCACATCAGGTAGTTCAGGATCATCAGGTTCAAGTGGAACATCTGGTTCATCAGGTTCAAGTGGAACATCTGGTATTGGAACAAATGGTACTAGTGGTACAGATGGTTCTTCAGGAACAAATGGTACTAGTGGTACAGATGGTTCTTCAGGAACTAATGGTACTAATGGGACTTCTGGCTCTGACGGAACAAATGGGTCTTCAGGAACTAATGGAACAGATGGGTCAAGTGGAACAGATGGGTCAAGTGGAACAAATGGTAGTAGTGGAACAAATGGCACAAGCGGAACGAATGGTACTAGCGGAACGAATGGTACAAACGGAACTTCAGGAACAAATGGAACTTCAGGCACTAGAGGAACTTCAGGTACTAACGGAACATCAGGAACGAATGGAACTAGTGGAACGAATGGTACAAGCGGTATTTCAGGTGTAAACGGAACATCAGGTACAAACGGAACAAATGGTACTAGTGGAACGAATGGAACATCAGGAACTAACGGCACAAATGGCACTAATGGATCATCAGGAACTAATGGAACTAATGGAACCTCAGGGACTAATGGTACAAACGGCACATCAGGAACTAATGGTACAAACGGAACTTCGGGAACAAATGGAACAAGTGGAACCAATGGTACAAACGGCACATCAGGAACTAATGGTACCAACGGAACTAATGGAACTAATGGAACCTCAGGAACTAATGGTACTAATGGTACTAATGGTACTAATGGTACTAATGGTACTAGCGGAACTGACGGAACAAATGGTAGTTCAGGTACAAATGGTACTAACGGAACAGACGGAACTAGCGGAACAGATGGAACTTCAGGTACAGATGGTACAAGCGGCACTGACGGAACTAATGGGTCTTCAGGAACTAACGGAACAGATGGAACTAACGGATCAAGTGGAACTGATGGGACTAGCGGAACTTCAGGAACTAATGGAACAGATGGTACTAGCGGAACAAATGGTACTTCAGGAACGAATGGTACAAACGGAACAGATGGAACTTCAGGAACCAACGGTACAAATGGAACAAACGGAACTAGCGGTACGAATGGGACTTCAGGTACTAATGGAACAAACGGAACTAATGGAACAAACGGAACAGATGGTACTAGCGGTACAAATGGTACAGATGGAACAAACGGTACTGATGGTACTAATGGTAGTTCAGGAACTGACGGAACTTCAGGTACAGATGGTACTAGCGGAACAAATGGTACTGATGGCACTAATGGGACAGATGGAACAAATGGTTCTTCAGGGACAAATGGTACGGACGGAACAAGTGGAACAGACGGAACTAATGGTAGTTCGGGTACTGACGGTACTAGCGGAACTGACGGAACAAATGGTACAAACGGAACAGATGGTAGTTCGGGAACAAATGGTACTGATGGAACTAACGGGACAAATGGAACTGACGGAACTGACGGAACTTCGGGTACAGATGGAACAAATGGTTCAAGCGGCACCAATGGTACTAATGGTACTTCAGGTACTAATGGAACAAACGGTACTAATGGAACAAACGGTACATCGGGTACTAATGGAACCAATGGAACTAACGGAACTTCAGGTACTAACGGAACGGATGGAACATCAGGAACCAACGGAACTTCAGGAACAAACGGTACTAATGGTACAAACGGGACATCAGGTACTAATGGGACTAGTGGTACAAATGGAACATCGGGTACAAATGGAACTTCAGGTACAAATGGAACAAACGGAACATCAGGTACGAATGGAACTAATGGTACTTCAGGAACAAATGGTACGAGCGGGACCAACGGTACATCAGGAACTAACGGAACAAATGGGACCTCAGGAACTAACGGAACATCAGGAACAAATGGTACAAGTGGGACTAATGGAACTAACGGAACATCAGGAACTAATGGGACTAGCGGAACGAATGGAACAAACGGAACAAGTGGTACTAATGGTACATCAGGTACAAATGGAACAAACGGAACAAACGGAACTAGCGGAACGAATGGAACATCAGGAACCAACGGTACGTCAGGTACAAACGGTACTAATGGAACTTCAGGTACTAACGGAACATCAGGAACTAATGGTACCTCAGGTACAAATGGAACTTCAGGAACTAACGGAACTAACGGTTCAAGTGGTACCAACGGTACTTCAGGAACAAATGGTACTAGCGGAACGAATGGAACAAACGGAACAAGTGGTACTAATGGTACATCAGGTACAAATGGTTCAAGTGGTACTAACGGTACTAGCGGAACAAATGGAACCTCAGGTACAAACGGAACAAATGGTACAAGTGGGACTAATGGCACATCAGGAACTGACGGTAGTAGTGGAACCAATGGTACTTCTGGCACTAACGGAACATCAGGTACAAACGGTACAAACGGTACAAGTGGAACGAATGGAACTTCGGGGACAAACGGAACAAATGGTACGAGCGGTACTAATGGAACATCAGGAACGAATGGTACTTCAGGTACTAACGGAACAGATGGGACTAGTGGAACAAATGGTACAAATGGTACCAACGGTACAAACGGAACTTCGGGAACAAATGGAACATCAGGAACTAATGGAACTTCGGGAACAAATGGAACTAACGGAACATCAGGAACAAATGGTACTTCAGGCACCAATGGAACAAATGGTACAAACGGAACTTCAGGAACAAATGGAACATCAGGTACTAATGGGACGAATGGAACATCTGGTACGAATGGTACCTCAGGGACTAATGGTACATCAGGGACTAACGGAACAAATGGTACCAACGGCACTAATGGTACATCTGGTACGAATGGAACATCGGGAACTAACGGTACAAATGGATCAAGTGGTACGAACGGAACTTCAGGAACGAATGGTACTAATGGAACTTCAGGAACAAATGGTACAACCGGAACAAATGGTACTAATGGTACATCAGGAACTAACGGGACTTCAGGCACCAATGGTACAAATGGTACATCAGGAACAAACGGATCATCTGGCACTAACGGAACGAATGGAACGTCCGGGACTAACGGAACGTCAGGAACCAACGGGACAAACGGTACTTCAGGTACGAATGGTACTAATGGATCATCAGGTACGAATGGAACATCGGGAACTAACGGGACTAATGGAACTTCGGGAACCAACGGTACAAATGGAACTTCAGGTACTAACGGAACAAATGGTACTAGCGGTACAAATGGAACCAATGGGACTTCAGGTACTAATGGGACTTCAGGTACTAACGGAACATCAGGAACAAATGGTACGAATGGTACGAGCGGGACCAATGGAACTTCGGGTACAAACGGTACATCAGGAACTAATGGTACTTCAGGTACTAATGGTACAAACGGAACTTCAGGTACGAATGGAACATCAGGTACAAATGGAACTAATGGATCTTCAGGTACGAATGGAACATCAGGTACAAATGGAACTAATGGATCTTCAGGTACGAATGGAACCAATGGAACATCAGGAACTAACGGAACATCAGGTACAAATGGAACCAATGGATCTTCGGGAACAAACGGTACAAACGGAACTAGTGGCACTAATGGAACTTCAGGTACCAATGGAACAAATGGTACATCCGGAACTAACGGCACTAATGGTACTTCGGGAACTAACGGAACGTCAGGAACAAATGGGACTAACGGAACATCAGGTACTAACGGAACTAGCGGAACAAATGGTACATCGGGTACAAATGGTACGAATGGTACGAGCGGGACCAACGGAACATCCGGAACTAATGGAACCAATGGTACTAGCGGTACGAATGGAACTTCAGGTACCAACGGAACAAACGGAACATCAGGTACGAATGGTACAAGTGGTACTAACGGAACTAATGGATCGTCAGGAACAAACGGAACGAATGGAACAAATGGTTCAAGCGGTACCAACGGTACTAATGGTACTTCAGGAACCAATGGGACATCAGGTACAAACGGTACATCGGGAACTAATGGTACTAATGGAACAAACGGAACTTCGGGAACAAATGGAACAAGTGGAACCAATGGTACAAACGGCACATCAGGAACTAATGGTACAAATGGAACTAGCGGAACAAATGGTACGAGCGGGACCAACGGAACATCTGGTACTAATGGAACGAACGGTACATCAGGTACGAATGGTACAAATGGAACTAGCGGTACCAATGGTACGAGCGGGACCAATGGAACATCAGGTACCAACGGGACTAGTGGAACAAATGGTACTAATGGAACTAGCGGAACTAATGGTACAAACGGAACATCGGGGACTAATGGAACTTCAGGTACAAATGGTACTAGCGGAACTAATGGTACCAACGGAACTTCAGGAACAAATGGTACTTCAGGTACTAATGGTACCAACGGAACTTCAGGAACAAATGGTACCAACGGAACATCAGGGACTAATGGGTCTTCAGGTACGAACGGTACAAACGGAACTTCAGGTACGAATGGTACTAATGGAACTTCAGGTACGAACGGAACAAATGGAACTAGCGGAACGAATGGTACTTCAGGTACAAACGGGACTAGCGGAACCAATGGAACAAATGGTACTTCAGGAACTAATGGAACTAATGGGACTTCAGGAACTAATGGAACTAATGGAACTTCAGGTACAAACGGAACATCTGGAACTAACGGAACAAATGGAACTTCGGGAACTAACGGTACAAGTGGAACCAATGGAACTTCAGGTACTAACGGAACAAATGGTACTTCGGGAACAAATGGTACAAACGGAACCTCAGGTACGAATGGGTCTTCAGGTACGAACGGTACATCGGGCACTAATGGAACAAATGGTTCAAGTGGCACCAACGGAACTTCGGGAACTAATGGAACTTCAGGAACGAATGGTACAAATGGAACTTCAGGAACTAATGGGACAAATGGTACTTCAGGAACTAATGGTACTAACGGAACATCAGGGACAAACGGATCATCGGGCACTAATGGAACCAACGGTACTTCAGGTACTAATGGAACGTCAGGAACAAACGGGACTAGCGGTACAAATGGAACCAATGGTACATCGGGAACAAACGGTACAAGTGGAACAAATGGAACATCAGGTACGAATGGAACGAACGGAACCAGCGGTACTAATGGCACAAATGGAACCTCAGGAACAAATGGTACAAACGGAACCAATGGTACGAGCGGGACCAATGGAACGAATGGGACCTCAGGTACAAATGGAACAAATGGAACTTCAGGTACGAATGGAACGTCAGGAACAAACGGGACTAATGGAACTAATGGAACTTCAGGAACAAATGGAACAAGTGGAACGAACGGTACAAATGGAACTAGTGGAACAAATGGAACTTCAGGAACAAACGGAACCTCAGGAACGAATGGAACTTCGGGAACCAACGGTACTAACGGAACGAATGGTACTAGCGGTACAAATGGTACTAGCGGTACGAATGGAACAAACGGTACTAATGGAACGAACGGAACCAGCGGTACTAATGGTACAAACGGAACCTCAGGAACAAATGGTACATCAGGGACTAACGGTACGAATGGAACAAATGGAACAAATGGAACAAGTGGAACTAACGGAACAAATGGGACATCGGGAACAAATGGAACTTCAGGTACTAACGGCACGAATGGAACTTCAGGTACGAATGGTACTTCAGGAACAAATGGTACGAATGGAACTTCAGGAACAAATGGTACCAACGGTACAAGTGGAACAAATGGAACAAATGGTACTTCAGGAACTAACGGGACTAGCGGCACAAATGGTACTTCAGGAACAAATGGTACGAATGGAACTTCAGGTACTAACGGCACGAATGGAACTTCGGGAACTAATGGAACGTCAGGAACGAATGGTACTAACGGAACTTCAGGAACGAATGGTACAAATGGAACTAGCGGAACAAATGGAACTTCAGGAACGAATGGTACGAATGGAACTAGCGGAACAAATGGAACTAGCGGAACAAATGGTACTAACGGTACTAACGGAACTTCAGGTACTAATGGAACAAATGGAACTAGCGGAACAAATGGTACTAACGGTACTAACGGAACTTCAGGTACTAATGGAACTTCAGGTACTAATGGGACAAATGGAACGAACGGGACTAGCGGAACAAATGGTACTAGCGGAACAAATGGAACAAATGGTACGAGCGGGACCAATGGTACTAATGGTACTAGTGGAACGAATGGTACTAGCGGGACTAATGGAACGTCAGGTACAAATGGAACTAACGGAACATCGGGTACGAACGGAACAAATGGAACTAGCGGTACAAATGGTACTAACGGAACTTCGGGAACTAACGGAACATCAGGTACGAATGGAACTAACGGAACTTCAGGGACTAATGGAACGAACGGGACTAGCGGAACAAATGGTACTAGCGGAACAAATGGAACTAATGGTACGAGCGGAACAAATGGAACTAACGGTACTAACGGAACTTCAGGGACTAACGGGACTAATGGAACGTCAGGAACAAACGGGACTAGCGGAACGAATGGTACCAACGGTACAAGTGGAACAAATGGAACAAGTGGAACTAACGGAACCTCAGGAACAAATGGTACAAACGGAACCAATGGTACTAGCGGTACTAATGGGACATCCGGTACTAATGGATCGTCAGGTACAAATGGTTCAAGTGGTACCAACGGTACAAGTGGAACAAATGGAACAAATGGAACAAGTGGAACTAACGGAACAAATGGTACGAATGGAACATCAGGTACAAACGGTACTAACGGAACTTCAGGAACAAATGGTACTAGCGGAACAAACGGTACTAATGGCACATCAGGTACAAATGGCACTTCCGGTACTAACGGTACAAACGGTACTAACGGAACTTCAGGTACAAATGGCACTTCCGGTACTAACGGAACAAATGGTACAAGTGGAACGAATGGTACGTCAGGTACGAATGGAACTAGTGGTACTAATGGCACATCAGGTACAAATGGCACTTCCGGTACTAACGGTACAAACGGTACTAACGGAACTTCAGGGACAAATGGAACAAATGGAACAAGTGGAACTAACGGAACAAATGGGACATCGGGAACAAATGGAACTTCAGGTACGAATGGTACGAATGGAACTTCAGGAACAAATGGTACCAACGGTACAAGTGGAACAAATGGTACTTCAGGAACTAACGGGACAAATGGAACAAATGGTACTTCGGGAACTAACGGAACATCAGGTACAAATGGTACTTCAGGGACGAATGGAACATCAGGAACAAATGGTACTAATGGAACTTCAGGCACTAACGGCACGAATGGAACCAATGGAACATCAGGAACAAATGGGACAAATGGTACGAGCGGTACCAATGGAACTTCAGGAACCAACGGTACGAATGGTACAAATGGTACAAATGGAACTTCAGGAACAAATGGAACTTCAGGGACAAATGGAACAAACGGAACTTCAGGAACAAATGGAACTTCAGGTACAAATGGTACAAACGGAACTTCAGGAACGAATGGTACAAACGGAACTAGCGGAACGAATGGTACTTCAGGAACAAATGGTACAAACGGAACTAGCGGAACAAATGGAACTAACGGCACTTCAGGAACGAATGGAACTTCAGGAACAAATGGAACTAACGGCACTTCAGGAACTAATGGAACTTCAGGTACTAACGGAACATCAGGAACTAATGGAACTAATGGTACTAATGGAACTAGTGGTACTAATGGAACATCAGGTACAAATGGTACTTCAGGAACGAATGGTACAAATGGAACTAGCGGAACAAACGGAACTAGCGGAACAAATGGAACTTCAGGTACGAATGGTACAAATGGAACTAGCGGAACGAATGGTACAAACGGAACTAGCGGAACGAATGGAACAAATGGAACTTCAGGAACGAATGGAACTTCAGGAACGAATGGAACAAATGGAACTTCAGGAACGAATGGAACTTCAGGAACAAATGGAACTTCAGGAACAAATGGTACAAATGGAACTAGCGGAACAAATGGAACTTCAGGAACGAATGGTACGAATGGTACTTCAGGTACTAATGGTACTTCAGGTACTAATGGAACTTCAGGAACAAATGGAACTAGCGGAACAAATGGTACGAATGGAACTAGCGGAACAAATGGAACTTCAGGAACGAATGGTACGAATGGTACTTCAGGAACGAATGGAACTTCAGGAACAAATGGAACTAGCGGAACAAATGGTACGAATGGAACTAGCGGAACGAATGGAACAAATGGAACTTCAGGAACGAATGGTACAAACGGAACTTCAGGAACGAATGGTACATCAGGTACGAATGGAACTAGCGGAACGAATGGTACAAACGGAACTAGCGGAACGAATGGTACAAACGGAACTAGCGGAACAAATGGCACATCAGGAACGAATGGAACTAGCGGAACAAATGGTACAAACGGAACTTCAGGAACAAATGGTACATCAGGAACAAATGGAACTTCAGGAACAAATGGAACTTCAGGTACTAACGGCACGAATGGAACTTCAGGTACGAATGGAACTTCAGGTACAAATGGAACGTCAGGAACTAATGGAACAAATGGGACATCGGGAACTAATGGAACTAGCGGAACGAATGGAACTAGTGGAACTAATGGTACAAACGGAACATCGGGAACTAACGGAACTAGCGGTACAAATGGTACTAGCGGCACAAATGGTACTTCAGGGACGAATGGTACAAACGGAACTAGCGGAACGAATGGAACAAATGGAACTAGTGGAACTAACGGAACTTCAGGGACTAACGGAACTAATGGAACATCGGGTACAAATGGAACTTCAGGAACGAATGGTACGAATGGAACTAGTGGAACAAATGGAACAAATGGGACATCGGGAACTAACGGGACTAGCGGTACAAATGGTACAAACGGAACTAGCGGAACGAATGGTACAAGTGGAACGAATGGAACTTCAGGTACTAACGGCACGAATGGAACTTCAGGTACGAATGGAACTTCAGGTACGAATGGTACAAACGGAACTAGCGGAACTAATGGTACAAGTGGAACGAATGGTACAAACGGAACTAGCGGAACAAATGGCACATCAGGAACGAACGGAACTAGCGGTACAAATGGTACAAACGGAACTAGCGGAACGAATGGTACAAGTGGAACGAATGGCACATCAGGAACGAATGGAACTAGCGGAACGAATGGTACAAACGGAACTAGCGGAACAAATGGCACATCAGGAACGAACGGAACTAGCGGAACGAATGGTACAAACGGAACTTC
>Ga0315290_10003857_pt1 | contig 10780 bp, 7 predicted proteins | sample YL17G12_0_MG_FD_203627 | JGI IMG/M metagenome (GOLD analysis project Ga0315290, IMG submission 203627) | Sediment microbial communities from Yellowstone Lake, YNP, Wyoming, USA - YL17G12_0 | ecosystem: Environmental > Aquatic > Freshwater > Lake > Sediment | place: USA: Wyoming | collected...
CGAAGCCCTGTGTGAGCCCCCTGCTGGACTTACCCTCATCTCCGGGGCTTTCGGCGCCACTTCGCCCTCCATCGAGCTCCTGCCTCCTCCTCATGAGGACCTCGGGAGTCCGAGCCCCCTGTTGGCACCTCCTGATCGTGAGCACGTCTTGATAGAGGCCCTGTACTGCGCAGATCTCACCGGAGACGGCGTGGATGAGACGGTGGTTCTCTGGCGGGGCAGCCACGACGTCTCGATCGGTTCTGCCTACTCCAACAGCCCAAGGTCCTGGCTCAGTTCGTGGATCAACCTGCAGGGTGGTCTGTCCCCGAGCGCATGCTGCTTTGCGGATTTCGACGGGAACGGCACGGTGGACATCGCAGTCGCGAACTCCGCCTCCAACAACGTCTCAATCTACCTGAACAGCGGCTCTGGCCAGCTCAGGGAAAGCCCATCGCGCCCCCAGGTCGGGAAGTGCCCCAATTCGCTCGCAAGCGGGGACTTCAACCACGATGGGAAAGCCGATCTGGCAGTCTGCAACTCGGACTCAATCTCGATTCTCCTCGGACGAGGGGACGGGAGCTTCCTGACGGAAGAACGTCCTGCGGTTGCCGCGGAGGGGCCCATCTCGATCGTCGCAGGCGACTTCGACGGCCAGAATGGAGCCGACCTCGCGTTCGTGTCCGCCTCCTCGGGAGGGATCTACGTTCTGCTCGGAACAACCGCTGAGTCCGAGTTTCGCCTCGTTCGGGTGGGGGCGGAGAGCCTAGCCACCTCGGTCGTGGCGGTGGACTACAACAAAGACGGGAAGCTTGACTTGCTGGCGGCGGCGCGAGACGCCGGGCTTGTCTTCCTCCAGGGCGACGGTGCGGGCGGCTTCGCCCCGGCGGTCGCCATCACAACGGGAAAGGACCTCGCGGGAGCCGATGGGCAGATCGGTCAGGTGCGCGCGATCGCGGCGCTTGGGGGAGACGTTGCCGTCCTTGGAGACGCTCGTGCAGGAGCAGAGAGCACGCTGCCTCAGGATCTCTTCGTTGTGCCCGGCGGGCCACCGCCCCGCCCACCCAACGGTTCGTGTGGGAGGATCCCCTCCACAGAGCGAGTTCGGGACGTTGCGAGCGGCGATTTCAACCGCGACGGGGTCTCGGATCTCGCGCTCCTTGTGACATGGAGCTGCACCGTCGGGAAGAGCGAAACGCAGACGGCGGCAGTGGTGACCTGGCTGGGAAGCCGCGGCGTCTCCGGCGGGTTCGTGAAGGGATCCGAGACGGGAGTGCCTCGGTCGAGCTCGCTGCTTGCGGCGGGAGACATCGACGGAGACGGTGCCCTCGACCTGGCGGTCGCCAGCACGGCGACCAACACCGTGACGCCGCTTTGGGGCCAGGGGAACGGAACGTTCGAGACGGGCGCAGCCGTGCCGACGGTGGTCGCCCCGTCTCTCATGCTGGTAGGCGTGGTCGAGGGGCGAGGCCTGGCGATCGGCTCGATGCGGCTTGAGATCCTCGCTCCGATTCGCGACAACCCGAGGGGCTTCAGACGCATCCACCTCAACGTCAAAGATCCCGTCGCCGCGATCGCCAGCGGGGATCTCAACTGCGACGGCTTCCAGGACCTGGTCGTTGCCACCGTGAACACACAGACGCAGACGGTAAGCATCTTCTCGGGAAAGGGCCTGGAGAACCTTCTGGATGGAGCTGTCGTCGAGCCCTCCGCTTCGACCAGGATCGATGGCGCGCCCACGGCTCTGGCCGTGGGTTCCTTCGATGGTTCGGAGTGCCCAGTGGCTCTGGTGGCTTTGGGCGGCAGGAGAGAGATGCAAGTCGTCAAGACCTTCGACGGCGGGACGGTCGTGCTGGGTGGGCGGTTCCCGACTAGCGGGTATCCGCTTCTTCTGGCGAGCGGCTACTTCAACGGCGATCTGTTAGAGGACATCGCGGTCGTGACCGCCCGCCCGCCCGGTGTTTCTCTCCAGTATGGGACGCCCGGCGGGAGCCTCGTTGAGTCGGCGTGGTCTCTGCTCCCCCTTGCAGAAGCCCCGACGAGGCTCGTCGCGGGAGACTGGAATGGCGATGGGAAGACAGATCTCTTGGCAATACGCCGGGGGGCTGACTATGTGTCGCTTCTGTGGAACTCCGTGACGCCGTCTCGTGGGCCGACACTGGGCGACCTCCAGCTCAAGCACGCCACCTTCCGCACCCCGGGCTCCATGGCAGCCGCCGTCGTGCCAGCCGTGCCAGCCGTGCCCGCCGTCCCCGCCGCCTCGCTCCCCGTACCCGGGTCGACGGCCGCAGATGTGGCGGCCACGAAGCAGCTAGGTTTCGTCTACCGAGGCAGGAGCTGGGCGTCCACGGGAGACGCGAACGGCGACGGACTGGTCGACGTTGTCCTCGCCTGCGCGGACACCAAGACCGTCTCTCTTCTCCTGGGAACTGGTTTGCGCGAGCGGCCGCTGCGCTGGGGGTCTACGGTCGACCTGGAGGCTCCTCCGCAAGGCCCTCCGGTTGTGGCGGACCTGGACGGTGACGGGCTGGCAGAGGTGGCGGTCGTCATTCCTTCCCGAAACGAGGTCGTCCTGTTCGATGATCCCCGGCAAGGCCAGCTGCTGGTACAGGTGCGCGTTCCGACAGGGACAGTGCCCGTGTCCATCTCTACCGGCGATTTCGACGGCGACGACACGGCGGACCTGGCGGTTCTGTGCCAATGGAGCAGGGAAGTGTTCGTGTTTGACGGGCACAGCCTGTGGATGAAGGAGCCACGGTCCATTCGGTTGCCGTTTTCCGGCACCTCTGGACGTCTGGCTGTCGCGGACCTCAACTCCGATGGCATAGATGATCTCGTCGTCACGGACCTCCTCGAGCCGCGGATCGTTCTCTATCTCTCGACTCGAGGTTCCGCAGAACCGTCCTTCCTGGCTCACGCGCTCGACGACCTGCCCATCGGAGTGGTCGACTTGGTGCTTGCTGGGGATCTTGACCTCGATCGTACGGTCGATCTGGTCGTCGCCGGAGTCGGGACGGAATGCGCCCTGATCCTTCTCAACGGCGACTACGGTCAGTTCGCCGCGGGTAGCCAAGAGATCGCTGGGAGCCATCCTCGGGACGCGGTGCTCTGTGACTTCGATCAGGATGGAGTTCTCGACCTCGCGGCGGTGGAGAGAGGCTCTGGACTTGTGCTTGCCTACCACAATGCAGGGGACGGCCTTTTCACCCAGCAGCCAGCCAACTACGTGAGTCTCCTAGAGGATAGTCCGTGGGATCTCGCGTCCGGGGACTTCGACCTGGATGGGAAGATCGATCTGTTTGTGACGGCCGACTCTGGGAAACTGGGCATCATCTGGGGACAGGGAGACGGGTTCCTTCTAGATAGAGAGTGCGTAGCCGTCCGTGTCGAAGAATGAAGGAGAGACCACGCTGGAGGAGAGACGAATGCGTAGATTCATTCCGCTAGTTGCTTTGTTGGTCGCCGCCTGCGCAGGACCGTTCCTTGCCCCAGCGGTCCAGGGAGCGATCGCGCGCATCAGTATCACAAGCCCGCTTTACGTGCCGCAAGTGTCCCTTGGCGGAAAGGTGGACATCGACGGAGAGATCTCGTGGCAAGGGGAACCCACGGCGGCCGAGATCCTCGAAACGCCTGCGTTGGTGTGGTTCACCGTGGAAGTCCACAAGGACGACTGGCCGGCCGGGGAGTTCGTGAAGGTATCCACAGTACCTGCCGATCCCAGTCACGAACTTCCCGTTTGGCCCAGGTCCTGGAGCGGGCGCATGGCGTCTTGGGACACGGCCGCACTGATCACCCGAGATGGCGCGACTGCGTCGCCTGTCGCGGGGAAATACCACTTACGCGTCGTGGGGGTGGTCCGCGACGGGATGCAACAGGGAACGTACCCTTCCGGAGAGGTGAGTGTAGAGCTCACGGGAGAGGCGCCAACCGTAGTCACCACGACCCAGGTGACCTCGGGGACCTCAGGGATATCAGTGATCCCAGAGTTCTGCCCCCCCTTGGCGATCGGAGTTCTAGAGGCGCCCCCGTACACCGCCGGGACCCCCATCACCTTCCTGATCGTGACGCCAGCCGATCCAGCGTCCTGTTTCCAGACCTTCGAGTGGGATTTCGGGGACCACAGCGGCACGTCCGTCGCCGTTGAGCCGCATGTCTACGCGGAGAGCGGGAGCTACGAGGTGTCCTTGACCGCATGGCCCGACGTAGCGCGCAGTGCGCCCGGCGTGGCGGCCAGGCTCACAGTCCGAGTCGAGGCCGCTCCTGCGGCCGTGGCCGTGACGCGGCAGATCACGGGATTCCCGTCGTGTATCTGCCCGGACAGGAAAGACGTTCTGGTGACAAAGGATTCTGCAGTCCCCGACTGGGCTCCAAAGACGGAAGTGCGGCTGACGGTTGCGATCCAAGACTCCAGCGGAACGTTCGTCCTCCGTGAGGAGATTCCCACTGGATGGAGAATGGAGGTCGCGGAGGCGGAAGGGATACCTAGCCGCCAGGTCACGGTGGACGGCGTGCCCCAGAGGGAGTGGCTTCTCCCAGGCGACAAGAAGACCGTCACGATCACCTACACCCTCGCACCCGAGGATTCCGCCCCACTCAAGTCCTATCCGTTGAGGGGGCAGGTCATCACGGACTCCTCTGGTGGCTCGGTCGAGATCGGGGGCGACGGGGAAATCACTCTGGTGTCAGCGCTCCTTGTTGAGGTGGCTATTGCGCATCTTGAGAGGACAGGCGAGGGCGCGCCCTTCGACCCTGCGTTGCCGGGGAGTGTCAGCCTCATGAAGCCTCTCGATGCGGGGTCCCCGATCACGATTACCCAGGCCCAGGTCGATCTCGCTGTTGCGTACTGGCAGTTCAATGCCGTTGTCCCGTTCACGGGCGGGCAGAAGGTGACGTCGGAGACGCTCCTCAAATTGATCTCCTGGCACGAGTTGGGCGTGCCGCAGTAGAGGCGCGGGTGAGCCTCTAGGGAAGCGGCCAGAGCGTCGAGTCACCCCGATCGAGATCCGCGCACGGGAGCCCTGGAGTTCGGGTCAAGGCGGATCCGCACCGGTGGCCTGCAGGAGCATGGGGGTGCTCAGCTGGGCTGTACCTCCACGTCGTAGGCTAGCTTCAAGGGACGATACTTCACGGGTCACTGGCGTGTTGGCGTTCAGACGCTGCTAGTCTGCCGGAAGCGCAGCTGCCGAAACCCGCGACGGCGCTCCTCCAATCCTACCACTTCGACAGGCCGCGCCGGGAGTACCGCGCGAAGGGACGCACTGCGGCAGAGCTCTTCTGGGGAGAGGCCAGTCTCTCCGCAGACGAGGAAGCCTGAACTGGACAGCCCAGATCAAGTGACCCGCCTCCGGGACGATCCAGTCCTTGAGGTAGTCCTCGGATGTGCGCTCAGGTCAATTCCTACGCCGCGACCTCCTGTGGTCGCCGAAAGGACTTGGGAGTTTCTTCAAGCTCCTCGCTGACTCCTCGAGACGTTGGTCCGTCCCAGCTGCCCTACTCCTCCGGAAGCCACGGCCATCCATGGGATCGACGACGCGGCTCTAGCAGGCGCGCCATTCTTCGAGCACATCAAAGAACCGTTGGAGAGCTTGCTTTCCGGCCGGCTCGTGGTCGCCTACAACGCCGACTTTGACGCGCGGCTCTTGGAGCAGTCCGCGCGAGCGCGCGGCGTTCCACTTGCGTGGCCCGAGGCGTGCGAGCCCCGCTTCGCCTGCGCGATGAGGCTCTTTGCCCGCTGGAACGGCGAGTGGAGCGAGGAGCGACGTGACTGGCGCCGGATCCGACTTGGCGAGGCCGCTCTCCTCTCTGGGATTCGAGTCCCGGCGCAAGGGCACCGGACAGCTCGTGACGCGCAACTGGTGCGTGAACTCGCCTGCCACATGGCGGCCGTGGCGAAGCATGACCACTGGTCCCTCGTGCGCCCAGAAGCGAAGGGCCGGAGCCGGATGGAATCCTCGCACAGGGTGGCGGTCCATAGACGTGCTGATCCGTAAAGTCAGGTGTAACAGACCGCCAACAGGGGTATCATCCCCGCGATCTGAGGCCGTGGGGCCGCTCTTGGGAGGCGCATGGACAAGACGGATGAGAAGGTGCTTGTCGTTGAGGGCGTGAGCAAGCGCTTCGGCGACGTGGCGGCCGTGCGCGACGTGTCGTTCTCTGCAACGCGGGGCACGATTCTGGGGCTCCTGGGTCCCAACGGCGCCGGGAAGACGACGACCCTGCGCATGATCATGGGGATCATCGACCCCGACGAGGGGACTATGCGCTTCTCCCTGGACGGCGGTGCCGGGGAACTGAACAAGGAGCGGATCGGCTATCTCCCCGAGGAACGTGGGCTCTACGACGACGCCCGGGTGCTGGAGACCTTGGTCTACCTTGGAGAACTCAAGGGCCTCTCCCGCGCCGAGGCGGCCCGGCGGGCAGGAGAATGGCTCTCGCGCCTGGATCTCTCTAGCTGGGCGAACAGGAAGGTGGAGTCCCTCTCCAAGGGAATGCAGCAGAAGGTCCAGTTCGCCGCAGCCATCCTCCACAAGCCGGACCTCGTCGTGCTCGACGAACCGTTCTCCGGCCTCGATCCGGTCCATCAGGACTTCATCAAAGACGTTATTCGCGGCCTGCGGGCGGAGCGCACCGCGGTCGTTTTGTCTTCGCACCTGATGAACCAGGTCGAGGAGCTCACCGACGAGATCGTCCTGATCGACCACGGTCAGGCCGTGCTCTCCGGCTCGCTCGACGCGATCAAGGAAGAGCACGGGATCCACGTCGTTCGGCTTCGCTTCCGGGGTGACCGGGACGCGCTCGCGAAAGACCGCCGGATCGAGGGCCTCAGGGTCGAGGGAGACCGCGCGACCTTCCGACTGCCGCGTGGGGTGGAGCCAGACGGCTTCGTGCGCAGTCTTCCGCCGGGGATCGTCGTCCGCGAAATCGCGGTCGAGCGGCCGCCGCTGCACGACATCTTCATTGCCGCCGTGGGAAGGGATGACTATGAAGCTCGGTAAGGTCGTGGCGTGGGAGTTCAAGAGGACGGTGCGGGGAAAGCAGTTCATCGTCATGACCGTTCTCATTCCGGGAATCTTGGCCCTTTCCGCGGGAGGCTACGCCCTGTTCGGAGGAGGGAAGGCGCAGGCGCTTCCGCCCGCCCCGCCCCCGCCCTTTCTCGTCCCCATGATCTTTGCCATGATCCTCTTCTTCGGCGCTTTTCTGAACGGCACGATGGCGCTGTACGGGGTGGTGAAAGAGAAGGCGAGCCGAGTCGTCGAGATCATCCTGTCCAGCATCTCTTCGCGGGAGCTCATGGCCGGGAAGGTCCTTGGACAGGGGCTCGCCGGCCTGCTTCAGGTCATCCTCTGGGGAGCGATCGGCATCGTGGTCCTGGGACGCGTTCTTCCTGGGCTCTCGTGGCAGCTTTCCGTTGTGCAGTGGGTCTCCTATCCGCTGTACTTCATCCTCGGGTACCTATTGATTGCCACGCTCTTCGCCACCGTTGCATCGGGAATGAAGGATGTGCAAAGCGGCGGTGCTCAGACGCTCGTGGGCATGATCCCCTACATCCCCATGCTCTTTGTGGCTGGGATGATCGAGAAGCCAAACGAGTTGTGGGTGCGCATTCTGAGCTTCTTCCCGCCCTTTACGCCTGCGATGATGATGATCCGTGTCTCCGTTGTGGCCCTTCCCTGGTGGGAGGTGGTGGGGACGATCCTTACCCTCGTGCTGTTTGACGTCTTGTTCATTCGCATCGCGGCGCGCGCCTTTGAGGCCGCCATGCTCATGTATGGGAAGCCGGCGACCCTGCGCGAGCTGTGGCGTTTTGGGTTCCGGCGCTCCAGTCACTAGGGTGTTCCCCCTGGGTTCTGTTCTGCGATCAGCGCGTCGATCTTCTCGAGGTCGAGCGTCCCTGCCTTGCCCCAGCCGGCCTCCCCGCTTTGAACCACAGGACGCATCCGCACGTAGAGGTTCATCGCTTGTCGGTCGAGCTCGCTGGGCTCAAAGCACGCGGCAAGGGCCGTGAGCTTCCCCTCGACCAGCGGCAGCGCGTCCTTGAACTTGGAGACGAGGTAGAGCCGGACGCTGTCCGGGTCACTGGGAGTGGTTCCCTCCAAGGCCCGCAGACCCTTTTCGGTGCGCAGGCATGGGACGAGCCGATCCATCAACTCGACCCGCTCTGCCCCCATCTCCGTCCGCTTGGCCGCCGTCTTCTCCTGTTCCGCGGCCGGACGCGGCTCGTAGATCCCAAGGCGCCCGCCCTTGGCCTGAGCCGTGAGGCCAGCGATCGCCTTGCCCAGGGTGAGGGCCTCGTCTTGGTCGTAGCCCAGACGTCGGGCGACCACTGCTGCCCACACCGTCAGGAAGGGCGCTCGATTCACGCGGATCTCGGTCATGGCGATCACCGGCTCGAGTATAGCTCCGAAGCCTCGAAAGGAAGAAGGCGACGCCAGAGCGTCTCCGACGGATCGGGAAGCGGCCGCGTACGATCAGATTCCGCTTCCGTCGAGCGAGCGTCTCGCACCTGTAGTCGTGGTTCCACTGGAATAGAGGCACGGTCCGCCAGGGCGGGCACCCGTTTCGGACGAGCTGGGCCTCGGTGATGGCGCCCTCGCACACCCCGTGGTGGCCTTAGAAGAAGCGGGCGTAGGTGCCCACGACAAGATGAGCCCGTAGCTCGTGAGGACATGGAGGACCGTGCGCCGGATCTCCCCGATCGTCGGTGGGAAGCTGGAGACGAGGTGATGGAGATCGGCGGTGAGACAGATCACGATGAGGTCGGAGAGGGCCCGGGGGATCTCTTGGCCGGTCAAACACGTCTTGAGCAGGCAGTCGTCGACCTCATCCAACCGGTTGTGGTCGAAGCCGCCGATTGACGTCGCCCTCTCGAGGAGCGCTACCCCTTCTTTAGGCCTTTCCCGATCTCAAACGCTCGCCCGATCCGTTCGCCCAACGCCCAGTAACTGTGGGCGTGCTTCCCCTGGCTCGGGTCGGGGGCGTAGAAAATCGGCTCAATCCGGGCGACGTCGGGGATCCCCTCGCGAAGGAATCCCTCGCTCGCGTGGACGGCGACGACCTCCCCGAGGAACACGGTGTGGATCGGCCGTACGAGCGTCTGCACGACGCGGCACTCCACATTGACCGGGCACTCGCGAATCATCGGCGCTGTCTTGAGTTCCCCGTAGAACGTCTCAAACAGCGCTGCCTTGTCGGTCGTTCGGCCGCTTTCTAGGCCGCAGAAATCGAGCTCCTTCACCTGAGCGGCCGTGGGCTGGTTGATGCTGAACGTTCCATTCTCCTCGAGGCCGATCTTCGAGTACTGCTCGTGCCCCACTGAGACCGACATCATGTCGTAGCACAGCCAGCCAATGAGACCGATGGTGATATAGTTGGGCTTGTCATGCACGTTCACTCCCACGAGCACGGGGAGATACGGGAATACGAGATTCCTGACGGCCGTAAGATCGAGCTTCTTCTTCTCCATGGAGCACCTCCGGCCTGATCGTAGCTCAGTTAGCCTTGGCCTGCCGCCCTCCAGACAGCGCGAACCCAGTAGAGTGATCGGGACGGCGGCCTGTGCCCTCGAGCCCCGCCGGCCTGGGAAGTTGACGTCGGCACGCGGAACAGACCCCGACCTGGCCCGGCGACGGTCAGGAGAACGCGGATCTCCTCCGCCCATGGCTCGAGGTCTTCCAGTGTCGGCCACTGAGCTGCAGGACGCGGTGCTCTCATCCAACAGGCCGACCACTTGCCTCCACCCCCAGAGCCGCTGGCCCGCGGTGCCGGAGGTGAGTTAGACTTGCTCGCCGTCCACCGGGCGGGCGAGGAGGAGATGGGCATGGAGTGCCGACTCGAGAGGACGAGCGTCCACTACGAGGTCCGCGGCGAGGGGAGGCCGCTCCTCGCACTGCACGGCTTCACGCTCGACCACCGCGTGATGGTTCGTGCCTTGGAACCTGTGTTCCGGAAACGAGCGGGGTGGAGGCGGCTCTATCCTGACCTCCCCGGGATGGGCCAAAGCGCGGCCCCAGACTGGATCGCCACCCAGGATGACATGCTCGAGGCTCTGATCGAGTTCGTCGATCGCCTGATGCCGGGCCAGCGCTTCTCGGTCGTCGGGCTCTCGTGGGGAGGGTTCCTCGCTCAAGGTCTTGTCCACCGCTTGGCGGACCGCATGGACGGTCTCTGCCTCATCGTGCCGAGCATGGGACCGGCCGCGATGCGCGAGCTCCCGACCGGGCGTGTTCTCCATGCCGAGCCGATCGACTTCGGCGACACCCCCGCGGAGGACGGCGCGTCGTTTGAGAGCCTGGCGGTGGTTCAGACGCAGGAGCAGTTTGAGGCCTGGAAGACGACCATCCTGCCCGCGGTTCGAGCGGCTGACCCGAACCTCGCCGCGCGGCTTCAGAGGAACTACGCGTTCTCGTTCGACCCCACGGCTCTTGCGAGCCCGTTCGAGAAACCGGCACTCTTCCTGCATGGGCGGCAGGACAAGGACTGTGGCTATCGCGATGCCTGGAAGGCGATCGAGAGCTACCCGCGCGCCACATACGCCGTTCTCGATCGTGCCGGGCACTGCCTGGAGAGCGAGGCGCCGCGGCTCCTGGAGGCCCTCGTGCACGATTGGCTCGACCGCGTCGAGGAGGAGGCCAATCGGCCGGCCTAGCTCGATTGGCGAGTTGTCAAGAGCGCATCGACCCTCAAGAGGTTGAAGCCCCCATCCATCCCCGGCCTGGGTCCCCGACGGTCAGATTGTCTAGGGCCGCGTACAGGATCATCGCTCAACGCTCCATCCCTTGGCGCGCCCTGGCGCTGATCTCAC
>Ga0315290_10003860_pt1 | contig 10779 bp, 7 predicted proteins | sample YL17G12_0_MG_FD_203627 | JGI IMG/M metagenome (GOLD analysis project Ga0315290, IMG submission 203627) | Sediment microbial communities from Yellowstone Lake, YNP, Wyoming, USA - YL17G12_0 | ecosystem: Environmental > Aquatic > Freshwater > Lake > Sediment | place: USA: Wyoming | collected...
CGAGTTGGCAATAGACAACGAAGCCCGAGCAATCAAGGGTCGAAGCGGTAAATTGGGCAAGCGTGCAGGGAAAGTCAACGTTCTTACCCGGGGAGACCTGTTGTCGGGCTACAGAAGTAGTAACCTTGACCGAGAGGACAAGCTGAGGCAGCAGGAGTCAGCAGAGGCCATACACCCAGCTAGGCGAAGTGAATCCGCTGGGAAGGGCTGAACGGAAAGTGCGCCTGGAGTGGAAAGTCGTTGGAATGAGCGAAGAAAGCAAAATTTCCCTGGATGGGGAAACTTCTGGGAAGCGAAGCAGGTGAAGCCTGCGGGATGAACCAGAGGGCTGAGCTATTCCTGGCATGGACCATCAACAAAGGCTAGAGGGCAATGCCCTGACACTGACCGAACCGCCGGATGTGGACCCGCATGTCCGGTGGTGTGAGAGGAGGGCCGGGCTAGCGCCCTCCTACTCGATTATCATAACCGTAATTTCTATATCACTGCATTGAACGAGATGTGCTGGCTGGTCTGGTAAAATTGGATTGCAGTGTCAATCTATTGGGATAATTAATCAGATGTATTGAGACAGGGGATTGCATGTCCTTCAATCGAAAAGAAGTACTATGAAGATGCACGGACAATTCTCAAGGACTTGATTGACGACCCATCAACCCCGGATTGGGTATAACAGGATGCCAGAGAAATGCTTAAGAATTTGCCACAATAAGATCTGTAGTTGTGGTTAAATACAAAAAACTAAGAGGATGGAATAAATATTATGCGCACACCATTTGTAGCTGGAAATTGGAAGATGAATAAGAAAGTGGAGGAAGCACGGCTTTTAGTTTCTGAAATGGGTAGAGGACTTAAGGATATTAAAGGCGTTGAAAAAGTCATCTGTCCCCCGTTCACTTCCATTGTTGCAGTGAGTGCTCTCTTGCTTGGCACCGACATCGGACTCGGCGCTCAGAATATGCACTGGGAGGAAAAAGGGGCGTTCACCGGGGAGATTGCCCCTTCCATGGTGGCGGAATTCTGCAAATTCATCATCATCGGTCACTCGGAACGGCGAACCTACTTTGGTGAAACGGATGAGACTGTCAATAAGAAAGTCCATGCAGCTCAGAAGGCAGGGTTAACCCCTATAGTTTGTATGGGCGAAACCCTGGGTGAATATGAAGCCGGCAAGACTGCTGAAGTCGTAAATAGGCAGGCACGTGAAGGATTGAAAGCTATTGACCCCGGTTTTGCATCCAAAATCATCGTTGCCTATGAACCAGTTTGGGCTATAGGGACAGGTCGTGCTTCATCAAGTGAAAACGCTGAAGCGGTTCATCGAGATGTCATACGCCAGGTCCTAAAGGAGTTATTTGGCACCGATGTTGCCCAGGCTGTGCGGATTCTCTACGGCGGCTCAGTTACAGGTGCAAATGCTGCGGAATTCTTCTCCCAGCCGGATATTGATGGCGCACTGGTCGGCGGAGCCAGCCTGAAGACAGATGAATTTATAAAAATTGCACAGGCGGCTGCCCAGTAATTGGAAATGAGTTTGACGGACAACATCCATTAATTGTTGTTGTCCGTCCTTTTATTTAATGATCTGCTTATGAGTATCCTGACTTCATTTGATGGTCTGTTATTCCTGCTCGCAATGCTAATCCCCCTCGGTTTTTTACAGCGTGGATTGCACCGCGAGTTTCAAGCTGTATTCTTGATTTCCACACGGCATGAGACGGTATCGATCTGGCTATTCTCTTTATTATTTTTTCCCGGTGTAGTGTTTCACGAAATGAGCCATTTTGTTTCTGCTAAATTATTGGGAATCGAGACTGGAAAGTTCTCTTTGATCCCTCAAGCCATGCCAGATGGGCGGTTGCAAATGGGTTACGTGGAAACTGCTCAATCAGACATCGTCCGGGATTCCATCGTCGGTGTCGCTCCCTTGATCATCGGCTGCCTTTTTATTGCTTATGCAGCGATTTTTGAGATGCATTTACTTGACCTTTGGGATCTTTTGAGAGCCGGGCAGACAGTATTGTTTGTGGCTGGACTTCGACTTCTTCCAACGTTTTCTGATTTCTGGTTATGGTTCTACCTCACCTTCACCGTGAGCAGTACCATGATGCCGTCGGCATCTGACAGGCATGCCTGGCTGCCTCTATCGATATTCACAGTGATCCTGCTGACTCTTGCAATCGTCGCAGGAGCAGGTCCCTGGATGCTGGCAAACCTTGCACCCCCATTGAATGCTTTTTTCAAATCAGTATCATTGATCTTTGGATTAAGTGGATTGCTACACATCCTATTGATCATCCCTGTGTTTCTTGTTCACCGGATCCTGAGTAAAATCACACACTTGGATGTAGCTTAAATAAATAATCCCCTGTTTATCTCAATTTAGACGATGGGGGATTCCCAGTCATCCATGGCGGTGATTCCGCCATCCGTCCAGGTCCATTCGATTTTCTGGTAAGTAAACTCGACTTCCTCGTAATCCGGAAGATTGTGAAGATTTGGGTCTTTGATATTCGGCTTGACCAGGTGTACACTGGCTACTCTTGCATTGGTGAGCTTGACTGTAAAGTATTGCGCTTCAACACCTGAGCCACTCCCTTGAGTCTTTGGACGCCAGAATTTTAGTTCCCATTCTGAGATGTTTTCATTAGTGACCAGCGAAGAATAGAGGGGGACGGAGGCTTTGTCCACTTCCTTGGTTATTCTGAATGGGTTGTGGGTGCGCTTTCCCGTTGCTTGGCCACTCGCAGAATCGCGTGGACCGACGATCGAGTGATCGACCGCAAAAACGAGAATCATGCCTTCCCGGCCTTTCTGAGTGACGGATCCCTTGATTTGCCCTTGGTTTTGTCCCTTTAATTTGAGATATGCGTTAAGTGCCATCTTTACCTCTCCTGTTCTAATCGGATAAAGTTACTCTTAATATAAGTATAGCATGGCTGTCAATAGGAAAATCCCTTGGTATGTCCGAGGGATTGTTAGATCTTCGCTGAAAATTCTTTATGCAGTTCCGAATTGCCGGTCGCCCGCATCGCCCAGACCAGGGACGATATAACCTTTTTCGTTCAAGTGATCGTCAATTGCTGCCAGAAAAATATCCACATCAGGATGATCGCTCTGTAGGCGGGAAATTCCCTCGGGGGCGCCAATCAACCCGACGAACTTGATCTTTTTTGCCCCCCAGCGTTTGAGCACTTTCACAGTTGCAGTGGCCGATCCGCCTGTCGCCAGCATTGGGTCAAGGATCAGGCAAACGGAAACGGTGGGCTCGGTGGGTAGTTTGTTATAGTATTCTACTGGTTTAAGGGTGCGTTCATCCCTATATAGCCCAATGTGCCAGACCTCCGCTGAGGGCATCAACTCCCAGATCCCCTCCACCATACCCAACCCCGCACGCAGGATAGGTACCAACCCGATTTTTTCCTTCAAATCCGCTCCGGCCATTTTGGCTAATGGTGTTTCCACATCACGTTGTATGGTCAGTAGATCAGCCGTAGCCTCATATGCCAGCAGGGCGGATATTTCGCGGACCAACTCTCGGAACCGCTTGGGGTCGGTCGATTTGTCACGCAGCCTGGAAAGCTTGTGGGCAACCAATGGATGTTTGGAAGCAGAGACAGTAGACATAATTTTCTCCTGATTTTCGGTTACTTTATTATAGCCTTTATATGACTTTTGACGGGTGACGAGTGGAAAAATCTGGATACACTTAATTTGCTTGGTTTTAGATCCCCCGGAGGGGATATGAAAATTACAGGATTGCATTTTCTTTTAACCTACCAGTGTATCTTTGAATGTGATCATTGTTTTGTGTGGGGAAGTCCACGCCAGACAGGCGTCATGACGATTGAACAGGTTCAAGGATATTTACGTCAAGCCCGTGACTTGAAATCTGTCGATTGGGTATATTTTGAGGGTGGCGAACCATTCCTCTATTACCCGATGCTTATGCGGGGAGTTCAGCTTGCAACAAGCATGGGTTTTCACGTGGGCATGGTCACAAATGCGTATTGGGCAACCAGCAAAAAGGATGCGGTTATCTGGCTAAAACCTTTCGCTGATATGGTTGAAGATCTATCCATCAGCTGCGATCAATACCATGGTTGTGATGAAAATAATTCAATCGCCCACATTGCTTTGGCAGCAGCTGAGGAGCTTGCGATTCCCGTGGGGCTGATCAGAATCTCACAACCTGAAAATGTGCTTTCCAAGAATAGCCAGGGACAACTGCCGACTGGGGAATCGGGTGTGATGTTCCGAGGGCGTGCAGCCTGCAAACTGTCCGATCAGGTGAGTCATAGACCCTGGGCAAAATTCGATTCGTGCCAAAATGAAGATTTGAGGACACCGGGCAGGGTGCACGTCGACCCATTTGGAAATATCCATGTCTGCCAAGGTATCGCGATCGGGAATATAACTGAAAAACCGCTCAAACAAATTTGTGAAGAATATGCTCCCGAATCACATCCAATCGTTGGCCCCTTACTTGCAAAAGGTCCGGCGGGTTTGGTAAAAGAATACGATCTTCCTCATCATAAAACTTATGCGGATGCCTGTCATCTTTGTTATGAAGCTCGAACGGCATTAAGGGAGCGGTTTCCTGAAACACTGACCCCTCAGAACATGTACGGAATCTATTGATTTCTCAACCGCCAATTGGCGGTTTTTCTTTTTTTGCTGGTCAGTGGAGGGTGAACTGTGTTTGGATTGATGATTTTCTATGTGATATTTGGTGTTTTTCTTGCCGTTCTCGCAATTCCATTGTGGCTGGAAAAAATTGGTCCCAATGGACTCTATGGCTTCAGAATAAAGAAGACCCTGGAGAACGAGAAAATATGGTACGCCGTCAATAGATATTTTGCTCCCTGGAATTAGTCTGGATATCTATTCGATGGGATTTCTTGATGCATTTTTGGTTTTATTCTCATTTGGAATCTCAAATACTATCCATTACATGAATACCCTTTCTCTTTAATCATTGAAGATAAGTGTGACGATCCCGTAAGGGCTTGCATTAAAAGTGACTCTGCCTCCTGGCGGGGCGTCAACCGGTCTGATCTTTCTTTCTGCAAGATCGCCAAATTCAACTGATCTGAATGGCTTCCAGGGTTTGATCGAAACAGGGATGCTCTTGGCAGTCGGGTTGTATCCCCGCACCAGCCAGCCACGCTGATCATCCGTTTCTTTGATGCTCGAGATGACAAAACCCTGTGATTCAATATCCACAAATGAACCCGTCGAAGGAAGAACCCCAAAGTGAAGTGATGTAGCCGCCGCTCTCAGAGGTGTTTCGAAATGGTAGGCAAGTGGATAAGGGCTTGTTTGACCTTTCACATGCGGAATGATCGAGTAATCGAAGCTCCAGGTTCCACTCATTTGCGCATCTGGGGTTTCCGTGCCCGGACCGGCATGCCCTGTTCGAACGCTGAGGTCGTCGCGTGAGAGCCAACCTACGCAGCGTAGCAGGGTCAGAGCAATTTCCGCCTGACCATCCGGCCGCTTAAGGACTTCCACTTCAGGTAACCCGCGATTGGCGATCATTAGTCCGCGGATTCCATTGGAGACATCAGTAAAGGCAAGCTGAGGAACTTCCGGTCTCGGTTGCTCAACCCACAAGCCGCTTGGTACTGCCTCTCCGTGATGCGTTTCCCCGAAGGCGCGGCGGACGATCTCAAAATGCCCGTCGAAATCAGCACTGACTGGTTGGTTGGATTCGTTGCAATCCATCCCTGTTGAGAAGTGCACGCGCAACCTGTGATCTCGACCATTGTTTTCAACTTCAGTGTGGATATCCACCCTCGGGATACCAGGCGAAAGGCTGATGCGAGTGACGATGCCCAACTTAACATTCTCGTCTGAGCGGGATTTTCGGTCGGAGGTTAACTCGAATGGAACCGTTAATTCAATGGCAGTTTCAAGTGTCTGTCGGACATCGGATCGATTTATCTTAACACCCCAAATTTTGGATGCAGACTTACGTGTCTTGGGCTCGAATTCCACCGGGCAAAAATTGTATTCGTCCCCCCGGTCCCCAACATCCATGAATCGATTCAAACCGGAATAAACCGTCCCATCCCGTTTATCCGTAATTGTCAGCGTTCCATCGGAAATGGATTCCACGCCGAAGAATTCATTCTCGATCACATAGGGGGGTTTCGGCGTAGGTTCAGATGTGAATCGTTCGATCAAAATCTTCCCAAAAGATGTTTTTGCCAGCGGCATCAATAAGCGTATGGCAGGGTTGAGATGAGTAGGACTGGATTCAGCCATCTCGTGTGCGCGAATGTGAAATGTTCGATAGCCGACCGCAGGAATATGCGGAGCTGCGAAAAGAATCTTGTTCGATGGAAGCGTTCGCGCCCGAACATGGTAGGAGGTGATGCTTTCGTCCTTGAGAAGTGCTGATGTCGCTTCAATTCCTCGTTGCCAGTTCTCTTTATTCGGTTCTGCTTCGGAGAGAAGCAATTCAATATGTGCGACTTGATTTTCACGCCTCGTTGAAAATTCCTGTACTCCCATCCCGGAAACACGTCCTTCGTTGACCATGGTCAGCGCTTCGCGGAATCCTTTCCGGTCGAGAATCATATTGGCGAGATCTGAGCTTTCGGTGCCAAGCGATTCATAAGGAATTACCTTACCGGTGTCATCCATGAGATCAAAGGCTTCCAATCCTGCTGGTAAATTGATCTCGGCAGTTACCAGGTCAGTGCGAGGATTGGATGATGGGTTGAAGACCACCACCGCTGAAGAGAACTTTTCCTGTTCGGACTGATGCCCGCGATCTGTGATAATCAGGTCTGCGAGGCTGTTTAGCGACTGACGGGTGAGCTCCTCGCCAATCTGTCTGACCTGGTCGAACCTGGATTTCATTTCATTATGAACCTGATCTATTGAGCAACCGCAAATAGAGTCATGCGGGTGGTTCTCCATGAGTAGACGCCAGGTCTGGCGGATGATCGGAGCTGGGTGAGTTAATCGATAAGCAGACTGAATACCGGATGCATTGTTATTCGTTGGATTTCTCAAAGACTCTTTGTCGCTTACGATGCGATCAGCAAATACCGTGAAAGGCTCAGTCCACTTCTCGAGAAGATTCTGACAGGCGTGATTATCCTGCTTGATCCAAATCCGGGAGGAAAGGACATTGGGAAGCAAGGGCGATCGGAGCGATACACGCAATTCGCCTTTAATCACCGGCATCAATTCTCCTTGTATGGAGGCTCGAACACTGGAAATATAATCGGGCAGTGTGGAATGGATGACCTTGACATCGCTCAACGCTGAGTCGGCATAAGCGATTGTAGACGAAGTCTGGGGGCTTGGCTCCATGTGGTCAGTGCCAAACATGATGAGCAGGTCGGATGCGGCAGAATGTGTGCTTAGTGAAGAAATCCGTTCGGATAGCATCTCCGTGAATCGCCGCGGATCTCCGGCGGGAAGTTCGGCGCCGTTACTGTAGCTATCCCGCAGGTGTGCCATGAAAACCTGCGAGCCATCCGGCGCCTGCCACCAAAACTCACAGGGTTGGTCATCAACGCCACGCCATAAGGAGGCTGACTCGATGCCAAATCCGCGCAGGATCTGAGGCATTTGGCCGATATGTCCGAACGAATCGGGCATGTACCCGACCATCATTTTTTGTCCGAACCTGCGGGAAGTCCGATCTCCCTCCAGCAAATTGCGGATGTGCGCCTCAGGGCTGACCAGAAACATATCCGGCAGGATGTGCCAGGGGCCGATGATGATCCGCCCACGCTGAATGTATCGGCGAAGCTCTTCTTCGCGCTCTGGCCGCATGATCAGATAATCCTCAAGCACAATCGTCTGGCCGTCGAGCATGAAATACTTAAAATTGATATCCTCTTTTAGGATGGTGAGCAGGCCATCGATCAGATGGACGAGTTTCAGGCGAAACTGCTGGAAGGTAAGGTACCACTCACGATCCCAATGTGTGTGAGAAACGAGGTGAACAGTTTTCATGGATTCTCCATTCATAGTTTAACCTTTTCCTTCGTCAGAGCGTCAGCTTCCGCCATTGCTGCATCCCTAATGGTAATCGGAAACCGTCCATGCAGGGGACTAATAAGCGCGCCGAAAGCCGTTGGAGCATAGAGTCCCCACTTTGCTAGTGGGCGGATGAAGCCGGTCATCGATGCGGCTTTATCAAGCTCATCCAAAGTGGCTTTGTCCCACCCGCCAACAAGCCCGTAGAGGAACATAAAAACAGGGAAACTTGGCAGCACACCTATGAAGAATGTCAACATGCTGGTGATCTGATCACCCTTCCATACGAATTGCGTCACCCAGTACATGAATACAAAATGGGCAGCGCCGGCCAGAACGGGCGCAGTAAGTGATTGCCAGACGAAGAATCGCTGCGGGTAACAATATTTATTATTGACGATATAAGCAACAATTCCTTTTGTAAAGAGTCCAATGAAATAGGCAATGATTAAGGCCGTTACCTGAAAGCGTTCCAGCAATATCCACATGAAGAAAATCCGAATCATTTGCTCTGCGAAAACGAGAATCGCCTTCAGATAAGGTTTGTTGGAACCAAGCTGGACGTTATCGCCCACCCAGGAAGGGAATTGGAAGGCGCCCCAGATGATCAGTGGGATGACATAAACTGCGGCGCGGCGGAATTCCACTCCCGATGCGCCGACAATGAATTTGGGAGCGACTGCAAGCAGCACTGCTGCCAGAAATGCGCTGAACATCCCATTATATTTATAGGCCATCACAGAATAATACTGGCTGAGGCGGATTCTCCCTTGTGAGAAAGCCTCCGAGATGGCTGGCATCACCCCGTCGTTTAGCGTCTGGGTGACATTGAATGCAAAAATGAAATTCTGAGCCATACCCCAGTTGCCCCAAATCTCAGCATAATTGATCAAATGATTTTGAGTGATGGCAATTTCCGCAGCCTGACCGAACGACCAGGCGGCGGACCCAAGCATTTCAAATACACCAAATTTAAAGCTGCTCTTGACCACCCCCCAATCAAAATGGGCGAGAAACAGAATGCGGGCATTGTACCCGACCCGCCGGTATAGCCACCAACCTCCGATGAACGTCAGCAATTCTGCTGCGTAGGCAGCCATACCCAGCCCGAACAAACCTCCCAGCGGACCGCCATACATGGGATGATTCCGACCCCAATAAAACATGATGCCCACAAAAATGGGTTGGACGACCATTGGCAGGACTACCTGGTTGAGAATATCCAAGAGACGGGAGTAGTCCAGTCGCTGGTAGCCGGTCAATGCATGACGGAAGACCTGGTAAAACCCGGGGATTTGAATGAACGCGTGAATAATGATGCTCCAAGCGTACAAAGCATAAGCCGAGCTTGGCGCAATAGCACTTGCCAATCCGATCACCAATACCACTTGAACCGCGCCAGAGAGTGCCTGCCACCAAACAAAGACCTGTCCATATTGGATACCCTTCTTCGGATCCTTTACGCGGTATTCAGAGAGGAATTTGATAAAGGCGACGCTGGTGCCCATGTCGAAGAACAACCAGGCGACATTGAAGAATTGGGTCACACGTCCCCAAATGCCCAAGGCTTGAGCAGAAGGCAGGATATAGGTCGGCAGGATGACATTCTGGTAGATGATTAACGGGACAAAAAGGATGAGACCGATTGTCAGTGCCACAAGGAATCCGCTCAATGGCCGGTGAAAGCCGACTTCCTCCCACTCCGTCTCGGCTTCATGAGCATCAAACTGCTGATGGTCCGCAACTATACGGTCCAATTCTTCGGGATGGGCCATGCTATATCGGCGGACCAGGAAAAATGCTGAGAAGGTGGTCACCAACAGCAATCCCAGTAAACCCCACAGGAAATTTCGCTCATTATCATGGGGTACCGGGCTGGCTGGATATTTTGAAAATGAAAGTGGAGTATGTCCCCCGGCGCGAGTTACAAGGTGATAGATCAGGTAATTAAAGTAAGCCCAATCCTGGATCTGCGGATTGGTGCCTGAGTTCAGATACGCATTAAGAACAAAAGTGGCAGGATGTGCCTGCCAAAGGATCCATTCTCCATCCTCATAAGCAATAACTAACGGCTGAACAGAGGAGACCGGTGTTTGTGTATTCATCCGTTCTCTTACTTGGGGAGCGCTGTTCCAGATGATCTCCGTGAAGAGAGGATCATTGACTCCAGAGATTGAGGTAATGCTGATTGGGTTTGTTTTTTCCTGAAGCGTCACCGGAAAGCCAAGCAGTTCCTGCGCCTGAGCATCTGACATCCCCTGGCTGAGAATCAATACAAGCCCCGCCTCACCCGATTTGATCCGTTCGGCAACGATCGGGTCTGACGGAACCTCGCCGTTTAGCACGAATACCTGAGCGACAGCCGGTTCGGTAACGATTGTGTACCCCGTCAGCTTAAGCGCCGAATAAACCATGCTGTTTTCGTCGCCAGCATAATAAACATTCAGTGAGTCATCCGCTCTGACGGGTGTTACACCTATAAACAAAAATGAGATTATGAATATGGAAAGGATTATTTTTCGCATATTATCCTTCGACTTTAACCCCATTTTCTGTGATGACTTTTGCGTACCATTTTCCACTATCTTTTAAAGTTCGCCGAAGGGTTTCATAATCGATATGTATCAATCCAAAGCGAGGATCGTAACTCAGGTTCCATTCAAAATTGTCTGCAAAAGACCAGACGTAATATCCTTTGATATCCACTCCGGAGTTGAGAGCCCGATGAACTTGAACGAGATGGTCACGAAGATATCGGATTCGCCGTTCGTCGTG
>Ga0315290_10003864_pt1 | contig 10770 bp, 10 predicted proteins | sample YL17G12_0_MG_FD_203627 | JGI IMG/M metagenome (GOLD analysis project Ga0315290, IMG submission 203627) | Sediment microbial communities from Yellowstone Lake, YNP, Wyoming, USA - YL17G12_0 | ecosystem: Environmental > Aquatic > Freshwater > Lake > Sediment | place: USA: Wyoming | collected...
TCCAGGAAAATGGCCCTGTCCACTTCGCAACGAATCCAATCGGAACCGGACCCTACAAGTTTGTCCGCTGGGTGAAAGATGATCATATCCTTCTGGAGGCCAACGAAAATTACTGGCGCGGAGCCCCCAAAATCAAAAAGGTTATGTTCCGCCCCATTCCCGAGGCCACGACCCGCGTAGCTGGATTGCAGACTCAGGAAGCAGATATCATTACTAACATTCCTCCTCACCTGATGCGGCTGATGGACTGGAAAGGGCGCTCCTTTGTATCCAAAGTTCCCAGTGTGCGGGTCATCTTCATGGCTTTTGATACCACCAAGGGAGGGCCGGTGGCGGATAAGAGAGTGCGCCAGGCCATTGCCATGGGGGTTAACATGGAGACCAACATTAAAAAAATCCTTGAAGGCAATGGCATCCGGCTGGGATCTCCCTTGACCAATAAGCATTTCGGGTATGATCCTTCGATCAAACCCTATGAGTATAATCCAGAAAAGGCTAAGAAGCTCCTAGCGGAAGCCGGTTATGCCCAGGGGTTTGATTTCACCCTCAATTCCCCGAGCGGACGGTACCTAAACGATAAGGAAATGGCTGAGGCGGCCGCCGGGGACCTGCGGAAGATCGGAATCCGAGCCAACGTGAAGACCCATGAGTGGGGGCACTACATGAACAACATGATGTATGCCCACAACGCTGCTCCGGCTTATCTTTTGGGTTGGGGAAACACCAGCTTCGATGCCGATTTCACCATTGCTCCCTTGATGCGAACCGGGAAATTGCTCTGCAATGTTTCCTTCCCCGCGCTCGATACTCTGATCGATCAGGGCATCAGCACGATGGACTCGAAGAAACGGAAGAAGATCTATTCCGATGCTGCTAAAGTCATCAAAGAAGAGATCCCCTGGGCCTGGACTTACCAGCAGATCGATATCTATGGGGTCAATGAACGGTTGAACTGGAAAGCCCGCACGGACGAGCTGATGGTAGTGTTTGATATGACCTTCAAAAAATAGTGGCTCCTGAAGGCACCTACCTGTCGGGGCGGTTCGCGAACCGCCCCTACAAGATTCGATTACCCATGAACTCCCAACATTCCTTCCAACTTGCTGCTTTTCTTCGAGCCTTATTCCTCATCTTCTCGACCGGGGTCTACATCTGTATCCTGGCCCCGCCGGTTATTATCGCTCTTCTTTTGGACCGTTCCGGCCGCTGGTTCTCAGCCTTTGAGCGAACCTGGACAAACTGGTTGTTGTGCACCAACGGCATTCGCCTGAACGTGCAGGGTCTGGAGAACCTGGAGGAGAGCCATTCTTACATCCTCATTTCCAATCATATGAGCATTCTCGACATTCCCGGGATCATATCCGCCCTGCCGTTCCCGGTACGTTTCATTGCCAAAAGATCCCTGATCTGGGTCCCCATCTTTGGATGGAGCCTGTATCTATCCAGACATATTCTGATCGACAGGGACAACCCTCATTCAGCCCTGAAGAGTTTGAAGCAAGCCGCCTCCCTCTTGAAGAGCGGGACTTCGATCATGGTCTTTGCGGAGGGGACTCGCAGCCCGGACGGCCGGGTGAAAGAATTCAAGGGGGGAGCCTTTCGCTTGGCCCTGAAGGCCCAGGCTCCGGTCGTCCCGGTCTCCATTTCGGGTACCTATGAGATGCTACCCCGAACGGGCTGGTGCTTTTGGCCCGGTACCATCAAGATTTATATAAGTAAGCCCATCTCCACCCAGGGTCTTTCCCAGCGCCAGGTCCACTCGTTAATGGAACAGGTGAGGGAAGCGGTCATCGAAAACCTGAAATACTAAAAGACGCAAGGGGTAAAAATAAGGGTTAGTTTTAGTCTTTTGCCCATCGCCTATCGCCCTCGCGGCCTTTTTCGGGTTCGGTTTTCCTTTGACATCCGTGTTTTTCTTTATTATCATCTTTAAAAATGAGCAGAACATCCACTCCAGGGCTGTCCAGTTTGCAAAGGGAAATTCTGGGGGTTATCCTTCTAGCCGGCGCTGTCCTCCTGGCCCTAAGCCTGTTCTCCTACAACCCCGACGATCCCTCTTTTAATAATCAACTTTCGGAACCTCAAAAAGCGACTAACCTGGCGGGGTTCGTCGGAGCTCATCTTGCGGACATATTTTTCCAGACTTTCGGTTTGGTCGCTTTTCTATGGCCGCTGTTTTTTGTTCTCGTCGCCCTCCAGCTCTTTCTCTTCCCTGAAATCCACTTTCAGGCTATCAAAATCGTCTCTCTGGTGGGCCTATTTATTTCGGCCAGTGCTTTGCTTTCTCTCGCTGTCGGGAAGATCATTCTTTTGGGGGCGATGCTGGAGAGCGGCGGAGCGCTGGGACGGCTTTCCGCCGGGGTTGCGGATCGATACCTGAATCTCAGCGGGGCTTTGATCCTTCTCGTATCGGTTCTGATCATCTCGATGATGGTTCTGACCAATCTCTCCTGGGTGGAAGTGGGCAAGGGGATGAGCCGACTCTATTCCGCAACCGTGGAAAAAGGCCAGAGTTTTTGGAAGCGTCGCCAGATGAAGAAGAAAGAAGGAATCAAGGAGCCAAAGAAGGAGAAAGAAGCCCCCCCGGCTCTGATCATTAAGAAAGAAGGAGCGGAAGAAAAAGAAGGACTCGCTGAGGAGCATCCTCCGGCGGCGGCAGAAAAACAAGAGCACTTTCCCTTCTTGGAATCCCGGGGTTCTTACGTGCTTCCCCCTCTTTCGCTGCTGGAAAGCCCCGAACAGGTGGAGATAAAAGTCGATAAAGAAAGCTTGTTGGCCAACGCCAAGATTCTGGAGAAGCGGCTGGAAGATTTTGGGGTGGAAGGAAGGGTGGTGGAGGTCAGACCCGGCCCGGTGATTACCGTGTATGAGTATGAGCCGGCCCCGGGGGTTAAAATCAACAAGATCGTCAGCCTCAGCGATGACCTGGCGCTGGCCCTGCGCGCCATCAGCGTGCGCATCGTCGCCCCCATCCCTGGCAAGGCTGCCGTAGGCATAGAGATTCCCAACTCCGTCCGCGAACCTGTGTACTTGAAAGACATCCTTTCCCGGGAAGAGTTTTCTCAGGCTGAATCAAAGCTCACCCTGGCCCTGGGCAAGGATATCTTTGGCAATCCTTTCGTGACCAACCTGGCCAAGATGCCTCATCTCCTGGTGGCCGGAGCGACCGGAACGGGGAAGAGCGTTTCCCTGAACTCCATGGTTTGCAGCCTCCTTTACAAAGCGGACCCCGAAGAAGTGAAATTGCTGATGATCGACCCCAAACGCCTGGAGCTCTCCATCTACGACGGAATTCCGCACCTGCTCCATCCCGTGGTCTATGACCCGAAGGCGGCGGCTCAGGTTCTCCGATGGGCCACGGAGGAGATGGGGATCCGCTATCGGCTGATGGCCGAGAAGGGCGTGCGCAACATCGAACGCTACAACCAGAGGGTAGAAAAGGAGCTGAAGGAGACACGCCGCAAAGGTGGGACTCTGCTCAAGGAGACCGAAGGCCTGGAGGACCGAACCGGGGAAAATCTCTCCCCCCTCCCCTACATTGTCATTGTCATCGATGAACTGGCCGACCTGATGATGGTTTCGGCGCGGGACGTGGAGGCCTCCCTGACCCGCCTGGCCCAGATGGCCCGGGCCGCGGGCGTTCATCTGCTCCTGGCCACCCAGCGGCCTTCCGTCGACGTGCTCACCGGAGTCATCAAGGCCAATTTCCCCACGCGCGTCTCCTTCCAGGTCTCCTCTAAAACGGATTCACGCACCATTCTGGACGCGAACGGAGCCGAACACCTTCTGGGCTCGGGCGACATGCTCTTCCTTCCCCCGGGCACGTCGCGCCTGATGCGCGTTCATGGAGCCTATGTCTCCGAGGTGGAAATCCTTAGGATCGTCGAATTCTGGAAAAAACAGGGTCGCCCGGTTTATGATCAGTCCATCCTGAAGCCCAAAGAGGAGACCGCAGAGGCTGATTCGGACGGATTCGATGAGATGTACGACCAGGCCGTGGCCGTAGTCGCCGACTCCAGACAGGCTTCAATTTCCATGCTGCAGAGGAAATTGCGGGTGGGTTACAACCGGGCGGCACGGATGATCGAGAAGATGGAAAAGGAAGGGGTTGTCGGCCCGGCAGACGGGGTCAAACCGAGAGAAGTTTATATCAAGAAATTATAAATATTCACCGCAGAGAGCGCAGAGAACGCGGAGAAATAAATACCCAAAATCTATTATTTTATGTTCTAAAGTTTTGCCTTTAAGCTTTTGAATTCATATCTTAGTCTTAGTTTTATCTCGGCGCCCTCTGCGCTCTCTGCGGTGAATTGGGGTTGGAGAAAAGGATGTCATTAAAAATCTGCTCCGGATTGTTGGTGCTTTTGCTGGCAGGATTCTGGCCTGCTCCGGGCCAGGGCCAAACCTATTCCCTGGAAGAAGTTGTGGCTAAAGTGCAGGAGCAATATGAAATTCATTCAGATTTCAAAGCCCAATTCGTCCAGGAAGTTCTAATCAAAAGCCTGGGGAGGAAGCAGCAGGCAGAGGGGGCGGTTTACTTCAAGAAGCCCGGCAAGATGCACTGGATTTATCGCAAACCGACCCAGCAGGAGATTGTATCCAACGGGGAAACCCTCTGGACGTACCGGCCCGAAGAGAAACAGGTCATCGTGGCGAGGATGACCCAGGCCTTTCAGTCCAAGGCGCCCTCGACCTTCCTGGCTGGGATTGGCAACCTGAAACGGGATTTCCAAGCCCGGTTTGTCGGGGAGCCTTCTCCCGGAACAGACTATTCCCTGGAGCTGACCCCGCTGGAGACCCAGGGCAGTCTGGAAAAACTTTTCCTTCTGGTCGACCGAAAAAATTTCTACATTCTGCGGGCTAGAATCCAGGATGCCATGGGGAATGTCACCCAAATCAGTTTTTCCAAAATTCAATTCGACAACCATCTTTCCGATTCTCTTTTCACTTTCACCCCGCCCAAGGGAGTGGAGGTATTCCACATGCCGGGGTCTGCTCCTGCCGGCGGAACCGGGAAGTAACCCTTTCGTGAGCCAGCCCAAACGAACCGTGCGCCTGATCAGTTTAGGATGCCCCAAAAACCTGGTGGACAGCGAGGTGATGCTCGGCCTCCTGCGGGAGAAGGGCTGGGTCCCCTCGGCGAAGGACGAGGCGGACGTGGTCATCATCAATACCTGCAGCTTCATCCGGGAGGCGCAAGAAGAATCTATCGAAACGATCCTCACGATGGCGGCGGCCAAGGGAAAAGGGAAATGCCGGCGGCTGGTGGTGGCCGGGTGCCTGCCGCAGCGCTACGGCAGGGAGTTGGTCGCAGAGCTTCCCGAGGTCGATCTTTTTCTGGGGACGGGCGAGATCCACCGGGTTGCCGACCTTTTGGAAAAATCTGCCGCAGGGGAACTTCAGCAAAAGGATTTTATCGGCGAGCCCAGCTACCTTTATGATCATCAAACGCCCCGCCTCATTACCACCGCACCCGGAAGCGTCTACCTTAAGATTGCCGAAGGGTGTTCGAACTGCTGTTCCTACTGCATGATCCCCAAGATCCGCGGGCAAGTGCGCAGCCGGCAGCTTGCTTCCATCCTTCTGGAGGCCGAACAGGCGGTATCACAGGGCGCCAGGGAGATCAACCTTATTGCCCAGGATACGACAGCGTATGGCCGGGACCTCGAAGATGGGACGGACCTGGTTCGCCTGTTGCAGGGCCTGGCCAAGATCGAAGACCTGAGGTGGATTCGTCTGCTTTACGCCCATCCCGCGCATGTCACACCGGAACTCATCCGCTTGATCCGGGATGAAAAAAGGATCTGCAAATATCTTGACCTGCCCCTGCAGCATATCGACAGCCGCCTTCTTCAGGCCATGAACCGGCCGGTTTCCGAAAAAGAGGTGCGGGAACTCCTGGCGGGGCTCCGGAAGGAGGTCCCCGGCATCACCCTGCGGACATCTCTAATGGTCGGCTTCCCAGGGGAAACAGAGAAAAAATTCCAAAAGCTTCTGGACTTTGTACGGGAGGCTCAGTTTGACCTCCTGGGGGTTTTCCGCTACTCCAGGGAAGAAGGGACCGCTGCGGCGGAGATGAAGGGGCAGGTTTCGGAAAGGATCAAGGCCAGACGCTATCATCAAATCATGCGCCTGCAAAAACAAATCTCCCAGCGGAAGCAAAAAGAACAGATCGGTTCGCGGGTCGAAGTTCTGGTGGAGCGGCCGGGAAAATCTTCCGCGGTTTTATGGGAAGGGAGAACCCAGGGGCAAGCCCCGGAGGTGGACGGGATCACCCTCCTGACCAAAGGGAGCTGCCAGCTTGGGGAGATCGTTAACGTTCAGATCACCGAGGCCACTTCTTATGACCTCTACGGGGAGGTTCTAGGGCCCGCATGACCGCCAAAAACTAACCACAGAGAGCACGGAGAAAGGACTAAATTTCAATTCCTTCATGGCTCCCCGACATAGACCCTGGGGACCCTTTTTCCAACCCCACAAAGGACTTCGTAATTAATCGTTCCCATGTTCTGGGCCACTTCATCCACAGAAAGTTCTTCCCCAAAGAGGATCACTTCATCTCCCACACGGACGTTCTTTATCCCGGAGACATCTGCCAGGCACATATCCATGCAAACCCGGCCGATTAAGGGGGCGCGCTGTCCTTTGATTAAAACCGTTCCCTGATTGGACAATGATCGGCTATAGCCATCTCCATACCCCACAGGAAGGGTGGCGACTCGGGTTTCTTTCTGGGTAAAAAAGGTGCTTCCATAACTGATGGGAGTCCTGCCGGGGACTGACTTTACGTAGGAAACTTTTGTCCTCAGCGTCATGGCAGGTTTGAGCTTCATACTCCGGCTGACATGCGGGGAAGGATACAGCCCGTAAATCATGATCCCGGGCCTGACCAGATCCAGATAAGATTGAGGTAGATCTAAGATGGCCGCGCTGTTGGCGATGTGTTTCTTGGGTATGTGGATGCCCGCCGCTTCAATTTCTCGGACCACGCCGTTTAGGATTTCCAACTGTCTCGTGGCGAAAGTCTTATCCGCGTCATCTGCCGACGAAAAGTGACTAAAGATTCCCGTAAAATTCAGGTTCTTAAATCGATGGATCCTGCGAACAAAGGCCAGGGCATCCTCGGGGAGAACCCCGATCCGGCCCATTCCGGTATCCACTTTGACATGCACATTGATCCGGGTCGATGCCTTCCGGGACTCCTGATCCAGGGCCGCAGCCAGTTCCAGGGAGCAGATGGTTTGCTCGAGCTTGAGACCTACGGACTTGTAGGCCTCCTCGGGCTGAATCAAGCTCAAAATCAGGATGGGGATGTCAATCCCAGCCTCCCTGAGCTCCTCCCCCTCTTCCGGCGAGGAAACTCCGAGGCAGTTGGCCCCGCTGCGAATGACCGCCCGGCTGACTTGCACCGCGCCATGCCCATATGCGTCCGCCTTGACCACGGCCATCAGCTCCCTTCTCTCTCCGATCCTTTTTCGAATCTGGGAAACATTATCAGAGATCGCTTTCAGGTTCACGACGGCTTGGGTTGGTCTTTCTGCGCTGCGCTGTTTTTTTCTGTCCATGATGAGGTATTTCTTTCTCCCCCTACGATTCTTTAACGATACCGGAAAATTTGTCAAGAAAATTTCCCTTTCCGCTTCGTTTTCCACTTGAGGAATGCATTTGTATTCGTTAATTTTTCCCGGAAGTCCGCCGCCGCCTTCGCCTCAAATTCTACCCCCGACCCCGCCTGATAACCAATCGCATCTCCGCTTTCTTCCAGACCGTTGGTGACCGATGCACTTGGGACCGTCTTCTATTCAGGCTTAAGGAGAGCCTTTGACCCTGGCTTAACCTAACGTGGCGTTATCCTTTTACTATTATTCGGGTTGATTAAAGTTTCTTCCAGGAATACCGATAGAAAAATAGGTCTTTAATTCAATTAGAGCATCATCCTGTTTCCCAGAAAAACGCCGGGGCCGTAGTTCGCCAACAAATTTTCTGGAGGTTTATTGATGACCAATTTGGTTACGGCCAAGGAGTTGGGCCGATACCTGAAGCTCTCGGAGGCCACCATATACAAATTAGCTTTAACCGGACAACTACCCGGGTTTAAGATCGGAGACTCCTGGCGGTTTGATCTGGATGAAGTCTTTAAGCTTATCAAGGGAAATGGCCGGAAAAAGAAATGGTGATCCAGCAGGATAAAAAACCAGCTTGCATACGGCACGAGAGGGAAAAAGGGGGGAGGTAAAACGAGGATGGCAGAATTAGCGAAGGCCATTGATCAAACAGGCAAGGGCATGGCAAACAAGGAAGGAAAATATCTGACTTTCTCATTAGCTGGAGAGGAATACGGCATTGGCATTCTGAAGGTAAAAGAAATCATTGGGATGATGCCGATTACCACCGTACCCCGGACACCGGGATTTCTGAAAGGGGTAATCAATCTTCGGGGTAAGGTCATCCCGGTGGTGGATCTGAGGCTCAAGTTCGGGATGGAAGAAATGAGTTATACCGAGCGAACTTGCATCATTGTGGCGGAAATGCAGGGAATATCCGGTTCGATCCAGATGGGGATCGTGGTGGATTCGGTCTCGGAGGTATTAAACATCAAGGGTATGGATGTAGAGGAGACCCCGGGGTTTGGGGCGAAGCTGGATACAGACTACATCTTGGGGATGGCCAAAATGAACGGTGGGGTAAAGATCCTGCTTGACATTGACAAGGTGTTGAGTGCTGAGGAGATTGCGCCTTTAGACAAAGAAGGAATGATTAATTCTCAGTGATGAATATGGATTTGCGGTTCATCTCCCTCCCCCGCTGCCTCCCTTTACGGCATAATCCCAAAGCCAGAAAATGTTTATTCCGTTTCCCGGTTTAAATACCAAAAATTCCTTGACTTTCTTGGCCCTTGCAATGATTATGGAATTACGCACGAAGGGAACCCCGAAGAATGGGAGGGCTTGCAGAGAGAATGGAGCTGGCCAACCGTTGTTGTCGCCCAGGTAATCAGATTGTGAGGTAAAACCAGTAGCTCATGAGTAATCTATCCATCCAGGCCCTTCTTCTGGGTATCTTGCAGGGTCTCACCGAATTTTTGCCCGTCAGCAGTTCAGCCCATCTCATTCTTCTTCCCTGGTTCTTGGGCTGGAATAACCCTCTCGTGGACAGCCTGACTTTTGACGTCGCGCTGCATGCGGGAACACTTCTGGCAATTTTTTGGTATTTCTGGAGAGATTGGGTTGAATTGGTGGGGGGTTTTTTTAGAATCCTGGCCCGGCGCAGAGTTGAAGATTTTCAGGAGCGGATGATTGTTTATATTGTTCTCTCGACCATCCCCGCGGCTGTCGCCGGCTTTCTCCTGGAAAAGATGATCGAAGGAAGCTTCCGCAACCCGGCATTGATCGTCCTTCCCCTGGTAGCTGTAAGCTTTCTGATGATCTATGCTGAAGGGCGGCCACATCCTTCTCATCCCCTGGAAAAGTTGAGTCTAAAAGACGCTCTGATCATTGGTTGCGCCCAGGCTCTGGCAGTCCTTCCGGGGGTCTCTCGATCCGGAATTACGATCACCACAGGTCTCCTCCGAGGATACAGGCGCGAGGCGGCAACACGTTTTTCTTTCCTTCTCTCCACCCCGGCTATTGCCGGGGCAGCCTTACTTCATCTGGGCCATCTTCCTAAGGATATGGTTTCAGAATGGCCGATTTTCGCCATTGGTTTTGCTTCTTCGGCAATGGTCGGGTATCTGGCCATCGCCTTTCTCATGCATTTTCTTCGTCGACACACCTTGAATGTCTTCGCCGGCTATCGTCTAGCTGTAGCAGGGGTCGTTATCTTCTGGATCTTCTGGAGAGGATGAATTGATTGCCCATATCATCGAAATCCTGGCTTCCTTTATTATTGCCACCATCTCTTCTTCCGGCTACTTGGGAATTGTTCTCCTCATGGCCATCGAGAGCGCCTGCATTCCTCTCCCTTCAGAGATCATCATGCCTTTCTCGGGATACCTTGTCTTCCGGGGAGACTTCGGACTGTTTTGGGTGAGTCTCGCCGGGGGATTCGGCTGTGTGGTCGGGTCCGTTCCGGCTTACTATCTTGGGCTTTACGGAGGGAGGCCGCTGGTCGAGCGGTATGGAAAATACGTCCTGATTTCCCAACGGGACCTGGACCTGGCTGACCGCTGGTTTAATCGCTACGGCGATTGGGCTATTTTTTTCAGCCGTCTCCTCCCGGTGGTGCGCACTTTTATCTCTTTCCCAGCGGGGGTGGCCAGAATGAACTTCCCCCGCTTCGTTGCTTATACTTTTCTGGGTTCTTTTCCCTGGTGCCTGGGGTTGGCCTATATAGGAATGAAATTAGGGCAGAACTGGGATACCCTGGGGGTCTATTTCCACCGATTTGATATGGTTATTGGAGGCCTTATTGCCCTCGGGGTCATCTATTATCTCTGGCGCCACTTAAAGGGAAGAAGGGGTTGATTTAAGGTTTCTTTTCTTCAGGTTTGCTCGCCGGTGTACTCTCTTTGGGCGTGTCGCTCTTCTTAGACTCCGTTTCCTTATCTTTCCCGTTGTCTTTCTTTTTGTAATCCGTAACATACCAGCCACTTCCTTTGAGCTGGAAGCTGCAGTTGGATATAATTTTGGACACCTTTCCTCCACAAGAAGGGCAGCGGCTCAAGGGTTGGTCCGAAAATTTTTGCATGATTTCAGTTGTTTTGCCGCACTTAGGACATCCGTACTCGTAAATGGGCATTATCAAAACCTCCAAATCTAACCCATAAATGAT
>Ga0315290_10003867_pt1 | contig 10766 bp, 5 predicted proteins | sample YL17G12_0_MG_FD_203627 | JGI IMG/M metagenome (GOLD analysis project Ga0315290, IMG submission 203627) | Sediment microbial communities from Yellowstone Lake, YNP, Wyoming, USA - YL17G12_0 | ecosystem: Environmental > Aquatic > Freshwater > Lake > Sediment | place: USA: Wyoming | collected...
GGACGGATATACCGCTTGTTCGCGCGGCATTAGGCTATGAAGGGATTATGGAGGGCAAAGATTACCGAGGTGTGCCGGTGATTGCTTATATCGAGCCGGTCCCGAATTCGCCCTGGTTTCTTATTGCCCGGATGGATACATCGGAGGTTTATGCGCCGGTCAGGGAGAGGCTCTGGATTACCATCATTCTCGTCACAGCGTTGCTGGCGGGGGCCGGAGGGGTCATCGGTTTATTCTGGCGCCAGCAAACAATGAACCTTTACAGGGAGCAAGTTCTGGCCGCCGAGGAGATAAAGGAGAGCGAAGCAAGATACCGGATGTTAGCGGATCATATGAACGATACAGTATGGCTAATGGATTTGAACCTCAAGACTATCTACAGCAGTCCGTCGGTCGAAAAATTAAGGGGATATACCCCCGCAGAGATCGAAAAGCTGCCGCTTAAAAAACAGCTTACTCCCGAATCATATAAAAAAGGGATGGCAGTATTCCAGGAGGAAATGGCGAGGACTAAAGAGGATCCTTCTTATTCTTTCGTTCGCAGCCTTGAACTTGAGTTTTACCGTAAGGACGGTTCGACTTTCTGGTCCGAAAACAAGTTCAGCCTCATCCGGGATGAAAGAGGGAATCCCGTTTCCATACTCGGAGAAGGAAGAGACATTACTGAGCGTAAGCAGGCTATTGAAGAGCTGCTCGAAAGCAAGGAACGCTACCTCAGCCTGGTTGAACATGCGCCTGACGCGATTTTGGTCACCCATGAAGATAAAGTTATACTGGTGAATAAAGCCTGTTTGAATCTTTTTGGAGCTAAGAGAATAGAGGAACTTCTTGGCAAGTCCCAGTTCGATTTGTTCCACCCGGATTACCACGAGAAATTCCGCGAGCGTATTCACTTGCTGGTGAATCAGGGCAAGCCGATTCCCCCGATCGAGGAAAAGATCGTTCGCCTGGATGGAGGCGCTGTTGACGTTGAAGTGACGGCAGCGCCTTTTGAATGGGGCGGTGTAAATGCTATCCATGTTATCCTGCGGGATATCACCGAGCGAAAGCGAGCCGAGGAAGAGCTAAACAGGCTCTACGAGGAGCTGGAACAACGTGTATTTGACCGGACCGCGCAATTGGAGGCGGCAAATAAGGAATTGGAAGCGTTTTCATATTCCGTTTCGCATGACCTTCGCGCCCCGCTACGGCATATGAGCGGTTTCGTGGACCTTCTGAAGAAGCGTTTTGAAGAGTCTCTGCCGGAAAAAGGGCGGCATTATATGAACAATATAGCCGATTCGACGCGCCAGATGGGGATATTGATAGACGATCTGTTGGAGTTTTCCCGAACCGGGCGCTCCGAAATGCGCCAGAGAGACCTGGATATGAACATAATTCTCAAAGAGGCATTGGAAGAACTGGATCAGGATACGAACAAGCGAAAGATCGAGTGGATTATTCCGGCCCTGCCGCCGGTTCACGGCGATCGTTCGATGCTGAAGCTTGTCTGGGCGAACCTGCTGGGCAACGCGGTAAAGTTCACGCGCGCCAGGAAAAAAACCAGAATCGAGGCTGGGGCTGAAGAGAAGGATGATGAAATTATCTATTTTGTCAAAGACAACGGGGCCGGGTTCGATATGAAATATGTCCATAAGCTGTTCGGGGTTTTCCAGCGGCTGCATTCGGCGGAAGAATTTGAAGGGACCGGGGTGGGTCTGGCGAACGTCCGCCGCATCATAGCGCGCCATGGCGGGAGGACATGGGCGGAAGCAAAACTAAATGAAGGGGCGGCATTTTATTTTTCTCTACCCAAACGAAAGGAGATGCATGATAATTGAACTGCAAAAAATCCTGCTTGCGGAAGATAATCCGAAGGATGTCGAGCTGACGCTTGAGGCATTATCCGAGCACAACCTTGCGAACGAGGTTGTTGTGGTGAAGGATGGCGTGGAGGCGATGGAATATCTGCGGAGGGAGGGGAAGTTCAAGCTTCGAGCGCAGGGACTTCCGGCTGTCCTGCTGCTGGACATCAAGATGGCGCGGATGGACGGACTCGAAGTGCTAAGTGCGGTTCGCGGTGACCCTTTGCTGAAATTGCTTCCGGTCGTTATCCTGACGTCGTCCCGTGAGGAAAGCGATTTGATTAAAAGCTACGAGCTTGGGGTGAATGCCTATGTCGTAAAGCCTGTCGATTTCTCGGAATTTATGGAAGCGATAAAACAAGTTGGGATTTTCTGGGCGATCATCAATGAAAAACCGCCTGAGGTGAAAATATCAGATGAATAGAAAATCCAAAGAGAAGAGACCGCTGCGGGTTCTTTGTCTCGAAGATGAGCCGAAGGATGCGGAATTAATTCATGAAATCCTTGAAGAAGCGGGATATGACCTCCAGATGGACATTCTCGACAACGAGAAGGGGTTCGTTTCATCTCTTAAAAGTAAAGGATATGATGTAATTCTTTCGGATTATAAATTACCGGCTTTCAGCGCGCCTTCAGCGCTCCGCCTGGCAAAGGATATCCGCCCCGATATTCCTTTCATCTGTGTCTCCGGCACGATGGGGGAGGATGTCGCGGTTGACCTGCTTAAGCAGGGAGCGACGGATTATGTCTTGAAAGACCGTATGGGAAGGCTCCCATCCGCTATTCAGCGCGCCCTGCATGAGGCTTATGCATTGAAGGTTGGAAGGCAGGCGGAAGAGGCTCTGCAGGAGAGTGAAAGCAAATTTCGCAGCCTGGTGGAGAATGCGTTCGATGGAATCTACCTTATGCGTGGAAGACATTACGAATATGTCAATCCGAGGTTCTCGGAATTGACAAGGTACACGGTTGAAGAGCTGACATCCGAGGATTTTGACTTTGATTGGCTATTGACAGATTTTAGCCGTCAGATAGTTAATAAAAGATATCAGGATAGAGTCAATGGGATCCAGATTCCAAATCAATATGAGACTCAGATAAAAACAAAAGATGGCCGCATCCTGGATGTCGAAATCAGCACAGTATCCCTCGGTTCCAAAGAAAATGTTGTAGTTCTTGGGATGATCCATGATCTGACGAAGCGAAAACAAGCGGAGCGGGCATTATTGAAAGCGCATCAGCTGCTCAAAGAAACTCAAGCTATATCGAAAATCGGAGGGTGGGATTACGATGTAACATCTAATAGCGCCAGCTGGACAGATGAAGTATACGAAATCTATGGGGTCGGAAAAAACCATAGTCCCAGTGACCCTAAAAATCTAATATCTTTTTTTACACCTGAAAGCGCTCCGATTATCGAGAAAGCCTTCAAGGACGCGGTTGAGAAGGGAGTGCCATATGACATAGAGCTTGAATTTATCAAAGCAACCGGTAAGCGCATCTGGGTACGCGCTATAGGCAGGCCGCATATAAAAGACGGCAAAGTGGTTCGTGTGTCTGGAAACATTATGGACATTTCCGAACGGAAGCAAGCGGAGGAAGAGCTCAAGGCTTTGTCCTCCCGTCAGGAAGCGATTCTCTCGGCTGTCCCGGATATCATAATGGAAGTTGACAATAACAAGGTATACACCTGGGCGAACCGGGCGGGGATCAAGTATTTCGGAGATGATGTAATCGGAAAGGAAGCGAAATATTATTTTGAGGATGAAACGGATGTATATGGAATTGTAAAACCACTTTTTGAGGGAGAAGAAGATCTTTTATATGTGGAAAACCGGCAGAGACGCAGGGATGGAGAAAAACGGCTGTTGGGATGGTGGTGCAGAGGACTCAGAAACAGCGAAGGGCAAATTATAGGGGCGCTTTTTTCTGCGAGGGATATCACGGAGAGCAGGAAGGCCGAGGAAATAATAGCTCATTTAAACAGGGTTCTTCGTTCAATTCGCGACGTGAATAAGGTAATCATAAATGAGAAAAATGCGGAAAAAATTATTCAGCAAACATGCAATATCCTTGTGGAACGCAGAGGCTATAACGAGGTTATGATCATATTGATTGATGATACGGGAAAACCCAAATACTGGTCGGAGACGGGTCTCGGAGAAGCGTTCGGTCCTCTCAAAGAGAATTTAAAACTTGGCATACTTCCTTTATGCTGCGATGAGGCGTTGTTTGAAAAGGATATTAATATTATATCTGACCGCAATAAAATTTGCGTAGAATGTCCTGCTGTCAATAATTTTCTGCATTACAAGGCGATGTTAGCCCGAATTCGATATAATGAGAGGACTTATGGATATCTGTCGGTTTCCGTGAGAGGGGAACAAACTGTAGACGAGGAAGAACAATCGCTTTTTATAGAACTGGCGAACGACCTCGCTTTTGCGTTGAATAACATCGAACAAATGAAGGCAAAGAAGCAGGCGGAGGATGATCGGGACCGCATCGAAGCGGAGCTAAGGCAATCACAGAAAATGGAAGCGGTCGGACTGCTTGCGGGCGGCGTTGCGCACGATTTCAACAATATGCTGACTGTCATTATAGGCTATACCGATTTAGCTCTCGCAGAATTGAACGTCGATAACCCGCTATACAGGAATTTCATCGAGATTCAGGCTGCAAGCGAGCGCTCGACAAATATTATCCGCCAGCTTCTTGCATTTTCAAGGAAACAGTTGATTGCTCCTGAAGCGGCAAAGCTGAACGAACTTATCGCGGACCTGCTAAGGATGCTGGGCAGGCTGATCGGCGAGGACATCGAACTTAAATTTTTACCGTCTGAAGAGCTTTGGAACGTCTGGATAGACCCCTCTCAGATCAGCCAGATTCTCACAAATCTTGCGGTGAACGCGAGGGATGCGATTACGGATGTAGGAAGCGTCAGCATCGAGACCGCGAATGTTGTTTTAGACGAAGCTTATAATAATATTTACAACTACGTCGTTCCAGGGGAATATGTTTCACTTATTTTCAGCGACTCGGGAAAGGGAATCAATCCTGACATAAAAGATCGCATATTCGAACCTTTCTTTACGACCAAGGAAGCGGGGAAGGGCACGGGCCTTGGGTTGCCCACGATTTACGGCATAGTCAAGCAGAATAACGGATACATCCATGTTTACAGCGAACCCGGGATGGGAACTGCCTTCAAGATATACTTTCCACGATATTGCGGCGATGTGGAAGCAACTTCGGAGAAACCCGGCACCGGAATCTTGACTGGTACCGAGACCGTGCTGATTGCCGAGGATTATGAAGAGATTCTTTACCTTGTCGTAGAGATACTGGAACACTCTGGATATACAGTATTGAAAGCGAGAAATCCGGATGAAGCCATTATGACATCCGAAAAACATAAAGGAGATATACATCTATTGATAACCGATGTAGTGATGCCGGGAATGAACGGAAAAGACCTTGAGGAGAAAATAAAAATCAGCAGACCCCGTATAAGAACCCTGTTTATGTCCGGTTATACCGCCGATATAATTGCTCAGCGGGGCGTGATCGAACGCGGAGTCGCATTCATTCAGAAGCCGTTCACGGTTCAATCGTTCGCAATGAAGGTTCGGGATGTTTTAGATTCATAAATATCAGTCCGTCTTCCCGGATCTTTTCCCCATTTTCAGGATAGTCAGCTTAAAAATTCTCGATTTGCTTAATTGCCCAAAAAAATAAGGATGGGGAGCAAATTTGACTTTATATTAAAGATTGATTATAATTTTAATATGTTAGGGATGAGGCAGGAAATACAAAGGCGTTAAGAGGATAAATCACTCTATATAATAATACATCTTAATGCTTTCTGGGAATTTGATTTAATCCCGGAGTTTTCGGATTTTGTTTAATATAAAATATTTTATCCGAAGCAATTTTATCGCTGGATTATTATCAAGTCTGTTTATGTTTATTCTCATGGCGTATTTTTTCGTTCTGAACACAGAAAAAATGAAGATAAGATTTTCATCAGGATAATTTAGAATTATGACTGGTTTAAAAAGGGAAAAAAATGAGGCATCCGCAGGTCTTTCCGGCAAAGATATTTCTCTGCAAAACGAGTTGATCGAGAATCTATTTAAAGAATATTTCCGCGAAAGTGCTATCGGCAGCGCTAACAACAATTTAAAAACATTACTTTTAAAAATTCTCGAATCCACCGAGGGAAATATTGCTCTCTGTTCAATACCCGGTTTCAAAATACTCTATATCACTCCTTCGATGGCAGAGCTTCTTCAAATAAAATCCAAAAATCAGCTCAAAGCCCCCATAGATAAATATCTTCGGATTAAATCAAAAACGGAGTTTGAGAATAGTCTTAACCAACTCAAACCTGACGGTTCCGCAATAATGATGGAACTGAGAATAGGTGTCGGCGGAAAAGAAGAAGAAACGGCATCATTTAGTTTTAGAAAAGCTGTTCTCGGAGAAAAAACAATTTTACTCGTTACAAATCCCCGTCTTGAAGAAACCGAATCCAAAATGGCTGAAATTCAAAGAAGCGAGGAGCGCTATCGCACTTTAGTTGAAAATATTTATGGAGTATTCTACTCGTTAGATTCGAACGGGGTGATTCACTATATAAGTCCTGCGATAGAAAAGTTATCCGATTATAAACCGAATGAGTTAGTAGGGAAATCATTTCCACAATTTATACACTCTGAAGATTTGCCAGGACTTATGGAGAATTTCAAATCCGATTTGAGCGGAAATTTAGGCTCATATGACTACAGGGTGATAAAAAAGAGAGGTGGTTATTTTTGGGTTCGCAGCTATAGCCAGGTAATTGGGACTCCGGAAAATCCACAGGGGTTAAGTGGAATCCTTATTGATATTACTGAAAAAAAACGTGCGCAGGAGGCTCTGGAAGAATCAGAGAGAAAGTACCGTTTGATTGTGGATAATTCACTTGCCGGCATATATGTAACACAGAAACATATTTTAAAATACTGCAATCAGCAATTTGTCGAGATGTTCGGGTACAAAAGTCCTGCGGAGATTATCGGTAAACATGTCAAGGAGTTTGTATCACCGGAGAGTTGGGAAACCGTTGATAAAAATGTTCAGATGCGGGAACGGGGAGAAGCCCGGGTAAGCCGTTATGAATTCGGAGCAATTAACAAAGACGGCGTCAGGTTTGATGTTGAAGTCTTTGGCGGTCGTATAATATATGAAGGCAAACCGGCAATCCAGGGGATGATTATAGACATCACCGAGCGTAAAAGAGCGGAGGAATCCTTATATGCGCAGATTGAAAGGATTCAGCGCCAACAAACTGCTATCGTTCAGCTAGCCACGAGTCCGAACGTCATCAGCGGAGATATAGATTCGGCCTTACAGGCAACAACCGAAATTGCCGCCGATGCTCTTGACTGCGAACGAGTCAGCGTTTGGATGTTTAATGAAAAGGGAACAGAAATCAGATGTATTGATTTATTCGAGCGCTCACTCAATAAGTATTCTTCAGGAGCCACTTTATCGGTGAATGACCATCCGGAATATTTTGCTTCTCTTAAAACCGGTCGTGTGCTTGAAACAACCGATTCGAGGAATGATCCGAGAACCAGGTCTTTTACTGAAAGCTATTTAATCCCATACGGCATCTTTTCGATGCTCGAGGTGCCTATCAGGCGTGAAGGTAAGGTCGTCGGCATTGTTTGTCATGAACATGTGGGAGGGATGAGAAATTGGCACCCTGATGAAGTCATTTTCGCGGGTGAAGTGGCTGATCAGGTGTCCCAGTTATTTCTCAATGCGGAACGCAACAAGGCGATAGAGGCAATGCACGACAGCGAAGAACAATTTTCCACATTTATGGATCACGTTCCGGCAATCGTATTTCTAAAGGATCAAGAAGGCAAAGCTTTATATATAAATAAATCTTTTCAAGATAATTTTGGGGATGATTGGATCGGCAAGACAGTTTTCGATAAGCTGCCAAAAGAAATTGCCGGCCCAATGGATGCTGATGATAAACTAGCTTTAACCGCTGGCGTAACCGAAAAAGTTGAAACTATCAGCACTTTGAAGGGGAAGAACCATATCTTTCAAACGATAAAATTCCCTATTCATCGGTCAGAAAAAAGTCCGCTGCTTGGCGGGATGGCGATTGATATCACAGAGCGTAAAATGATTGAAGAGGAAAGGGAGAAGCTGATAAAAGAGCTGGAAACGAAAAACGCGGAGCTTGAAAGCTTCAATTATACCGTGTCTCATGACCTGAAGAGCCCTCTCATAACCATCAAGGGTTTTATCGGGATGCTCGAGTATGATCTTGCATCGGGAAACAAGGAGAAGCTCGATTCCAATCTTCAGCGAATAAAGGAGGCAGCGGATAAAATGGCGAACCTCCTTGAGGACCTCCTCGAGCTGTCCAAGATCGGACAGGCTGCGAGCCCGCGCGTGGAAATTCCATTTCGAATGTTGATTTCGGAAGCTCTTTCTCTTCTTGCCGGGAGCATTGAAAAAAGCAAGATTCAGATTATTATCCAACCCGATCTGCCGATTGTTTACGGTGTTCATCGGCGATTGGTGGAGGTTCTTCAAAATTTGATCGAGAATGCAATAAAATTTATGGGAGAACAGCCTGAACCAAGAATCGAGATAGGAAAGAGAAAAGTGGGAAAAGTGGAAGATGAGATCATTTTCTTCGTGAAAGATAATGGGATCGGTATAGAGCCCCGTTATCATGAAACAGTTTTCGGTCTTTTTAATAAATTGGACGCAAGAAGCGAAGGAACAGGAATCGGACTTGCTCTGACCAAGCGCATTATCGAAGTTCATGGCAGCAAGATTTGGATAGAGTCAAAAGGTCTTAAAAAAGGGTCAACCTTTTGCTTCACAATCCCCGTAGCAAAGATAAGCAGTTAACAAGCAGGTGCATTTAATGGAAGAAAAATTTACAATCTTGTTGGTTGAGGATAATGCCGCCCATGCCGAATTGATAATCCGGGGTATTCAAAGAAAAAGCATAATAACGAATATTATCCATATGGAGGACGGCGAATATGTTCTGGATTATATTTACAACAAAGGTATCTATACCGACAAGAAAAAATATCCTCGCCCGCACTTGATATTGTTGGATTTGCGTCTTCCGAAAATTGACGGGCTCGAATTGCTTATGGAGATTAAAAATCATTCTGACCTGTTAGATATTCCGGTAGTTATCCTGACAACGTCGGAAGCTGAAAAAGATATCGTCAGGGCATACCAAAATCATGTGAACAGTTATCTGGTCAAACCTATTGAATTCGCTGTTTTAGAAAAATTATTGGATGATCTTGGCATTTATTGGCTGAAATGGAATAGAAAACCCTTGAAAGTGCTTCAAAATTGATCCCAGTTCTGACTGATACTTGGCATCAGATAAAGCGATTTTCCTGTAATAGTTATGACAGCATACGGTGAAGAGAAAGAAGCAGTGCAATCCAAAATCAGATGTAATATCATTGATCTTACGATTCCTAATATGGACAGTACGGAGGTTTTCGAGGAAATCCAAAAAATCACGCCGAATGCAATGATTATTATTTCGAGCGGATATGGAGAGCAGCAGATATAGAAAAAATTTGCCGGTAAAAACCTTGCGGCGTTTATTCAAAAACCATATTCCACCAAAACCCTCAAAAACATCTTGCACAAATTATTAGAATAATAAAAACTGCTAATTCATTTTTTTCGGTAATCCCTCTTTCTTTCTTTTTGCTCTCGGATGATATTTATCATAAATGGATTTCATTCTGGTCTGGTTGATATGAGTGTAAATCTGTGTTGTGGAGATATCGCTGTGGCCGAGAAGCATTTGAACGGATCGCAGATCGGCGCCTCTTTCGAGCAAGTGAGTGGCAAATGAGTGCCGGAGAGTATGAGGGGAGAAGTTCTTTTCAATTGAAGATTTCAAACGATAGGTCTTGATCATCTTCCAGAAGGTCTTCCGAGATAATGGCTTTCCTCTGTTGGATATGAACAAATATGGGCTTGGCGGCCCTTTTATAAAATAGGGACGGGAATTCGATATATATTGGCTAAGCAGCTCGGCGGCTTGTTCTCCGAACGGGATCAGCCGTTGTTTCCCGCCTTTGCCCGAGCAGAGAAGATAACCCTCTTCGAGGTTAATGTCCTCCATCTTTAAATTGATGATTTCCGATACCCTTTCTCCCGTTGCATAAAGGAGTTCGAGCATCGCCGCATCCCGTAGTCCGATGTGCGTGGATTTATCGGGAGTGGCTAAAAGCCGGTCCACTTCCTCGCTTGTCAGAAAATCAGGAAGCTTTTTAGGCTTGCGGGGCAGCTCGATATCCTCGACAGGATTCAAGGCAAGGATTTTTTCATTCAGAGCGAACCTATAAAAAGAGCGAATGCTTGAAATATACCTTGATATTGTTGCCACCGATACGCCTTCGTTTTGAGCCCACGTCAGATAAGAATCAATCTGCCGGCGATTCAGATTCATCCAGTCCAGGTTCTCTGACAACAGATACTGAAAGAATTTAATCAAATCATTTTTGTAGGATTCGATAGTATTTATCGTCAAACCTTTTTCAACGGATAAGAAATCGAAGTATCGAAATAGAACTTGAGCAGGTGCTCTTTTCGCGGATTCCGGGTTTTCTTCTTCATTTCTCATAATTGAAGAAATGGGTTCGATTCTTTTTCTTCTCCGATTGTCGTATATCCTCCATGTCCGGGATAGATCGCCGTGTCATCGCCAAGCGTGAGGATTCGGTTATGGATCGAATTCATAAGGTCTTGATATGACCCTCCTGGCAGGTCTGTCCTCCCAATGCTTCCTTCAAAAAGTGTGTCCCCGGAAAAAAGGTATCCGTCTCCCTGAAGGCATACGCTTCCCGGCGTATGTCCAGGCGT
>Ga0315290_10003870_pt1 | contig 10761 bp, 7 predicted proteins | sample YL17G12_0_MG_FD_203627 | JGI IMG/M metagenome (GOLD analysis project Ga0315290, IMG submission 203627) | Sediment microbial communities from Yellowstone Lake, YNP, Wyoming, USA - YL17G12_0 | ecosystem: Environmental > Aquatic > Freshwater > Lake > Sediment | place: USA: Wyoming | collected...
GAAGAACAGCCCGACCAGGAGATAGGCACTGAGCGCTGCATAGAGGGTTTCACTCCCGACCCTGGCAGGCCGGAGCATGAAGCGCACTGCGCTGGCCGCGGCGAGAAAGGCCGCGAGCGTCCAGGTGGCCGTCGCGGCATCCAGAACCACGACGTTCCAGTGCAGCAGCCGACCCACCAGGCGGACGACGACCGCCGCGACGATCAGCCCCAGCAGGGCCCAACGGCTGCGGACCGTGGCAGCAGCGGAGGCAGCCTGGATGAGGCTGAGCCCAAGCAGGATGTCGATCGGCCAACTCGGGAGATCCAGCACTCCGAGCAGAGGCTGGATGCCGATCGCGAGCAGCATGGTGTAGAACAGGACCCCATAGCGATGGGCATGGAGCCAGGAGCCGAGGGCGCCAGGGCGACTGCTCATACCGCCAACCCCCAGTCTCAGACCGGCAGGAAGTAGATGGTCGCGGCGAGGATCAGGTAGATCGTCAGCAGTTGCACCCCCTTGAACCAGGTCGCCCGCCCGTCCGACGCGATGGTGGCGACCAGCAGGACGCTCAGGAACAGGCCCAGGGTCTCGAGCCGGTTGAACCCCATCGTCAGGGCCTCGGGCGCGAACAGCACGCTGGTCAACACCAGGAACGGTATCACGAACAGGGCGATCTGGATCGAGCTGCCCATGGAAACGCCAACGGCCAAGTCCGGCTTGTTCTTGAGCGCCATGGTGATCGCCGAGCCGCTCTCGGCGGCCCCGCCGACGATGGCCAGCAGGATCATGCCGAGGAAGACGTCCGACATTCCCAACGCGGCTCCCGTGGCCTCGGCGGCCCCAACCAGGACCTCGCTCATCCAGGCCGCGCCGACCGAGGCGGCCACCAGGATGACGAGCGGCTGGAGCGGACTTCCCTTTGGCTTGCCGTGACTCTCACCCGATTCCGCCTTCGCCGTGAAGTAGTCGGGGTGCGTCTTGAGCATGAACAGCAGGTAGGCAACGTAGGTGACCAGCAGGATGACCGCCGTAGCGACATCGACGGTCCTGCCGGCAGTGGAGGTGGTCTCCGCACCCAGGAAGCGGTGGAAGGCCGCGGGAATGCCAAGCGCCAGGGCAGCAAGCAGCAGCATGGAAGAGTAGGTGCGGGCACCGGCCGTGTTGTATTCCTGAACATGGACCTTGAGGCCACCGAGGAAGAAGGCCACCCCCAGGGCCAGGAGGGTGTTGGCGAGGATGGCGCCGATCATGGAGGCGCGGACCATCTCCACCAGGCCGGCTCGCAGGGCCACTACGGCGATGATCATCTCCGGGAGGTTGCCGAAGGTGGCATTGAGAAGCCCGCCCAGGGCGGGACCGGTATGCTCGGCGAGGGTCTCGGTCGCCTGGACGATGCTGTGGGCCAGAGGGACCAGGGCCAGCGCCGCCGCGAAGAAGACCAGCGGGGCGGAGGCCCCGGCCCGATCGAGGAGGATGGCCACCGGGGCAGCGGCCAGAAGCCAGGAAATGGACGGGCGACGCCAGTTGTTGCCGGACATCTCTACCCCCTGAATATGAGCGGGTTCCCCTCGGCGGTCGGGGCTATCTTGTGTCCAGTATTGAGTCCATAATATGGGACGCGTGTGATGCCTACAAGGACAGTTCCTGGAGGCATGGATGACAACGGACGATCGTGGGGTCGCCGCTTTGCTCCGGAGCGAGCATCGGGCGCTGGACCCGGTGGAACGTGTCTCCGAAGTGATCTTCGGCCTGATCATGGCCCTGACCTTCACCTGCTCCCTGAGCGTGGCGACGAGCGGGCGGCAGGAAGTCCGCGAGATGCTGATCGGGGCGCTGGGCTGCAACCTGGCGTGGGGGATCGTCGACGCGGTGATGTACGTGATCACCTCGATGGTCCTGCGGGCCCGCGAGTTCGCGCTGGTCCGCGCGGTGAAGTCCCTGGACGACGCCACCTCCCGCCAGCTGGTTCACGGCCACATGTCCGAGGCGCTGGCACCGGCGGCAGATGAGGCGTGGCTCGATCGCTCAGTGGCGCGGCTGAGGGCATTGCCGGCACCATCCCGCCGTGCCCTGGTGACCACGGTTGATCTGCGTGCCGCCGTCGCGGTGCTGCTGCTCGTGTTCGTCTCGACCCTGCCGGTGGCGGTGCCTTTCATGCTCATTCAGGCTCCGGAACATGCGCTCCGGGTGTCCAACGCCGTCGCCATCGCCATGCTGTTCACCGCCGGGGTGGCTCTGGCCCGGTTCGCCGGCCTGCCGCGTTTCCGGCTCGGGCTCGGCGTGGCTGTGCTGGGAAGCGCCCTGGTCGGGCTGACCATCGCGCTGGGTGGCTAGGCCGGTGCGTCGCCTGCTGCTGCTCGGATGCCTCGTTGCGGCCGCACCGGCATCCGCCCAGGAAAAGCCGGAACCAGCCGTGACAGGGTATGCGGCCCTCTACCTGGGGCTCACCGCCTCAGAGGAAACCGTGCCCATCGGCGTGGTCGGTGTGGACCATCGCTCCTGGCACTTCCTGGCCCGGTACGGCTATGAGGACAAGGACACCTTCTCCGGATGGGTTGGACGCATCTTCGAAACCGGGGACCGCGTGGCCCTGGCGGTCACGCCCATGGTGGGCCTGGCGGTGGGCAACACCGACGGCGTTGCGCCCGGGCTCGAGTTCGAGCTGACCTGGGGACGCCTGACGGTCTACAACGAGAGCGAACTGCTGATCCCCTTCGATGGCTCCGAGAGCTACTTCTACGCCTGGGGGAACAGCTCCTTCCGGATCAAGGACTGGTTCCAGCCGGGAGTTTCGATCCAGCGACTCCGGGTCCTCAAGAGCGAGCGGACGGTGGACCCGGGGCTTTCGATCACGGCCGAATTCGGCCGGCTGGCGACCACGCTCTACGGCTACAATCCCTTCAGTTCCGACCGGTTCTACCAGCTGGGGCTGGAGTGGTCCTTCTGACCCCATCCATAGACTCCAAGCCGGTTTCTGGACATCCGCATGGTCTTTCACAAGCTGGTATCTTGAGCTCCAGTATCGCACCCCAATCCATCCCGGCCCCCCAAGGAGCCCTGCGATGAAGAAGCTGTTCCCGGCCTTCATGGCCCTGACCGTGGCCTGCGGCGAGAAGACCGCTCCGCCTCCCTCCCCGCCAGAGGTCGTGGTCGCCGCCGTATCGAGCCGCGACGTTCCTGTCATCGCCGAGTTCACCGGCGAGATCCGGGGGGCGGAAGACATCCAGGTGATGGCCCGGGTGGCCGGCTTCCTCCAGGAGCAGGCCTATCGGGAAGGCGAGCTGGTCCGGAAGGGCGACCTGCTCTTCCTGATTGACCCGAAGCCGTTCCAGGCCGCGGAGGCCAAGGCCCAGGCCGACGTGGCCCAGGCCCAGGCGATGCTCAACCGCGCCACCGTCCAGGTGAACCGGCTGCGGCCCCTCGCGGCGCAGAACGCGGTCAGCAAGCAGGACCTTGACAACGCCGAGGCGAACGAGGCGGCGGCCAAGGGATCGCTGGATGGGGCCCGCGCCATGCTCGACAAGGCCCAACTCGACCTGGGCTACACCCGGGTGACCAGCCCGATCGACGGGGTGGCCGGACTGCGCCAGATCGACCTGGGCACCTATGTGGGCGCCCCCCAGCCGACGGTGCTGACCGTGGTCTCCCGCATCGACAAGGTGCGCTTCGATTTCGGCATCGCCGAGAGCGAATACCTGACCCTGGTGCGCGAGCGGGGCGGGGACGGGCGCACCGCTCCGAGCGGCGCGTCGAACCTGGAGCTGGTGCTGGCGGACGGCACGGTGCACCCCTCCAAGGGCCGGGTGACGGTGATCGGGCGCGGGGTGGACCCGCAGACCGGGACCCTGCCGGTGCAGGCGGAGTTCCCCAACCCGAAGGGGGTGCTGCGGCCTGGCCAGTTCGCCCGGGTACGCGCCCCGCTCAGCGTCTCGAAGAACGCGGTGGTGATCCCTCAGCGTGCCGTTCAGGAACTCCAGGGCACCTACAACGTCGCCGTGGTCGGGGCGGACAACACCGTGGAGATCCGGCCGGTGCAGGCGACCAACCGGGTCGGGGACGAGTGGGTGATCGCCAGCGGCCTCGCCGCTGGTGAACGGATCGTGGTGGAAGGGCTGCAGAAGGTCCGACAGGGGATGAAGGTCAACCCGACCACGGCAAAGCCGGCCGGGGCGGACTCGGCCAAGGCGCGGTAAGCCATGTCCGAATTCTTCATTCGACGCCCGATCGTCGCGATCGTCATCGCGATCGTGATCTCGATCCTGGGCGCCTTTGTCGCCAAGGGCCTCTCGATCGAACAATATCCCGAACTGGCGCCGCCCAACATCCGGATCGAGGGTACCTATCCCGGCGCCGCGGCCGAGGTGGTGGAACAGTCGGTGGCCACGCCGATCGAGCAGCAGGTCAACGGCGTGGAGAAGATGATCTACATGAAGTCGCTGAACACCAGCGACGGCCGGATGCTGCTCGACGTGTTCTTTGAAGTAGGGACCGACCGGGACATGGACAACGTCCTCACCCAGAACCGGGTGTCCCAGGCCCAGAGCCGCCTCCCGCAGGAAGTGCTCCAGCAAGGCGTCACGGTCAAGAAGATCAACCCCAGCGTGCTGATGGTGGTGTCGCTGTACTCGCCAAGGGGCACGCGGGACGCCCAGTTCCTCAGCAACTACGCCATGATCAACATCCGGGATGCCATGCTCCGGGTGCCCGGCGTCGCCCAGGTGGACCTGTTCGGGGCCGCCGAGTACGGGATGCGGATCTGGTTCCGGCCCGATCGGATGGCCGCCCTCCAGCTGACGCCGTCCGACGTGGTGGCGGCGATCAAGGAGCAGAACCTGCAGGCCCCGGCCGGGCAGGTGGGCGCGGCGCCATCGCCGAAGGGTCAGGAGTACACCTATACGGTGCAGGCTCCCGGCCGTTTCACCACCCCGGAGGAATTTGCCAACATCATCGTCCGCCAGAGCCCGGGCGGCAACATGGTCCGGATCCGGGACATCGGCCGGGTGGAACTGGGCGGGGAAAACTACCGGGCCTTCGGGCGGGCCATCGTCAAGGACTCGACCGGGAAGTGGTCCACCGGCCCCGCGGCGTCGCTGGCGCTGTACCTCCTCCCGGGCGCCAACCAGCTGCAGACCGCGGAAGGCCTCTACAAAACCCTCGAGGAACTGAAGGCATACTTCCCACCCGACCAGGCGTACAAGATCGTCTACGACACCACCCCGGCGGTCAAGGCCTCGATGCACGAGATCCTGAAGACCCTGATCGAGGCGTTTATCCTGGTCAGCCTGGTGGTCTTCATCTTCCTGCAGAGCTTCCGGGCCACCATCATCCCGCTGCTCACGGTGCCGGTGTCGCTGATCGGGACCTTCCTCTTCTTCCCGATGCTGGGCTTCTCGATCAACACCCTGACGATGTTCGGACTGGTGCTGGCGATCGGCATCGTGGTGGACGACGCCATCGTGGTGGTCGAGGCGGTGATGCACCACATCGAGCGCGGCATGGCACCGCGCGAGGCGACCATCCAGGCCATGAAGGAAGTGGCGCAACCGGTGATGGCGATCGCGCTGATCCTGTCGGCGGTGTTCGTGCCGGTGGCCCTGCTGGGCGGCCTGACCGGCCGGCTCTACCGCCAGTTCGCCCTGACCATCGCGATCTCGGTGCTGCTCTCGGCCTTCCTGGCGCTCTCGCTGGCCCCGGCGATGTGCGCCAAGATCCTCAAGCCCCACGCACCGATGAAAGGGCCGCTGGGCGCGTTCTTCAAGGGCTTCAACCGCCTCTTCGAGAGGACCACCAATGCCTACGTCGGTGGGGCGCGCGTGCTGGTGCGGAAGGCGGTGTTCACCATCGCCGGTGTGCTGATCGCAACGGTCGTCGCCGGCGGCTTCGCCAAGGTCCTCCCGGCCGGGTTCGTACCCGAGGAGGACATGGGAGTCTTCCTCCTCAACGTCCAGCTGCCCCCCGCCGCCTCGGCGGAGCGGACCGAGGCCGTGGTGGAGCGGGTCGAAGACGTCCTCAAGAAGAACGAGGCCGTCGTCGCCTGCACCGCGGTGGGCGGCCTCGGCATGCTGACCAACTCCTTCTCGCCGGAGTACGCCTCCTTCTTCTGCTCCCTGACGCCCTGGGAAGAACGGAAGACGGACGAGCAGAAGATCCGGGGCGTCACCCGGGCGATCAGTGCCGGGCTGGCGGGGATTCCGGCGGCGATCGCATTCCCATTCACGCCGCCCACCATTCCAGGGTTCGGTGCCTCCGGCGGATTCAACTTCCTGCTCCAGGACCGGAGCGGCACCATGTCCGTGACCGACCTGGGAAGGGAGACCGGGAAATTCCTGGCGGCGGCACGGCAGCGGCCCGAACTGGCCAACCTGTTCACCTCCTTCAACCCGGTGACTCCGCAGGTCAAGGTCGCACTGGACCGGGAGAAGGCCCGGACCCTCGGGGTACCGATCAACGACGTCTTCGCGGCCCTGCAGGCGTCGTTCGGCAGCGCCTACGTCAATGACTTCAACCGGTTCGGGCGGCTCTACCGGGTCTACGTCCAGGCGGAGCCCCGGTTCCGGCAGACGGCCGGGGACATCGGCCAGATCTACGTCCGGAGCAAGACCACCGGGGAAATGATTCCCCTGTCCACCCTGATCACGACCACGCCGTCGTCGGGCACCGAGCTGACCAACCGGTTCAACCTGTTCCGGTCGGTCGAGATCTCCGGCCAGCCCGGCCAGGGCTACAGTTCCGGTCAGGCGATGGCGGCACTGGAAGAGGTCGCCGCCCAGACGCTGCCGCCGGAGATGCGCTACGCCTATGCGGCCTTGTCCTACCAGGAGAAGACCGCGCCGCCCTCCGGCCCGACGTTTGTGCTCGCGATCGTCTTCGTCTTCCTGCTGCTGGCCGCGCTCTATGAGAGCTGGACGCTCCCCTGGGCCGTGCTGCTGGAGACGCCGCTGGTCGCGGTGGGCGCCTTCTTCGGCGTCTGGATGATGGGCTACGACAACAACGTCTTCGTGCAGGTCGGTCTGATCATGCTGATCGGGCTGGCGGCCAAGAACGCGATCCTGATCGTGGAATTCGCCAAGGCTCAGCACGAGGCCGGCAAGAGCATCGAGGACGCAGCCCTGGAGTCGGCCAAGCTTCGCTTCCGGCCGATCCTGATGACGGCCTTCGCCTTCATCATGGGCGTGGTGCCACTGGTTCTCTCCAGTGGCGCGGGCGCGGCCGCGCAGAACCGCATGGGCACGGCGGTGTTCTGGGGAATGCTGGTGGCTACCGCCTTTGGCGTCTTCCTGGTGCCTGGCCTGTTCGCCATGATGGAACGGGTGGGTGGCAAGAAAGCGGTGAGCAGTGAGCCGGCAGCAGTGAGCGGGGGAGGGCACTGACATGCGAACCGCTCTGATAACCCGACTGGCGCCGGTGGCCCTGGCTCTCTCGGCCGCCTGCGCGGTGGGCCCCAACTACGAGCGCCCGACTACGCTTCCCACACCCCTCGACTGGCGGGACACCACCCTCGCGCTCAAGGATTCCTCATACGCCAATCTGCCGTGGTGGTCGATCTACGCCGACACCACGCTGCAGGGATTGATCCGCACGGCACTCCGTGAGAACCGCGACCTCCGGGTGGCGTTGGCCCGGGTGAATGAGTCCCGCGCCCTGCTCGGCATCCAGCGGATCGAGTTTCTGCCCCAGATCGACATCGTAGCCGGCGTGAGCCGGCGGGAGGGGCCCGATTCGCTTCTTGGCGGCTCCCTGTCCGAGACCAGGAACCTCGGCAACGTCGGCGCCACGCTGTCCTGGGAAATCGACCTCTGGGGCCGGCTCCGCCGGCTCAACGAGGCCGCCAAGGCCAGGCTCCTCGCCACCGAGCACGGGCGGCGGGGCGCGATCCTGACCCTGGTCGGTGACGTGGCCAGGACCTACCTCGAACTCCGCGACCTCGACCAGGAGACCTTCCTCGCCGGGCAGCAGGTCGAAGTTCGGCGCCAGTCGCTGGCGCTGGCGCGGGCGCGGTTCGAGGGCGGGCTCACCTCGGAGCTGGACGTGCGCCAGGGCGAGTCCGCCCTGGCCAACGCCGAGGGCATCGTGGCCAGCCTGCGGCGGCAACGGACCCAGAAGGAAAACGAGATCAGCGTCCTGCTGGGCCGGGCGCCGGGCAGTATCCCCCGCGGCCTGGCGCTGGGAGACCAGACCTTCCCGTCGGTGATCCCGGCCGGCCTGCCCTCCGATCTGCTGCACCGGCGCGCCGACGTGCGCCAGGCGGAAGAGGAACTCCGGGCGGCCAACGCCCAGATCGGCGCCGCGATCGCGGCCCTCTTCCCCACCATCAGCCTTACCGCCGGGGGCGGCACCGTCAGCAATGACCTGGGCAGTCTCTTCTCGGCCGGCACCGGCTTCTGGAACATCGCCGCCGGCCTTCTCCAACCCCTCATCAACCGGGGCCGGAACCTGAAGCAGGTGGCGGCGGAACGGGCCCGGACCGAGGCGGCGGTGGCGCTGTACGAGCGCGCCGTGCTCAACGCCTTCCGCGAGGTGGAGGATGGCCTGGTGGGGGTACAGCGGCTGCGGGAAGAGGCGGACGCCGGCTTGCGTTCGGTCTACGCCGCCCGGCGCACGGTGGAGCTGGCCACGCTCCGGTACGAAGGTGGAGTGGACAACTACCTCAACCTGCTCGATGCCCAGCGCGTGCTCCTCGACGCGGAGCTCAACACCTCCAACACGGTCCGCCGCCAGAAAGTGGCGGTGGTGCAGCTTTACAAGGCCCTGGGCGGCGGGTGGGACGCGGTCACGGATACGCTGGCGATGCCACCAGCCAAACAGAAGAACTAAGAGAGACTCTCATGGGCAAGAAGAAGGACAAGAAGAAACGGAAGATGCAGGAGAAGAAGGCGAAGAAGGCGGCGCGGGTGGGGGCGGAGTCTCCGGCCGCCGCCCCCGAGGCGGAGGCCGTGCCTGGAGCGCCGACCAAGCTGAGCGGCAAGGAATACGCCAAGGCGATGCGCGAACTCCATGAGGAGCTGGTGGCGATGCAGGAGTGGGTCCGCCACAAGGGCCTCAAGGTCTGCGTCGTCTTCGAGGGGCGGGACGGGGCTGGCAAGGGCGGGGTCATCAAGGCGATCACCGAGCGAGTCAGTCCCCGGGTGTTCCGGGTGGTGGCGCTGCCGGCGCCGACCGAGCGCGAAAAGAGCCAGATGTACGTGCAGCGTTACATGCCCCATTTCCCAGCCGCCGGCGAGGTGGTGATCTTCGACCGGAGCTGGTACAACCGGGCCGGGGTGGAGCGGGTGATGGGCTTCGCGAGCGACAAGCAGGTGACGAAATTTCTTGAGATGGTGCCCCTGGTCGAGAAGACCATGGTGGAATCGGGCATTATCCTGCTCAAGTACTGGCTCGAGGTGAACCCCGACGAGCAGACCCGCCGCCTCGAGGACCGGATCGGCGACCGGCGGAAGCTCTGGAAGCTCTCCCCGATGGACATCGAGAGCTACACGCGGTGGGACGACTACACGGCCGCGCGGGATGCCATGTTCGAGGCCACCCATACGGCGTGGGCGCCCTGGCACGTGGTGCGATCCGATGACAAGGCCAAGGCCCGGCTCAACCTGATCACCCACCTGCTCAGCGCCGTTTCCTATGAGGAAGCGCCCCGCGACAAGGTCAAGCTCCCCAAGCGGCAGGCCGAGGCGGCGCCGGCTCGCGTCGAGCACGTCACCTTGGTGCCGGAGCTATTCTGAGCCGCATCCCGGTGTTCTATTGGCTCCGAGGGTACCGGAAGGACTGGCTTCGGCTCGATGTTATGGCGGGGCTCACCACCGCCGCGGTGGTGATTCCCAAGGCGATGGCGTACGCGACCATCGCCGGCCTGCCGGTGCAGATCGGTCTCTACACCGCGCTGGTCCCGATGGCGATCTACGCGGTGCTGGGCACTTCCCGGCCGCTCAGCGTGAGCACCACCACGACACTTGCTATCCTGGTGGCGGCCGAACTGGGGCAGATCGCCCCGGGCGGTGATCCGGCCACCCTGCTCCGGGCCACGGCCACCCTGACCCTGCTGGTCGGGGCGATCCTGATGGCCGCGTCCGCGCTCCGCCTCGGGTTCGTCGCGAACTTCATCTCCGAACCGGTCCTGATCGGCTTCAAGGCGGGCATCGGGCTCGTCATCGTGCTGGACCAGGTGCCAAAACTGCTCGGGGTCCACTTCCCCAAGGGCGGCTTCTTCCACAACCTGGTGGCTACCGTCCAGTCGGTGCCCCAGGCCGGGTTGCCGACGGTGGCGGTGGGGGTGCTCACCATCGTGTTGCTCCTGGGCCTGGAGCACTTCGTGCCGAAGCTGCCAGCCCCCCTGGTCGCGGTCGCGGCGGGGATCGCGGCGGTGGGATTGCTTGGGCTGACGGGCCACGGGGTCGCCGTGATCGGTGAGGTGCCCCGGGGGCTGCCGTCGCTCATCCTGCCCGACCTCGCCCTGGTCGGGGCGCTCTGGCCCGGCGCCCTCGGCATCGCGCTGATGAGCTTCACGGAAACTATCGCCGCTGGCCGGGCCTTCGCCGCGCCGGGGGAGCCGCCGCTCCGACCCAATCGCGAGCTGCTGGCCACCGGGCTCGCCAATGCGGGGGGCGCTCTGGTCGGGAGCCTGCCGGCCGGGGGTGGCACCTCCCAGACGGCGGTCAACCGGCTGGCGGGGGCGCGGAGCCAGATGGCCGGGCTGGTCACGGCGGGGGCCACCCTCCTGACGGCGCTCTTCCTGGCCGGGCCGATGGGTGGCATGCCGCAGGCGACGCTGGCGGCGGTGGTGAT
>Ga0315290_10003876_pt1 | contig 10759 bp, 10 predicted proteins | sample YL17G12_0_MG_FD_203627 | JGI IMG/M metagenome (GOLD analysis project Ga0315290, IMG submission 203627) | Sediment microbial communities from Yellowstone Lake, YNP, Wyoming, USA - YL17G12_0 | ecosystem: Environmental > Aquatic > Freshwater > Lake > Sediment | place: USA: Wyoming | collected...
TTTGAAGCTATCCGGCGCATCAGTTTATACGAATTCTTTCCGGTGGATTACCTTTGTTTCGGTTGATTACAATAGCGTTCATGAGCTTTGCCAACTGAATAAAAAACGCTACCTTTGCCCCCTTATTCCAGAGGGCGTATAGTTCGCAATATCAGCCTGATAATGAACCATAATCAAAATTAAAGCTTCACGACAAATTATTCTGATCAATGAAAATTACGCAAGAAAGTACCGGCGAACTCACCGCCACCATTAAAATTGAAATTAGTCCTGCCGATTATAACGAACAGGTGAATAAAATATTGAAGAATTATCAGCGCAAAGCCAATATACCAGGATTCAGGCAAGGTAAAGTACCTTTTGGAATGGTTAAAAAGATGTATGGAATCGCTGTTGTTGCTGATGAGCTCAACAAACTCCTCTCCGATTCACTGAACAACTATCTTGCAGATAACAATATCGAAATTCTTGGTCAACCGTTGTCCAACGACGAGCTTACACCAGAATTTGATGGTGACGAAAATAAGGATCTCGAATTTTATTTCGATCTCGGCCTGATGCCCGGATTTAATTTCGAATTCTCTGATAAAACTGCCGTTGATTATTTTAAAATCAAGATAGATGAAACTATGTTGGATAACTATGTAGCTGATATTTGCCGCCGCAACGGGAAAATGATATATCCGGAGATTTCTGCCGCCGGTGATGCGCTGAAAGGCGAAATAGTTGAACTCGACGCAGATGGAAATATCCCGGATGGCGGGGATACCTGCACCAACTCACTTTTCACCGACCTGATTTTGGATGAAAATGAAAAGGCCAGGTTTGCCGGGCTTAAAGCAGGCGATTCAATTGACTTCAATCCCGCCAAAGTCATAGACAATGTTACCCATCTGGCCACATTTCTCGATCTTGATGAAAAAGCAGCAGCGCAAATGTACTCTGATTTCCGTTTTACGTTGTTGGAAATCAGTAGAATAGATCCAGCTCCTGTTGATCAGGAACTTTTTGATTTGGTTTATCCCGAATCAGGCATGACGACCACCGAAGAATTCCGTGAACGAATTCACCAGGAAGCTGTTGTAGCTTTTGAAGCCGATACTGACAAATTATTCGTGAACAACGCAGTGAAACAGCTGATAAAGAATGCCAATATCATTCTGCCCGATGCATTCATGAAACGATGGTTATTAAACAATAACCATGGCAAACTTACACCTGAAACTATAGAAGACGAATATGAGCGGTATGCGGAATCGATGAGGTGGCAACTGATCGAAAATAAAATCGTTCGCGAAAACGACCTTGTTGTGACTGATGCAGAAATAAAAAACTACATAAAAAAATATTTTAAACCAGGCACCCCGCGGATAGAGATTGATCCGGAAATGGAGAAAATATTCGACACAATTGCTGCTAATATTATGAAGAACAAGGAAGAAGTTCATAAAATTAACGGTAAACTTTACGAGCAGAAGCTGAACGCGCTCATGAAGTCAACCCTTAAGCTGGTGGAAAAAGAAATTAGCTACGAGGAATTTATTACTTTAGCTTCTGCAAACCATTAATAATAAGACGATATGACAAACGACGAATTTAGAAAATATGCCGTCCGCCACCGCGGGATCAGCAGCCTGACATTAGACCGATATACTTCGGTCTATGGAAATTATATTTCCCCGACCATTATCGAGGAACGCCAGTTGAACATTGCCACTATGGATGTTTTTTCGCGTCTTATGATGGACAGGATTATTTTCCTTGGTGTTCCAATCGACGATTATGTGGCGAATATTATCCAGGCACAGTTACTGTTTCTCGAATCCGTGGATTCGAAACGCGACATCCAGATTTACCTCAATACGCCGGGCGGATCAGTTTACGCTGGCCTCGGCATCTACGATACTATGCAGTATATCGGTCCCGATGTAGCCACCATTTGTACAGGTATGGCTGCTTCAATGGGCGCTGTGTTGTTATGTGCCGGCAAAGCAGGTAAACGAACTGCACTTAGGCATTCGCGAATCCTCATCCATCAGCCGATGGGCGGCGCCGAAGGGCAGGCATCAGATATCGAGATTACTACCCGCGAAATTCTGAAACTTAAAAAGGAACTTTACGAAATCATAGCAGAACATTCGACGCAGCCATTCAAGAAGATAGAAAAAGATTCTGACCGCGATTACTGGATGACCGCCGAAGAAGCAAAAGCCTATGGCATGATCGATGAAATTTTACAACGTACAAAACCTGAGGTTTTATAACTATAATTGTCGAAACAGGAAATTAATCTGCATCAATGGCCAAGAAAGAAGAACACTGTGCATTTTGTGGGAGACCCAAACACGATACCAATATGCTTATCGCCGGGCTGGAAGCTCATATTTGCGATTATTGCATCGATCAGGCCCGTGAAATCCTCACCGAAGAATTAGCCCAGCATAAGACCAAGGATCTTGGTCGATACGATATACCTAAACCAGTCGAAATAAAGCGTTATCTCGATCAATATGTAATAGGTCAGGAGGATGCCAAAAAAATCATTTCAGTAGCTGTTTATAATCATTATAAACGTATAAATCAGCCAGTTGGTAAAGATAAAGATGATGTGGAGATCGAAAAATCGAATATCATTCTGGTAGGAGAAACAGGTACGGGTAAAACATTACTGGCGCGCACTATTGCTAAGATGTTGCATGTACCATTCTGTATAGCTGATGCCACGGTGCTTACCGAAGCAGGGTATGTAGGCGAGGATGTTGAAAGCATACTTTCACGATTACTGCAGGTAGCTGATTTTAATGTTGCAGCTGCCGAAAAAGGCATCGTTTTTATCGACGAAATTGACAAAATTGCGCGTAAGAGCGATAATCCTTCCATTACCCGCGATGTTTCCGGCGAAGGCGTTCAGCAGGCTTTACTAAAACTTCTCGAAGGCGCGGATATTAATGTCCCACCCCAGGGCGGCCGCAAGCATCCGGAGCAGAAGATGATACAGGTGAATACCCAGAACATCCTGTTTATCACCGGAGGTGCATTCAATGGTATCGACAAGAAGATAGCGGCCCGCATGCAAACAAATCTTGTCGGTTATTCCACTAACCGCGACAAAGACGAAATTGATAAGGAGAACCTGTTGCAATATGTCGCACCTCAGGACCTGAAAAGTTTTGGCCTCATTCCGGAACTGGTAGGTCGTTTTCCGGTAGTTACATACCTGAGTCCGCTTAGTAGGGAAACGCTTATCAAAATCCTTACCGAACCTAAAAATGCCCTCGTAAAACAGTTCACCAAACTTTTCGCGATGGATAATATTGAGCTCTCATTTGCCGGTAATGTGCTTGAGTTTATTGTTGACAAAGCGATAGAGTATAAACTTGGAGCCCGTGGTTTACGTTCCATAATGGAATCTATTCTTACGGATGCTATGTTTGAACTTCCGGGCGAAGGAGACCATTATAAATTAGCGATTACGTCGGCTTATGCCGCGGATAAGCTTCAAAAAACGAATATTGCCAGGCTTAAAGTAGCCTGACACAAGTTTGTTCATAATGAGGAGGTGGCCCGAAAGCCACCTTTTTTTTAAAACTGTTCAATAATATTACCGATAATTCTGTTATAGCTTTGGCATAATTATTGAAAATCTCCACCGGAGATGATAAAGCCATCTCGTCATAAGGATGACGAGTCCAACCAAAGATGATATTAATTTAATCAGGGCGAAACTTTAACTCACGAACACGCGTAAAGATAAGCAAGGAATTAATAAATTAATAACAGATGAACAAGAAGTTAGGCATACTGATCTTTATACTTGTCACATGCTGGTATCAGGCAACTTGCCAGCAGGTAGGCGGGCAGGATGTAAAAGCATTGGTGATTGACGGTGATACTATCCCAATGATCGACTTGACAGAAGTGTATATATACAGGAAGGATATCAATAAGAATTCTGCGGAGGCCAGGAAATTCAACAGACTGGTGCAAAATGTCAAAAGAGTATATCCTTACGCAAAGCTTGCAGGCATAAAGTTCAACGAATACAGCATTCTGCTGGCCGATGTCAAGAGCGAAAAGGTAAAGAAGGCCTTGATGAAGAAGGAGCAGGACGAACTTGAGGCTCAGTTTGGCAACGACCTGAAATCAATGACATTTTCGCAGGGAAAAATTTTACTTAAATTGGTTGATCGTCAAACCGGCAATTCCTCCTATGAATTGCTACAGGAATTCCGAGGCAGGTTCGTAGCATTCTTCTGGCAATCATTTGCAAGGATATTTGGTTATAATCTTAAAATGGGCTATGATCCGCTGGGTGAGGACAAGGATATCGAACTTATTGTCCTGATGATCGAAAACGGTACTATTTAAACCTTCCCGTTCCGGAGAATAAGTTGGAAAATGCAAAATTGATTTTCTTATTCCCTTTTTGGTTCTGGCTTTTCCGGGTTAGGTTATAGAAGAAGTTGTTAGTTGCCGACAGCAGAAATGAATTATCTTCCCCTACCCTGCATTACGATCAAAACAGTATAAATCAGAATTTTAAAATCCATGGCAAGCGACATATTTTCGATGTAGAGTATGTCGAATTTAAGCCGTTCAATCATTTGGTTTACATTTTCCGCATATCCATATTTTACCTGTCCCCACGAAGTGATGCCTGGCTTTACTTTATGCAGCAACCTATAGTGGGGAGCACGCTGTACAATCTGTTCAATGAAGTAGCGCCGTTCAGGCCTTGGCCCAACCAGCGACATATCGCCTTTGAGTACTGTATAAAACTGTGGGATTTCATCGAGCCTGACTTTGCGCAGGAATTTCCCAAAACGCGTAATACGGCTGTCGTTCTTTGATGAAAGCAATGGCATATCTTGCTCTGCATCCTGATACATCGACCTAAACTTATGCATCTTAAATGATTTGCCATGAAGACCTATGCGCTCTTGTGAATAAAGGATAGGACCCTTTGAAGTTAACTTGATCCCAATTGCACAAATAATATAAGCTGGCAGCAATAAGATGAGGAAGAAAATAGACGCCACAATATCGATCATGCGCTTGATGGACTGTTGCCATGCTGGCAGAACGTCTGGAGAAATCTGGATGAGCGGAGCATGGAAAATGGAAGTAGTCTTAACCGTTCCGAGCAGAAAATCCTGCATATCAGGAATAATCTTTATTACAACGCTGGTATCTTCAAGTTCGGTAATAATGTTTTCGATGGTTTTATGCTCTGATCGTTCGGTGGCAATGATCACTTCTTCCACGTTATAATCCTTGATCACCTGCTGTAGATTACTGAAATGACCCAGGTGGGGGAGCAACTTACCGAGCTTATAACTGGGATATTCTACGGCATGCACAAACCCAACAAAAATGTTACCTGATGATTTCTCCTGATTTTCGATCTCGTTGTATATGGATGTTGCGTTTCCATTACTTCCGACAATAACCGTATTAAATCCTATGATCTTGTTGTGAACGCGATAAGCCGTGATGGATGTCAGAATAACACGAAATATATAGGTGATAAAAAACTGCAGGCTCAATAGCACCATAAACGACTGGTAATAGTTGCGATAGGTTGTAATTTCGTCATCGAGCAGGAGCGTAAAGAAAATGATGATAACACCAATAATAATAATGAGCATTGTTTGGCCCAGCTCGCGCATACGGGCTTTGCGAAATATCTTGCGGTAAGTGCCTATCATAAGATAGAGAAATAGCCAAAACAGCGGTATGAAGATTATTCCGTAATAAAAATTCCGGTCATTCAATACCTGGTCTAAATTCTCCGAAAGTATAGGATAGGCGGAATGCTTCCTATACAGAAAAAATAAACTCCATGCTAATATTGCAGCAGTATAATCTGCAATTACGTACTTAGCTATCTGTAAGTTTTTATTCATGAAGCTGTATTAAAAATGAACCAGTTTAATATTATCGCCAAACTCATCATCTTGAAAAAACCAGGCATAAGGAATTTTCTGTGAAGAGGTGCCCACGCCATCAAAAACAGCATGTTTTATCTTGTCGATTTGAATATAAAAGGGAATATCCTTCACCAGACCTTTCTCGCCAGAAATCAGAGGAAGGCTCAGCGTCAATAGTATAAGAAGGTGAATGGTCTTATGAGTACAGGATTTCATGCTTCCATTGATAAAGTACGACCAATCTTTCTCCCGTGAAACGCAGGGTAACCGGGTTTTATTGCCTGGCAGCATAGAATAATAAATAAAAATCAGCAATTATTTTACCTTACTTACTGCGTTGTTAACCTTCTCGGTAATACGTGTTGCGACCTCGAGTGCAAGGTAGCCATCATTGATGGTTACTGAAGGGGTTGTGTTGTAAATAATTGCTTTGGCGAAACTTTGTAATTCAGTTTGTATGGCATTTAGTGGAACAATTTTCAACTTATCGAAATAGATTTGCCTGGAGCCCTTTCCATCAGGAAGATCGATGATCATGGATAATGGATCCACTTCTTCATTACCAATATTTTTGAGCCTGATAATTTCGGTTTCTTTTTTAAGAAAATCGACTGAGATGTAAGCATCGCGCTGGAAAAAGCGTGATTTACGCATATTCTTCATCGAAATCCTGCTTGCTGTAAGGTTGGCTACACAGCCATTGTCGAATTCCAGGCGTGCATTGGCAATATCGGGCGTATCGCTAATAATGGCAACACCGCTGGCACTAATTTTCCGGATGCCCGATTTCACAACGCTTAATACGATATCAATATCATGGATCATCAGGTCGAGGATAACAGGGACATCGGTACCGCGCGGATTAAATTGTGCCAGGCGGTGTGTTTCGATAAACATAGGTTGCAGAATGAATGGCTGGGCAGCTATGAAAGCAGGATTAAAACGCTCAACATGGCCGACCTGCACTTTTACATTTGCTTCCGAAGCAATACCTATCAATTTAAGAGCTTCTTCCGGCGATGCAACTATTGGTTTTTCGATAAATACATGACGGAATTTCTTGAACGCCTGGCTGGCACAATCAAAGTGTGATATGGTTGGCGTAACGATATCCACGACCTCTACAGCATCTATCAGTTCTTCCACACTTTGAAACCGGAGAATACCGAATTCTGCTTCAACGCGGACTGCATTCTCTGCATCGCTGTCGTAAAAACCAATAAGTTCAAATTCGGGGGAATCTTTAATGCACTTGATATGAATTTTTCCGAGATGGCCGGCGCCAAGTACTCCAATTTTAAGCATAAGTGGATGTATTTTTGTGCAAAAGTAATTTTTTTTACCGAAGCCGAAATGATTAATTTCGCACCAAAATCAGGTCCTTAGCCTATCTTTAAATACAGATGGAAGATACATTTCGCCATAAGGGATTACGTCATAAACTCGTTGAAAGCCTTCGGCAGAAGGGTATACACGATGAAAATGTACTGCAGGCCATGGAAGCTGTGCCGCGACATTTCTTCTTCGATTCATCTTTTCTGGAATTCGCATACCAGGATAAACCGTTCCCTATAGGTGCCGGGCAAACCATATCGCAACCTTATACTGTTGCTTTTCAAACAGAATTACTCGCAGTTAAGAAAGGCGATAAAGTACTGGAAATTGGCACTGGTTCAGGTTATCAGGCTTGCATTCTTTGCGAATTAGGTGCAAAAGTGTTTTCTATCGAGCGGCAAAAATTACTATTCGACAAAACTAAAACTTTCCTTCCTGCACTCGGATATCGCCTTAAAACCTTTTATGGTGATGGCTACCTTGGTCAACCCGCTTTTGCACCATTCGATAAAATCATTATCACTGCTGGAGCTCCATATATACCGGAAGCGCTGGTTCAGCAATTGAAAATCGGAGGCATTTTAGTAGCTCCTATCGGTAATACAAATATTCAGGAGATGACAACACTGGTAAAACTTACCAGGACTGCCACACGCATCACAAACCATGGGAGATTTCGTTTTGTACCTATGCTTAATGATAAGGCCATGGATAAATAAATTTATATGATTCATTGTTCATGTAAATATAAACAGAAAGAATGCAGCTAAGTTCAAGAAAAAGCGGAAGTCTTTTGGACTCCCGCTTTAATGTATTCAATTACTCGCTCAATTCAATACACTATTCAATATTGTTTCGCATAAGATATTACAATAATTTTGCCATATTTTTTAAAGGATTGTAATTCAATAAGATACAACTTTTTCGACTTTTTCAGGAAAGAGGTATTTCCCAAATTGAAACATAACAATCCAAAAATGGAAAGCTCTTTTTGTTTGATATCGATATCCTGATCCTGCGCAGATATTTCCTTTTATAATCATTCTGATAGAATACCCGCTTTTTTGCTCATTTCAAGCATGAGATTAAAATTCAGTTCCTCGCCGGCTTCGCCTTCAAGCCAGTTAATAATTATGCCATTGCGCTCCATGCGCCTGAACCAGGTCATTTGCCGCTTTGCAAGCTGATGGATACCAGTGTTCAGTTGGTCGAACATTTTATCAAAACTGAGTTTACCGGTCACATAAAGGGTAAGATACTTGTATTCTAAGCCGTAGAATATCAGTTTTTCCGGTTCAATTCCGCTGGAGATGAGGCTGCGTACTTCTTCGGCCATACCGTGGTTAAGACGTTGCTTCAAGCGTGCAGAAATCAGTTGGCGTAGTATTGCCCGCTCCCAGCGCAGGCCAAAAACAAGGCTATTTACCCGGACAGCCTTCCGAGCATTATGTTTCTCCTTTTGAAGCGAGGCTATTTCTATGGCACGTACTAGTCTTTTGCGATCGTCGTTGTCGGTACGGTTGTGCAGGTTGCGCATTCCTGTAAGTATGGCAATGAGTTCTTTATCTGTCCTGGATTCAAGTGCCTGCCTTAGCACCGTATCAGGCTTTGCTTCGCTCAGATTGTAACCATGCAGGATAGCATCCAGGTAGAGGCCGGTTCCGCCGCAAAGTATCGGCGTGCATCCTTCATTTAATATCTGCCGGTAGGCAAGCCCGAAATCACGCGCAAATTCGAAAACAGAATATTCGTAACCCGGATCGGCAATATCAATCAGGTGATAGGGCACAATCTTTCCATTCATAATGTATTCTGCAAGGTCCTTGCCAGTGCCCAGGTTCATTCCCCGGTAAACCTGCCGCGAATCGGCACTTATGATCTGCCCATTTATTGCGTCTGCCAGCCTCACAGCCAGGTGCGTTTTGCCTGTGGCAGTGGGGCCAAGTAAGGTTATCATTTCGGGCTTTTGCTTATGCTTCATCTCAATCGGTATATTATAAATACTGGTTGATTGGAAAATTTTTAAAATGGCTATGCTGATAATATTCTTCCTGTTTCATCAGGAAATCTCTTATTTCATTCATCTGCGACAGGGGAGAGGATTCAAATGAAAAATGATCTAATCCGGGAGATTCAGCTTGAGACGCATTCTCTTTACTTATCAGATTGATTGTTTCGGCAAGGCTGTCCTCGGCTAAGGCTGGCTGCTGGTTGTTTCTCCATTTCAGGAATTGCAGAACGCGCAATGCATCCACTTTCTGGTAGCAGGCTTTCACAAAATTTTCGCGGGTAACTGCATTTTTGCGCAGCGGCTGCCAGAAACAGGGTCCAAAGATGGTTTCAAGAAAAGCAGACATGGGTGTTGGGATGTCCTCCTCAAAAAGTTGCCCAAACAAGCCACACGTTTCTGAAATTTCGTCAAAATGAGCAGGGACGTATATTGGATAGCTACTCCAGTCGCCGTTTACGCCTTTTATGAGCGCCGGGCCAGTACCGAAAAATACCCTGTCGGAGAGGCGGTTGCCCGGAAATACCTTTTCATCGTTCCAGAAAAGGAGGGGTCCGAATTTACGCAACTTCTGCAGGAAATAAAAATCTTCACCACTCTTCCGGGGAGTGATGCCACCTATAGCATTATATGCCCACACAGGCAAGGCAATTGCAGAGCCAAGAGCCGAAAACGAATAGGGATTTCCAATTCGCCATAGGTTGAGCACGTAACAGCGCATGTAAATTTCGTAGCGGAGCATTGCACGGTCGAGCGTATCATCTGTGCCCGCGAGCTGATGATAATACGGAACAGATAAACCTGTTGCGGAATGGTGATTGTGGAGGTTCTGAGCAACAGAACGCATATACCAGGGTCCAAAGGTGGTATCGGCATCCAGGCTTACGATCAGATCGTCAGATGAAGCTTTGAGGACTATCTCGTCCATTGCCGCTTTCCGTGCCCAACCAACACCCATTTGTTTTCCTTGCCATCCCATTCCCTGGGACGACCGATCTATCAGCTTAATGTTCAGGCTGGTTTCAGCTTTCAACAGTCTTATGCTGGCCTGGTTATTCAGGCATTTCTGAACCTTACTATTATCATTCCACCAGCTATCTGGTTGATTAATGCAAACAACAACTTTTTCCGGCTGATAATCCTGGTTTCTCAGATTGAACAATAATAGAGGAAGCGCTTCCAGTTCGTTCATGATGGGTAACGCGACATAGATTCCGGGAAGGGAACTTTCCTGATTAATGTTTCAAAGGTAGTATTATGCGCCGGAGGTTATTTGTTCAACGGTTAAAAAATAGCATTGCAGATTTGATTCTTCATATCAGTCAGGCAACATAGCAGGAGCGAAATCCGTAACTTTTATTTTTTCTGTTTGACTTATCGTAGTTAGCTAGCAAGGATTCCACAGAATAACTATTAACTTTTCAGTATATATAGCACAGTTGATATTAAATCATCCTCAAAAAAAATATGATAATCCCGAACTTAA
>Ga0315290_10003880_pt1 | contig 10757 bp, 7 predicted proteins | sample YL17G12_0_MG_FD_203627 | JGI IMG/M metagenome (GOLD analysis project Ga0315290, IMG submission 203627) | Sediment microbial communities from Yellowstone Lake, YNP, Wyoming, USA - YL17G12_0 | ecosystem: Environmental > Aquatic > Freshwater > Lake > Sediment | place: USA: Wyoming | collected...
CCTGTCATTCGCGCTGATTCCGGCGGCCTTTCTCGGGCGGCGCGCGCGCGATCGGCGAGTCGCCGACCGCTGGACCTGGGCCGGAATGCTGACACTCGGCCTGTTTTCGATGCTGCTGGTGTCGACTCTGCTGCGCGACCTGGTTCTGCTGTTGGCCTGGCCGTTCGCGCTGCCCTCTCTGGCCGCACCGACAGCGCTTGCGGTGCCTCTGTTGGCGGGCCTGGCCACGCTCTACGGCCTGGCCGGCGCACGCCGCACGGCGCGCGTGCGCCATGTCGACATCCCCGTCGCCGGCCTGCCTGCCGCGCTGCACGGATTCAGCATCGCGCAGATCACCGACATGCATGTCGGCCCAACGGTCAAGCAAGCCTATGTGCGCAGAGTCGTCGACGCCGTCAACCGCTTGAACGCCGACGCCGTGGCAGTCACCGGGGATCTGGTCGACGGCCGGGTCGAAGACCTGATGCACGACGTCGCGCCGCTGGCCGCGCTGCGCTCGCGCCATGGCACCTTCTTTGTCACCGGCAACCACGAGTACTACAGCGGCGCGCATGAATGGATCGCCCAGTTGTCGACGCTCGGCCTGCGCGTGCTGAGCAACGAACATGTCGTGCTGCAACACGACGGCGCGACGCTGGTGATGGCAGGTGTGGCCGACTACAGCGCCCACCATTTCGTGCCGAGCCACCGCAGCGACCCGCAGCGTGCGCTGGCGGGTGCGCCGGCCGAGGCCGGGTTGCGCGTGTTGCTCGCGCACCAACCGCGAAGTGCCTCAGCTGCCGCTGACGCCGGGTTCGATGTGCAGTTGTCCGGCCACACGCATGGCGGGCAGTACTGGCCCTTCAATCTGTTCGTGCCGCTGCAGCAGCCGTTCACGGCCGGCCTGCACCGGCTGCGCTCGCTGTGGGTCTACACCAGCCGCGGCACCGGCTACTGGGGACCGCCGCTGCGCCTGGGCGCGCCGTCGGAAATCACCCGGCTGCGCTTTGTCGCAGTTTGAGCTTGGCGCGGTGAAGGCGTTGCGCGCCGCGTCGCTCTACGCGGCGTGCAGCCGCTGAGCGCATGGCCGGAGTCTGACCATGCGCACGGGGCCGCGCGCAGCGTCGGTCTGTGCAGCGTGCCGCGGCCGAGCGCCGGCCCACGTCAGACCCTGTTCTCGACACAGCCGCCGCACAAGCCGATGGCGCCTACGGCCGCGCGGCGCGCAACGCAGCCTTGTGCGTGCGGACCGTCTCAGTGCGCGCGGAACCAACCCCGACCAGGCGCGCCGTTCGCAGGCGCGCCAGGCGCTGGTCTCAAGAATCTCCGGTGAACCCGGTCTTCTTCACCAGAGGCCCCCAGCGCTCGAACTCTGCCTTCTGGCTGCGCGCCATTTCCTCGGCTGTCGAGCCTTGCGCCACCAGGCCCACCACGCCCAGGCCGTCGATCAAGGCCTTGTCCTTGAGCGCAGTCGTGATCGCGGCGTTGGCCGCGGCGAGCACGGTGGCCGGCGAGCGTGCCGGTGCGTAGAAACCGAACCATTCTTCGACCGTGAACTCGGGGAAGCCCTGTTCGGCGAAGGTTGCAACGTCGGGGATGAACGGCGAACGATTCGCGCCGGAGGTGGCGAGGATGCGCAGCCTGCCGGCCTTGTGGTTCGCAATGAAATCGCCGCTGGGGGTGAACATCGCCGCGATCTGGCCGCCGACGACGTCGGTCACGCCGGGCACCGAACCGCGGTAGGGCACATGCTTCAAATCGACGCCGTTGTTCAGGCCGAGCAGTGCGCCGATGAAATGCGGCGTCGAACCAGCCGCCGGCGAGCCGTAGCTCGCGTCTTTCGGATTCGCCTTGGCCCAGTCCAGAAAATCCCTCACGTTCTTCACGCCAGCCGGAACCAGCGGCCCGACCGCCAGGCCATGGAACATCAGCGCCGCGATCGACACCGGAGTGAAATCTCGAAGCGGGTCGTAGCTCAGCTTGGCGCCGTACACATGGGGGTAGATCGCGGTGCAGGAAAACGGCGACAGGCACAGCGTCGCGCCGTCGGGCGCCGAGGACTTGAGCGCGTCCAGCGCAATGCGCCCGCCGGCTCCAGGTTTGTTTTCCACGAGGCCGGCGTTGCGCGAATAGGCGCTGCCGGCGATCTTTTCAGCGACACGGCGCGCGACGATGTCGCCCGCGCTGCCGGCCGGAAATCCGTACAGGAACTTCACCTGGTCCAGTGCCTGCGCCAAGGCGCTGCGCGCGCCAAGCGTGGCCAGCATCGCGCCGCCGAGGGCGGCCTGCATCAGTTGTCGGCGTGGGTTCATTTGTCATCTCCAGTGGGTTGGGGGTCAAGGTTCAGCGTTGCGCGCATCGATGATCCGCGCATGGCGGCTGCGGCTGTACAGCAACTCGACTTCAGCGGCGCGCCGCGTGAGCACGGCGGATTGGTTGACGTAGCCCTTGTCGGTGATTTCACCGGCGTCGGCGTTGGGCGGCTCGGTCAGGAACATCGCCCGCGTCGGCACCAGCGACGAGCCACCGCCCGCGTTGCGCAAGCTCAGCAGCGCGGCACCGATCCTGGCGCCAAGCACCTCGGCACTCAGCGCCGAACAGGCGGCGCTTGGAAACACGAGTGCGCCGACCTCGTCGCGGCCGTGCCCCGTGATCACCACGTCCAACGCATACGGCGTGAACGCCGAGATCAGTTTCAAGCGCAGCGTCCCCACCGAGACCCAGGTGCCGCTGCCGAGCTTGAAGTCCTCGGCCACCCGCCCGTCGAACATCACGCCGCGCTCGGGGTGCGCTTCGTCGACGAGGTAACCAGCGTCGCCTATTCGGTAGAAGCCTTCTTCGTCAAAGGCCGCCGCCGTCAGTTGCGGCGCATCGCGATAGCCCGGAAACACCGACACGCCGCGCACCCGCAACTCGCGCTTCTGGCCATACTCCTGGCCACTGCGCACGAGTTTCAATTCGATGCCCGGCAAGGGATTGCCGATGCAGCCCGCAGCGTCGAGTTTCCAGTGCGCGCTGGTCACGGCGGGTGCGGTTTCGGTCGAACCCCACGCGGTGGTGAGCCATAGCGGTTCGTCGCGCACCTTGTCCGCCACCGCGACCAGGCGTTTCCATGTGGCCGCGGGCAAAGCCGCGCCGGCGTAGAACACGCAGCGCAGGCGCGCGAACACATCGCGCGCCAGGGCCAGGTCGCTCTCGAAGAATGGCAACAACATGTCCAGCCCGCGCGGCACGTTGAAGTGCAGGTTCGGGCGAACCTCGCGCAAGTTGTGCACCGTCTTCTCGATCAGGCCCGGCGCCGGCCGGCCCTCGTCGATGTACAGCGACCCGCCATTGCGCAGCACGAGATTGAAGTTGTGATTGCCGCCGAAGGTATGGCTCCAGGGCAGCCAGTCGAGCAGCACCGGCTTTTCGATGGCAAGGAAACGCCAGGCCTGGGCCACCATTTGCTGGTTGGCGCACAGCATCCGATGGGTGTTGATCACGACCTTCGGCTGGCCCGTCGAACCCGAGGTCAACAGGTACTTGGCGTGGTCGTCGGCACTGATGGCGTTGAACGCGCGAAGCACCTCGGGGCCTTCGGTGGCCGCGAGCAGGGTTTTGAAATCCAGCGCGCCGGCGACGCTGTCGGCGCCTTCGCTGAAGACCGTGAGAGCGTCGATCGCACACGCCGCAAGCGCCGGCCCGTAGACTCTTGCGTCAGAGGCGTAGACCAGCGCGGGATCGAGCGTGCGCAGGATGCCGGCGATCTTTGTATAGTCCTTCGTCAACCGGCAATAGGCACTCGACACCGAACAGACAGGCCGTGCGACGTGCATCGCCGCGAGCATCAGCAAGGCGTGGTCGATCGCGTTGTCGGACAAGATCACGAGCGGCTTGCCTGCGGGCAAGTCCAGTGCAAGCAGGCTTTGCGCGACAGCGCCCACGGCCGACCGCAGCTCGCGCCAGCTCAGGCGTCGCCAGCCGCCACTGCCGTTGCGCTGCGCGAACGCAAGCGCATCGGGCGTCTCGCTCGCCCATTGTTCGAGCCATTGCCCGACACACCGCGCGTAAGGGCCAAGCGCCTCGGGCGAGCGCAGCACCACGCTGCCATCGGGCCGCGCGGCGCGTTGCACTCGCGCCGGCGCCAACATCTCGGGGTCTTCAAAGAAGGCGGTCAAGTTGCACCACGTTGCGTGGGGTCAATGCAATCTCGGAACCCGAGATGCTAGAGCAACTTGAACATCGGCGGCAGACCGGTGCATCGAACAGGGAGCGCCTGGGTCGCGTTCTGCGGCGCGTGCGCAGCTTGGCAGACCCGCCGATCGAGGCGCGCGACGGCATGGACGTCGGCTGCCGATCATCGAACCGGGCCTCGGCAAGGTGCTGTTCGATTTGCGACGGCGTGCCGGAGCACCCGCGGCTCGGAACCCGCACAGCCGCCGCGGGTTAGATCGCGCGCACCAGCAGCGTCACGGCATACGTGATGAATGCGATCCAGGCCACCGTAAACGTCACCGTCCTTGCCCGAAACCGGCCGAACCCGCTGACGTGAATCACCGCATGCGCAAGGCGCGCATAGAAGTACACCGCCGCACAAGCCTGGGTCACCGGACTCGTCAGCCCCATCGCATTCGCGATCAACACCACGGCTGCAAACTGAGCGAAATTTTCAACCGCATTCAGATGTGCACGGTTGGCGCGGTTCACCCAGTCGGGCAGCGCTGTCGTCGGCGCTTTCTTGAAATCGGCAGGCTTGGGAAGCCCGCGCGCGGACGAGTAACCGATGACGACGGGAATCCAGAGCACACTCGTCAGAATGGCGCACAGCAGCAGGTACAGAAGTTCGGTCTTCATGGTGGTCTCCAGTGGTTGGCCGATCGAAGCAGTCACCCAGCCCATCAGCTGGCGAGCCCACCCCAAGTCTTCGCGTGGCACACGATTGAATCGACTCGTCGCAAGTATGCGGGTTTGGGGTACATAAGGCGACTCAGCGCGCATATGATCGCGCCACGCTCCGACACCACCGCAATAGCCCGCGACGAATCGACCAAGCGCGAGGACTTGCCACGAGGCCATCCGGCCGAAGGCGCGTCTTCATGTTTCGCAACCTCTGCACCGCGGTAGTGCCCCAGGCTCCTATCGGCCCGAGCCCTGCCCGAGCCACCCAAGCAGCGCGCAGGCGACGACGATCGTCAGCAACGAACTCGCCGCCATCGCGGCGCCCGAGGGTGGTGCCGGCGCAAGCGTCATTCCGGCAACCGTGAACGCGAGCAGCAACAGTGCCAGGGTCGCGAGCCACAGCTTCCTGCCTCGCGGCAGCGCAGAACCGGGCAAGAACGCGCACAGGCCGACCAGCACCACGCTCGCCTCGACCGCGAGCGCCACCGGCATGTTCTGCCACAGCCCCAAGCCCAGCTTCGCGGAGTGGCTGCCGAGCAGCGGCAGTTCGGGGGCATGCACCAGCACATCGAGCAGCCAGTGCGAAAACACGGCTGCCGCCACCAGCGCCGCCGCACGCCGCTTGGCGCTGCCGAACCGTGAGCCCGCAAGCCAGACGCCGCACCCCGCCAGCCCGGACCAGGCCAGGCCCGCGGGCAACCCATGCGAGTAGGGAAAGCTGAACAGCGGCTGATGCGTGTGGCCGAAATCGGCGGGGATGCTGACGGACTCGACCCCCAGCAAGACGAGGAGCCACAGCACAACATCGAGAAGCAGCGCGGCAAAGATGAAGCCGCCGACATTCATGCGCGGCTCGGCGCGAGCGATCAGCATGCCTGCGCCGATGTGTCCTGCAAACATGGTGGATTTCCTTTCTGCAATGAGGCCGCTCGGCCTGAGCTTGCCACCCGCTCCAGGTCTGGCGTCATGCGCGCGACCGCGTCACAGGCCCGGCCTGCGCAGCTCGCCGCATGGGCAGCCGGGGCAAATGCCTGAAACCTCGCTCGATCTCTGCAGGAGGTGTGCGCATCGGGCATCGCCGGCTTGCAAGCAGGCGAGGATGTTGTTGTATCTTCCGCACCTTCAGTCCTGTCAACAAGCCCGAGAGCCAGCAGCATGAGCACCACCTACCACGACATTGTCTATGAAGTGCGGCAGCACGCCGTGCACATCACGATTAACCGGCCCGAGGTCTACAACGCGTTTCGCTGCCAGACCCTCGAAGAACTGATACACGCACTGCGCCGCGCCGACGAAGAGTCGAGCGTCAACGCGATGGTGCTCGCCGGCGCCGGCGACAAGGCGTTTTGCACTGGTGGCGATCAGAAAGTGCACTTGAGCGAAGACGGCCTGTACGGCCCGCGCGGCACGCTGGGCATGCCGATCGAAGAGATGCAAAGCGCATTGCGCGACCTGCGCAAGGTGTCGATCGCCAAGGTGCAGGGCTTCGCCATCGGCGGAGGCAATGTGTTCGCGACGATTTGCGACCTCACGATCGCCAGCGAAAAAGCGACGTTCGGCCAGGTCGGCCCGAAGGTCGGCTCGGTCGATCCGGGCTGGGGCACGGCCTACCTGTCGCGGATCGTCGGCGAAAAGAAGGCGCGCGAGATCTGGTTCCTGTGCCGGCGCTACAGCGCCGCGGAAGCCGCAGCGATGGGCCTGGTGAACAAGGTCGTGGCGCACGATCAGCTCGACGCCGAAGTCGACCAGTGGTGCGCGGAAATCAACCAGTTGAGCCCGACGGCGCTGACGATCGCCAAACGCTCATTCAACGCCGACAGCGAAAGCATTCGTGGCATCAGCTATCAAGGCATGCAGACCCTGAAGCATTACTACGGCACCGAGGAATCGAAAGAAGGCGTGCGCGCCTTCAACGAGCGGCGCAAAGCTGATTTCAAGAAGTTCGCGACCTGAGCCAGTGACGAGCGCGCCTGCGCGGCCAGTGACGCACTCGCACTCGCGCTCGCACTCGCGCTCGGGCTCGCGCCCGCGCCCGCGCCCGAGCCAGGCCGGAACGTGCGCGGATAGCGCACCTCAACGCGGCGTTTTCGCGCCGAGCTTCGGCGCAAACTCCTTGCGCAGCGTCTCGCTGTTGGCGCCAAGAGCCGGCGCGGCGCGAAACACCGGCTCTTCCCACTGCGTCACGCAAGGCGGCGCGGGAATCCAGGCGCGCTCGCCGTTCACCGGCATTTCGCGCAGGCGCAACTGCGGGTGCTCGATCAGGTCTTGCACCGAGTTGATCGCGCCGAATGCGGTCTGCGCGCGCGCCAGCCGCTGCCCGAGCACGGCATAGGCGAGTGCGCCGGTCACGGCCTGGATCATGGCTTCGAGTTGGTCGCGGTTCGCGGTGCGTTGCGTGTTGTTCGCAAAGCGCGGGTCGCGCGCCAGACCCGGCTGCTCCAGCACCTCGGTGCAAAACGCCTGCCATTCGCGTTCGTTTTGAATCGACAACACGAATTCGCGCCCGTCGGCGCAGGTGAACGCGCCATACGGAGTGATGCTCGGATGGCGCAGGCCCACCCGCTGCGGCGCCACGCCACCATAGCGCGCCTGCAGATAGGGCACGCTCATGAGCTCGGCGGCCGAATCGAACAGCGACACCTTGACGCCGCTGCCGATTCCGGTGCGCGCGCGCTGCAACAGCGCCTGCTGGATGCCGATCATGGCGTTCATGCCGGCGGTGATGTCACAGATCGAGACGCCGATGCGCCCCCAGGGGCCGGGTGCGCCGCTGACCGCGACCAGGCCAGCCTCGGCCTGCACCAGAAGATCGTAGGCCTTGAGCTGGTGCAGCGGCCCGGCTTCGCCGTAGCCCGAGATGTCGCAGGTGATCAGGCGCGGATGCCGCGCGCGCAACGCGCTCGCGCCGAAACCGAGCCGAGCCGCAGCGCCCGGCGCGAGGTTTTGCAGGAACACATCGGCGCCCGCAATCAGGGCGTCGAGTTGGGCCTGGTCTGCTGCAAGCCGCAAATCGAGCGTGATCGACTCCTTGCCGCGGTTGATCCAGACGAAGTAGCTGCACTCGCCGAACACGTTTGTGTCGTAGCCGCGCGCAAAATCTCCCTCGGGGCGTTCCACCTTGATCACGCGTGCGCCCGCATCCGCCATGCGACTTGAACAGTAGGGCGCCGCGACGGCTTGCTCGAGCGCGACCAGCACAACGCCTTCGAGCGGCCTGCCTTGCGCGCCGGGGCCTTGTTCGGGCGTTGAGGAGTCCAGGTCGGGCCGCATCGCGGGCGATTTTGCAGCAGTTGTGGCTGGACCCGGCGCTGCAGACGCCGGCTCGATGCCGTGCACGGCAGGGGTGGAGGCCGCAGCAGCACCTGAAGGCGGTGGGCTCACGCCTTCTTGCCTTTGCGGGGCGCCTTGCCCTTGATCGTTCGCGCCGACGCCTCGACAGCAGGGGCTGTGCCGCGAAGGCCCAGGTAGTTCTTCTTGCTCAGCACCGGCGCGCCGGTCTTGGCCTCCAGCTCGCGCCGCGCATTGCCGGCCACTGTGCCGCCCTGCTTGGCGGCGTTCCGATTCGGGTCGAAGCCCTGCGCGTCGTGCTTGCGCGCGATCTCGGTTGTGCCGGCCTCGCCCAGCATCGTGAAGATCAGTTCCAGGTCGGTCATGTGGTCGCGCAGGTTGTTGCCGGTTTTTAATGCGCCCAGGCCCTTCAGCTTTTTGTGCGCGCCCGGCGTTACGCCGAACGTGGCACGCGCGATCTCCGCAGTGAGGATGGCGTACTCCTTGCCCTCCTGCACACCGCGCGCGTTCCACTCGTCGGTCAGCTCACCACGCACCGCCATCGAGCGCAGGCGCTTTTCGATCCAGTCCTTCGGGTATCCCTTGGACTGGTACAGCTCGCGGGCGCGGAAACTTGCCAGCTCGGGGTTCTCGATCTCCTTGACCCGCTCGTAGCCCACTTGGGCCAGCCAGCGTTTGAAGGGTTCGGCCTTGGGCGACGGGATGGACTGGATGATGCGGAACAGGCCCTCGGTATTGGCGCAGTTGACTCGCTGCGCGCCGCCTTCCGTCTCGACCCGAAGGGGGGTGGCAATTTGCCCCCACCCTTTGGCCAACTCCTTGTCGCGCCGACGCAAATCCTTGACGTAGCCCTCGGGCTGCACGGAATCGGTGAGCACGGCCACCACGTCCACGATGGCGAACCACCACTCGGCGTTGTGCCAGGTCCGGCGGATCGCGCGTTCCTGGAAGACGACCATGCGGTCTGCCGCATCGACAGGCTCAGGCTTCTTTGTACTCACGACGTGCCCTCCTTGCAGACGATTCATCCCGCTCTTCGATGATGCGCACCACATCCAGCGCGTTTAGTCCCTAAATTGTCTCGAATGCCGTGAGCAGGCACTTCCTTTGCGCTCTTCATTTGTTCGGCTCCCTTCGGCTTGGGGTTTGGTAGCCTTCCAAATTCTCACTGTTGCAAGGCAATTGTGGCCGTCGTGCTGCGCTCCCGGTAGTGGCGTTGGCCTGAAAAACAGGGTCTGTGGCCTACGAGGTCTCGGCCCCACGCTGACGAGTTGCACCGGGCCGCGGTGTCTTGAAGACATTGACCGTGTGCTGGAGGTTGACCAGTCGCCCATCGGCAAGACACTCCGATCCTGCCTCGCCAACTACATCGACTTCAGTGGCTCCATCCGCAAGGTCTTCACCGAAACGCTGGAGCCCAAGACGCACGTCTACGCGTCGGCCCGCTCCAGCTTCAACACGGGTGACTGCCGCTGCCCGGGTTGTGAGGGGCGGGGAATGAAGGCCATCGAAATGAGTTTCCCGCCCGACGTCAGACAAAGGCAAGACCGACACCTCGTCGTCAGAAATGCGCAGGTCTTGATCGTCGTTCACGCCAGTCGGTGCGCAGCCAAGAATGACGGGCTGGAGCACACATGCGTACCATGCAGACCCAGCCTGCGACGCACGCTGGCGCTGCGACCCAGGGGAGGCCCCGGCATGGATTTTTCGATCAGCGATGACCAACGCGCGATCCGCGACGCTGTGGGTGGCGTCGTGCGCGGGTTCGACGACGCCTACTGGCTTGCGCGTGACGAAGACGGTGAGTTTCCACGCGAGTTCCACCAGGCCATGGCCAACGCCGGCTGGCTGGGCATCACGATGCCCGCCGAATTCGGCGGCGCGGGCCTGGGCGTGACCGAGGCCGCGATCATGATGCACGAGGTCGCAAGCCATGGCGGCGGCATGGCCGCGGCTTCCGCGGTGCACATCAACCTGTTCGGCCCGCACCCGGTTCTTGTGTTCGGCACCGACGAGCAACGCCGGCGCTGGCTGCCGCGCCTGGTGCAAGGCAAGGACCAATGCGCGTTTGGTTTCACCGAGCCCGACGCCGGCCTGAACACGACGGCGATCAAGACTTTCGCGCACAAAGTGCCCGGCGGCTACAGGGTGGAAGGGCAAAAGGTGTGGACCAGCACGGCCCAGGTGGCGAACAAGATCATGCTGCTCACGCGCACCACCAAACTCGAAGACTGCGCGCGCGCGACAGACGGCATCACGATCTTCTACACCGACCTGGACCGCAGCAAGATCGACGTGCACCGGATTGCGAAGATGGGACGCAAGGCAGTGGATTCGAACGCCATCTTCATCGACAGCCTGTTCGTCCCCGAGCAAGACCGCATCGGCGAAGAAGGCAAGGGCTTCAGCTACATCTTGCACAGCCTGAATCCGGAACGGCTGCTCGTCGCCGCCGAGGCGATTGCGATCGGCCAGGACGCGCTGCGCCGCGCCGCGAAATATGCGCGCGAACGTGTAGTGTTCGGGCGCCCGATCGGCCAGAACCAGGGCATCCAGCACCCGCTGGCGGAACGCTGGATGGCACTCGAGGCGGCGTGGGCGATGACGCT
>Ga0315290_10003882_pt1 | contig 10757 bp, 5 predicted proteins | sample YL17G12_0_MG_FD_203627 | JGI IMG/M metagenome (GOLD analysis project Ga0315290, IMG submission 203627) | Sediment microbial communities from Yellowstone Lake, YNP, Wyoming, USA - YL17G12_0 | ecosystem: Environmental > Aquatic > Freshwater > Lake > Sediment | place: USA: Wyoming | collected...
GGCCTCGGCCACCTTGAGCTTGGACTGGGCGTCGGCCTGCTGCCTGGATTCCTCGACGCGAAGCTCGAGCTGTCTGGCCAGGGCCGCGCGCCGGGCTTGCAGCGTGGCCGCGAGCCGCTCGAGGTGCGGCTGGCGCTGGCGAAGCTCCTCCAACTGGGAAGCGGCCGTGTCGCGCTCCTGCTGGGCCCGCTGGATCAGGCGTCCGGCCACGGCCTCCCCGGCGGCCTTCTTGCCCTCGAGCTCCTGCTCGGCCAGCTTGAGCCTGGCCTCGGCCGCGCGCAGCTCGAAGGGGAGCTTGGCCCGATCGGTTTCGGCCCGGGCCAGGAGCGAATCGGCCTCGGCCAGGGCGGCCTCCAGGTGCACCGGCTGCTTCAGGCGCAGCTCGGCGGCCTTCAGCTCCGCGGCAGCCCCGCTCAGCTCCGCCTCGGCCAGGGCAAGGCTGGCGCCGGCCTTGTCCAGGGCCAGGCGGGCATCGGCGTCGACCAGATGGGCCAGCGCCTGCTCGGCCGACACCTCCTGGCCCTCGACGACCAGCAGTCTCTCGATCACCCCTTCAGTGAGCGCGGTGCCCAGCACGGGCGTGGGCCGGGGCTCAATCCAGCCGGCCGCCTGGAAGAGCACAGCCCCTGCCTGCTGCACCTCAGAGCGGCCCACGGCCACGGGAACCACCGTCACCGGCGTGGCCGGCAGGAGGACGTCGCGGGCGGCCCAGGCGATCACCAGCACAAACCCCAGGACGAGCGCCCCCGGCAGGAGGTACCTCGCCCCAAGGCGCTTAAGCCGAGCGGGCCGGCCGGCCGGGCCCGACCGGGCTGGGCGATCGATCACGAGTTGCTGCAGGTCGACGTTGGCGTTCATCGATGGGCTCCTAAGGCCGCACGTACACGCCGTCGGCCAGGACCGCCAGCCCGCCCTTGGGATCGCGCTTGGCCCGGCCGTGCACCACGACCGTGGAGAGCTCCTTGAGTCCCAAGAGGGTCCGGGCATCGGCGGGCACGGGCCGCCCCTCGGGGCCGACCACGCGGACCACGGCCCGGGCCGAGCCCAGCTCGGTCGCGCAGCAGTAGTCCCAGGGGGTTTTGCAGCCGTCCTCGCACGGAGTCAACTGGGGGTCGACGACGTAGAAGGCGGCCATCCCTTCGAAGAAGGGCTTCTCCTCGCCGCCGACTCGGCCGATCAGCGTCACCTCGTCGTTGTCTTTGGTTTCCTTGCGCAGTTGGCCGACCGGCTTGGCGCCGGCCGGCTCGACGGCGAGCCGGTAGCTGGCCTCGCCAGCGGACCCAGCCGGCGTGTCGGCCTTGGGCGGGGAATCGGCGGCCTGCCGGCACCCCGCCACCAGGGCGGCCGCTGCCAGACCGGCCAGAAGGATCGACAATCGTCTGCACATCGTTCACCTCACAGTATTCCTGAAGTTTCATCGGTTTGGGTATTCCGCTTTCCACCCCTCATCCAACCGCTTTGAGGCTTTCGGCCACCTGGGCGCGCATGGCGCGGACGGCGGGCGGGATGGCACCGAGCACTCCCAGGGCCAACCCGGCGCCGCACGCCAGGAGGACGACGGGGCCGTCGATTCTCAGGCGGAAGGCCCCCATGGAGAATCGCACGGCGAGGCCGTCGGCCCAGGCCACGGCGGCCGCGGCCGCCAGCAGGCTGCCGGCGACGGCCAGCAGGGCGGCCTCCTGGACCAGGCTGAGGGCGATGGCGCGGCGGCGGAAGCCGAGGGCCTGAAGTGCGGCCAGCTCGCGGACCCGGCCCGCCACCGCCCCGTACATCGTGTTCAGTCCGGCGAAGACCCCGGCGGCCGCCACGAGGCCGGCCACCAGCCACCCCAGGAGCCGGACGGGTCGATAGTGTTTTTCCAGCAGGGCATAGTATTCCGTCTCCCGCATTGCCTGGAGCTCCAGGTCGGTCCGCTCGGCGCAGAAGCCGACGACTTCCGAGGCGGCGGCGCCGGGGGCCAGGAGCACCGCCGCCAGGCTGAGGTCCTGGCGCTTGGTCGCCTGCTGCAAGTCGTCCAGCGGGCACCACAGCTCCGCGTCGAAGGCCGTGCCGCCGGCGGCGAACCGGCCGACGATCCGCCACGAGCGCCCCTCGAAGCGAACCGATTGGCCGGCGGCCAGCGCTTCGGGCCGGCATCCGAGCTTGGCGTGCGCCAGGCGTCCGGCGAGCACCTCGCCCGGGCCGGGCCACCTCCCCTCGACGATCCGCACCCGGCGGCGCACCAGCGGCGCCGCCGGCGTGACGCCCCGGACCAGGCCCAGCAGGTTCCGTCGCTCCGGGCCTGCGGCGACGTGCGTCCCCAGGTACAGCTCCGGCGAGATCGCGGCCGTGCCGAAGCGCCGCTGCACGCCGGCGAGGCTGGCCGCCAGCAGGCCCGCGGTCCCGGCGGCGATCGACGAATTCTCCAGGCTGTCCTGGGAGCCCAGCGCCGCAACCAGGACGACGTCTGGGTCGCCGCTCCCGGCCAGCGACGTTTCGAGCCCGCGGAGAAAGCCCGCGATGAGCAGCAGCATGAGCACGACGGTCCCCAGGGCGGCCAGCGTGAGCAGGCTGCGCGCAGGGCGGCGTCCCAGGTTGCGCACGCCGTATTCCCAGGGGAGCAAGCGGAGTCGAGAACGCATGGTTAGCTTCCTTCCCCTAAGAGAGCCGGTGCCGGCAAGGGGTCGGTTGCCGCCGTGGGGTGCCGACCCCGGCGGTCCCGGGGACCCGTGGCCGCGTCGATCTCCGTCAGCTCGATCTCGGCCTGGTGCTCTTGGATGAGCCGCCTGGCGGCGCTGCGTCCGACGGTCCAGAACAGGGCGGGCCGGACCAGGAACTCCAACAGCGTGCTGCTGACCAGGCCGCCGATGATGACGGTGGCAACCGGGTAGAGGATTTCCTTACCCGGCTGGCCGGCGGCCATCGCCAGGGGAACCAACCCGATGCCGGCGGTGAGGGCCGTCATCAGCACGGGGGCCAGCCGCTCCTGTCCGGCGCGGACGATCATCCTGCGCGACCATCTCTCGCCTTCATGCTTCACCAGGTGGAGGTAGTGGTCCAGAAGAAGGATCCCGTTGCGCGTGGCGATGCCGCACAGGGAGATGAAGCCGACCATGCTGGCGATGGTCAGGGTCTGGCCCGTTAGCTTGATCGCCGCCACGGCGCCGATGAAGGCCATGGGCAGGGCGGTCATGACTTGCAGGGACAGGTTGACCGAGCGGAACATCGTGAACAGCACAAGGAACATCCCTGCCAGCGAGACGACGAACAGCATGCCGATCGTCCGGGAGGCCGACTGCTGGCTTTGGAACTGGCCGCCGTACTCGATGAAGTAGCCCGGGGGCAGCTTGTCCCGGAGCGGCCCGAGGCGGCGTTGGATGTCGCGGACGACGTCGACCAGTCCGCGGCCGGCAACGTTGCACTGCAGGACGATCCGCCGCTGGACCTGTTCCCGGTTGATCGTATTGGGGCCGCGGGCCGGATAGATCGTGGCCACCGACGATAGAGGCGTCGTCCCGCCCTCGGGCAGATCAAACGACATGCGGCTGAGGGCTTCGAGGTTCTCGCGGTATCGCTCATCGAACCGCACAAAGAGATCGAACGTCCGCTGTCCCTGGAGCACTCCGGAGATCACCCTGCCGTGCATGGCCGTTTCGATGGTCTCGTTCACGTCGTCCGGTCTCAGGCCGTAGTGGGCAAGCTGGTCACGGTTCAGCTCGATGCGAAGCTGGGGGATCGAGATTTGCGGTTCGGGCACCAGGTCCTTCACGCCCGGCACGCCGGCAACGATCGTCTGCATTTCCTTGACTTTGGCCCGCAGCACGTCCAGGTCGTCCCCGTACAGCTTGATGGCCACCTGTGCCTGGACGCCGGAGAGCATGGCCGAGATCAAGTGGGCCAACGGCTGCTCGACGCTGGTGACGATGCCGGGAACGTCGGCCATCGCGTCCCGGACGTCGTCGAGCACCTCCTCGCGGCTGCGCCCGCTCTTGGCATCGAAGCTGATAATGAACTCGGTCATGTTGACGCCGATGATGTGCTCGTCGAGCTCGGCACGGCCGGTGCGGGCGACGAACCCCTCGACGCCCTGGATCTTCTGCAATCGCCGCTCGACCATCTGGGCGACCTCTTTGGATCGCTGCAGCGACGTTCCCGGCGGCAAGAGCACGTTAAGCTGTGCCACACCCTCGTCAAAGGGCGGCATGAAGTCGCTCTGCATCCGCGACATCACGATTCCGCTCACGACGACCGCCGCCACCGCGGCGACCAGGACCGGACTCGGCATTCGGAGGCTCAACCGGATCGCCTTGGCCGCGAGCCACTTCAGCCCCCGGAGCACGAAGCTCTCCTTCTCACGGTGGGTAGCGCGGGAATGGGGAAGGAGCCAATAGGACAAGACCGGCGTCACGGTCAAGGAAACCACCAACGACGCCAAGATCGAGACGATATAGGCGACTCCCAAGGGCGTGAACAACCGCCCTTCCATCCCGCTCAGTGCAAACAGCGGAATGAACACCAGCACGATAATCAGCGTGCTGAAGACGATGGAGTTGCGAATCTCCGCGCTGGCCTGAAACACGACCAGCAGGGCCGGTTTCGGGTGGGCGCCGTGCCGGTTCTCGCGCAGCCGCCGGAAGATGTTCTCCACGTCCACGATGGCGTCGTCCACCAGCTCGCCGATGGCGACGGCCAGGCCGCCGAGCGTCATCGTGTTGATCGACATCCCGAGCCACTTGAACACCAGCCCCGTGATGACGATCGACAAGGGAATGGCGGTAAGCGTGATCAGGGTGGTGCGCGAGGTGGCGATCATCGTCAGCAAGGCGGCGGCAGCCACCACCTGCCACGGCTCGACGGGCCAGCCGAGCCACAGCCGGGCCAGCACCGCCGCCGGCACGGCGAGCGGAATCGCCGCCAGGGCCGCGGCCAGGGTCATGAGGACCTCGCGGATTCCCGCCAGAAACACGAACAGGACGACGGCGACCAGGATGCCGCCGTCGCGGAGTGCTGCAATGACGTTCTCGATGGCCAGGTCGATGAACTTCTTTTGCTGATACAGCTCCGGGGCGATGCGGACGTCCGGCGGGAGCGAAGCCTTCAGCTCTTCCAGCGCGTCGGTAACGCGCTTGGTCAATTGGCAGGTGTCGGTCCCCGGCTGCTTGTTGACCGTCAGGATGACGCAAGGGCCGCCTGCGAAGGTTCCATCCTCTTCCCGGACGAACGCGGAGCTGTCGCCCCGCTTGACTTCCGGCCCCGCGTCCACCGTGGCCACCCGCCCCAGGAGAACCGCGCGTCCGCCGCGAACCTTCACCGCCAGTTTGCGCAAGTCCTCGAGCGATTGGATTCGTCCCAGCGAGCGGACCAGGTACTCGTCCGGCCCCTGTCCTTCCAGGTAGCCGCCGGTGACGTTGCTGTTGCTTTTCCGGAGGGCCGTCTCAATCTCGTGCAAGCTGACGCCGCGGGAGAGCATCAGCTCGGGGTCGACGAGCACCTGGAACTGCTTGCGGCCCCCGCCCATCGACAAGACCTGCGAGACGCCGGGAATGGTCAAGAGGCGCTGCCGGACCACCCAATCCGCGAGGGTACGAATTTCCAGCGCGCTGGTTTTGTTCCCTTCGCTCCACATGCCGACAATCATGATTTGCCCCATGATCGAGGAGATCGGGGCCAATTGCGGCTTCACGCCCTCGGGCATGCGGTTGGCGACCAGGGAGAGTTTCTCGGCGACGATCTGCCGGTCCACGTAAATGTCGGTGCCCCAGTTGAACTCCACGTTGACCACGGAGAGGCCGACGCCCGAGGAGCTGCGCACGGCCTGGACGCCGGTGGCACCGTTGAGTGCCGCTTCCAGCGGAAAGGTAACCAGGGCCTCGACTTCCTCGGGTGCCATGCCCGGCGCTTCGGTCATCACGGTGACGCGGGGGCGGTTCAGATCGGGGAGTACGTCGATGGGCAGGTGATACAGTTGCCAGCCGCCGCAGCCGAGCAGGAGCAGTGCCGCCGCGATGACGAGCAACCGGTGGCGCAGCGAAAAGCGGATGACGGCGTTCAACATGGCGTTGGTGCCCCATTAGTGGTTATGGCCTGCGTGCGGGTCGGGCGGGCCGCCGGCCTTGTTCTTCATGGCCAGGTGGAGCTGGTAGGTCCCGGAGACGACGACCATCTTGCCCGGCGCCAGCGTGCCGTCGTTGGCAATCACCGCCGAGTCCTGGTCGCGGTACTCCACGCGCACGGCGCGGCGGTCGAAGTGGTCGCCGTTCTGCTCGAACACGTACGACTCCGCGCCGTCCTGGACCACGGCGCCCAGCGGCAGGACGATCCGGTCGGCCCAGCGTTCGACGGGGACCATCAGCTCCACGCGCTGGCCCGGCCTGAACTGCCAACTGGAGAAGCGATGGCCGTCGGGCCTTTGATGGTTGCGAAGCACCTGGTTGGGCAACTCGACGTAGAACAGGAAGGCCCGCGATTGGGGCTCGACCTTGTTGGCCAGGTACACGATCGACAGGCCGGGCACCTTCTGCCGGTCCCGCCCGCCGACCTCGATCACCGCCGTCACCCGCCAATCCTCGGCGGCCGCCTTGTCCAGGAGTGCCGCATCCTGCTCGAACGCCCTGCCTTGGACGTACAGTTTGCAGTGGTCGGCGAGCGTGCAGAGGGGATCGCCCGCCTTGACGTGCTGCCCCCTGGTCACCTTGAGGTCCTCGATCTGGAAAAGGCACGACTTGCCGGCCTGGCCCGTCTTGCCCGGCTCGTCACCCTGCTCGGGCACCGCGACGGTGAATCCGCCGAGCAAGTTCCGCTTGGCGGCGATCTGGTCGACCTGGGCCTCCGACAGCCCGTGCAACAGCAGCTTCTGCCGCTGCGCGCGGAAGACGGCCCGGAGCTTCTGCTGTTCGTACTTCCGCTCCAGCAGGGTCTTGCCGGCGATGGCCCCCTGCGCGGTGACTTTTTCGAGCCGGGCGATCTCCCGCTCGACCACGTCCAGCTCCTCGGCCGTGCGGAGGAACTCCCCCTGGGACTCGACGACCTCCTCGTGCGTCAGGCGGAGGTCGAAAAGCGGCTGGCCCGGCGTGACCGTCTCGCCCTGGAGCGGCCAGACCTGGGTCACCACGCCGGTCAGCGGAGCAGCGACCTGCACCGCCGAGCGACCTGGCCGCTCGACCACCATCGCCGGCACCGTGATCGTCCGCTCGAAGGGGCCAACCTCGACCTTGCCCAAGCGCATGCCGACGTTCTCCTGGGCCGTCCGGCTGAGGTTCAACGCGGCCGCCTCGTCGTGCCGGTGATCGAGGACCGCCGCCGGGGCGCCGGGACCCTGATCGTCGAGGTGCCCATCCTCGTCGTCGTGCGAATCGGCTTCGCCCGGTTCGTGACCGGAATGATCGGCATCGGCGCCCTCTTGGTCGCCGCCATGTCGGTCCGCCCACCTGCCGAAGGTGGACGCCGCCAGTTGCCTGGCGTGGGGCAGCCACAAGCTCGCCGTGGCCGCCCCGCAGGCAAGCAACAACGCGCACGCCAGGACCGCCCAGGTACTCTTGCGGCACAGGAAACGTTTCATCATGGGAGCCTTCATGGTGATTGCCGAGGGAGTGGAATTCACGCAGCCAAGGGATGCCGCGGTCGCAGGCGCCGGCCGCGATCGGCAGGAAGACGGATCGCGCGAAACGGTGGAGTCACGCCGTGGCGGTCGAGCGCCGTGCGATCAGAGGAGAAGCGACTCGAAGACCAGGCGCATCGCGCGGCCCGAGCAGGGGGGGGCATGGAGTGGCCCGATCCCGCGTCCTTCCGTGCCGCCGGCCGGCAAGGATTCCGCCGCCCGCGCAGGCAGCCCGATCCATGCCACGCCCGTCGAAACACCGGGAACACAGGGCAGACTGCTGCGCGACGTCAGGGCGCCGTTGCACACGCAGGGGTGCGATTGGCAACCTCCCGGGAGCCGCTCGGGGGCTCCTCCCGTGGCATCCTCCGAGCAGGGTGCGCCCGCACAGCACGCGGCTCTCCGGAGCGAGCCCGGGGATGACTCACGGCCGACTTCTCGGAGCGCACTGGGAGCGCGGCCCGCCTCCCCCGTGTCGCGACAGACGAACGGGCAGGCAAGCATCCCGACGGTCGTCAAGAAGACCCAGGCAGTGCGAAACACAATCCCTCCGGCTCGGCAGGAAGCTTCCAATATCTTACCCGCACTGCGTCGTTTGGGCAATGTTACTCGTGCTGCTTGCCATTGCGGGAGCGAGGGCACAGGTTCCTGTGGCGTAAGAGCTTATGGGGTATGGGTTTGAGGCCAGGAGGATCGCCTGTAGGGAACGCGCTGCTGTGGCGTTCCCTTGAAGCAAACTGTAGGGTGCGTGCTTGCACGCACGCAATTCTGCGGGAAAAAGCCGCGCGTGCGTGCAAGCACGCACCCTACAACTACACCTACAGCATGTTTCCGCAACAGAAACGATTCAGACCGCGTTGGTCTTGATTGCCCGGACCTCGATCGACCCGGCTTTCACCTCCACAAACGGCTTGCCGCCCTTGATTCCCACGGTGCCGTAGCCGGCGGCCGTGCTGAAAAACGCGCGGAAGTCGCCCTGAAGGCCGGGCCGAAGGTACAGCACCTTGTCCACGGCGTCGTAGCGGGCGCCGCTCAGTCCCTGCAACAGGGCGTAGCTCGACATCGCCCGGGCGTACCAGTGGCCGCACTCGTACTCGTTGAAGGGGTTGCGCACCCGGCCGTCGTACCGGTTCCGGCACGCCCGGACGATCTGAAGCCCCTCGTCGACCATGCCCATCAGCATCAGGTGCGAGGCGACCTGGTACTCGATGCCGGTCCAGACCTCGTTCGAGTAGACGAAGGGCAAGGAGAGCTCCCCGCCCTTGGGCCACGTACACAAGAGCAGGCCGGCCTCGGCGCCGCAGGCGTAGCTGGGGCGCTGCGGGTTGGGGTGGGCCGTCAGATCGTGCTTGAGGTTGTGCTTGTGGACGGCCTTGAGGTGACTGGCCACCTTCGTGGCGTCGAGCACCTGGCCGGCGCCGCAAACCAACGCCAGCCAGGAGCCCAGCACGCCGTCGGAGAGGCAGCCCGTGCCGTACTGGTACTTCGGGCCCTCCTTTTCCAACAGCGCGCGGGCCTCGGGCGAGTAGGCGCCGACCATACTCTTGACCTCCAGAGGGTTCTTCGCGCGGAGGTTCTTCCACTGGATCTTCTGGATGAAGTACTCGCCGTCGAACAGCTCCTGCTCGGTGCGGCGGGTGCCTTTCTCCAGGATCGCGGCGTACTCGGAGACGTCCTCGCCCAGTGCCCCGCCCATGAGCACGGCGGCCTTCAGTGCGCCGAGGTAGAAACTCGTACACATGCCGTCGGGGCCCCAGAACTCGATGTCGTAGGTGTTGTGATGGGGCTCCTCGAGCCAGCCCTTTCGGCCGGGGTCCCACTCGCCGATGCAGTAGTCGAGGCTGGCCCTGACCTTGGGCCAGAGGCGGCGCAGCCAGTCGGTGTCGCCGCTGATGCGCCAGTCGCGATGGACCTTGAGGATGCCGCCCAACTGGCCGTCGGCGGCGGCGTGGAAGTCGTGGGCGACCGGCCGGATCGGCAGGGCGGCCCGGAACTGCTGGTGCCCGCGCTCGTCCTGCGAAGGCCCGAACTCCGTCTCTCGCAACGTCCGCTCCAGCGCCGGGAACAGGTGCGGAACCGCCTGCGCGTAGTTCCAGACGTGCGTGCAGGAGCCGGCGCAGCAGCCGGCGTTGTCGTTGCAGCCTTCCCAGGCCCAAAGCCGGCCGTCGGCCTGGCGGAGCACGGTCGGCGACTTGAGGATCGTGAGATTGGCGGCCACGGCGTCGACGACTTCCGGCGGCAGCGTGGTGTCGTAGAAGCAATCGCTGAATCGCGCCGTCTTGCGCCGCAGCTCGTCGTATTGATCGCGCCAGTGCGCGGCGACTTCGCCGACGTCGCGGAACCGGCCCGCGTACCAGGGGCGGTACGTGCCGTCCTTGGGCGCGTCTTCCGGCGGCTTCTTGAGGTCCCTGCCCGCGCGCAGGCTCGTCCGGCCCGCGTACCACGCCAGGCGCAAAACGATCGTCTTCGAGGCGCCGGGCGCCAGCGCCAGCGGCACAAAGAGCGAAGCCCCCGGCGCCGGGCCGCCCTCGGTCACGGGGGGCCGATCGTAGCAGGCCCCGCCGGCAATGTCCTTCCAGGCCATGGTCAGCGGGTCGAACCAGCCGCCGCGGAACCAGGCGTGGTTGACCTTCACCGCCGGATCGCTCACCGTGGCGGAGAAGGCGGCTTCGTCGTGGGGGGCGTCCTTGCCCGGCCCGCCCCAGAGCACGAATCCCCCCGGCGTGGCCCGCACCGCCTCCGGGCCGCCTCGCATTGCCATAAAGTTCCTCGCGTTCCAGGAGAAGACCGCCTCCAAACGAGCCGTGCCGGTGTTGGTGAAGCGGTACTCCAGGGCGGCCACGGGCAGGCTGGCCGAGTCGGCGTCGCCCGGCTCAAAAGGGCTCCAGCCGGTGATCTCGACCTCCAACGGAACGTCCTTGTCGCGGAGCGTGACGACGCCGAAGGGAAACCGCGTGCGGAACCGTGCGTCGCGGAACCGGGGCAGGCCCAGCGACGTTCCCCCCGCCCCGTTGCCCGTGCCCGGCTGGCCGAACAGCTTCCACCGGGGGACCGGCCCTTCCAGCACCCGGGCGATGCCCGGCGACCCCTTGACCGAGATCGCCGCGAACGTGCACGGCTCGTGAAACACCTCGGGCCTGTGGCGCAACGAGAAATGCGACAACGCCCCGCTGCCCTCCAG
>Ga0315290_10003886_pt1 | contig 10752 bp, 13 predicted proteins | sample YL17G12_0_MG_FD_203627 | JGI IMG/M metagenome (GOLD analysis project Ga0315290, IMG submission 203627) | Sediment microbial communities from Yellowstone Lake, YNP, Wyoming, USA - YL17G12_0 | ecosystem: Environmental > Aquatic > Freshwater > Lake > Sediment | place: USA: Wyoming | collected...
CGGGATCGGCCGGACCGCTCTGCGTGGGAATGACTGCGGGACGCGTCAGGGTTTCCTCAGGAGAGCTTGCAAGTCCCAGAAACCGCCAGACTCCGCCGATGCCGCCAGCCCGCTCAGGAGATGCCACGTTGCTAGTTTACGTCCGCCGACGGCCTGATCTCAAGGAGCTTCTGCCTTTGCCCGCGGGTTCCCTGCCCTTCGGCGCTGCGAGGCCCATCACCTCAGTGTGACGGAAGCACGAGGTCAGGTGGTCGTTCACGAGCCCCGCGGCCTGCATGAAGGCGTAGCAGATGGTCGGGCCCACGAAGGTGAAGCCACGACGCTTGAGGTCCCGGCTCAGCGTGTGGGAGACCGAGGTCTGGGCCGGTACGTGGCGCGGCAGGCGCCAGCGATTCTGAACCGGGCGCCCGTCGACGTAGCTCCAGAGGTAGGCGGCGAAGCTCCCGTGCTCCCGCTGCACGGCGAGGAACGCGCCGGCATTGGTGATGGCGCTCTCGATCTTGCCACGGTGCCGGATGATGCCGGGATCGCGCAGCAGGCGCTCCACTCGCGCTTTCGTGAAGCGCGCGACGCGAGCGGGGTCGAATGCGGCGAACGCGGCGCGATAGCCGCTGCGTCTGGCGAGGACGGTGGCCCAGCTGAGCCCCGCCTGGGCGCCCTCGAGCAGCAGCAACTCGAAGAGTCGTCGGTCCGCGCGGACGGGGACGCCCCACTCGTGGTCGTGGTACGCGATGTCTGGCCCGCCGCGAGCCCAGTGGCATCGGCGCCGCGCGCGATTCAGCGGCACTCTGTGTAGGTGGACGAGCCGATCTGATACGTGTAGCAGCGGGGCGCGGTGGCGGGCGGCGGACCGGCCGTCCTCCCCCGCGGCGGTGCCAGGTGTGTCGAGGGCACCGGGCTACACTCCGTGTGGGTGTCAGCGCCGACGGTGTAGTTCTGGCACCTGATCGCCGTTCCGGGAGGAGCCGAGGGGGACGGAGAGCAATCGGTATGGGTGTCGGCTCCGACCGTGTAACTGGAGCAGTGCGCCGGAGACACTGTGTCGGCTGCGCTCAGGGGCCCGGCCGTCGCCGAGCCAAGCCATAGCGCCGACAATACAGACAGGAGCAGCGCTCGGCGGCTCAGGGCGCCGACTCGTCGCGGACACCGCGCCCGTTCGCGCTCTCCGTGCGGCTCTCGGACTCTCGCGCTCGCTTGTCACGCGCGGTCAGTTGCCAGGCCATGAGACCGACCACGAGACCGAGGAGAATCCAGCCGGCAAGGTCCCCGTTCCAGATGAACCAACCCACGAGGCTCAATGCCGCGAGGAGCCAGAGCAGGGGGACGTAGCGCGACGCGAACCGCTTCACCGCCCCGGGTCCTCCCCCTTAACTCCCTCTCCGGTTGCTCCACGACAGCGCTTGGATTGCGCGCCCGAGCGTCTATCCACGGACGTTCCTGCCCAGCGGACGGCTCGAAATGTGACGTTTCAAGGATATCACACACGCCTTTGGGGCCTCGGCGGCAAGAGGATGAGCACCCGGACCCTGCCCTGCCCACAGAAGCGGCCTGCCCCGGCTCGCGCGTTTGATAGTTTTCGTCACCCCACGATCACATGCCGCAACGTAAGTGCATGCCGATATTGCCTTCAGACTCCGGCACGGTAGTTGCTCGATTTACTCTGTCGGTGTCGACCGACGGCGGGATCGGGAACACACAGAATGAGACGAAAAATCTACCTAGCCCTCCCCAATGGTGGCGTGGTCAGCCTCTACCGGATCGCGCGGACCTCGAATGGCCTGTATGTCGTGGGCATGTCGGGAAAGGCTGGAGCGGGACAACACCTCACCTACCATGAAAGCGGAGTCTGCTTCGACCATTCACTGGGCGAGCGGTTCAGGGCCAGACGGCGTCCGCTGGCCGGATACGCCGGCGAGACATCCATTCTGCTGGCCCACGTGGTGACCCACCATGTGGATGCCCGCGAGGCGGTCAGTCTGGATCAAGTGCGCCCCGGCGATATAGTGGTCGACCGGCCTGGGGACATCGGCATCGAGATGATCCTCTCCGGCAGCCTCGATGCTCTGCCCCCGCGGGCAGAGAGACCGAATGCCGAGCTGCACATCGTTCCGATGCTCCCTCGCTTGCTCATCGAAGTCTTCGACGCCACCGGGCCCGTGGGATCTCAACGGTACCCGGACCCCGCAGACTGGGAGCGCCCGTACCACCACCAGAACGGCGGCCACAAGGAGCTCGAGGGCATCGTGATCCCGATCTACCGCTTTGAGAACGGTGACGCGGAGAGGGAGCGATGGTTTCAGGAGTGAAGAGATCGTTCGTCCTGTCGGCGGTGGCAGACTGAGCTACGGTTTCCGGGACTCGGCCTGTCTCCAGCCAGCGAAGACAGGTGGGCCAGGCAGGATCATGAAGTAGCTGGTGCCCCCGGGGTGACTCGAACACCCGGCCCACAGTTTAGGAAACTGTTGCTCTATCCACCTGAGCTACGGGGGCGTCTACAACCCAGCCGGCCGACATCATTCTAGCACCGCTCAAAAGAGGTCCTGCGCCTCCATGCCCCGGCCGGCCATGAGCCGCCGCAATCGCTCGAGGGCGGCCGCCTCGATCTGGCGCACCCGCTCTCGGGTCACGCCGAGCTTGCGCCCGATGGCTTCGAGCGTCATCGGGTCCTCGCCCGAGAGGCCGAACCGGAATCTCAAGACGTCGCGCTCCGTGTCCGGGAGATCGCGGAGCACGTCCGCAAGGTCTTCCCGCGCCTTGAGCGCTGCACCCAGCCTCGCGCCGGGCAAGGGTTCGGAGTCCTTGACGAGGTCCTCCAGCGTCCCGACGCCCCCCGGCATTGGCGGCGCGTCAAGCGACACGGGACGCTGGCTCATGCGCTCAATGTGCTCGATCTCCTCGACCGGGTGGTTGAGCGCCCTCGCGATCTCTTCCGTGGTCGGGGCGCGGCCGAGCTCCTGGGTCAAGGCCGCTTTCGCCTTGGCGTGGCGGCCGAGCAGCAGCTCGATGTGCACCGGCAGGCGGATGGTCCGCGCCTGGTTGGCGAGCGCCCGGGCCACGGCCTGTCGGATCCACCAGACCGCATAGGTCGAGAACCGAGTGCCACGACCTGGTTGGAATTTCTTCACGGCCCGCAGCAAGCCGAGGTTGCCTTCCTCGATGAGGTCCAGCAGGGACAATCCGCGGTTCAAATAGCGACGGGCCACGCGCACGACGAGCCTGAGGTTGGCCTCCGTCAGCCGCCGCTCGGCCTCGGTGTCGCCCGCCTGCACCTGCTTGGCCAGCTCCTGCTCTTCTTCGGGCGCGAGGAGCGACACCTTGGCGATGTCGCTGAGGTAGAGTCCAAGGAGCTCTCGGCCGCGCGCCGCCGCGCCGGGCCGGTCCCTGTCCCCTGCCAGCTCCGCGGGGGCCCGCTCGAGCAGGGTCTCGAGCGGCTCGTCGCTGTCCTCGATGTCCAGCGTATCGGTGTGCCGGTCACTCATCTTCTTCGCCGTCCACCTGCGCGCGTGCCGACTCGGTCGACATGTCCGGCGCCTCGTCCGCCCGGACCTCGACGATCTCGCGGGCGGGCAGCAGGTGGAGCGGGTTGTAGACCATGCCCTCGTGGCGGATTTCAAAGTGCAAGTGCGGCCCGGTCGCGCGGCCGGAGCGGCCGACGGTGCCAATGATGGTGCCGGCAGGGATCCGGTCTCCGACCTCGACGAGGTTCTCCAGGTTATGCGCGTACAAGGTGACGAAGCCGCCGTCGTGCTCGATGCGGATCACGCGGCCGTAGGCACGCTCCTGACCGCTTGAAATGACGGTGCCCGCCGCCGCGGCCAGGATGGGCGCTCCGATCTCGGCCTTGATGTCCAGTCCCGCGTGCCATCCCATGCGCCGCCGCCCGAAGGGTGAGAGGACCTGGCCTTCGATCGGCCAGGCGAAACCGATGTCCTGGCCGTCGAAGCCGGGCTCGGCCATGTAGAACCGCGTCGGCACGCGGCGCGGCCCCGCTCGCACCAGCAGCACGTCGCCGTTGGCGAGCACGGCGTCGATGAGCCTTACGGGCTGTTCCCCAGCCGCAACGCGCGCGCGGGGCACCAGGAGGCGTTGTCCGACACGCAGCTGCTCCGGGCGCGCGAGCTTGTTGGCGTCGATCAGGGCCCTGCGCGCGATTCCGTAGCGTGCGGCGACCCGGCTCACGGTGTCGCCTGAGCGAACCACGTGCACGGTTTGGCCCACCGCCGCGGTCTTGACCTCCACGCGCGCCTTCCGCTCGGCCGGCGGGTGGGCTTTCGGCGACGCCTTCTTGGGCGCCGGCGCGGCCTGGTGCGCCTTGGCATCGGCGGCCCCAAGGTGAGCCAGGAGAAGCCCGGGCAGTAGCAGACCCACGCCGATGGCGCGCCGGCAGCGCGGGGGTCTCACGAGTCGAACTCCGCGTAGCGCACCTCGAAGGACGTGAAGCGCCCGGTGGGTGGGCGCCAGGCCACGGTCAAGGACTGGATGAGAGCCAGCGGCGGTCCCTTATGGAGATCGCGTGCGAGCTCTTCGATGACCTCGCGGCCGCCCTCGACTCGCACGCGAACCCTCCCGTCCTTCAGGTTCATGACGTAGCCACGCAGCCCCAACTGCGCGGCCTTCCGCTGCGCAAAGTTGCGGTACCCCACACCCTGCACGTCTCCCCCGACGATGATCTCCGCTGCGCTCTGCGGCCGGGCCGTGCTCATGGCATGTGGCACAGGTGAAAGAAAATGGTCGGGGCGACTGGATTTGAACCAGCGACCTCCTGCTCCCGAAGCAGGCGCGCTACCAAGCTGCGCTACGCCCCGTCCCTGACAACCATTTTACGCTTCCCAGGCATACTTCCCGATCAACTTCACGAAGACGCAGCTGGAGCCCTCGCTCACCCGCGCCTGCCCGGCGACCTTGTCCACCACTCGCAGTCGCTGGGCCTCCTCGGGCCCAACCGGCATGATGAGCCGGCCGCCTTCGGCCAGCTGCTCCAGGAGCGGGGGCGGCACCGACGGCCCGCCGGCCGCGACCAGGATGCGGTCGAACGGCGCTTCGTCGGCCCAACCCACGGTACCATCCGCCGTGCGCACCCAGACATTGCTCATCCCGAGCGTCTCGAGCGTCTCTCGCGCGCGGGCCGCGAGCTTTGCAATCCGCTCCACCGTGCAGACACGCTCCGCGACGCGCGACAGGACCGCGGCCTGGTAGCCGCTGCCCGTCCCGATCTCCAGCACCTTGTCCCGTCCGGTGAGGCGCAATAGCTCCGTCATGCGGGCCACCATGAAGGGCTGCGAGATCGTCTGGCCCTCGCCGATCGGGAGCGGGTGATCTCCGTATGCCCTGTCCCGCAGCGCCTCGTCGACGAAAAGATGCCGCGGCACGGTCCGCATCGCCTCCAGCACTCCCGGGTCGGCGATGCCCCGCTTGATCAACTGCTCGGCGACCATGCGCTCCCGCTCTCGCCCGTAGCGCTGCTCGCCCGTCGCCACGGCTCCCGGCTCGCGCCGCCGGCCGATCACCGCGGCCGCTTCGGGAGGAGCGAGTTGAGGCCCGATTCCCAATCCGTCATGCGACCCAGCGCGCCGTAATGCGTCAGGTCGAGGTGGAGCGGCGTCACGCTCGAGAGCCCGCGATTCACGGCCGCGATATCCGAGCCTTCGTCCTCGTTCCACTCTGGCGGTCCCGCTCCGATCCAGTAGTACGGCAGGCCGCGCGGGTCGACCTTCTGCACGACCTTCTCACGGTACACGCGATGCCCGAGGCGCGTCATCCGTATGCCGCTCGCCGGCCCGGCCGGCACATTGACGTTCAGCAGGGTCTTGGCCGGCAACCCTTCCACCAGCACCCGGCTCGCGACGAGCCGCGCCACGGTCCCGGCACCCTCGAAGCCCGCGTCCGCGGCCCCGCCCCGCGAGATGGCGATGGACGGCACGCCAAGGAGGGTGCCCTCCATCGCCGCCGACACCGTGCCCGAGTAGGTGACGTCGTCTCCGAGGTTCGAGCCGTGGTTGATGCCCGAGGCTACGAGCACGGGCCGCTCCGGCAGGAGACCTAGCACCGCGAGGTTGACGCAGTCCGACGGGGTGCCGTTGACTGAGAACCGGCGCTCGCCCACTTGCGTCACCCGCAGCGGGCGGTGCAGCGTCAGCGCGTGCCCGACCGCGTTCTGCTCTCGATCGGGCGCGACCACGTACACATCGCCCAGGTCGTCCAGTGCCGCGGCCAGCGCGTGAAGTCCCGCGGCATGCACCCCGTCATCGTTGGTGACCAGGATCACTGCAGGCATCGCCGCTCACCGTTCTGCGAGCAAAAAAGATGGCAGATCCGAGAATCTGCCATAGTTGCCCACTGTGAAATTGGTCGGGGCGACTGGATTTGAACCAGCGACCCCTTGACCCCCAGTCAAGTGCGCTACCGGGCTGCGCCACGCCCCGACCCAAGTCGCCATTGTACGGAGTGATGCCGGGAAAGACAAGGACGCCGTCAACTCTTCGGAGGACTGAGGCGGTCGCGGAGCGCGCGAAGCTGGTCGCGCATGCGGCGGAGCGCGGCCTCTAGGGCCGTACTGCGGACACCAAGGTCGAGCTGCGCGGGGCCGCGGCTCTCGATGAGAAGCCGCTTCTTGGCGCCCTCGAGCGTGAGCCTCTCCTCGTAGAGCAAGGTCTTGATGCGAAGGACCAGATCAAGGTCACGCCTGCGGTAGAGTCGCTGGCCCGCCGGGTTTTTCTTTGGACGGAGCAGCCGGAATTCTGACTCCCAGTAGCGGAGAACGTAGGCAGGCACGTCGGTGAGGGCCTCCACCTCGCCGATCCGGTAGTAGAGCTTGTCCGGGATCGCCACCCGACCTTGCTCCTCTCCGCTCTCCGCCGGACCGCTGCCGCTCACGCCCGAAGCCTCACGACTGCTGGTTGATCCGCTGCTTGAGGCCCTTGCTCGGTTTGAACGTCAGCACCTTGCGCGCGGTGATCTCGATGCTGTCCCCGGTCTGGGGATTGCGGCCGCGCCGCGAAGCCTTCCGCCGGATACGGAAGTGACCGAAGCCGACGATCTTCACGTCCTCGCTCTTTTCGAAGCAGCGGAAAATGATGTCGAACAGCGATTCCACCACCGAGGCGGACTGCCGTTTCGACAGCCCGTGGGCGGCCACCGCGTTGATGAGATCGTTCTTCGTCAGTGCTGTCACCTCCCCTCAATCGGGATGGACTCCCGGACCCACTGCGTGTAGCCGGAGGCGCCCTTGGTGTCGGCTCGCGCGAGCACGACCAGCGGCTGCTTGTCGCTCATCAGCGGGCCGCCCCCTGCATGAGAAAGCCTCGGTGCCCCTTGGCCTCCAGCTCACCGCGGACCTGCTGGGCCTTTGCCCGGTCAGGATAGCCCCCGATGCGCACGACGTGAAAGGTCGTCCCGCCACCGCTGCCGCTCGGTGCCGCGGCCGGCGCGGTCTTCGCGCGCCGGATGACGACCTTGAAGCCCTCTTTCTTGAGCGAGGAAGACAAGGACATAGCCGTTCCGAGGTCGTACGGCGGGCTCACGACGACCCCTCCCTTGACCGCCTGCGCTGTCCCCTTACCTTTGAGCGCCGCGTTGACGGCATCAGGAGTAGATCCCGTTATGAACAGCTGGTTCTGGCCGCCGGCAGCCGGTTTCGCCAGAGCCGGAGCCGGCGCGGGTGGACCGCCGCCACCGCCGCGGGACACGCGTGAAATCGTCACCGGGTAGTTCGCCCCTTTGAGCTGCTTGGCGAGCGATTCCGCATTGCGCTCCTCGACAAATGCGCCGACCTGGACCCAGTAGCCGCCCTGTGACCCGCCCTCGGCCGGCGCCCCCATCTTGGTTGCGGTCGCTGCCCTCGGCGCCTCTGGCTTTGTGGCGGGAGCAGCCTTGGTCGGTGGTGTCGTGGGAGCGGGAACAGCGGGCAGTGGCGCAGTGCCCACCGGACGGTCTGCTAGACCCGGAGCCGTGGGCGCCCGGGCGGTTTTTGGCGCGTCCGTCTTCGACGGGAATGATTGCGGCGTCTCCCCCTTGGAAGGCAGGGGCGGAGACGTGGGAGCGGGCACCATGGCCGGTGGCTTGATTTCGGATGGCGTGGGGGATGGCGCGGGAGTGGGGGCCGGCGTCGCGGGCTCGGTCACCTTGGCCTGAGGCTTGGCCGGGGGAGCCGGGGTCGGCTCGAGCCAATTCAGCAGGTACGGCAGAGACACCACAACGACGATGGCCAGCACCGTCAGGACCAGCAGTGCGCGAAACCAGCCCGCGGAGAAAATACTGCGCCGGGCTATTTCGTCCTGCTCGTCCTCTTCTATGAATTCTTCGGGATCCTGCTCGGTCGCCATGCGCCCTCGCTGTGCTCTCGATATCTAACGCCGCGTCATATTAGCACAGACCCAAGGGCGGACCAACCGTTTTGGCTAGGGGTTCTGCCTACTTAGCCGGGGTCGGCTCAGGGCCTCCGCCGGGTGCCCCGCTGTGCGGGGCGAGGGCCACCCGAGATCTTGCGCTTGGTCGGCGCCCTTCTCACGAGCAAACGGATCGGCGAGCCGGCGAAGCCGGCCGCGTGGCGGATCGAGTTGATCAGGTAGCGCTCGAAAGAAAAGTGCAGCTTGCCGACCGAGTTGACCTTGACTGCGAACGTCGGCGGCGAGACGCCGACCTGCTGGACGCTGTGGATGCGGAGCGGTACGCCGCCCGGCGAGATTGGCCGACGCTCTACCGCCTGCCGGAAGATCGTGATGAGTTCGCCGGGCGGGAGCCGCTTGCGTGATTGGGCCGCGACCTGATCCACGGTGTCGAAGAGGTCTCGGAGCCCGAGCTTTGTCAGCGCGGAGATGAAGCAGCTGGGCGCGTAGTCGAGGAAGGGCAGCCGCTCGTGAATCTGCGCGGTGACGTCGGCCTTCCCGACGAGGCCGGGCGGCACGAGGTCCCACTTGTTGACGGCCAGCACGATGGCCCGTCCCGCGTCGTGGGCATAGCCCGCGATGTGCGCGTCTTGCGCCGTCACGCCTGCCGAGGCGTCGAGCACGAGGACGGCGACGTCGCACCGTTCGAGACTCTTGAGCGCCATGACGACGGCGAGCTTCTCAAGCACCTCGGACACGCGCCCCTTGCGACGTATGCCGGCCGTGTCGATGAGGAGGTAGGGCCGATCGCGGAACGTGAGCGGCGTATCCACGGTATCCCGAGTCGTTCCCGGGAGATCGTGGACGAGCACGCGCTCTTCGCCCATGACGGCGTTGACCAGCGACGACTTGCCGACATTCGGCCGGCCGATGATCGCCACGCGCGTGCCTTCCATCCTCATGTCCACGACGGGCTGAGGCGACTGACCGCGCGCGGCCTCGAGGAGCTCGGCGACGCCGCGCCCGTGCTCGGCCGAGACGTCCAGGACCGAAGGGAAGCCGAGACGATAGAAGTCCGCCACCGCGCTCTCCTGGCCGGCGCCGTCGATCTTGTTCACGGCGACGAGCACCGGGCGCTGGCTGCGACGCAGGATGCGCGCGATCTCATCGTCGAGAGAGGTCAGGCCCGCCCGCCCGTCCACGACGAAGACCACGAGATCGGCTTCGTCGATGGCCGTCATGACCTGGTCCCGCACCGCCGCGATCAGGTTCGACTCGGTGCTGGGATCGAAGCCACCCGTATCCACCACGGTGGCCTGCCAGCGCTCGAAGGTGGCCGTGCCGTAGAGACGGTCTCGCGTGACGCCGGGTATGTCGTGGACGATGGAACGGCGTCGCCCGACCAGACGGTTGAAGAGCGTGGACTTGCCGACATTGGGCCGGCCCACGAGCGCGATGACGGGACGGATCATGGCGTGATGGGGTCGTTCAGCGGCCGCGGAGGGCGGTGACGAGCGCGGCGGCCGACGGGTCCACCGCTCGCACGGGCACGCCCAGGGAAGCGCTGACGTCGCCGAGTGAGAGATCGTCCAGGAAGACCCCGGCCTTCTCGCTCAACGCCACTGCCGGAACGAGGACTTCGTCGCCCAGCACCTGCCCGACGAGCTGGGACTGGATGTCCTGGCCGGTCAGGAGTCCGGCCACGCCGATCCCATGCCCGAAGCAGTCATTGACCACCGGCATCACGGAGACGCGCAGGCCATCGACGCGCACGCCGTCCAGCAGGGCGCGCATCCTTGGTGCGAACATGGTGCCCGTGACAACGGTCACGGCCCGCGGCGATGCCAGAGGCCGGACGAAGCGCCGGCGCGCGGAGGCGAATCCGTCGCTGAAGCGCCGCACGAGTCCTACGCCGTCCTCGATCACTGGGAAGCCTTCGTAGGATGCCGCCGACGGCAGGGGCGCGCCCGCCTTGAGATATACCTCGTCGGAGGCCCAGACGAAGCGCGTGCCCAGTGTGTCCAGGAACTCGCGCTGCCAGCCGGTGATCGCGCGCGCGAGATCGCGCGCCTCGAGGGCGGTGTGGGTGCGGAGTTGTGGCAAGCGCTCGCGGTGGCGCGTCAGACCGACGGGTACCACCGCGACGGTGGCGACTCCGGGGTGCAGGTGCCCAAGCTCGCGCACGGAGCGCTCGAGCTGCGCGCCGTCGTTCCACTCGGGCACGAGGACGATCTGCGCGTGCATGACGATGCCGGCCTTGGCGAGCCGCTCCATCACGGGCAGCAGCTCACGGCGGAGGCGCGGCTCGCCCAGCAGCCGGTGGCGCAGCTCCGAATCCGTCGCATGGACGGAGACGTAGAGAGGCGACAGGCGCTGCTCTTCGATGCGCTGGAGCTCATGCTCTTCCAGATCGGTCAGCGTGATGTAG
>Ga0315290_10003888_pt1 | contig 10751 bp, 3 predicted proteins | sample YL17G12_0_MG_FD_203627 | JGI IMG/M metagenome (GOLD analysis project Ga0315290, IMG submission 203627) | Sediment microbial communities from Yellowstone Lake, YNP, Wyoming, USA - YL17G12_0 | ecosystem: Environmental > Aquatic > Freshwater > Lake > Sediment | place: USA: Wyoming | collected...
GGTGTCGAGCGTCGTTTCGGCAGGCGGCGGAAGATCGAGGCTCCAGAGGTGCACGATCGCATCCGCCGGCGTTTGCAGGTCGGCGAACAGGTGGCGGAGCTGCTCGGCCGATCGCGGGTCGACCTCGAAACGGCCGTCTCCCAGCTCGCGGTAGCCGCTCCCCGCGAACACCAGCGCCACGAAGTCTCCGCACGCCGCCAGCAGAGCGGCGAGCGCCTCCGCCGTGCCGCTGCGATCGGCGAGCAAGACCCAGCTCCGCGCCTCGCCGCCCGGCGAGGGCGCGGGCCGCGGGGCACGCGGAGCCGTTTTGGACCGCGGCGCGCGCGCCACCAGGATTGTCTGCCCGGAGCGGTGCCCGGAGCGGACGTCCGGCACGGCGTTCACCTCCGTGAAGCCGGCCTCGACGAGCAGCCGGCACCAGCTCGACCGCCCGAGGAGCGGGTGCCGCGGTCGGAGGTCATGGTCGCGGAAGCGCCACCAGCCTGGCGTCAAGCCAAACACGAGATCGACCCACCGCGGCGGCCGGTCGATCTCGAGGGCGACGAACACGCCTTGCGGGGCGACGAGCTCGCGCACGTGAGCGAGCGACTCGGAGAGGCGGGCCGTCGCGTGCAGCGCGTCGCAGGCGATCACGACGTCGAAGGAGTGCGCCTCCAATCCCTGCTCGGCGGGCGGCCGCTCGATGTCGAGGAGCTGGCAGCGAAGACGAGGATATTCGAAGAATTTCTGCTCCGCCCGCGCGAAAAAAATGGGAGAGACGTCCGAGAACACGTACTCGGCGTCCGCGGGGAGGCGCCGCAGCACGTGCGCGGTGGTGCCGCCCGTGCCTGCGCCGATCTCGAGGACGCGCAGCGTCCTGCCGTCGGGGATTTCACCGACGGCCTCAGCCACCGCGGCCGCGACGGCGTGGTTGTAATCGGCGAACGATGGCGCGTCCTGATAGAGCTGCTCGAGCGCGAGGAGCGACCCGCCGGGAGCGATCACGGCAAGCGGATCGCTCTCGCCGCGGAGAACTGCCGCGAGCGCGCTTCCGGTGCGACGCAGCAGCACGAGCTCGGGATGAAACGCGGGAAAGCGCTCGAGCAGCGTTCGCCAGAGCAACTCACACTCGGTCGTCTCGGGGACGCGGCGAACGCGCCAGCGATCACGCGAGCGGGAGAGAATCCCGTCGTCGGCGAGAAACCCGAGGAAGCGATCGAGCAGCGGCCGATGTGCGGAAGCGATGCCGAGGCTCCGGCCGAGCGATTCGGCGCGGAGCGAGCGCCCGGCGCGGGGCTTCCAGCCGAGCTCGCGCAATGCGGCTACGACGTAGCCCCGACAGAGGCGGTCGAGCTCGCGCTCGATCGCCAGAAAGCGTGCGCGCGCCCCGCCCCTTCCTTGCCGCCGCGCGAGCACCTCGTGCGCGCGGCCGGCAGCGCGAGACGCCGGACGGAGGAAGTCAGCCGGGAGCACGGGAGCCGCGGCGCCGGGAAGCGGCTTGGCCTCCCACCTCGACTCGTAGAGCCAGCTCTCGGGGTCCTCCGAGATCGCCGCGCGCAGAGCCTGGCAGCGAAAGCCCTCGATCTCGACCAGTCGCGCTCCCGAATCGTCGACGATGCGGATGTCGCCAACGATCGCGTTGCCGCCGCGGCGGACGAGCCGGGCGTGGCTCCACACCGCGGGGCCCGGACGGGAGAAGAAGCGCAGCCGCTCGATGTGCACCGGGAGGTAGAGCCGCGCGCCGCCGGCTGGCTCCTCGGGCAGCGCCGCAGACAGCACCTGGAAGCAGGCATCGAGCAGCGCCGGGTGCACGCGGTATCGGCCGACTCCTTCGGTGATGGGCTCGGGCGCGCGGACCCGACCGAGGGCCTCGCCGTCGCGGCGCCAGAGCGTCTCGATGCCCCGAAACGCTGGGCCGAACTCGAGCCCCGCATCGCGGAAGCGCCGATAGCATTCCTGCGGCGAAACCCGTTGCCCGCAACGGGCGCGCACGCGCGCGAGCGTCAACCGCTCGGCGGGCTCCGCGTCCGAGTCGGGACGGAGCCGTCCCACGCAGTGAGCCGTCCAGTGGCCACCCTCGGCGCCGAGAGAGCTCGAGATCGTGAAGCGCGAATCCTGCGGCTCGAGCGAGATTTGCAGCCGAGGAACGTCCTCGCCCTCGGGAACGACGAGGGCACGCACGAAATCGACGTCCTCGAGCCGCCACGGAGCGGCGCCGAGCTGCTTGTCGGCGGCCTCCGCCGCCACCTCGACGTAGCCCGCCGCCGGGAACACGATGTGGCCCTGCACGCGGTGATCCTTCAGGTACGGCATCGCCTCCTTGTCGATCCAACCTTCCCAGGTAGATTCCGCCGCGCCGACGTCCCGTGCCAAGAACGGATGGAGCGCGGGATCGAGGCGCCGCTGCCGGCTGCCCTCGGACTCGTGCCAGAAGCGCTCGCGCTGCCACGCATAGCCGGGCAGCGTCGCGAGGCGCTCTGCCTGCGGGTAGACTCCGCGCCAGTCCGGCTCCACGCCGTTCACGTAGAGCAGAGCGAGCGAGCCGAGCATCGTCGCACGCTCGGCTTCCGTCCGGCGCAGCGAGGGGAGGACGGCGCCCTTGCAGGAGTGATGTCGCAGGCACTCTGCGATCGAAGCGCCCACCGCGGGGTGCGCGCTCAGCTCGAGAAAGATCCGCCAGCCACGATGGACGAGTGCGCCGATCGCCGGCGCGAAGCGCACCGTCTCGCGCACGTTCCGCCACCAGTACTCGGCCGAGAGCTCGTCTCCGACGACCTCTCCCGCCGTCACGGTCGAGATCATCGGCAGGTGTGCGGGAGCACGCGCGAAGCTGCCGAGCGACGTCAAGAGCTCTTCGCGGACGGGATCCATCTGCGGGCTGTGAAACGCGTAGTTCACCCGCAGGGAGCGGCAGAAGACCTCGCGAGACTCCAGCGCGGCCGCGATCTCCTCGAGGGCGGCGCCGTCTCCCGAGAGCGTAACCGACGCCGGCGCGTTCACGGCGCCGATCGCCACCCGATCCTCGTAGGGCGCGATCACCTCTGCCGCCTCCTCGGCGGAGAGCTCCGCGGCGAGCATCCGTCCGCGCTCCGGAGCGAGGTCCATGCAGCGGCCGCGCTGGAAGATGACGTGCGCGGCGTCGCCGAGCGTCAGCACGCCCGCGACGTGGGCCGCCGCGACCTCACCCACACTGTGCCCGACCACGGCCGCCGGCCGAATCCCCCATGACTCCCAGAGTGCGGCCAACGCCACCTGCAGCGCGAAGATCGCCGGCTGGGCGATGGCCGTCTCGGCGAGTCGCGAGGAGCGCTCGTCGCGAGACAGCTCCTCGAGAAGCCGCCAGCTCGCGTGCCGCCCGAGCTCACGGTCACACTCCTCGAGCTTGTCGCGAAAGACGGGCTCCTCGCGGAAGAGCTCGCGCCCCATGCCCCACCACTGCGGCCCCTGCCCGGAGAACACGAAGGCCACGTCTCGGCGGCCCTCCGCGAGCGGCTGTCCGCAGACCACACCCGGCAGAGACTCGCCGACAGCGAACGCGCCGACCTGCTTGCCGATCTCCCGACGATCGCGGCCGACGATCGCGAGGCGCTCGCGGTGGTGCGTGCGGCGAGCGCCGGCGGTCCAGCAAATCTCGTCGAGCGAGGCATCGCCGGCCGATGACGACAGAATCTCGCGGTAGCGGCCGGCGATGGCAGCGAGCGCGCCGCCGCTCTGGGCCGACATCACCAGCAGCCTCGCGCGCTCGGCCTCCGGTGCGGCCGCAGCGCGCCGGGCCGGCTTCGGCACCGCCTGCAAGATCGCGTGTGCGTTGCTGCCGCCGAATCCGAAGGAATTGATGCCGGCGAGCGGCGCGTCTCCGCCGCTTCGGGGCATCTCCTCGACCGCCACCGGCACGCGCAGCTTCAGCCGCTCGAAGTCGATCGCGGGATTCGGGTTCTGGAAGTGGAGGTTCGGCGGGATCCGGCCGTGATACAGCGCGAGCGCGAGCTTGATCAGCCCGGCGATGCCGGCTCCCGCCTCGAGGTGTCCGATGTTCGTCTTCACCGAGCCGACGATGCAGGCGCGGTCGTCGGGCCGGCCCGCGCCGAGCGCCTCGCCGAGAGCGCTCGCTTCGATCGGATCGCCGACCGGCGTTCCGGTGCCGTGCGCCTCGACGTAACCGATCGCCGACGGCGGCACCTCCGCCTGGCGGCAGGCGGCCCGCACCAGCGCGGCTTGAGCGGCGGCGCTCGGCACGGTGATGCCGTTCGTGTGCCCGTCCTGGTTGGCGGCCGTGCCGCGGATCGCGGCATAGATGCGATCGCCGTCGGCGAGCGCGGCAGCGAGCGGCTTCAGCACCACGACCCCGGCGCCCTCCGCACGCACGAACCCGTCGGCGCTCGCGTCGAACGCCTTGCACCGGCCCGTCGGCGACAGCATCGACATCCGGCTGAAGGCGACGAACGGCATCGGCGCGAGCAGCGCGTTCACACCCCCGACCAAGGCGAGCGCGCAGCCGCCGCTCCACAGGCTCTCGCAGGCGAGGTGGGCGGCGATCAGCGAAGACGAGCACGCCGTATCGATCGCCACGCTCGGCCCGCGAAGGTCGAAGCAGTAGGAGATGCGATTCGCGGCGATGCTCAGCACGCCGCCCGTGGTGCTGTAGATGTCGATTTCGCTGCGCTCGTCCGGGCTCGACTGCAAGAGCTCGTAGTCGTGCGTGGAAATGCCGATGAACACGCCCGTCGGCGAGCCGCGCAGGTGGCTCGCCACCTGCCCCGAGTCTTCGAGCGCCTCCCAGGCCGTCTCGAGAAGCATGCGTTGCTGCGGATCCATGAACGCCGCCTCGCGCGGGGAGATGCCGAAGAAGGCAGGGTCGAACCGGTCGATTCCGTCCACGCAGCCGGCGAAGCGCGTGATCGACTTTCCCGTGCGCCCAGGCACGGGATCGTAGTACGCGTCGATGCTCCAACGATCGGCGGGAATCTCGCGCACGGCGTCGACCCCGTCGCAGAGGAGCTTCCAGAACGTTTGCGGGTGGTCGGCGCCTCCCGGAAACCGGCAACCGATACCGACGATGGCGATGGGCTCTCGACTCAAGGCTCGCCTTTGGCCCCCTTCTTCGAGCCGCCCGGAATCGAGGGCTCCCGGCGCCCGCAGGTGACGCATCTAGATAGTCGACCTGCCGGAAGTTTCCAATATGGGTACCGTTCCGAATTGGACGACGGTGGCTTTTCCGATCGATCCGGTCTGTCTCGGATCGACCGGAGAAGCCACCCAACCGCGCGAAGCGCGGATCCGCTTCAAGCACCCCGGGGCGGAAGTTTTCGCTGACCCCTCAAACGGCGGCCACGCTCGATCGTCACCGCATTCGAGCTCGATCTCAGATGCGCACGAGCGGCGTCTCGCGGACCCCGTCCGGCCAGCTCCCGAAGTGCTTCAGCGCGTCCGCATCGGGCCGCAGCTTCGACCACTCTTTCTCGAAGTCGGGCCAAGCCTTCGCGCGCGCGAGACGGCGCCGGCGCTCGGCGTCGCGCGCGCGTTTCGTCGCCGCCTCTTCGACGAGGAAAGACTGCGGATCGAAGCGGACGCAGTAGACGTTCTCCGCGGCCCAGCGGCTGACGATCCCGGCGCGAACGTCCGCGACGACGGCGGCGGGATCGCGCTGCAGCACGTCGCCGTAGCCGGCGCCGCCGGCGGCGAACTGCACGATGACGTCCCCGTTCATGCCGATGCGCGTCGGTCGATTGATGTTCTCGAACACGTACTCGCCGCGGATCGTCCGCTCGGTCGCCAGCTCGACGGCGTTCTTCGGCAGGTCGACGTCTCCGCGGCCCATCTTTTCGATGAGGTCGGTGTTCCGCACCCAGATCCCCGGGCACGCGCTCGACGGATAGCCGCCGAAGAGCCCGACAGCGCAGCTGATCGCCGAGCTCTTGCCGAGGCCCTGCCAGAAGAAGTAGGGCACGTGGTACGGTACGAGTGCGGTTTCCGTCGCGCTTCCCCCCTGGAACTTGCCGAACCCGCCGCCGTCCTCGCGGAGGTTCAGGAACAGGCGCAGGAACTGGTACTCGGTCTCCGAGTCCTCGGCGTCTGGAGAGCGCCCGGCGTGCGCCCACGGGAATCCGTACGCGTGGACGCCATCCATGTCGACACGCGCACCCTGCCCCTCGGTGTTGAGCGTCGTCGCCTCGAGCTCCGCAACCGGAATCCCATATTGATTGACGCCGGCGAAGATCACGGCGCTGCCGTTGTTCGAGTTGGGTGCGCCGACCTGCAGGCGGTCCGGAGAGTCGTACATCATCCGCGCAAAGACCTGCGGCGTGAGGCTCATCACCAGGCTGTTCACCGTGGGGCTGTTGCTGATCGCCGCGTCGGCTCCGGCGTTGAACACCGAGCCCGGCGGCACCTTCCACTCGAAGGCGGCGAGCGTCCCGTTCGACACCGGCAGGTCGTGGAACGGGTAGGCGTAGATGTAGATCGCGGCGTGGGCGGCGGCGATGTGCGGGTAGCAGTTGTACGAGGAATCGTTCTCCGGGGAGCTGCCGGTGAAATCCATGACGATCGAGTCGCCGCGCTTCTCCGCGGTGAGCACGCCGCGCACCAGCGCCGGCTCGCGCCCGATCGTGTCGATGAAGATCGTCGAGCGGTAGACGCCGTCGTTCCAGCGAGCGATCCGCTGGCGCACCGCCTTCTCCGCGACCACCACGAGCCGCCGCAAGAGCCCGCGAACGAAGTCGTTGCCCTTCTCGCGCGCGAGGTCGACGATCCGCACGCGGAGCCGATCCGCGCCGGTCACCCGCGCGCGGGTGTCGACCGCCTGCATGCGCGGCGCGCGGCCGATGAAGTTCTCGAACATGCGCAGCACGTCGGCGCGGATCTGGAAGTTCTCGCCGATCTTGAGCGGCGTGATCTTCATGCCTTCGTCGTTGCGGCTCCGCGCCGAAAGCGGCATTCCGCCCGGCTCGATCGCACCCGTTTCCGGCTGGTGTGCCAGCGCGCACGTCCAGGCGATCAGCTCGCCGTCGTTGAAGACCGGCATCATCGCCATCTGGTCGCAATTGTGGATGCCGCCGTAGCGGGCCTCGTTCGCGTAGAAGATGTCGCCGTCGCGGACGCCGACCGTCGGCTCGGCGTAGAACTCCTGCATGATGTACTTGACCGGCAGCGTGGCGGTGACGCAGTGAAGGTAGGTGCCGGCCGAGGCGTTGGCGAGGTCGCCGTTTGCGGTGTAGAGGCCGACGATCAAGTCCCCCGAGCGGAGCATGCTCGTCACGCCGCTGCGGATGAAGATCTCGCGGGCTTCGTCGAGGAAGTTCGCGAGCTTCTCGTCGTAGATCTCGTAGTCGCCGGGCTGAAGAAGCTCCATGCACCGCTCTTCGAGCGCCGACGGCTTTTCGGGCTTGATCCACTCGACGACGCTCGACGGCGTGACCGCGAGCGGCGTCACGCGCAGGTGCTCGGGAACGTCGGCATTCCGGTTGCGCTTGTTTGCAACGAGGCTCATCGCATCACCTTGGTGATCAACAGATTTGCCATCGGATCGACCTCGACCGCGTATCCCGGAGCCACGACGACGGTGGAATAGGCCGCCTCGACGATCGCCGGCCCTTCGAAGCGGTTGCCGGGCCGGAGCTTGTCCTCGTCGTAGATCGGCGTGTCGATTCGCTCGCAGCGTTCGTCCCAGATCGCCGGCCGCGTGCCGGTCCGCGCGGCCGAAGCGTCGGGCCCGGCGAGCGAGCCGGACGGGATCTCCCACTGCGGCTCGGCGACCTCGGCGCGCAGCACGAAGCTGTGGATCTCGACGCCGCCCTCCGGAAAGACGTTCACCGGGCTGAAGGCAGAGGCGTAGTCCTTCTCGAAGCTCTCGTAGAGCTCCATCACGTCCTCGACCGAGTAGAGCCGAGTCTTCGGCGCGGCGGCGCGGTGAATGTGGATCTGCCCGCCGTACTTGGCGTCGAGCTCGAGGCTGAAGCGGGCGCGGCTCGCATCGTAGCCTTCGCCGGCGAGGTCCTTCCGCGCTCTCTCCTCGAGCCGCTCGACGACCTCGTTGAATTCATCGAAGCGCGTCATCGGCGACTGGGTGTTCGGGGCCAGCAGCTCGAGCCGCTTCGAGGCTTCGTAGATATGGACGAGCGGCATGGTCGACGCGCCCCACGCGCAGAAGACCGGCGAGAACGGGAAGATCACCATCGTCTTCATGCCGAGCGCGCCGCCGTAGCCGACGCAGTGGGTCGGACCCGCGCCGCCGAAGGCGAACAGCGCGAAGTCCTTGGGATCGAAGCCGCGCAGGAACGTCTCGCGCGCGATCACGTCGGCCATGTTGGCGTCGACGATCCGCTTGACGCGCAGCGCCGCCTGCTCGACCGTGATGCCGAGCGGCTTGGCGATCTTCGTCTCGATCGCCTTGACGGCGAGCTCGGGCTTCAAGCGCATCTTGCCGCCGAAGTAACGGTTCGGGTTCATGTAGCCGAGCACGAGGTCGGCGTCGGTCACGGTCGGCTCCTGCCCGCCGAGGCCGTAACAGGCCGGGCCGGGCATCGAGCCGGCGCCGCGCGGCCCGACCTCGAGGCGGTTGCCGAGCGCCTGGTTCAGCCCGGCGATCGAGCCGCCGCCCGCTCCGATCGAGCGTGTCTCGAGGATCGACATGTCGACCCAGTAGCGGTCGATGATCGGCCGGAACTTGTAGAAGCGGGTCGAGCCCTTGACGACGAGACCGATGTCGAAGCTCGTGCCGCCCATGTCGGTCACCAGCACGTTGTCGTAGCCGAGGCGCTTGCCGATCGCCGACCCGCCGATCAACCCGGCGACGGGCCCGCCGTTGTAGGTCTGTACCGCGGAGGTACGGTAGACTTCGGCCATGCCTCCGGTGTTGTGGACCATCATGATGCCGCGCGAGTAGCCGGCGTCGCGCAGCTCGTCCCCCATTCCGGAGAGCTCCTCCCACATCGACTGATGGAGGTAGGCGTTGAGCACCGTCGTGTTCGTCCGCGTGTACTCGAGGCGCTTCGGCACCACGTCGGAGGAGAGCATGATCGGCATCGCGCCGAGGTACGCTTCGGGAAACTCCGCTTCGATGAGTTCGCGTATCCGCCGCTCGTGGACCGGGTTCAGGTACGAGAAGAGGAGCGAGACCACGAAGCCACGCGCGCCGCGGTCGACGAGGGCCCGGAGCCCGTCGAGGAAGTACTCCTCGTCGAGCGGACGCACGACCTTGCCGAAGCAATCGACTCGCTCACGGACGGCGAGGGTCATCTCGGGCTCGACGAGCGGCTCGGCCTTGGTGATGCGCGCGACGTTGCGGATCTCGCGCAGCACGGCCGCGTCCATCCAGGAAGCGCCTCTGGAGATGCGCAGGACGTCCTGGAAGCCCTCGGTCGCGACCAGCGCCAAGCGGGGGCCGGTCCGCTGAATGAGCGTGTTCATCGCCACCGTCGTCGAGTAACGGATCGTCTCGGCCGCGGAGAGGAGGTCCTCGGTCGAGATCCCGAGCTCGGTCGCCGCGGACTTGAGGGCACGCATGAAACCGACGGCGAGGCGGAAGCCGGTCGTCGGCGTTTTGCACGCGGCCATCCGCCCATCCGGCAGGCGGACGAAGCAATCCGTGAACGTCCCCCCGATGTCGACGTCGATCGTGGCTCCGGTCGGGCCGCTCACGGTTTCGGCTCTTTCTCCTCCGCGGCCGCCTCGTCTTCCTCTTCCTGGGCACGCTTGCGCAGCGCCTCGAGGTCGAGCTCGATGTCGCGGGTGATCGGGTGGCCCGGCGGAAGCATCTCCACTTCGATCATCGCCGCGCATCCCGGGCAGTAGAATTCGACGAGGCGCGTCCAGCCGGGGTCGTACGAGAACGAGTGCTTCTCGTCGACGAGCGGGCGCCAGATCTCGTGCGGGCTACGCTCGGCCACCACGCACCCGTGCTTGTAGTTCTCGCGAGCCGGGCCGAGCGAGTGGCCGCACCAGTGGCAGAGCCACTCGAGGCGGTCGAGGTCGACTTCGAGGTTCTCCGTGATCCGTCGCTTCATCCCGTCCTCGTCACGCGGATCTCGCCGAGCGTGCCGACCCGGACGGTCGTGCTCGGCGGTACGGGTACCGTGGTGTCGCCGCTCTCGACGATCGCGGGTCCCGCGATCGTCGCGCCGGCGCGCAGCGCATCCCAGTCGTAGACGGGAGTCTTCGCCGCGGTCCCCTGCCACACGACCGCACGAGAGCCGCGCGGCTCGATCGTCCCCGGCTCTCGCCGGGGGAGCGATGCGCGCCGTCCCGGCACGCTCGCCTTCAGCCTGAAGAGCCGCAGCGCCTCGCCGTGCTTCGCCGCGCGTTCGAGCGCGGCTCCGAGGTCGGACGCGTCGCCGAGGTCGACCGCTTCGACGCTCCCGTCGCCATTTCCGATCTCCCCCTCGAGCACGAAGGATACGGCGTGGAGATCCGCTCCTTCGCCGCGCATGTCGCGCAGCGCACGCCCCGAGAGCACCTCGAGCGTCCTGCGAACCTCGCCGTCGACTCGCGCCTCGTAGACGTGGAGGAGGTCGAGCCGGGAGAGGCCGAAGGCGCTGAAGACCGGGGACAAGGGAAAGGCGAAGAAGCCGGCGAGGCTCGCCTCCGCCGCGATCGCCGCGGCGAGAAGGCCGCCGGCACCACCGGTGGCGAAGAGCCAGGTCTTCGCGGCGTCGAGGCCCCGCTCGGCGAGGAGGCGGCGAACGTCGGTGGCGACCACGTGCGCCGCCTGGCGGAGAATGCGGTGGGCGGCGGTCTCGACGCGGGTGCCGAGCGGCTTCGCGATCTTCTCTTCGACG
>Ga0315290_10003889_pt1 | contig 10750 bp, 18 predicted proteins | sample YL17G12_0_MG_FD_203627 | JGI IMG/M metagenome (GOLD analysis project Ga0315290, IMG submission 203627) | Sediment microbial communities from Yellowstone Lake, YNP, Wyoming, USA - YL17G12_0 | ecosystem: Environmental > Aquatic > Freshwater > Lake > Sediment | place: USA: Wyoming | collected...
CTTATACGGTGCATCATCATCCAGCGTATCGTGCCACAAACTTGTTTCATAATCAGGATATTTAGCAGCCAATTCCGCCTTAATCAATGGGTCATAATGCTTGAAACATTCTTCGGCAGCAGCTTTAAATTCTTTCTGCTTTTTGGAATAATTTCGCAAGAATTCCCGAGCATCATTTTTCATTTGGGCCAGTTCATTTAAGGTTTTCATATTTCCATCTCCTTTGCTTTGTCTAAAAAATTAACCGCATATTCAGTCAGATCCAAATCCACCATCATATCCAAGAAATCATCCGAAGCATCACAATCATCAGCGTAAAACTCGTCATGTAATATTTCCGATTCTTTGTATAACCGATGATAATCTGTCAAAAATTGTATAAAACGATCTTTTAATGCCTGATTCATTTCAAACCATCCCTATCTCTTTTATGTTGAGCGACCCTCTCGGTATACCAGGACCGGCGTTGAGCAATCCGCTCTGCATCTCCCGCCAGACGGGGCGGGAAAGCATCAACCCATGTGCCCTGAGGTAAATCATTCATATATTCATGGAATACATATTCTGCTAACCTATGAATCATTTCTGCTGTTGCCTCTTCATCTAGTGGTATATTCTCAATATCACGGTTATGATTCCTCATTTCCTCAATGCTCATGAGATCTTCACAAGAAAAAACCCCCTGAATGAATCCCAACCAGCGATTCGCCTTGTCTAATTCGCCCTGCTCACAATATTCCTGAGCCTTTTGACACATCCAACGAGCATGAGCAAGTCGGTCATCGTGAGTGGTGGCATGATTATTACAAATGGCAGCCACGCCATCAGATGATAATAATTCATCATAATATTTTAATACTGCAGAAATATGTTCTTTGGTCATAATATATTCCTTTCATCTTACAGCGAGGCCAGTCGAATTCGAATCGACATTCTTCACTTGGACAGAGTGATGAGATAACCAAATTACTCTATGACCCCAAATATTTTTAGACAACACTCTCCAACATCTTAATGACATCCGGCAAGACACTCTTCGGAATACCACAATCAACAAACCAACTATTCGCATCATATTTCAAATTAGAATCCAGTTTCACATAACCATTATGATTCCATTTGTTAAGAATATAAATATATAAAATCGGCCAATCGTTTTCCGCACTCTTATAAAACAAAGACGGATGACTCAAGGCATCACGAACAAATGCCTCACGATCTATGCTGCCGTATTCAAAATGAATTTGGGCGGCAACTTTATGGACGGTGGTGGGAACCCATTTGATATCTTCTATGTCAAAAACAGTGCCACGAATGAATTCATCACGGTCTATGCTGTCATTCACTTTTATCATCGCCTTCCTTATCATATCCTCTTAAATACATTCCAGCATCAACCATATCATCATCCAATGGTGGGTCAAATCTATTTTTGAATTCTTCCCAAGAAATTACTTCAGGCGGTTTTCGCGGCCCCCATTCCGTTTTACTCTTTACCAGCCATAATAAAACATCTCCGGTTTGTTTATCGAACTGAAATGAACTATAATGCCATTCTTCAATCTCTAAATGATGCACAGGAGAAAACATTCCACCATGGATGTAGGCTTTTCTATTCAAAGGTTTGTATATCATGCTGTCCTCCCATTGAAATCTTCCAACATCTTAATGACATCTGGCAATAAACTCCCTGGAATACCATAATGAGAATACCATCTATCATTAATCCCATTTTTAACATTCGCAGTTATTGTATAAGTCCCATAGAAATCGAAAGCCATGCTCTCATTCAGACTAATCATCAAAATTGGCCATTTCTTCTTCCCCTTATAACATAAAGTTGGATTATGAGTATTATATTCGATAAACCTTTGCCGGTCCTCTTCATCTTCAAAATCCATTTGTTGAGCTACTTTTTCTATGGAAATTGGGAACCATTTGAAGTCTTTTGGGATGTCCATGAGAGAATGCTCCTTCTGACTATATTATACTGTATTTTTAGGCTGAGGAAAGAGAATTTTTGAAGTGTAGCGAAAAGGATTTGGACCTTTGACTACCACATTATCGATGTGGGACTCTACCAGACTGAGTTACCGCTACATTATTCTATTTTATAAACGAAATTGACCAACTATCGCCAGGACCTTTCTTCTTATCAAAGGCACTATGAAATAACAAACAGCAATCCGTTTCATGAAATGTGCAATCTTCATTCGTGCAATACAAACTAATAGGCCCACTGCAATACCAATCATTCTCAGGAATTTCTGCAACCGATGCTAACTCCGAACTACAATATGGGCAATGCATAATTAATCACTTCTTTCATTTGAGTAATGTTCTCTAAGTATACCCTTAATATATTCTCTTTCTTCATCTGACGAGAACATAAAGTTTCGGTCATCAAAAACTAACTGACCATTTTCTATTCCGGCTCCAACATATTTGCTGAATCTTTTCGACATGGGCTTATGTGATTCCGTGGTCCAAAAACAGCCAATGCCACGCTCATTTATGGGGTTGCCACAGTGTTTGCATTCATAATCCCATTCCCATTTGTAAAACTTTTCAATGACGATTGGATTCATATCTATCTTTCTTTCAACTTACATTTATAACATACTGCCGGGTGTTCTTTGATTATACTACATATTTCTTTACGCTGTAAATAAGAACTCCCGTCTTTCAAATCTATGGCTATGAAGTTAAATCTCTCTAATGCGTCTCGTAATATATCGGCCTTTTCAAAATCACCCTCGGCTCGAAATTTGGCCCTCAAAGATAAAAGCCGGTGGGCAAACTGATTATCTTTATTTACCTTATTACTATATTCTACTGTAGCATAACAGTCAGTATCTGATCTTTGATAAAAAGTATAACCACTATCTAATCCTGGGTGCAATACTTTTCCCAAAATAACATCACCCTTTCATTGGTGGGAGTCCACAGAGTTGAACTGTAATTTCTTGTGCTTCAAACAAGCGCCTTGACCCCATCGGCTAGACTCCCATTCTTTAAGGCTTCAATGATATCTTCTACCGTCTTATAAATCCCAACCACACTCTCCCCCAACATCCAATTAACTTGCCCTTCAGGCCCTGCAGTTCTAAAATCACTCCGCAAACCATAAATACTGAAGCACTGTCCATAAGCATAACCAACTTCCCATGACGTACCATCATCACACATTGGCCCATCTAAAATGGCAACCATGACATCGGCATTGTCAATCTCACCAACATTGGACATGAAAGTATTCAACTGCCATTTTTTATCTTTGAAATTAATTGGTAATTCTTGTGGCAAAAATACATCATACCCTTCGGCTCTGAGTTTCTCAGCCACTGTGATATTATATACTCTTTCGGCGTCTGTAAAAAGAGGCCCGGCAACATATATTTTCATTATTCTTCGTCATTCCTTTCTAATACAACATTAGGTGAGAAAACCTTAGTGCAGGAGTCATCTTGTTTAATTCCTCACGAACGGATTCTAAAATGCGGCGATATTCTTGGATATCTGATTGATTACTCATTTGAAGGACCTTCTTTCTTAAATTTTCTCTAACAATACTTTTATTTTATTTGAATTTTTGGGCCACAAAGAAGGATCGAAGGCAGTATATAAATCTTCGAAAAGAAACTCTTCCCCTAATTCTGCTATTTCATCATAAATAATCCCTCGAACAGCCTCCACAAAAATTTCATTCACATCTTCTTCAGATAAATCTGGAACATCATCTTCTACATTTAATGTCAATTTAAAACTAACATCATTACCCGGCAATGCAATTTGAACTTTATCAGCTATATCAAATAACTCTTCAACATCAATAGACTGCCCAGTTATATAATCCACTAGCTCCCGTAACATAAATATATTGCCAAAGTCCATACCATTCTCATATATCGCCATTACTAGATACCCAAAAATTGAATCAACATCCATTTCATCTAGCTCACCTTTCCCCATCACAAAATCCATCGAAAAAATTTGAGTATATGTTTTCATTATAAATAACCTTCTTTCTTTGCGTGGACCTGGGGGAAGTCGAATCCCTCTCTCAAACTTTGCAGGAGTTTAGTGCAAACCCGTTACACTTCAGGCCCAATGTTTACTGCGTGGAACCGGAGGAAATCGAATCCTCATTTTAACTCTGCCAGAGTCATATCCGCCCATTGGATCACGGCCCCAATATTTCCTAATATTTTCTACTGATAAATCTCTATCTGTCCCGTATTCTCCATCTTTCTTGCATTAGTATGATAAATATAATCATCCCCGTTTAATATACAATCCATTCGCTTCAAATATCTTATCCAATTGACCAGCAGGAATAGCATCTTTTCGTTTAATAAGTGGCATTTCTAAAATTACTTCAACCAATTTATTAGATCTATCATTATAAGCTCCATCCTTAATAAATGCTTTAATAGTACGTTTAATAGAAGACATATCACTACCTCTAACATCTATATGAACAGTATTACAGCGTGTTGCAGTTATAAGCTCGATAAATTCTTCCAGGGTGGAAGTTTCAATCTTTCGCATTTTATCCATATTATATTTTCCTTTCGTGACAGCGGTGGGTGCAGCAGGACTTGAACCTGCTGCACCCATTTTACAATTTTTATTTATACAACCCCTGCTCATTAATATACTTCACCACACTATCTGGCGTCAAATACCTTATGCTCTTCCCTTTCCTCACCATTTCCCTGATGCCAGTAGACGAGATGTCCATTTCCGGCACCGCCTCAATCACATAAGGATTATACTTCAAAAGCTTCGTGATCGGCAAGTCATATCTTGGCCGGGTCAGCACAACTATTTTCGCCAATTTAACTATCTCGTCAGGCTCCTTCCATTTGTCAAAGTAATTGAACTCGTCGCTGCCCATGATGAAAAACAAATCATCTTTAGGATACCATGACTCTTTTAATGCTCGAAGCGTATCTACTGTATATGATACCCCTTCTTTCTCTAGCTCTATCAAATGAATGCCAAATCGAGACTTATGGTCTTCCATCCTCGCCAAAGAAAGCATTCTATAGCGATGCACATCTGACGAAACATCAACTTTCCCATTATTAGGCAAATAACAAGGGAGAAACATTAACTGATAAAAATGCAATTGTTCCATGGCCTGTTCAGCCATTCTTAGATGTGCATAGTGAATGGGGTCAAAAGTTCCACCTAAAATTCCTATATTCATGTTAATTTCTCCATTCTAAGAAGGAATAATCACTAATTTGGCATAATACTTATCTATGAAACTATCATCTCTATTAAAACTTGCTTCCGAATTAGATTCCAAAGGTTTATTTAAGTATGCTGATGAAATGGACCAAGTTGTTGTTAATGATCTCCAGGACGATCTCAACGATGATAGGCCATTTATCACTAGATGTGCTGCGTGTAGAAAACTTCAAGACCCCAACACTGGCGAATGGTTAACTGAAAGACCACCCGATACTTCAGAGACTTACAATGTTGACTATTCAGATGGTTTCTGCCCTCCGTGTCATAAAGTTTGGGTAGACCAAATGGAAGCAGATATGGCGGCAATGGGAATTTAATTCATATTTATAATACAATGCTTCAATTGATAAACCAAAACCACCATAACATTTATTAATAACTATTTTCATAATAACTATCCTTTCTTTGGAACCATTTCATCGCAACGCATAGTGCCTTTGGATGGGCTCGAACCATCATAGGTTTCAACCGCTTCATCTACAGTGAAGTGCAGTACCAATTCTGCGTCAAAGGCATTAAAGAACGAGTAAAAATTTGAACAGTACGTTTGGCCTCTTGCTCTGCCAGTTGAGCTACCTCCCCGTGTCTGTCACAAGACAGTAATGGGTAAGTGGGGAGGGGAGAATTCGAATCTCCAACACAGTGGTTTTCAATTGAAGTAACCGTTCTATCGCAACGTTCTAAAATTTTATAAAGCGAGTAAAAGGCGAAATAGTTGGCTGCCCTCAAGGGCATTTCCCAGTTTTGGCGGGAAACAAAATAGTGAATTTTGAAGTAACTACTTCTTCGCAACGCTTAATCTTCCACGGGAGGCCAGAGTTGAATACTTCCTCTTTCAAAGGCCGTAAACGGATCTTCGCCGCTGGCCTCCCATTCTTCTTGTGTAATTATTATCCATTCGGCTCCGCAACCCGTAGAATAAACATGGGCAATAACTACCCATGCCTTTTCGCCATTCCTCTCACTTTCATATCCACCATCTGCTAATTCTCTGAGACATCGAGAACAAACAAAATTTTCTTGGATATATTTCCATGCATTTTCTTTGGTTGCGAAGCCGATTTTTGTTTTTATAGGTGCGTCTTCTCCATCATACGGCATATAAACAGCTACAAAGCTCATGGTGTCACCTCGCAACTGTATTATACCCGTAATCATTCATGTTTTTCAACTATTAAGTTTTCAAGGTGCCATAAAGCAAAAACCCCAGCATCTTTTCTTATGCTGGGGTCTCTTTATGATTTGGTTGAGGATTGATTTGTTAAGAGGTCCCAGCAATGTTCTTATAGGCGGCAAAATACGCATCATAATCTAATTCATGACGTACAATAATTTGCCAAGCTTTAAGAATAGCTGTAGACATTTGACTAATCTCCTTCGTTGTCTGTATATTGAGCATAGTATTCCATTCGACCTGCTTTTTCAAACATCTTTTTTGAAAAGCAAATCGGCAAGCGTTTCCGCCTGCCGACTTGGGGGCCACGGGTTAAAAAACCGCTGCCTCCACCAGGGTACTTTGTTAGTCATTCCAAGAGTTACAAAAATATTTTGCTTTTTAAAACTAAATGAGGGACTCCATGCTCCTCACCAACTTCAAAATAGTTAATTTTTTAGTTTACTAATTAAACCAAAGTCCAAAATCTAAATAGCATAGCTTTAACATTAAACCACCCGGCTGATACCCCACAAATCTATTATACCCGCTTTTTCGATTTCGTCAAACTATTTTTATGGGGCATCACTATCTGGCACAATAAATTTCCACAGCCCATAACATGTACAAGACTCACGGTTACAAGTAATTAGTTCTGTTAAAGGAGTAATCCCGTCCCTGATATTCCCTAAATCATATCCTGTTAAAGAACACATAGATCCCACTCCCGCATTGGTGATAAACATATAATCCATCCCCACTCTACATTTCCTGCTCTTTTTCCATCCTCCTGCTATTCTGATTTGAACTTGTTCTATCTCCACATTTTGAGAAGATGAAATAATTCCATATACTATTTCTTTTTCTTTATCAGTATAAGACGCAGGATAATCTTTCCCATTATATACCCCGTCAAAAGCCAAAATTAGGGTATATTTCCCCTCTAATTTTGCTTTCCATTCTTCTAAATAATTAATATAAGGAGGATATCCTACTATTTGAACGACACCACAATTGAACCCACTCTCTACATATTTATCATACTCTTGGATAAAACTATCAATATCCCAATAATGAGGATGATAAGAGGTACATAATCTAAACTTCTCATAGCATTGCATCCCATTAATTTTTTCTATTCCATTAGTTAAATTAGTAATAAATCCAACAGTATCTCCTCTTTCTAATAATTGTTTGGCAATTTCTATACAACCAGGATCTACAGTAGGTTCTCCATAGCCAAATAACCATACATGCGGCCAGCCAGGAATATTTAATAGTCCAGGCAACCAAATATCCAAATCAATTAAATCGGAGGGTCCTTCAGAATGATTACCATAACAATACGGGCATCTTAAATTACAAACATTAGGGATTTGAACTATTAATTCCATTTATCACCTCCAACTCTCTTTTAAACAACGCTCAATATCAGTTACAGAATTTCGAGCCATCATAGTAGTAACTATAATCTTATCATTAAGAATATCAGACCACATAGCTATATTATTATCAAATGGCCCAAATAATTCACAAGTTTTAGGACCAATCAAACTACTCCCAGCATTATATATTTGAGATTCTCCTGTAAAACATCCTTCTGTACCCCAAAAAATAGATAAATGTAAGGCATCCCCAGAAAGATAATCAATAATAATCGTTCCCGAATCTGCGTATTCTTCTCCCCTATAACATCTAACAGAAGAACTCCATTTAACAGAAGTGCCAAATAAATATTTAGCCGTAGTAACCATATGAATCCCACCTTCAAAAAAAGCTCCACCACCAATTTGATTCACCCAAGACTGAGGGCGATATTGAGTCATATAATGGGCATTCCAAATACAAGGCCTCCCTGTTTTTGCCAATAACATAGGCCCATTTTTTGCTGGCTCAGAATAAGTGCTAGATTCAGCAATGGTTAATTTGCCATTATTTTTGGAGGCTACTATCATAGCATCACATTCATCTCCTGTTAAAGCAAAAGGTTTCTCACAAACAACCCATTTATTAGCCTCTAAATATTTTAAAACGATTTCTTTGTGGGCATTTGGGGGGACAGCCACTACAACTATGTCTACATCTTCACCATTATAAGGGGTAGCATCATTTTCTTCGCAAAAGGACTTTTGTTGTGCCTTATCGAGATCATCCCCGAAAATTGTAAAGCCTAAACTTTTTAAAATTTTAGCATGAAGGCGACCTGCCCCACCGCAGCCGACAATTAAAACTCTCATATTATATCTCTCCTTGGATGACTGCAAACTCCCAATAATTCCACTTGGCTTTTACATCTAGAAATTTCTACAGTATCAAATCCCGCTGATAATAATTCGAATAAACTATATCTATCATACATCGCTGTTACTAAATCAGCAACGGGCTCATCTATTTCACCATACTTAGGTAATGCTTTCCAATACTTGCCAAATTTAGATGGTATTGAACTATAGTTATAATACTTTCTATCTAAAATAGATGTTATAAAAATACCATCATCATTCATGATTTTAGAAATATTATGAATGGCTGTAATAGGATTATATTTCAAATGTGGTATTACTTGTGTCATGGTAATAAGATCAAATGGTCCAGGCACAGACGTATCAAAAATACTCTCATTATAAAAGGTAATATTTTTCTCTTGTAATAATTCATGAGATATCCAAACCCCTGGAGCCACAACGTCTAACACAGAAACATTATCAGCAATTTCTACTAGCCATAACATCAATGTTCCCCATCCAGGCCCAATATCTAAGGCTTTATTAAAATGTCTCCTGATTTTACTGATTGAAAACATTACATCCGGTGTATATAATGGTTCTTGATGTATATAATCAGTTTCATAATAACTATTTGGATTTCGTCTTAAAATTTCAGTTTGACACTGTTGAAAAGTTATCATATCTTTAACTTCCTTATAATTTAGGCCATAACTTTAATAAATCATCGACTCGATATTTAATAGTATTTTTTAAAGAATAATCAATTATATTATTTCTATCTATTTTTTCATTCAATAATATATCAATATTATTAATAAAATCTTCATAGGTATTAGACACATAACAATGTGGCCGTTCCATTAATTCTGGCATATATGTTGTCACAGTTGGCAATCCGACTGCTAAATAATCATGATATTTAATAGCATCTACTGCCATTACTAATTTTATATCTTTAAAGGGAATTATCCCGATCTTAGCCTTAGACAAAAATGGAGCTATGTCTTCTACAAGAAGGCTACCCATATAATGAGCATTATAATGGTTAATTTTGTAGTCCCCTTCACATTTTCCAATAAAAAGAATACTATATTTATTCAATAATAATTTAATTAACTCCATATCCACCCAATAGTCAAAACTCCCTACAAAAACCAGATCAAAATCATTATAATTAGATAGATTTAAATTATTAACATTTATGCAAGTAGAATTTGGTAACCATCTAACTCTAGTATTGCCAGATTGTTTTAAAAGTCTTCCTATCATAGTTCTCCCTGTGGTAGTAATCAAATTGGCTCTTTTACAAATGTCCTCTTCGACAATTTTTCCAAACCAACTAAAAACAGATGCAAATCCCTCCCAGTCATCTACGCAATCATAATGAACAAACCAACTATCATTTAAACATTGCATGGCATCAAACGATATGCAATCTGGGAATGCCGATAAAAATATTTTTGTTTTAACATTTGGGGCCGATTGGATATAAGGTATCAATTCTTCTTGCGATTCTACAAAGGATCCGCTTCTAGTTGGCCCCTTGGGATTTTGATAAGCAAAATGAACCACTGGGTATCCTCGCCGAGATAATTCATCAGTAATCTGTTGTGGTCTCTGAGCCCCTCCGGTAGCATTATATGGGGCTCCACTTCGAATATAGATTAGAATGTCTTTTTCTTTAGCCATTCTTATAAAATTGGGATTCAAAAATACTAATTTATCTATGGCTAATATTGATTCGGGTTTAATAATTTTATTATCAATGTTAATTTTTTGTAATAATTGTTCAATCCAAAATAAACCATTAGTAATATATAATGATTTATCGATATTTAAGAATAGTAAATACTGTTTGCCATTGATTTCTAATATGTCATTTAAATTATATGAATTATTATTAATTGATGAATACTCAAAATGGAAATTTTCTCCGTCAAAAGACTGGAAGATATAAAAACTTTTATCTTGTTGAATTATCAAAAAATATTGATCTTTATATTCTAAAAATAATATATTCTTTATGTTATATATATGTTTCAATAATATGGTATTAAAAGATTCTGCTTTATTAAAATCTTCTATGTCATTAAGTTTGACAATGTTA
>Ga0315290_10003890_pt1 | contig 10749 bp, 5 predicted proteins | sample YL17G12_0_MG_FD_203627 | JGI IMG/M metagenome (GOLD analysis project Ga0315290, IMG submission 203627) | Sediment microbial communities from Yellowstone Lake, YNP, Wyoming, USA - YL17G12_0 | ecosystem: Environmental > Aquatic > Freshwater > Lake > Sediment | place: USA: Wyoming | collected...
CTATGCCCAGGTCGGGATCGATGCGTATTCTGCCTCTGGTATGAAGCTTCTGACCGAGGTTTGGAATGATGACAACCGGATATTCCATACCTTTGGAACCGTGAATTGTGGAGATCAGGACAGAGCCGTTGCCGTCCGGGTCATTCGTATCACCGGATTCGGCAGGACGCTTCGACACCCGGTATTTTGTTTGCATCCGCTTTTCTATCTCTCTCACAAGTTCTCCGAGGCTTGATTTTCCAGCTGCTGCCCAGGAATTCACTTCGCGGTTTATAAAAAGGTCTATATTTATCAACCGCTCGGAGAATCCTGACACGCCGGCATAGACCTCCCGCAGTTCTGCCCGGTCAACACAATGCGCAACAAAGTCTTCGAGGTTATAGCGATCCTGGCATTCAATCAGTTCCTGAACTATTTTAACAGTCCTGGATAATCTTTCCCGCTGAGCCGTCTCTATATTTCTTACGGTGTCTCGATTCCTGACATTATCCCAGAGCCGGTTGTCATCGTCCGGTTTCAGATAAAGAAGGGTTTCATCGTTTATTCCGAATATTGGACACCGCAGCGCAGCGGCAAGATGAAAATCGTCGTACGGCTGATGAACAGCCCATAATAAATTAATGATATCCATTATCTCGGGTCTGAAGAGGAAGTCTTCGCTCCTCAAAGTTCGATATGGGATGTTATTTGCGATGAGTTCACGTTCGTATATAGCAAAACTGCTCATTGCGTTGAAGAGGAGCGCGATATCGCCGTATCTCGGGTTTCTCGGGCCATTCTTGTCGTTTATTACTATCTTTTTTTCCGTAACAATATTTTTTATCTTCAGAGCCAGCCGAGATGCTTCCCATTGTCGCAAACCAGCTATTTTAGTCTCATCCTCAGCGGAAAATTTATATGACAGATTATCTTTGACGATTTTATCGAGGTCTCTTGCCTCAGTTTCTTTTTTTACATATTCCTTGAAAATGAATTCGACGGATTGTGCATTTCCGCAGGACCTGCCCGCGACAGCGTGCTTATGAGCAGCTTCGAAACTGAATGTTTCCATTTTCGGCAGAAATTGGGGGAAAAGCCTGTTATGAAATGCGATTATTTCTCCACTTGATCTGAAGTTCGTGTCCAGATTGATAATGTCTCCGTTCAGCTTCTTGAATAGATTCTTGATATCCGAAAAAACCGTAACGTCGGCGCCACGAAATCTGTAGATGGACTGCTTCTCGTCGCCGACAATGAACAGCGACGGAGCAGATTTGTCTTTTGACAATTCGGGGGTGATGAATTTTTCTTTCTGTCTTGCAGCGTTTATCCCGGCCATGATGAGAAGTATATCCAGCTGAACCCGATCGGTGTCCTGGAATTCATCCACGAGAATATGCCTGATGTTCGATCTTATAGAGATTAATGCGTTTTTATTTCCAAATAAGAGTTGCCGGGCTGAAAGCGCCAGATCGTTGAAGTCCACGATCGAATTCTCCCGCTTATATGTCTCGGTGTCTTCCTCGAATTTTTTATATACGGAAAGCATATTTTTGAGGAAAAATGCCATCTGATCATTCATATCAGAATTGTTTTCATTTATAAGCGGTTTAATTTCATTTGACAGGTCTTTGAGTTCTTTAAACAAAAAGAGTGCCGTATGAATAAGAGAAAAAGCATCCGGCGTGACATCCGACTTAATTGATTTTGCGGCATCATTTATTGTCTTCATAAAAGTTTCGGGAGCTATATCGGAATCTCCGCGGCGCAATAATTTTGAAATCGAATTTACATCGTTTATTCTTTGTATGATTGTATTTAATTGGTTTTTTCCGTCCGAATTGTCTCCTGCGAATCTTTTTATCCGCAGCCTTAATGCCCTCAAAGCGGTTTCTATGTTCATCCATTTTGAATCGGCGACGCATATCCACGGGAGTTTCTTCAAAAAGGTTTTGATTTCATCTTCGCTCGGAATCGGCGGTGAATCCGGATCAATCTCGTTAAAACCATATAGAGCGCGCAGTTTATCCCTTTCCTGATAGAGCGGAATGATGTAGCTGTCGCTAAGCTGGCGGATGTCGAGCTGCTCGATCAAAGACATAAAAGCCGGGTCGTTTTCTCTTCGCAGCTTTATAAGAAGATTTCTGAAGAGGTCCGAAAGCATTATGTTATTGGCTTCATCGTCTTCAAGGATCGTGAACTCCGGATCGATGCCGGCTTCGAGAGGAAAACTTCGAAGGATGTCCGCATAGAAGCTATGGAAAGTGCTGATACGCGCGAAATCTATCTTACGGTAAATATGATGCCAGTAAGGATCGGATGAATCCCCGCTTGATACCATCTTCTCTTCAACCGCCTTTTTGATCCTTTGACGCATTTCGGAGGCTGCGTTCCTCGTAAACGTAAGCGCGAGGATGTTTTCAAGTTCCGGCCTTTCCCGTTCAAGGATATGCATAAAACGGTTAACGATCACAGTAGTTTTCCCGGTTCCGGCAGATGCCGTGAGGCAGACCATAGGGTTATCGGAAAAAACGGCTTGCTTCTGTTTGTCGTTGAGGGTTGGTTTGTTATCAGGCATCTTCAGCTCCGTGCATTCTCTTCAATTCAATTCTTGTCTGGTTGAAGCGGCACAATCTCCTCATACCACAGTATCCGCAGTCGGTTTTTACATAAGGAGGGAAGAACCCGGAATTAATCAGGTTTTTATAAGCAAACATGTATTTTCTGGTTAAGTCGGAAACCTCCAGCGTTTCTCTGCTGTCGCGGTAGATCATTTCGTTCCCGTTGCGTACCAGTTTTTTTCCTTTTTCCATTTTTTTAATTGCGCAATATAGCGCGCTTATCGCTTTCGGTTTTAATCCCGACCGGATCGCTATATCTTCTGCGGCGAGGAGATATATCTGGAGTTGAAAATCCATACCGGCGATCAATTCCTTTTTTCCAAAATATGAAGATGTTTTATAATCCAGCACGAGGATGCCGCTCTCCCCGTTTTCATCCTCAATATCCACCCGGTCAATCTTTCCGGCAAGGTTGATTTTTTCGGACTCGTATTCGATCGTAACCGGTTCCGGTATGGAAACGGGATCAATATCTTCCTTCCTCGATAATTTTCCGAATCCTGCTTCGAACATCCGCGGGATGAAAGCTCCCAATCCGTCCAGGTCGAAATTTACAAACCGTCGAAGTATCTTTTTCATCTCTGCCTTCTTAGCGTCGAGGTATTCCGTAATCAGGATTTTTCGTTTAATCTCACCTTCACGAAAATAGTCCTCTATGAATCCGTCCAAAAGACCGAGTATTTCCTTTTTTTCGATTTCGTAGATTTCAATTCCTGTTTCTTTCTTTTTCCGAAGCAGGGAGGAATAGAGGGAACGGAGTATCGAATGGTATGCTGAGCCTTCGTCCAGCGGACGAAATTCATCATCTTTTTCCTCGAGGACTCTCAACTTGAGGACGTTGGTGCTGAAGAACTTGAACGGGCAATGGCCGAAATCATTGAACATGGATGCCGTGAAGTTAAAATCGGTCTGATATTTTTTTCTGATCGCTTCAATCGCTTTGGGGCTTGAAAGCACACCATCATGGTAATCCGGCGCCGTGGTTCCCTCGCGACGGTTTTCCACATACGACAGCGCCGAATGCCTATCGATATTCTGTTGAAGATATCGAGCGGGAACCATTTCCTCTTCGTCCGTTTCCGATGTCAGTTTCTTTCCTTTAGTTTTCTCGCTCCCGATCAAAACCGGTGTTTTCTTGTCCGACAAGGCGATCTGTATCGCCTGAAACAGCTTCGATGGATTTGTTATCCGGCTATATTCCGGTTTCAGGCAGAAAGGAATTTCGGTTTCAATTTTAAGCCCCTCGACGGAATGCAGGACATCATTGATAAATATTGACTTATCGTTTTCGTCGTTCTGAACCCAGGAAAGAGTGATGAGATCGTCCGCTGAACAGAGGATGGAATAGAAGAGGATCATCTGATCCTGGGCGGAATCGAGCCTCCTTGGAAGCCTCGGTTCGTATTCGTCTCCCAACTTGATGATCTCGGAATGAAAAGGGATACCGCTCATTCTTTGATATTTCGGGAAAGCACCGTTGTTCAACCCGATGAAAAAGAGCGCTCTCGTCCTCCTGCCGCGGAAGGCATAGGGATTTGTTACGAGAACCTTTCCTTCCGAGATATTTTCCGATTCGATATCTGTCCGCTCCAACGCGAAGAGCAGCTTTCTAAGAGCCGCGCAGCTGGTTTTATCCGGCTCCTTTTTAATTGTCGGCAGAGTTGATTCGAATAAAGCGTTTAAAGAATCCACTGCATCACGCTCATAATTGTTTTTTGACCATTTATCTAGATCAGCGATGTTTTCCTGGCGGCTTATTTTATCCAACAAATCTTTCAAGACCCTGCCGGCCGTGGTCTTACCAGCTGCTTTTCTTAACTCGAGATGAATATTGATAAAGGCAATTAATGTCCGTGCGACTGCCTCTTGAACGGGTAATATCTTCGAAGAGATCAGGGTGTTGAAATGCTCGAGCCAGCTGCTGATCCCTCTCGAGATGGAAGAGCTTTCGATTAGATTCACCGCCAAAGCAGAACATTCGGAAAAACTGAGAATAGACTCATCCGATTCGGGATTCTCCTGGAGCGATTTGTAATACCTATAGAAAAAGCGGCTTCCTGCCAGGTCTTTAAGGTCTTTTCTGGGAAGTTCGCCTATCGCTGCACGCGATATTTTCATGATGAAGTTACCAATGGGGATGTAATTCACAGGACGGGAGAAAGGCAAAGCGAAAGGTATGCCCGCGGAATTGAAAGCCCGCTTGATGTATTTCTCATAGTCTTTCATAACAGGACAGACAACGGCAATTTCATCAGGGGTATAACCGTCCTCGATTATAAGGATTTTTATTATCGAGGAGAGCCCCTCCATTTCAGCGGGAATATCGGGCGCGCTAAAAAGCCTGATTCCTTCCCTGGCGGCGGAAAGGTCAGCCGGTTGCACAGTGTTCGCGGCACTTTTTGCTTTGAATAGGCGCCTTTCAATCTCGCGAAAACGCCAGCCGTTGTCTGAAACCGGCATCGGTATTTTTACCGGGGATAATTCTTCGAGGCTTTCGATGATATAACCGGTTTCATTGAACAGGTCATCCCTTTGCGGATCGTCTTCATAGCATATGGAAATGATCACATTAGGGATAGCGATGAGGAGTATGTCCAGGATATTCCTTTGGATATACGTAAAAGATGTAAAACCGTATATCATCAGAACATCCGGTTTCTTTAGAAATTCCGGAATGGATTCCGCCAAAACCTCTTTCGCCTTCCAGAACAGCCCGTTATCGTCATATAAATTATTGGAATGGAGATAGTCCTGATATGACTTGTAAAGCGAAACAGCTTCTGCAAGGCCGGATTTTTCGCGCTTCAGATCCGCGAGAATCATTTCAGCAGGTATTTCCGCCTGCTTCATCGAGTCTATAAAGGAATGGATATAATTCAGAAAACCTTTTCTCGGCGCGGATTCCCTGAATAGTTCAATCGCCCCGCGTTCGATATGATCGCTTATTATTTCCGACAGAAGATACTGGCTTCGGATGGAATCGATCTTTTTCAGACCGATGTCTGTTTCGTGGATTATTTTTTCCGCCAAAGATTCGAAGGTGAAGATCTTCGGTGTAAATATAGCTTGCATGGAGGCTTCCTCCAGGATCATTCCCGGGATATTTCTCAGTGAAGCTTGTGTTGGAACTAAAAGAATGAGTCGTTCCGATCCTTTTGACCGGATTACCTCCCCCGCTTTCTTTAACAGGAAGGTCTTTTTCCCGCTTCTTTCCGCTCCAAAAATGATTTCGACAGCCATATTTTTCCCTGATTCAATATAGCATAGCAGCACGACAAGATACAGGTTCGCTTGCTTATATATATTTATTGGAATAAAATCGAGATTAAAGTTTAGGGTGAAGAGGATGAATCCTCTGAAGAACGATAAACGAGCGGACGAGGAACCCGAAAGCCGGGTTGACTGGAACCTTGTCCCGGGATCGAGCGTCGGATCATATAAAGTCGAAGAGCAACTCTCCTTTGATTACTATAGCGGTCTTTATAAAGTCAGAGACGAAAACGGCGTTTATTATACGGCGAGGGTTCTTCACCCCGATATCAGTATCATTTTGAAGGAAGATTTTTTCCGGCTGACATCTTTACAACATAAATTCCTGGCAAAGACCATCGAATGTTTTGAAGAGAATGGACAGGTAACCGCGATTACCGAGTTCATCAAAGGAACGGACCTCAGGGCGAAGATGAGCAGGCTTAAATCCGTTGATATCGTCACAAGCCTGGAAATTGCCATTAAGATTGCGGAATGCCTTTCCTATTTGCGAGGTCAGGGGATCATTCACAGTAACCTTCATCCGGAAAATATTATTTTTACGGAATATGAGGATATCAAAATACTTGATCCGATCTCGGTGCCTCCGCGTCTGAAGAAGGCATCTCTGCTAAAAAAGGATCCGGGGAGGATTGCATATTTTCCACCCGAAGCTCTCTTCGATCCCGAACCGGGCGGCAGGGAGGATATATACTTTTTCGGAGCCGTTTTATATTTGTTGTTGACCGGTAAGGACCCGTATTCGAATCTGTCTCCATCAAAAATGTTCGCTGCAAAGCGGAAAAAAGATCCTTTGAAGCCTTCGCGATTGAACAGGAAAATCGAAAAGCGCCTTGAAGAGGTGATTGTCCGTTGTATGCACAGAAATAACGGGAACCGGTACGAATCTTTCGATGGGATCAGAGATATTTTAAAGAGGGCGTTGAATAAGTATAAGGTGCAGAATCTAAAACAGACCTCGACGCTGAAAAAAAACAATGCGAAGATTGCCGCCGGGTTTAGTGTAACCGCGGTTATCCTTTTCATTTTTTTCTTGCTTCTCCCCGCGCTGAATAACAAAAGCCCGGGGATTTCTGCATCCGTAAAAATCGAGGCGAGGAGAACGGACCCATGGGGCAACATAGTCCCGTTCAGGATGATGGATGAAGGCACGGTATATTCGAATGACGGATTTCGTATTTTTATTCAGACCGAGACCGGTTTCTACATTGCCATTATCAACATAACTCCTGATGGAAAGGTTCGCTCGCTTTTACCGGAAAGCTCTGGTTCGGTTTTTAGATATTTAAAGAAAGGGGAGAAGGACATTTTCCCATCCGATAAAAAATGGTACAGGTTCGATGAATCTACCGGGCGCGAGACCGTTTATATTATCATGAGCGCCGGTGAATGGCTTCAACTGTCAAAAATTGTTCGTGAAAATCCGTTGTCGGAAATGGCGGGAAGGGCTGCGGTGTCGAAGATAATGTCATTATTGGATGATAAAATGCGGCACAATTCCTTAATAGAAGGATATTGGGATTCGGCTCAATTACCGAATGCAGCGGAGAAGAGTTTAGCGTTTAAAATAAAAAGGGATGAAAGCGTAATATATAAAATTCGATTGAATCATAAGTAATGGAGGTATCGATGGAGGAAACAAGGGACTGCATCTTTTGCAAAATCGCCGTGAACGAAATCCCGGCAGCCAGGGTCTTCGAGAATGGGAATGTCATCGCATTCGAGGATATAAATCCGCAGGCGCCTCAGCATATCGTCTTGATCCCCAAGCGACATATTGCGACCATCAATGACCTCAAACCGGAAGACGGGGCAATAATTGGTGAACTTGTCCTGGCGGCGGGCAGAATTGCCAAAGAGAAGGGGATAGACCGAAGCGGCTACAGGATCGTGCTTAACTGCAACAGCGATGGCGGGCAGACGGTTTTCCATATTCACCTGCATCTCCTGGGCGGCAGGGCGATGGTATGGCCTCCGGGTTAAACAGAAAGAGAAAAAATTTATATTTGTCTCTCCAGTCTCATCGAAAGGATAGTTAGAAAAAATCGGATTTCTCTTCTCGCCGCTATTGGGAACAAAAATGACGCTTATTTCGTTTTATCAACTTATAATTGAATTTTATTAATTAAAATGAAGAAACTTTTTCAATGTTTGTCAGTCGTAGCGATCATTCTCGGTTTTCTATGCTTTCTCGCGGCGCTTTATGTCGGAGTTGATCCCAATTCCGGTTTTTCCGATAGGCTTCGGACGATTCCCGCGTTGAATCTGATTCTCAAAAACCGAGAGATTTCATCCCCTGCGCCTGCTTCCGATCAAAGCCGCGAAGGGAGGGTAATATACAAATATATCCGGAATCCATCGGGACAGGGCAACATACCTGTTTTTTTCGATATGGAACTTCTTCTGCCGGACACTGATCTTTATTCCGAGCCATCGGAAGACGCGAAGCTCGATGAAAAAACCGCCGATGTAAAACGATACCAGGTTCTGGAAAGAAAAAATGGCTGGGCGCTTATCCGGATACAGGGAAAAAGCCGGTGGGTTTCCCCGAGAAGAAGGAACCTCCTTTATTATAAGATGACTGAAGAGATGCGCAGGATCATCAGCGGAGAAGGGGATTATATAGATTTCCCGCTGTCGTCCTGGTATGACAAAATGGTGGGTTCGAAGGTCAATGATATTTTATCTGAAAATAAAGATTTTCATAAATTGGAAACTGCCCTCGGGACGTTCTATTGCGATGATTTGTGCATCAATTCCGTAGACTCCACCTTTTCGATAATAGAGCTGTTAAGAAGAAGATATTCAGATTTTTTCGGGGCAAGGATTGAACTCAAGCCGGATGTGATTACGCCGAATATCTTCTTGAAGTCTGGTAAGGGAGGGAAGGCGTTTCTGCTCAGGGGAGACTATACCCTGGGAATCCTCAATGTTGATAATTTCGCAATTAATTCTGATACAAGCATAGCGATCCTTCTCCATGAATATACGCATCATCTGAACAGGGTCGTCCTCAGGCTTGGCAGCTCTGTCCCCGTTCCAGCCTGGGTGAATGAAGGTCTTTGCGATTATTTCAGCGCGAAAATCATAGACGAATTCCTCCAGGAACCCGGCAACGAAGCAAAGATGGACCGGATTATTTCTGATACTAATGTAGTTGAAATTATCCCCGGCATAGGAATTCGCCGGGTAAGGTCCATCATAGCCCAAAAGCCTTACATGAGGGGTAGAAGCCAATATGCGCGTATAATGTACAAGAACGGAGATTATATAAAATTCACTATTCTTTCGGATGATGAACGTTGGAAAAAAACTGGACTCTTCTCCTCTGATGCGAATAAGCTGTACTCTTCAGCTTGGGCAGCAGTTGCCTGGCTTATCGAAGGAAACGGCGGACAAAATCTGGATGGATTTATCAATTACCTGGAAGCGCTGATCAAGGGTGGGAAAAAGGACGTTAGCCTTTTCGATTTTCTTGATATTAAAACGGCTGAAGAGCTGGACGACGGGATAAAAGACGACGTTCTTTCCGGCAGGATTATTAAATTCTGACTCCGGTTCGCCTCCGATCGTCATGCGGCGGGAAGATGCCGCGCTCGGATGGAAAGCATGCCCGACCCTCCCGGCCGATTTAACCCCGCCGTTGAAACCCCGCGAGACGTGAGTTCAGGTTCTGAATCTGCATCTGTTGTTCCTGGATTGTCCTGTCCCTTTCGGACTTCATTTCCTGGAACTCCTGTTTGATCTTGATAAGCTGCTGTTGCAGCTGTTCGATGATGCCGTCCTTTTTCGCAAGATCGGCGGAAAGCCGGTCGGACTTGTGCTGCTGCTCAACGAGCTGCTCTTTGTGCTGCTGGAAAACCTCATCCGCGTCGCGCTTCAGTTTCAGGTATTCGTCTATCACCGAATAGTCGGCATATGAAATTCTTTCCTGTTCATCGTCAGCCATAATTAACCTCAAAGATTATGATTTCAAACCTGTTTTATATAGAAGCATCCTGAACTCGTCGGGCCGCTCGGAATTCCCAACCCCGGTTTCTTCATCAATGATTTGGTTGCCATAAAGCGCCATCAGGGATTGGTTCATCGTCTGCATCTTGAAATATGCCACGCCCTCTTCCATCTGCTGGTAGATGTCGTCTATCTGGCCGTCTTCCACAAGTTCTTTTATGCGGGGCGTATTGAACATAACTTCCACCGCGGCGATCATTCCCTCAGTATCCGTGCGCGGGATCAATTTCTGGGAGATTACCCCGATGAGTGTGGAAGCGAGCTGCTGGCGGATCTGGTGCCTCGCCGCTTCCGGGAATATGTCTATGATGCGCGTTATGGTTTGGCGGGCGTTGTTCGTGTGCAGTGTGGAAAAAACGAGGTGCCCTGTTTCGGCAGCGGTGATGACGGTCTGGATTGTTTCCTGGTCGCGCATCTCGCCGACCATTATGATGTCCGGGTCTTCGCGCAGGGCATTGCGCAGCGCCTCTTTGAAGGCGACCGTGTCTGAGCCGACCTCACGCTGGTTTATAACCGCATTCTGGTCATGAAAAAGATATTCGATCGGGTCTTCGATCGTGATTATATGCTTGCGGTGGGTGCGGTTGATGTAGCTTATAAGCGCCGCGAGCGTCGTGGATTTTCCGCTGCCGGTGGGGCCCGTCACGAGGAAAAGCCCCTGAGATTTGTGGGCGACGGTCTTGATTATCTGCGGAAGCCCGAGAGCGTTTAAAGTTGGTATCTTTGTGGACACCCGCCTTAGCACTAACCCGACGTATGTTCTTTGTGTGAAGACATTCACCCTGAAGCGGACGCCGTCCGGCGTTTGGTATGCCGAATCCACGGAGTATTTCTCGTCGAATATCTTTTTCTGCCTTTCGTCCATGAG
>Ga0315290_10003896_pt1 | contig 10736 bp, 6 predicted proteins | sample YL17G12_0_MG_FD_203627 | JGI IMG/M metagenome (GOLD analysis project Ga0315290, IMG submission 203627) | Sediment microbial communities from Yellowstone Lake, YNP, Wyoming, USA - YL17G12_0 | ecosystem: Environmental > Aquatic > Freshwater > Lake > Sediment | place: USA: Wyoming | collected...
GCCTTGGCGACTATATCGACGATGGCCTGAGATAGCTCGTCGCTCAGGGCATTGCCGAATCGCCGTACGGACTCATCGAGGGCCGCGAAGGCGGAGATGCGGATCTTCTCATCAGCGGCCGAGTCGGTCGCCAGCTTGGCGATTGCCCGCTGGGCCTCCGGGCCTGGGATGGCGCCCAGTGCATCGGCCGCGGCGGTCTTGACCTCGGCCCGCGGGTCGCCGACGGCTTCAATGAGCGCCTTCTGGGTACGGGTGATGTCGTAGACGGCGTTTCTGGTCAGGCCGAGCTTTCGGATGGCCCCGGCGGCCCGGACGGACCACTCGCTGGCCGTCGCGGGCGTCAGCGGCGCGCCGCTGACTTCCTTGAGCAGATCGGTCACAGCCGCGCCGAGTTCCACATTGGAGCCCTTGGTCGCGACCAGTCGGACTCGCACGTCGGCCTTGGCCAGCTTCCCGAACCGGTCGGTCTGCGACATTACGACGATCGGCAGCGATGCCAGTTCCGGGTCGCGGCGGATCATATTGATCGCGATCATGGGGTCGGGGTCGTTGGCAAGCACGGCCACGTCCACGCCCTCGGCGCCGCGGGCGGCGTCAAGGGCCTTGGTTGGGTCGCCCGAGTCGATGACCTCGAAGCCCATGGCCCTGAGGGCGTCCTTGATGGAGTTTCGGGTTTCCTCCTTGGCCGCGATAAGCATGGCCGACTTCTTGCCGGTCTGCCGCAGGGCGCTGGAGAGTATCGGCATGACCAGTTCGCAGCCGGTGAATCGCTCCCTGGGCAATGCCAGGGCCAGCGAGACCGCCGCCCAGTAGCGGACGACGCTGTTGGAGCTGCTCAGCGCCTCGACCAGCGGCTGGGCGCCGCCGGCTACGGGCTTGACGAGCGTTTCGGCCCCGGCGGTCTTGCCCAGGGCCTCGATGCTGGCGACGGCAACCGGCCAATCCCGATCGGCAAGGGCGCGGGCCAGCAGGTCCTGCTGGTACTTGGCGCCGGCGGAAAGGACGTAGAACCTGGCCGGCGGCTCGTCCTTGCTTCGGGTCGGGTCCTGGCTGCCGGAAGGCAGATCGACCTCTCGCTTTACGTCGGCACCGAGCCAGATCGACACGGCCGGGTAGAACTGCGGATCGCTGGCAAGTGCATCGCGGGCGCCGCGCATCGCGTATATGTCGCAGAAAATCTGCCGCGGCACGGGCTTGTAGGTCAGGCCGTCGAGGTTCTGGTCCCAGTACCACACGTTGGCCAATTCAGAACGGACGTCCGGCTGGAGCGACTCGGCGCGGTAGTAGAACTTCAGCGCCAAGTCGTAGTACAACTGGGCGGCGGGCTTCTGGAGGATGGAGACATCCCCGCCCGCGCAGGCGACCAGGGCCGACCGCACGATCCGGCGGGTCTGTTCCTCGATGTCCTTGCGGTCGTAGACGGACTTGAGGGGCGCCAGGGCCGTGGGATATTGCAGCTTGCCCAGCGCGTTGCCGATGGTCAGCAGCAAATGCGCGTTGCGAGTATTCAGTGCAGCCATCAACGGCAGCACGGCCTCCTTGCCGAGCTTGGGCAAGACGAGCATGATCTTCTCGCGGAGGTCGTCGGTGATCTGCGGGTCCTCGAGCTTGCGCAGCAACTGCGGCACGGCGTACTCGCCGCTCATGACGAGCCGGTCAGTCCCGCGGATGAATGCCCGCTGCGTGCCGGCCAGCAGTTCGATGGCGTTGCGGATCTGCTCGGGATCGCTGCGCTCGGAGCTGTAGCCCTGCTCGATCAGCTTGAGAAGCTGGTCGATCGGCCCGGCAAGCCCCTTGAGCTGCCGCCCGCTGGCCAACGTAGCCAGCGAGCCGGGGCTCCGGGCGGAGAGGTAGTATATTTCGCTTGGCTTGGCGCCCGAATCGAGAATCGCCTTCGCGTAGCTCAGCGCCGCCTGATCCTGCCCGATCACGATGTAGTGGATCAGGTTCTCCCACAGGTCGGTTGGTTTATCCTCTTTGGAAATTGCCGGCGCGGAGGTCGTTGTGCCCGCCTCTTCGGCAACTGCCGGCGCGGAGGTCGTTGTGCCCGCTTCAGCCGGAGCACTCTGGGCTTGAGCCATTGGGGCAACCGCCCATAGCACCGCCAACGCAGCCGACGCCGCCACGAGGAGTTGTTTCTTGTACGCTACCATGACATCTCCCACATTCCTTGGACCAGGAAGGTTTACAAGCAGCCCGGCCGCGGCCGATCCGCATCCGAACCTCTTGGGCTTCCGTAATCGCAGTTGCCGGCGGCGGCAGATGGTTCATGCCGGTGCCGGCGGACATTTCGATGCGATTATAAAAACCGCCAGCATGGTGTCAACAAAATTGGAAAATACGGCCGGCTAGGTTTCCTCGTCCGGCTCGGCGGGCGCCGCGAACCGCGGCGTGCGGCCTTGGAGCACGGCGACGACGTCGAAGACCACGTCGCACATCCGCTGCACCGCGTCAGGCACGCGGGCGGCCACGTGGGGCGTGAGGATCACGTTGTCCAGCCCGAAAAGCGGGTACCCCGGCGGCGGCGGCTCGGGGTCGTGGCAGTCGATGACCGCCGCCGAAATCCGCCCGCTGCGCAGGGCCGCGCCAAGGTCGGCGTAATTGACGCACTGGCCCCGGGCGGCGTTGATAAACTGCGCGCCGGGCTTGAACTGCGATAGTGCCGAAGAGTCGATCATCCCGCGAGTCAGCTTCGTGATCGGCACGTGGATCGTCACGATGTCGCTCGAAGCGTAGAGAGTCGGCTTGTCCACCGCCTCGGCCGGGTAGTCCACGCGAATGTCGAGAATGTCGTTGTAGAGCACCCGCATGCCCAGGCCGATGGCAGCCCTGCCGACGCGGCTGCCGATCCGCCCGCACCCGACGATGCCAAGGGTCAGGCCCGAAAGAAACCGCCCGTACATCTGGCTGCGGGCCTTGTGAAAATCCTCCGGCGGCACGTGGCCCGTCATTGGCCAGAAGCGGCGGTTCATCTCGATTATCATGCCGATGGTGTAATCCACCACTGCAAGCGTGTTGGCCTCGGGCGTGTGGACGACCTCGATGCCGCGGGCCCGGCAGGCAGGAACGTCGATGTTCTCAAGCGCCACGCCGGCCCGGCCAACCACCTTCAGCCGACGCGCAGCCGAGAGAAGCTCCTGGTTGACCTGCGTGTACGTCCGCACCACCAGCGCATCGGCGTCAGTGACGGCCTGCTTGGCCGTCTGGGCCGTCGCCATGCGAACCTCACCGTGGGCGCGCAGATACTCCAGGCTGGATTCGTTCAGTGGCTCGCTGACTACGATGACAGGCAGCTTTCGGTCGCTCATTCGCAGAATTCCCGGCCGCGCGGGCAATTGGGGCTCACGGGGAAGACTTCCAACGTCCCAAAACGTCAATCGGGGATTTTACGATTGTTGCGCCGGCCGTTCAAGCGGGCACGGACCTTCGTCCAGAAGCTTACGCCCCCCAGCCGCTCGGTAAGCCGGCGGAGGTGCTCGTCGTTGGGCGAAAGGGTCAGTGCCTTGGCCGCGTACCGCCGCGCCCGCTGAATCTGCCCCTTCTGGATGTGGGCCAGGGCCAGGTTGTACAGGGCCAGCGGGTATTCGGGCTTGAGCTTAAGGGCCTTGCGGCAGTGGCGGATGCCCTCGTCGATCCGGTGCATGCGGAAAAAACTCACCGCCAGGTTGTGCTGGGCGCAGGGGTCGTCGGGCGACAGGTCCACCAGCCGCCGCAGAACGCCGTTGGCGTGGCGAGACAGGTGGGCTTCAAGCAGCAACTGCCCCAACTCCTGGAGCATCACCGGATCGTCGCCGCTGCGACGCATCTCCGTCACCAGGTGCTTGGCCGCCTGCTGAATCCGCCCGCGCCGGATCAACGCCTCGGCCAGCTTGGCGTGAATGCCCGGATAGTCCTGCTCCGCCTTGAGAACGTGGCGGAAATGCTGCTCGGCAATGGCCGGGCGATTGCGAACGAGCGCCAGCTCGCCAAGGCAATAGTTGGCGGCCGTGTGATCCGGCTCCAACTCCAGCGCCTTGCGGCAGCACTGCTCGGCCTGGTCGTACTTCTCCAGTTCGCTCAGCAGCTCGGCGTAGTCCACCCATATATCGGGGTCGCCGCCGCTTACGTCCAGTTCGGCCGCGAACTGCTCGGCCGCGCCGGCCAGGTCTCCCTCGGCCCAGCGTGCTTCGGCGATCCGGGCGTGGGCGTACGGGTGGCCGGGGTCGATCTCCAGCGTGCGCGTCCAGCAGTAGATGGCCCGGCGGTAGTCGCCCCGGGCATAAAGGCTGTTGCCCATGTTGTAGAAGCACAGCGGGCAGTCGACCTTGATCTGCTGGGCCATGTAGAACATCACCTCGGCCTTGTCGTGCTGGCCGAGTTCGCAGTACGTGACGATGCGGTTGCAGTAGGCCGGCTCGTGGGCCGCGTCGAGCCGGCTGATTGCCTCGAAGCTGCCCAATGCCTCGGAGTACTGCCCCAGCCGGGTGAGGTTCACGCCGAGGCAGTTGAGAGTCTCGACGTCGTTTGGCGACAGCGCCAGCGACGAGCGATACGCCTTGCACGCCTGCGCGTAGTCTTCCATCACCTCAAACGTAAGGGCGAGGTTGAAGTGCCAGGCCGCGTTGTACGGATTGATGGCGATGGCCGCCTGCAGCTCAGCCGCCGCCTCGGCCCACCGGCCCTCCTCGTACAGGTCGTGCGCCCGCTCGACGCGAGTCTCCGCGTCAAGCCAATCGTTCAAGGGCTCGCCGTCATGTCGTGGCACGCTGCATCTCCAGATGCGGCCGTTCACCCAGCCAGTACGTTCACACGCCGGGCTCACCAACCCACGCGTATCCCGAACGCCGATGTCGCTATTCTACCAGGACAGCCCGCTTTCTGCAAGACCGAAAAGAAACCTAACGGCGGGAAGGAGAAAAAACGGCGAAAATCGGAACCTGGAATCCGGTAAAAACGTTGAGGCTTGCTCGCTTCAGCGAGCATGGGCCTTTTCCCTTGAATCCCCGCGCCACGCGGTTATCGTTCCTGACATGATGCCGGGCCGTGGAGACAAGCCGCCGGCCTTTGTCTCGATAGAGGAAAGGATTTGCCGTGAGCGACAGTCTCAATCGAAGGAAGTTCCTGCGGATTGCGGGCGTGACTGCTGTTGCGGCGCCGTCCATTGGCAGGGCTCTGGCGGCCGAGGACGAGAAAAAAGTCAGGATCGGTTTTATCGGGGTCGGGGGCAGAGGGACAGGGCTGCTTGCGAACGTGGTTGCCATGAGCAATATCGCCATTCCCGCGGTATGCGATATCAACAGGAACGCCGCGCAAAGGGCCGAGGGCATCATCAAGAAAGCCAACCTGCCCGGGTCGGAGTTGTACACCGACGGCGAAACGCACTGGCAGAAGATGCTGGAGCGCGGCGATTTGGATGCGGTCATCATCGCCACGCCCTGGAAGTGGCATACCCCGATGGCCGTAATGGCCATGAAGCACGGCGTTGTTCCCGGCGTCGAAGTCCCGTGCTCCCTTTCCATCGAGGAATGCTGGAGCCTGATCGACACCAGCGAGCAGACGGGTGTCGGATGCATGATGCTGGAGAACTGGTCGTTCAGGTCGGATAACCTCGCGGTTCTCAATATGGCGCGAAAGGGGCTCTTCGGGAAGATCGTGCATGTGCACTGCGCCCACAGTCACGACTGCATCGACCACTGGTTCTTTGACCGCAAGGACGGCCATGACCTCTGGCCAGCGGAGTATCTCGTCAAGTACAACAGGGATCAGTATCCAACTCACGGCGTCGGGCCGGTCCTGAGCTGGTGCGACATCAACTGCGGCGACGTATTCGCCACCATAGCTTCCACGGCGACCGGCAGCTTCGGGATCAACGACTACTTTGCACGGAGATTCGGCCCGGACCATCCGGGCGCCAGACGAAAATACGCCCAGGGCGACATAGTCACATCCACACTGAAGACGGTTGGCGGCAAGACGGTCGTGGTGAATTATGACATGCAGTTGCCGCGGCCCTACGATAACCGCTGGATGCTGCAGGGCACGCGCGGCCTTTACAGCGAGGACCGCAACGCGGTCTACATCACTGGCAAGAGCCCCGCCTATCATCAATGGGAGTCCTTCGACCCCTATCATGCCGAGTACAAGCACAAGTGGTGGAAAGGCGCGGGCGGTTCCGGCGGCCACGGAGGGGTGGATGGCCTTGAGTTGAACCTGCTGATCGAGGCTGTCCGGGGCAAGAAACCGCTGCCGCTGGATGTCTACGATTCCGTCGTGATGAGCGCGATCGTCGGCTTGTCGGGCAAATCCATTGAAAAAGGCGGCATCCCCGTCGATTTCCCTGATTTCACCCGCGAGAAATGGAAGACCACTAAGCCCAGGTTCGCATTGGATATGGCTTAGGGGGATCTGGCGGCCATCATGCTTAAGGTTTTGACGCGATGGCCTGGTCCTTGAACGTCTCCCACTTGCCGGCATCCGGGTCGCCGATTTTGACGGTGTACGTGCCCTCGGCGAAGACCCACGGCTTGACCGTGTTGCCCGTCAGGCGGATGGCGTACACCAACTCGCCGGTCTTCTGGTCGGTGACTTGCAGCACGGCTTGCTTTACGTCCTTGATCGACACCTCGGGCAGGTATCCGACGATCTTCCGGCCATAGTTGTCGCGCTGTGTGATCGTCAGAGGCCAGCCGGGGAACTGGTCGTCCGCCTTGGGATGGTCCAGGTCGGCCAGGAACTTGTAGCACTCACAGGCATATGTGCGTTTGTCGTGGTCGATGCCGACGACGGCGAATCCTCCGGCCCGCTGGTCGGCCCACTGGTAGCGGTCGGCGGCGTCCTTGCCGGTGCCTACGGGGTTGCCGACGGCGTGGACGTATATGAGGTTGCCCAGCCCGTCGCGATACTGGCCGGTGTCGGGCAGGTTGTGGGCCGGGCGGTCCGTGTGGGGCATGTTCAGCCGGTCGGGGTTCCACCATCGCTGGTAGGTCGCGCAGACCGCCGGTGTGCAGAACGACCAGCACGCATCCCGAGGCTCGTCCACGCCGTACTGCACCAGTGTCGGCAGGTGCTGATCGCCGTCGTAGTGAAGCGGGTAGCCCTTTCGCATTATGCGGATGGCCTTGTCGCGGGCGGACTGGGGCCAGCCGCCGGAGTCCAGGTCCGCCTGGAGCGAAAAGCCGTAGCTGCCGTGGTGCGTGGCCACGTTCGCGAAGACGGTCTGCGACAGGACCATCTTCATGTCCGCGCCGCGCCAGTCGGCCACCCAGTGGTCGAGGAACTTCAGTTGACGCTCGCCCAGCAGCGTCAGGCCGGGCTTGTCGAGAGACTTCACGTCGAAGCCGGGGCCCTTGACCCAGTCGCCCCGGCCGCCGCCGGTTTCGACATTCTGCGGGCCGGACTTGAACTGCCTGTCGGCGATGATGGCGAAACTGGTCCGACCGTACACCCAGTCTCCGTAGTAGACGGTGATGTCCCTGAGCACCGGCCTGGGGTCGTACGCATCCGGGGCGTGGTCCGTGTGGGTCCGATGGACCACGTTGACCATGCGGACCGGCTCGATGTACCCGCCTTCGGACGACGTGCTGCCGCCCTCGGGCATGGCCTTGCCGCCCTCGCCCCATATATTGCCCTGGAAGACGTCGTGATCGTCCGGCAGGCAGATCGCGGGCCGATCGCGAAGCATGTCCGCCCAGACCCATCCGAACATGTACCACTTGCGGAGGTAATTCAGGATCGCCCTCTCGGCCGGCTGACGAATGATCCCGTACCCGCCGTTGCCCTCGTATATCTGGTCGCCGGAGAAGAACATCACGTCCGGATTGATCTTGGCGACATTGCGCACCAACGGAACGTAAGGATAGCCGGTATGCTGATGCCCCGTGAATCCAGCCACCACCAGAGGCCTGCCTACCGGGTCCTTTCGGACCGTGCCGGTCCACTCGGCGTCGTGGTCGGCGGCGCCGTTGAACTTCTCCGTGTAGACCAGGCGGTACGGCATATCGCGGTCGGCGGGCCAGTTCGGCAAGCGGAACGTGGCCGTGCAGGAATCGGCATCGATCGGCCGCTCGCCGAGCGGCTTCCATGCGTCGGCCTCGCGGACTTCCAGGCGAACGGTCTGTGAGTCCGCCTCGCCGATCGGCGGCATCTGCGCGGTCATCTTCATCACGTAGCCGTCGGCGCCGCGAGAATTCGACAGCGTGTGCATCGCGAAGAGGATCGGCCCGAACTGCTGATCGGCGTGCTCGGCGACCTTGTCGCCATCGATCGACCAGTCGTTGAACCAGAAACGCGCGCCGCCCTTGCCGCCGTCGGCCTTGGCCTTGCCGCCCTTGCCGCCGGCAGCCTTGGCCGGCGCGGCATCGGACGCACCGGTCGGCGGGTTGTGCGACAAGGCAACATTGCCGATCAGCCTGTCCGCCTGGACCGTCGCCGTCGCCTCGCCGAGCCGCCTCCCCGTGGCCGTGTCGGACGCCGTCAGAGTCAGCGATGCATTCTCGCCGTCCCACCTGGCCTCCAGGCGAAGAGTCACATCCGCCAGGTCGGACTTTTCGGCCAGCTTGACCGTCTTGTCGTCAAGGACCAGTTCGCCGGCGGTGGTAATCACGGCGCGAATGCCCTTGCCGAAGAAGAGGTTCCCCCGGTAGTCGTTGAGCTCGTCGTGAACGCCGACGGCAAACCCGGCCGCGCCGCTGCCGCCTTCGATCCTGCCCAGCCGCACGCTCATCGTTACCGGCCCCCCCTGCTTGACAACCTGGTGCGTCAGCACGTGGACATTGCGGTCCGGGGCGGCGGTGGTGCATTCCAGCCGCCCGTCCTGGATGCGCCAGTCCTCCATCGGGTTGGCCCACAGGTCCGGACCTACCCAGACGCGATCGTTCATCTGCCCGAACCGGCTGTGATATGCCCCGGCCTGGACCGAAGCCGCACTTGCCGCAATCGCCGCAATGATCAGAAGGTTCCGCGTCATCTTCAAGCTCCCTGTCGATGAGAACAAGCGGACTCGACATCCGCCTCTTGCCGTTTGGGCACAGCCCGGCCGGCGCCAGGCCGTGAGCTTTCAAGATAACCAACCGCACACCGTAGGCCAAGGTTTTCAAACATCCCCCGTTTTCGCGGAACACCCCGGGCCACCCTGCCCGGTGCGCGGTCCGCCGGGGCCGCGCCGGCATCCGAATGCCGGCAGGCAGGCCTTGAAGACGGAATCGGACGTCCTGTTCATGCTTCCGGTGCGGGCGCTGTCGCAGGCGCGACCGCGGGTGGAGGTGCAGACGCGGCCGAAGTTGGATCCGTCATCCGACCCATGAAAAGGATCAGGCCGCTCTTGATATCGCGGATGAAGAACAGGAAAGGCCGATCGGCTTGGAAACTCGGCACGAATAGCGTTGCCTCCGGCTCGTCACCGCCGTCGAAAAGGCCACCGCCTGTTGCCGCCGCCGCCTCGGTGCCCTTCTCGTTGACCTCCACGAACGCCTTGTGCATAATCTTGTCGATGTAAAACCGCTTGCCCGGGTCCTTGCTAGCGCGCATGCCGGTCAGGTCCGCTCCGTTGGGCCGGGTGGGCGGCGTAAAGGCTCGCACCATGCCCATGGCCTGAAGCGTCTCGTTCATGTCGTAGCCGGCTGACCTGAGCCCTGAGGGCATTGAACTCCTTGCGCACCTTGGCGGCCTCGGCAAGAACGGTTGGATCGGCGGCAACGTCCTTACGGGCATTCAGGTACTGATCGATCTTGAAGAATCCATTGTGGATCTGCCCCAGTTTCCACGGCATGTCCTTGGCGTCGCCGCCCTTGCCGCGGGCTGCCTCGGGCAGGCACAGTACCTCGCCCATTTCCATTGCCGTCTGGCCGCGGGCGCCCTCGGCCGTCATCGCCAGGACGGTGGAAAGAGAATACGGCGAGAAGAACAGATTCTCTTTGAGATTGTTTTTCGCGAGTTGCGCGTACAGCTTGAACGCGAAGTCGTTGGAGACCTGCACGGCACATTCGGCGAAGGCGTCAGCGGCGAAGGTCTGTCTCGACATCCCGCCCGCGCCGACGTACAAGCCCGCGAGCAATACCACAACCAGGAGAACGGCTGCACGGGCGGTTCGCGTCCTGTTCATGGCTGGCCTTTCCGCTGCTCGATGAGTCCCACTGCCACCTCGGCTGACCTATTCTAAATCGGCCGGGCGATGGCGACAAGAAGAACATCTTCAAAGGCCTGCGCATGATCGAAAGGGTCGGGACTTCGCCGCGTCCTTGCCACGCGGGGAGCTCCCGGCCTTGGGCTCCGCAGGTTCGCCTGCTCGGACGAGATGTGGGTAATGACAAGGAACACCGGACACCGACTACTGGCCCGCGGCTAATATCCCCGGGTATCATGGGTGCATGAACGAGCGAGACGGGTATCTGGCGGCGGACGACGCTCAACTGCTTGGGCAGTGCGAGGTGCACACGTACAAGTCATCCGGGCCTGGGGGGCAGCATCGCAACAAGGTTTCCTCGGCCATCCGGCTGCACCACCGCCCGACGGGGATAACCGCGCTGGCCAACGAGTCGCGGTCTCAGCATGACAACAAGCTCCAGGCGCTGCGGAGGCTTCGGATGAACATCGCGCTGCAACTTCGCTGCCCGGTTGAGCTGGCGGACTTCCGGCCGACGGAGGTGCTGAGCGAGTGCCTGTTCGTCGCCCGAGGCGGCCCGGCCGCCGGGACAAAGCGGCTGGGGATCGGGCGGAAGGATCGCCGGCTCTGGCAGGTCGCGGCGGTGCTGCTGGATTTG
>Ga0315290_10003897_pt1 | contig 10735 bp, 7 predicted proteins | sample YL17G12_0_MG_FD_203627 | JGI IMG/M metagenome (GOLD analysis project Ga0315290, IMG submission 203627) | Sediment microbial communities from Yellowstone Lake, YNP, Wyoming, USA - YL17G12_0 | ecosystem: Environmental > Aquatic > Freshwater > Lake > Sediment | place: USA: Wyoming | collected...
TTCTCGTTGAGCGTCCCGATCTGGGATGAGACGTAGCCTTTGGTGGCGCACGCCGATCCTCCGACGGCGACCACGGTCAAGAGTGCAACGATTCCAAGCGACGTTCGCATACAACCTCCTTCTCTAATTCTCATGTGCTCTTTCATTTGCTCTGCCTTCCATCGACCTGAAAACTGCCCGCGACGTAGCCGCTCCTGGCCCGTACCAGGAGCCCCTTCCGGCGAGTCCGAAGCGTAAGGGCATGCCAGCCAGCCTGGCTACCTGGCTCAAATGCAATCTGGTACCAGTGATGAAGTTCCGCGGCGATTTGGCGGGCGGCGAGGCTCGCGTGGGCGGGCGCGCTGGCGATGAACAACAGCCCGCCGGTCCGGTGCGCGAGCACTTCCAGTGGCCGCTCGGCAATCGCCGGCGTTCCGCCGGACGCTCGCGCGGTCTCGTCCGGGTCGTCAAGCGCCGTCACCACCGCGATGACGTACACGGGCACATCGATCGCGCTCGCGACCCGCACGGCCTCGGACGCCGAAAGCCGGCTGCTGGTGTCGACGCCATCGGTCACCACCACGACCGCGCGGCGCGAGCGTCCCTGGGCGACCACCCGCTGACCGATCTGAGCGATCGCGTCGTAGAGCGACGTGGAGCCGAACGCGTCGAGCGGCGGCAGTTGCCGCATCAGGTCGGGCGAGGCCGGCGCAAACGGCCGTTGCTCACGCAGGGACGAGTCGAACGTGTAGACGGCAACTTCGTCGGTGGCCGAATCCAGCCAGCTCACCAACTGCCCCATGGCTTCGGTGGCGCGCGCGAGCTTCGAGCCGACCTCCATGCTGCCACTGACGTCGAGCAGGATGGCCACGCTCGCGGCAGCGCGCTCGGAGCTGAAGTCAACAATGGTCCGGCGTTCCCCGGCGTCAAACAATTCGAAGTCGGCGCGCGACAACCCTTGCACGGGCCGACCTGTCCGATCACGCACGACTGCCGTCATCGCCACGAGGTCAACCCCGCCGCGGTACGTGGGAAGCTCCCGCCCCACGGGCGACTGAGCGGCCAGGCTGGCACCCCGGCAGATCAGCACGATGATGGCGAGGGAGAAGAGTCGCACGCTGATGTAGCACTTCAACAGCCGTGCCAACGGCTGCCGGGCGAAATCGGTAGATATTTGGACGGAATCACGGAATCCGAACGCGTCTCGCCCAGGGCACTGAGTTACGTTTACCCGGTCTGACGCTGAAGGATGTAAGATCTACACCAGGCCCTCGAACTCATGGATCTCCGATTGATTACCCCAGCCGTGCAATCGCGGGCAAGGCGCCTGGTCGCTGTGGCCGCGTTGGCCATGCTCGCCTCGGCCGCCGAGCAACCCGATGCACTGGCGCGCGCGCGCGTCGCCTACAACGAGCAGCGTTACGACGAGGCGATCGCTGCGGCAAGGGCAGCCGAGCGCGTTCCCGGGACGGCTCCTCAAGCGCGGTTGCTCGTGGCCCGGGCATGCATCGAGCGGTTCCGGCTGTCGGGAGAAGCCGCAGACCTCACGACAGCCCGGAACATGCTGGCGGCGATCGATTCGTCAAAGCTCACGTCCCGCGATCGCGGGGAGACGCAGATCGGTCTGGCGCAATTGCTGTTTTTCGACGACCGGTTTGGCGCAGCAGCCGAGCTCTTCGAGGACGCGTTGTCACGGGCGAGCGAACCGGGATACGGCCCGCGGGAGCGATTGCTCGGGTGGTTCGCGACCTCGCTGGATCGCCTGGCTCGCCTGGAGGAGACGCCGGTACGACGACGAATCTACAGGCGATTGCTCGACCGGATGGTGCTGGAGAACCGGATCGGGTCTGGCTCGGCCGTGGCGTCGTACTGGATTGTCGCGGCGACGTTCGGCGTCGACAACGTCGAGAATGCGTGGGATGCGGCCGTCGCGACGTGGATCCGGGCGCCGCTCACCCCCGGTGACGGCGTCGCTCTCCGGGCCGACATCGATCGCTTCGTGCAGGAGGTCATCATTCCGCGGCGTGCGTGGCTGGCCTCGGCCGGGGGTGACGTGGAGCCCGTGGCTGACGTGTTTCGCAGGGACTGGGAGTCGGTCAAGCAGACATGGCCACGCCGGTAGGTGGCCGCGCTACCGTTTCGCCAGCAGGCTGGCCAGCGTCGCGGCCTTGTCGGCGAGCTGTTCAGCGAACGCCAGGTTCTTGACCTTCAGGGCCGCTTCCGCCTGTTCCCCGAATCGCCTGGCCTCATCGTACTGCGCCCGGCCGTCCGTGCTGAGAGTCCGGACGTCGATTTTGTCTAAGTCGCGAGTCGCGCGAGCGAGCAGCGCCCGGATCTTCTGCTCGAGCTCACCAACCTTGGCCGTCGTCTGGAGAGACACCGCGGGCGGCACGGCGTCGGCCGCAGGCTTTGCCGGCGCGGCGGGCAGCGGCTCGGTCTTGTCGGGCTTCTCGATCTTGGGAGTGGGCGCTGGTTTCGGGGGCGCGGCGCGCCTCGTGGAGAGGGCATCAGCCGCCGTGGGAGACGGCTGCGCCGCGGGGGGCTCGGGGTCGCTCTCGAACGGCGTCGTAATCGGTGACGGGGGAGGCGGCACATCGAGCGAAGGGCCCTCGGGATACGTGTGCGCGTGCGCACCGGCGCAGGCCATCGAGGCGGACGCCAACAGCACAACCGATGCTGCGCGCAGCAGGACCTTCACGTGCACATTATGAACCAAATAGCGTGCCGGTGCGCGGCGCGTGCGCCCGCGGCAGCAGCAGGCGAAACATCGCCCCGTGGCCGGGGGTGGAACGGACTTCGATTTCGCCGTCGTGCAACTGGACCGTCCGGTAGACGACCGACAGCCCGATCCCGCTGCCGACCCCCTTCGTCGTGAAGTAGAGATCGAAGATCTTGTCCAGGTGTTCCGGCGTGATGCCGGCGCCGGTGTCTTCGAACACGACTTCGACGCGCGAATCCGCGACGGCGGCTCCCGCGATGCGCAGTCGTCCGCCCTCCGGCATCGCCTGCACGGCATTGAGGGCCAGGTTCAGGAAGGCCTGCTGCAGCATGTCCGGGTCTCCGCGGAGGGCGGGCAGATCAGGGGAGCACTGGATCTGGATATCGACCCGCTGATTCCGGGCTTCCTCCGCGATCACGGCCACCACGTGTTCCACCAGACTGCAGAGCGACACCGCCTGCAGCTTCAGGTCCTCCGGCCGCGCGAACTTCAGGAATCCCTGGACGAGCTGGTCGAGCCGGCGCATTTCTCCGGCGATGATAGCCGCGTGGCCCAGTGCCGCCTCCACGTCCGGTCCGGTGGCGCGCCTCGCGGCGGCGCCCTCCGCCGGCGGACCTGCCGGAACCGACAGGCGCTGCTTCAGCAGCTCGAGATGGATCATCATGGCGTTCAACGGGTTCTTGATCTCGTGGGCCACGCCTGCCGACAATCGGCCGAGCGCAGCGAGCTTGCGCGAGTAGTTGAGCGTGGACTGGACCTCGCCGAGGTACTCGAGGTTGCGCGCGACAAGCATGATGCCAACGGGCCGGCCGTCGCGATCCCTGATGACGTTGGTCAGGATGAGACGCTCGCCCGCCGCCGCCGATCCGATTGATCCGGATTCGGCCCCCGCGCGGCGCGGCACCGTCGCCGACAGCGGGCCGCACGACTGACCCGACCTCAGCGTCTCCTCGATCAGGTTCCGGTAGGGATGGCCCGGCGGCAGCAGTTCGCTCACGGTGTGAGCGCTCGACTCCCGCGGGAGCGCGTCGCGCATGGCCGGGTTGGCGAACAGCAGCTCCCCGTCCGGCGTGAACATCGCCACGGCGTCCTCGAGGTGTTCGACCACCGACTCGAGCTTGGCTTTCTGGCCCGCCAGTTCCGAGCGATCGGCGGACAGCTGGGCGCTCACGGTATTGAAGAACCCGCCAAGGTCGCCAAATTCGTCTTGCTGCGGCAGGTTCACCGCCACGCCGGACTCCCCGCGCCCGAGCCGCGTGAGGCCGCTGCGAATCACGTGAATCGGCCTCAGGAGTACCTGCGCCAAGAGCATCGCGACAAGCGTGGCCCCGATGATCGCCGCGAAGGCCAACGCGAGGGCCGGCGTCAGCTCCTTCGTCAGGTCCTGCTGCATGAACGGCATCGACACGCCGATATGGATGGATCCGAATGTGACGCCGTCGACGAGGAGCGGGCGATCGACCTCGAACATGCGGCCCTTCTCGCCGTAGATCGCGCGGAGCTGGGCGATCGCGCCCTGTTCGACCAGCGTCGAGAGCTTCGGACGTGCTGCGAGGATCTGTCCAACCTTCGCGGCATCGCTGTGAGCGATGACGATGCCCTCGGCGTCGACCAGCGCGGCGTAGCTGACATCACTGGAAAACAGGCTCGACTCGAGGATCGACCGCAGGCCCGCATCCGCGCGAAGAGCCGCGTAGCCGTCGCCTCCCAGCGCGACCACGTCATAGGCGCGGTGAAAGATCGTGCTTGCCAGGAGCTGGGCGCGCGCAGCGCTGTCCTCGACACTGATGCGCGCCAGAGACGTCAGGTACAACCCGCTCAAGACGACGACGGCGAGCCCCACGATGGACGTGACGCCCGCCACCTGCTTCCCCTTGAGGCTGACACGCATACGCTACTCGCCTTCGCCGTCGCCCAGGATCCGGAAGCGGTTCAGCTTGTTGTGCAGGGTCTTCAGGCTGATCCCGAGCATCGAGGCCGCGCGTGTCTTGTTGTTCTTCGTGAAGGCGAGCGTCAGCAGGATCAGCTGCCGCTCGGCCTCGTCGACCGTGGTCCCGGGCGTGAGCGCCGCGGCGGGCTCGGCTGAGAGCGCGGAGCCGGGCAGCCCCGGCAGGTCGCGGGTCTCGATGAACCGGCCCTTCGCGACGATCGTCGCGCGCTCGATCGCGTTGCGCAGTTCGCGGATGTTCCCGGGCCACGCGTACTGCTCCAAGACCCGCATCGCGTCAGGGTCGACACCGGCCACGGACCGTTCGTTCGACGCGTTGAACTCCGTGATGAACGCCTGGGTGAGCAGCGGCAGATCCTCGATCCGATCGCGCAGCGGCGGCAGACGGATCCCGAACACGTTGAGCCGGTAGAACAGGTCGCCGCGCAGCATGCCCCGCTGGACCGCCTCGTTCGCATCCGCGTTGGTCGCGGCGATGACGCGGATGTCGACCGCCTGTTCGATGCGGCCGCCGAGCCGCCTGAAGGACCGCTCCTGCAGCACCCGCAGCAGCTTGACCTGAGTCGCGGGCGTCATTTCGGCGATCTCATCCAGAAACAGCGTGCCGCGATGAGCCAGCTCGAAGCATCCTTGCCGGCGCTCCAGCGCCCCCGTGAACGCGCCCTTTTCGTGTCCGAACAACTCGCTTTCGAGCAGCGTATCGGGAATGGCGGCACAACTGATCGGCACGAAGGGGCCGCCGGCGCGAGGGCTGAGCCGGTGAATCGTCTGCGCGACCAGTTCCTTCCCCGTGCCCGACTCGCCCGTGATCAGGATCGAGGCAGTCGTCGGCGCCGCCTGCTCGATGATGTCGTAGATGGCGCGCATCGCCGCACTGCTGCCGACCATCGGGCCGAACGAGCCGTGCTCGCGCAGCTGGCGGCGGAGCACCTTCACCTCGCGGAGGGTCTGGTGGCGCTCAACGATGTTCTCGAGGAGGATCTTCAGCCGCTGCAGATCGACCGGCTTGGTCAGGTAGTCGTACGCGCCCTGCTTGATGGCCTCGACCGCCGACTCGACGGTCCCCTGTGCCGTCAGGAGGACAGTGGTGATGTCGTCGCCGCGCTTCTGGATGGCGCGGAGCAGTTCGAGCCCGCCCATCCGCGGCATCACCAGATCGGTGAGCACGATGTCGGGCGCGAACTCGTCCAGATGCGTGAGCGCCTCTTCGCCGTCGCCTGCCGAGGCCACCGTGTAGCCCCACATGCCGATCAACTGCTCGAGCCCGACACGCGCGGCGTGGTCGTCTTCGACGACAAGGACCCGCTCTCCCTCTTCAACGCCCGGGCGCACGTCCACTCTTCACCACTCCTTCGGCTGCCGTACCTTCTCGCCGACCAGGGCGGCCTCGCGGGTAACCCTGACACTAATCGCTTCTCCATTGTCCTGCGAGCCGGACCTGCCTGACAAGGACGTTGGGAAGCCGCCGGCGCGGTCGACGGCAGATTGCATCGCCGGACCGGAGCAGATCGCCGCGTCCACCCTGGCGAGGAATGGAGGAGAGCCCGGGCTAGGCGAGTTTCATCTTGCGCAGAAGGCCGACGTAGCGAGCATCACCGCGCACACCATCGAAGAAGGGATACGTCTTGATCGGCATGATCAGCGGATCGCGAACCTCGATGGCCCGGTCAAGCCATTCGAACGCGGCGTTCCAGTCGCCCAGGCCGGCGTAGCCAAGCGCGAACGTGAACGGGGCCACGTAACCCCGGGCCGCGGCCTGGGCCCCTTGATCGAGCAGCGCACGGGCATCGTCGCCTCGTCCGACCTTCCCGTAGACCAGAGACAGGTAGCCGCGCGTGAACGGCATCCCACCCGACAACTGGTGCGATCGTTCCAGCGCGGCGACCGCTTCCTTCCCCGCGCCGGCTCCTTCGTGCCCCATGCCGAGCGCCCAGTGACCAAGAAAATGGTTCGGGTCGAGCGCGATCATGTGCCGGCCCTCCTCGATTGCCCGCTCGGGCCGACGGGCCAGATAGGCCATCACGGCGAGCCACCAGCGGACGAAGACAGAGAGGGGGTCGCTCACCAGCACACCCTCAACTTCCGCCACCGCCTCTTCGACACGCCCGTGGGGCAGGAGCCCGCAGATCGCATGACGCAGGCGGACGAGCGGGGACCCAGGATTCAGATCGAACGCTCGTCGAAGTTCTCGATCGACCTCGGGCCAGTTGTAGTCGAGTTCCTTCCTGAGCATGCCGAGCAGCGCATGCGTTTCGCCCAGCCCGTCGTCCAGTTCGAGGGCGCGAAGCGCGTGCCAGGTGCTCCGCGAGAACGCCTCGCGCGGAGGCTGGCCGCCGAAGAACCCCAGGTACCAGTAGAGCTCCGCGAGCGAATCGTACGCGAGCGCGTAGCCGGGGTCCTGGGCGATCGCCCGCTCGTAGCACGCGTGCGCCTGCCCCAGGGCTTCCGGCGTCCCCCTCGCGAAGTAGTACCGTCCCTCGAGGAAGGCATGATGCGCCTCGACATTGACGGCTCTGACAGGCGCGCGGGGTTGCTCGCGCTCGTCGCGCGCCAGTTCCACTCGGAGCCGCGCGGAGATCGCCTCGGCGATCTCGTCTTCGAGAATCAGCACATCGGTCAGCTCGCGATCGTAGCGCTCGCTCCACAGACGGGCGCCGTCGCTGGTGGTGACGAGCTGCGCCGTGACTCGCACGCGGCGGCCCGCCCGGCGCACGCTTCCCTCGAGTATCGTGCCGACGTCGAGTCGGGCGCCCGCCTCGCGGATGTCGAGCCCCATGCGGCTGACGGCGAACGCGGAGGTCCGGGCAACCACGCGCAGCCCGGGAATCCGGGTGAGCGCGTTGATGATCTCCTCTGCCAGGCCCTCGCACAGGTAGTCGTCGTCCTTCTCGCCGCTCATGTTCGTGAACGGCAGGACCGCGACCGAAGGTCTGTCCCCGCTGGCACGAGGAGCGATACACGCCTCGATGGCCACTTTCACCTCTGCCGCAGTCTGCACCCGTTCGGCCGCGTCCTTGCGCAAGCAGCGGTCGACGAGCCGCGCGACTTCGGGGGCGAGGCCCGCGATCGGGGCGGGGGTGTCCCGAAGGATCGCGGCGAGCGTGCTCACACCGCCGTCGCCGCCAAACGGCCGCCGGCCGGCCAGCATCTCGTAGAGGATCGTGCCGAAGCTGAACAGGTCGCTGCGCGCGTCGAGGGGCCATCCCGAAGCCTGCTCCGGTGACATATACGGCGCTGTGCCGACGACCACGCCTCTCGCGGTGAGCGCCTCCACCGTGTCGTCGATCGAGGCTGAGGGCTCGGTGAGCTTGGCGAGGCCGAAGTCGACGACTTTCACGCGGTCTCCTGGCAGCACCATGATGTTCGACGGCTTCAGGTCACGGTGCACGACGCCGGCGGCGTGGGCGGCGACCAGCGCGTCCGCCACCTGGGCCGCCAGACGCAGCGCCCGTTCGGCGGGAAGCGCCCCGGAGGCGATGAGGTCGCCAAGCGTCGGCGCGGCGAGGTACTCCATCGCGATGTAGTCGACGCCCGCGTCGGCATCGATCTCGTAGATCGTCAGGATGTTGGGATGGTTGAGTGCGGATGCGGTCTGAGCTTCTCGCACGAAACGGCGCTGGCGATCGGGATCGCCCGTCCGGTCGGGACGCATCACCTTGAGCGCCGCCATGCGGCCGAGCCGCGTGTCCCTGGCCTTGTAGACGGTGCCCATGCCGCCTGAGCCCAGGACCTCGAGGACCGCATAGCGACCAATCGTCTGTCCCACGAGCGTGACGGTGTCCACGGCAGCCTCCGTTGCTCGAACGGTTCGAAGTCTACGCCTCGCGACACTCCGCCGCAAGCGGCCCTGTCAACAGCGGCCCTGTCAACAACTGCGCCCTGTCAACAACCATGGTTGCCTTTGACGACGAGGTCGGCGCCGATCGTCATTGGCCAACCTCGGTATGATGGAAGGCCATGTCTTTCGACTTCGACCGCCCCATCGACCGTCGGCATTCGGACAGCACGAAGTGGCGAACGTACGACACGGACGTGCTGCCACTCTGGACCGCCGACATGGATTTCGCGGTGCCGCCTCCCGTCATCGAGGCGCTGCATGCGCGCGTCTCACACGGTGTGTTCGGCTACTGCGTCCACCCTCCCGAACTGCAAGACCTGATTGCGGAGCGGATGTGGAGCCTCTATCAATGGCGCGTGCGGCCCGACGAGGTGGTCCTCCAAACCGGGGTGCTGAAGGCCTTTCAGCTCGTGGCCTCTCTCGTCGCGGGTCGAACCGACGGCATCCTGATTCAACCTCCAGTCTACCCACCGATTCTCGGCACGGCACGACACAACGGTTCCATGCACCAGGAAGCGCCGCTCGTCGGCCGGCTCGACGGACAGTACGAAATCGATTTCGACGCGTTCGAGGCGGCGATCACCGCCAGCACGCGCGTCTTCATCCTGTGCAACCCGCACAACCCGGTCGGCCGCGTCTTCCGACGCGACGAACTCGAGCGTCTCGCGGCTGTCTGCCTGCGGCACGACGTGTTGATCTGCTCGGACGAGATCCACTGCGACCTCGTCTATCCGGGAGCGGTGCACCTGCCCATCGCCTCGATCGGCCCCGAGGTGAGCCGCCGGGTCGTGACCCTGATGGCGCCCAGCAAGACGTTCAACATCCCCGGTCTGCGCTGCTCGTTTGCGATCGTGCAGGATCCGGACCTGTGCCGACGCGTGGCCGGAGACCACGATGGCGACTTCGCCGACGTGAACAATCTCGGGCTCGTGGCGGCGACATCTGCGTATCGCGACGGTCAGCCGTGGCTCGACGAAGTCCTGCAGTACCTCGACACGAACAGGGCCATCGTGGTTGATTTTGTCCGGCGTGAACTGTCGGGGGCCACGACGGTGGCGCCCGAGGCCACGTATCTCGCGTGGCTCGACTTCCGGCAGAGCGGCATTGGCAAAGACCCGTGCGAGTTCTTCCTGCAGCGGGCCCGCGTGGCGTTGTCCTCGGGGCCTTCATTCGGCACAGGCGGCCAAGGATTCGCCCGGCTGAACTTCGCCTGTCCGCGCGCCACCCTGATCGAAGCGTTAAGGCGAATGAAGCGGGCGCTCGAAGATGGGGAGTCGAACCCTAACGAACACGTCCCGCTAACTGGTTGATGGCGTGATGGCGTGGCGCTTCTGGTCCAAGTGCTTGATAGAGCGAGCCTTCCAGTCGCCTCGTGGTTCGCTGGCGTCCTCCCGGGTCCTCTCGAATCGACCCCGGTTGTGGAGACATTGTGGAGACGGAAACCCTCGGAGGATCAAGGCGGAGCGTCGCTAGTCCGCCTGGTGAATCTCTGCCAACACGGGGTCCAGCCACTGCGCGAGCAGTTGATGCGCTTCTTCAAGGCCGGCGACGGTGGAAACGTCTCGAGCTTCCCTGCGGTAGGCGATAGCCAGCGCGGCCGGTGGAGGCGGCACGCGCCCAGGCACCGCGTGCGTCGCACGGCGATGAAAGACGCGCTGGACGGCCACATGCAACAGACTGACGTCGACATGCGCATACTGGCGGATGAGGAGTAGATCCACGAGATCTCTCGCTCGCGTCGTGCCGCCGCCACGGTAGGTTCGCGTGTACGCGTGCAGCTTCTCGGCGACGTGCCGCTCCAACGGAATCAGCAAGACCTTGAATGGGTCGAGGCCCAACGCGGTCAGGAGTCCTGGTCGCCACAGCGGTTCAGCATCCCAGGGATCAGGTGGCGCGATCGTGACATCCACCTGGAGTGGCTCAAACGGCCGCCCGGCGATGTTGCTTTCCATCTTGTACCGGACAGCCAAACCGACACCCTCATCGCGGAGCGCTTCGCTGCCAACGATGGCGAAGCCAAAGTGGTCACCGACGTCCTCAATGGCGGCACGTTGGAGATCGGCCCGGGCTGCCTCGGCGCCGTGCAGGTGATCGGCGTCCAAGTCGATCGAGACGCGCGCGCGGGCTCCGAACCTGGTCTCGAGCGCCAACCCACCCTTGAGGGCCCATCGATCTGGTGCAACCTTCGTCAGGCGCATCAGCAGACGTTCGAGGGCGGCCTGGCGACGCACAATGTATGCGGGCGCCGAGA
>Ga0315290_10003903_pt1 | contig 10724 bp, 7 predicted proteins | sample YL17G12_0_MG_FD_203627 | JGI IMG/M metagenome (GOLD analysis project Ga0315290, IMG submission 203627) | Sediment microbial communities from Yellowstone Lake, YNP, Wyoming, USA - YL17G12_0 | ecosystem: Environmental > Aquatic > Freshwater > Lake > Sediment | place: USA: Wyoming | collected...
AAATCCAAGCTGGCGAACCTTTTTTCTAATGATATAAAAATTCTGTCCCGTGATGGAAGGGAGCTCGATTCCATCATCTCGATTGTGGATGCGGCAGGGTTCAGGCTTGTTTTCCCTTCATCCGATTTTTTACAGACATTTACTTTTAAATTCAAGATTTTTGACGAACGTAATTTTTATAGACTTATGGTTTCCGCTTGTAGAGAGACTATCAACATTCAGATTTCTGGACATAGAGATGGAATAGAGGAGAAGATTGATGATTTTTCATATCAGAGGGATCCGTCTAAAAACAATGTGTTGGTTATAGCTTTTTATCAGGATTATCTCGTTTTGATAAATGATGATTATGTACTGTATCAGCAAAAGGATAGCCGGTTAGCGTCCCGTGGCAGAATTTCTTTTGAATATTCCAGCGATCGCAAAGCTTCAACCAGATATGTCGTTAAATTCGCGGAAATGCGAAAAGATATGGAGAAAGATCTGATCAATTTAATGAATTGGAATCATAAAACGATACGCGACCATAGATTCAATATTAATGACCCCGGCTGGAATCCGCCATCATTCCGTCAGTTTATGACGGCGGAAGACTCGAAAAGAAATTATACGCGCCGTTTGACTCTGGGCGCGGAAGTGAGGCCTGTCATCTATTTTCCTATTAACTCAATGCTTGAATATGAAGCTGTGATTCCGGATGGAGCGAGTTTCGAGTTTTATCTGGCATTGACGCCCAATTATCTTTTAAGGATGGAATGGCTCCGGTTCAGAGTGGAGGTGGGTGAAAAAGGTGGAAAGCCTGAAAAGGAATTCAAAGTTAAATTTCCGATCAGAAAAAGCGGGCATCCGCGCTTCAGCCGCTTCTCGGTGGATTTATCCGAGTTTTCGGGGGAAAAAAAGAAGATCAGGCTGAGATTCGAAACGAGGGATGGCAAGCTTCGCTCTAATGAAAAGAACATTCTTCTCGCTTGCGGCTCTCCCATGCTTTTTGGCAAGAGAAAGCCGAAAGATAAGAATATCATACTTATTTCTCTTGATACTCTCAGGGCGGATCATTTGAGCTGTTACGGTTATCACAGACTGACATCGCCGAATATTGATAAAATTGCGGCCGAGGGGACAATATTCCTCAATGCTGCCTCGTGCTCCAATTGGACTTTGCCTTCTCATATGAGCATGTTAACAGGCTTCTATCCCGCTGAAACCGGATATGTACCGGGCAATGCGATCAGTAACACTTTTTTTGCCGACGAAGTAAAAACAATCGCGTTATATTTGAGAGCGATGAACTACAAGACCGCTGGTTTTCACAACGGCGGATATATGTCGGAATTCTTCGGTTTCGACAAGGGATTCGATCTGTATAAAAACACACATAAGGATATCGAGCATGCGATGGGGCAGGTGTTGAAATGGCTTGCCGAAAACAAGGAGAATAAATTCTTTCTGTTTTTTCATACCTACGAAGTTCATGCGCCCTACACGAACACATATTTCTTATCGCAGCTGCCTTCGGCATCAGCTTCCTTCAAGGAGAGAAGTATCGCGAAATATGACAGCGATATTCATAATGCGGATCAGCAGCTCGAAAGGTTATTTGAATGGCTGAAGAAAAACGATCTTTATGAGAACACGGTTATCATCATTACAAGCGATCATGGAGAGGATTTTGATTATGTGATGAAAGAGGGGGATGCCGGTCTTCACGGGAAAAGCCTGTACGATAGCGAAGTGCGTATCCCGCTGATCATTAAAGGAGGCGATGGCTTCAATGCCGGGAAAAAGATTACGAGCCAGGTGAGCTCAGTGGATATTCTTCCGACTATCACGGGACTTGTTGAAATGGATATCGAAGACGGCGTCAGAGGAATTGACCTTCGAAGCCTGCTCGCAAGAGATGGCCTGCAAAACAGGCTGGTCTATATCGAATCGTCGTATCTCCCGCAGAATATGAAAAGCGTCCGCTCTTCCAATTACAAACTGATACTAAAAAACCTGCCGCGGGGCGAAAAGGATAAGAGACCTGGAATAACAGAATATGAATTCTTCGATCTTTCCAAAAATAATATGGAAAGCGATAACCTGTGGAAATCGGGATTTGCTCTCGGTAGCAGGTATCTTGATTATCTGAAGGAAATCTCGAAGTCAGTCAATGATAAGGCTTCCAGGCGCATTACCGGAAGCAGGGGAAATCAAACCATCAATAAGGAACTCCAGGAACAGCTGAAGGCGTTGGGATATCTGGGGAACTAAAGTTTTCCGCAGAGCTTGGATTCGGCATTATGATTCTGAAACCAGTCAATGATGCCTGTGTTTCTATATGATTCAGAGCAGTTTTTAATTGCCGATATGGAAATAGAGCCTGATAAAATCCGCGATCTCCCGGAATGCCTTTCCCCGATGGCTGCAGCAATTTTTTTCTTCGGTGGTCATCTCCGCGAATGTTTTTTTTAACGGAGGATAATAAAAGACCGGGTCATAGCCGAAACCTGAAATTCCGATGGGGTCGAAAACGATTTCTCCCCCGACTGTTCCGGTTACGGTTTTAATGATCGCGCCTTTGTCGGCGAAGGAAGCGCAGCAAATGAATGACGCTTGTCTTTGTCCGATCGGAATGTCCTTCATTTCTTCGAGAATCTTGCTTATCTTTTCTTTGTCACCCGCATCTTTCCCAGCCCAGCGCGCCGACTGGACTCCCGGTGCTCCTTTTAAGGCTACAACGCTCAATCCTGAGTCGTCTGCCACTGTCGGGATGCCGGTGATACGATTATAGAATATTGCTTTACCTTCCGCATTTTCGGCGAAGGTCATCCCTGTTTCATTATAATCCGGGGGAGTTCCGAGAACCTCAGAGAGCGACATCGGTTCGAACATATCTCCAAGCAGAAGTGACATTTCCGTTATCTTGCCTCTGTTGGTAGTGGCAAGCAACAATCTTTTCTTGTTGGCGGTTGTCATTATTAATATATTAAAGGATGCCCTTTAATAATTTCTTCTGTTCCTCTATCAATATGCCAATACCGATGTCTGCTGTTTTCAGCATCTCCTGCAGCTGTGAATTTGTAAAAGGCATCTTTTCCGCTCCCCCCTGGATTTCGACGTATTTTCCGGCTCCGGTTCGGACAACGTTGAGATCAACTGCGATCCGGCTGTCTTCCGAATAATCGAGGTCCAGCAATATTTCACCTTCCTCGGTCATCCCGACGCTCACAGCCGCGAGATAATCATTGACCGGCAGTCTTCCGGCTCCGAGTCTCCCTTCATCTCTGATCTTGGCGAGTGCGAGAACAAGAGCCGCGAATCCTCCGGTTATCGCCGCGGTTCGCGTTCCTCCATCAGCCTGGATAGTATCGCAATCAACTGTGAGAGTTCGTGTCCCCAACAGATTGAGATTGACCACCGATCTCAGGCATCTACCGATGATCCGCTGAATCTCGCTCGTCCGCCCTGACAGGCGGCCCTTCGAGGCTTCCCTCTGGCTCCTCGGCTTTGTGGACGAAGGAAGGAGCGAGTATTCCGCTGTCACCCAACCTCTCCCTTCCTCAGTTATGAATGGTGGAACGGTATCCGTTTCGCTCACAGCACATATAACCTTCGTATCGCCGGTTTCTATCAGAACCGAGGCAATCGGATGTTTTTGAAAATCAGGAATAATTTTTATCGGACGAAGTTCATTCTCTCTTCTACCGTCTTTTCTTTGGTATAACAATTCCTCTCCTTTTTCCTGTTGAGTCAAGCAATGCCTCGCACTCTTTGAAGACATCTTCTACCGATATTGTATCCATACATAAAGAGATTCCATCTTTAAAACATCTTCCGGGGGGTTTGCGAATCCGGTTGCAGTGAAGGCACTCGATGTCCTTTGGTACGACTATCCGGTGAAGTTTTGGGTTGCCATACGGGCCGTATTTTGCCGGGTCGGAAGGGCCGAAGAGTGTAACAGTCGGCGCTCCGAGGGCTACTGCGATATGCATCGGGCCCGTATCGGGGCTTATAAAAACCAACGCGGATTTCATCGTGCTCATCGTTTGATCAAAAGTGAGTTTCCCCGCCAGGTTTAAAACACCATTGCCGCTTTTTTCTTTGATCTCCTCACATAAGCCGTAGTCCTGCCTGGAACCGGTAAGGATAATAGCGATCTTGAGTTTCTCGCGTATCATTTTAGCCAGCCCGGTATATTTTTCCGTTCTCCAGGTCTTCACGAGCCTCCCGCCCCACGGGTGGATGATGATGTATTGTGTAATATTTCCGTTAATATCTTTTCCATTAAAAGCGCTGAGCGTTTTTTCTGTACCGCTTTCGAATTGAATTGTTCCTTCCAGTTTCGGAACATAATCTTTCTCTTCGATTCCGAGCGCTTTCAAAGGTTCCATATTCTGCTCGACGCGGTGGATTCCTCCATCCTCAACCGTTTCGGTCAGGAAAGCTCCGCCCCCGCTGTCGGAATATCCTATGCGCCTTTTCGCTCCGGAAAGCCACATCAGCAGATTGATCCTTACGTCGGATGTAAAATCTATTGCAAGATCGTACCGTTCTCTTCTGATCTTGATTGCCCGCGAGCACAATCGGATGAACGATTCGCTCTCTTCCCCGCGGCTGATCCATGACGGGCTCCAAAAGTGGATAAGATCGAAGTATTTGACATAGTTGAGAATGGGTTCGTTCCACCTTCCGGCTACGAGATGCAGTTTAGCCTCAGGATATCTTTCACGAAGAAGCTTTATTGCCGGCAGGGTCATCACAAGGTCGCCGATCCTGTCTGTCCGGAAGATCAGGATTTTTCGGATTTTATCTTTGGAGTAATCCTGAAGACGGTTCCCGATGTATAAATGAAAAATTTTCAATGGTACCAAAAGAATATGGGTGGCGATATCGAACGACACGATCGCAAGCAGTTCCCAAAGCCTGTATATCCTATATCGAGGAAAATGCCTTTTCATTCAAGGATAGCTTTCAGACCTTTGGCATATTTGCCGCCGGCTATCTTCCACGTATAACGGTTAAGGCAATGCCTCCTCGCTTCGGTGCCGAGCCTTCGGCGCAGGGGGCCGTCATCAATCAATCTTTCAATAGCTTCAGCTATGCCTAAGGAATTTCCCGGTTCGACGAGCAGGCCGTTGATGCCGTCCGTGATGACATTGGGAATGCCGGCGATGTCGCTGGCGATCACGGCTCTGCCGGAGGACAGTCCTTCCATTAGGACATTCGGCAGGCCGTCAACGTTTCCCTTCTTGTCGTACACCGATGGGACCGCAAGGATGTCGCAACCGCTGAAATATATCGGCAGTTCATCCCGCTCAATATTTCCCGCAAAGTGGACGTTTTTCATTATTCCAAGTTCATAAACTTTTTTCTGCAAAGAATATTTCAAATCACCGTCACCCACAATGACAAGAAGCGCGTCGCGTCGTTTTTGAAATATTTTCGACATTGCTTCTATCAAATGAATGAACCCTTTTTTCTCCACGAGACGGCCCACCGCGAGGACAATTTTATCGCCGCTCTTGATATTGTTTTTCAGATTGCGTCTGAGTCTCGACATACGCGATGCGTCAGGCTGGAAAAGAAGCATGTCCACGCCATAGGGGATTGTTTCAATCTTTCCGGGATCGCACCCAAGACCAGCAGCCCTGATGCGCAAATCCTCGCTGCAGGCAGTTATCCAGGCAGCTTCCTTCAGCACCGAGCGCGCAAATCTTCTGAACAGCGGCCTTTCCGCAATCGTCATATCGCTTCCGTGCAGGCTCACTGCGAATGGAATTTTATAGCGCCGCGCAAGCCGCATGGCAATATAACCGTTAGGCAGAAGCCAATGCGCATGAATCAAGTGGTATTTTTTCTGTTCCAGCAGTTTCTTCCCGGCATTCAGGGCGGAGAGATAAACCCTGGGAGCTAATAAGATGGCTTTCCATTTTAGTTTGACGTCAGCCTTCATCGAAGAGGCGTAACCCCAGATCATAAGCTTTTCGGATGAAGCATATCTATAAAGGTGGAAAGCTATAGCTTTCTCGTTTCGCCGGTTGAATTTGGGATGAAACGGAAGAAGCATATCAATCCGGTTCCCGGCGATTGTGATTTCTTTTGTGATGTTTTCAATGAAAGGGGCAATTACATCCCCTTTGAACCTGGGATATGATGTCGAAAGTGTCAGAATATCAGCCATTAGTTTTTCCGCGCGATCTTTTTTTTAATTTTTTTGCGTTTCAGCGCGAGGCGGAAGACCGAACGCAAGGCGGAGTGAATCTCGTTGAATGACAGGTTCGATAGTCCGCGCCGCCTGTTAACGAAAACCGTCGGCACCTCGCCGATCCGATAACCGGCAATATGTATCTGGAATGCGACTTCGCTTAACACGATATAACCGGATGCCTCGACCGCGTTGTAATCCAGGTTTTCGAGCACCTCTCTCCTATACAAACGGTAGCCGTTCGTGTAGTCGGTGATAGGAATCCTCAGGAGGCAGCGGGCGTAGATGTTCGCCAACCTGGAGAACACCTTGCGCGTGATGGGCCAGCCTATGATTTTGCTGCCGCTACGGTACCTGGAACCTATAACAAGATCGCAGTCTTGTATCTTTTCAAGAAAACGCGGTATTTCATCGGGTGAATGCGAGAAGTCCGCATCCATTTCGAAAAAATACGAGTAGTTTTTTTTATCTTTCAATCCGTAGCGAAATCCGTCAAGTACTGCGCCGCCTCTGCCGTTCTTTTTTCCGCGCACGATCAAATGAAGCCTTTTGCCGAAGCCGGCGGTTTTTCTGACTATATCAGCCGTCCCGTCGGGGGAGTTGTCGTCAACAACGAGAACATCTATGGAAGGATCCGTTTCGAGGATTTTTTCCGCGAGGCTGCCGATGTTTTCTTTTTCATTATATGACGGGATAACCACAAGAACAGCGTTTTCGTTTTTCATCCCAAAACCTTTGCAAACGTTTTCACTACCTTTTCAAGATGGGCTTCCGTAAGATATTGGTGGCATCCGATATAGAATCCGTTCAAGCCTATATAATCGGCGTTGGGAAGTTTCCCTTCGTATTCCTTCGCCAAATGAGAATAAGCAGGCTGCTGGGTGGGAATACAACCGAATAATGTTCTCGTTTCGATACCGTGATTTTCCAGCTCGATTCGGAGCTTCTTGCGGCTTATACCGGCATCCTGACGAAGTACCATAGGATAAGCAAGATAGCTGACGTCTTTATCAATCTCCGGCAACTGGATGCGGTCAGCATACTTTTGAAGATGTTCGTTATAGTATCTGACGTTGCGTTGCCTTGCGGCGAATATATCATCCGCTTTCTTCAGTTGGGCGGTGGCAAGAGCGGCTTGAAATTCCATCGTCTTGAAATTCAATCCTAATATGGAATGCGTGAAGCGGGGGTCATAGTCTGTCTCATCGTCATCGTCTTTCGGCATATGCGGACAATATCCTTGCGGTCTCGTGCAGACCGGGCAATCGCAAACGCGGCCGTTTGCTTTCACCTGTTTCAAGAGCTTATAAAGTTTTTCATCGTCGGTTACGATCGCCCCCATCTCACCCGCTTGTATGTTGTGAGCGATGTAAAACGAAAATGCACCGAAAAGTCCTATGGAACCGGTCTTTTTACCCTTATACAAAGAACCGTGCGCCTGGGCCGAGTCTTCGATAAGAAGAAGATTATATTTATCGGCGATTTTACGAAGCTCATCCATATAACAGGGGTATCCCATAAGGTGAACTGCACAGATTGCCACGAAATCATCCACTTTATTTCCAGCCTCATCGAGAATTCTTTCGACGTCTTCCGGTATAATTCCGAAGCGTTTATGATCAATATCTGCAAAGACAGGTTCAAAGCCGCTAAAATGAATTGCATTTACCGTTGCTATGTAGGTCAGCGGCGTTGTGATTATTTTTACAGCTTTTTTTTGTTTCATCAGGGGATGATAACCGAGGGCGATCAAACCGGCTTGAATGGCGGATGTTCCTGAACTGGTAGCTATACAATATTTAGACCCGGCATATTCCTTGAATTTAGTTTCGAAATTATACGTAAATTGTCCTTCGGAAACTCGTCCACTTTCCAGCACATCCATTACCGCCCGCTTAGCAATATCATCAAGTTCGTAAGAACCTACAAATACTCTTTCCTGATCTTCCATTTTTGTCTCTGCTTTTTAAAGGTTGAATTATATCATAGCAAAATGAGAAAGGAAGGCGCTGTTAATATCTGGCTTTGCAGCATCGTTCATTTATTCTTTTCAGATTCACTGAATAGCAGTGGTCATTCAAAAAGCGGGTAAAAGACGCTTTTAAATGCCAGGAGATAGGATTGGATGAGGGTTGCTGCCAGCATAAAAAAGGAGATCTGGAAAAGTCCAGCCAAAATACCAACAGAGAGTTATTATAATGTTAAAAATACTTATCAGCCAAATAATAGTCTGCATTAAACACTTACCATTCAGTTTTGGTATAAATGGAAGGAATCTTACAGGATTTGTTTTAAATTTAAGTTCTTCTTTACCCGTTTTTGTAATTAAACATTTTTCAAAATTTTTCATTCTTTTCTCATAACCTTCCGAATCTTCGCTGTCTTTTCGTTAAGTGACATTTTTTTAACAGATGTTCAGAATGGTAAGTTTATGAGATAAGGATATTTTAATCCAATTCGACATTTTTCACTCTTATACTTCAGTTTTAATAATGTTATTATTAGTTAAATCGAATTGCAGCATTTTAATCCAGATATTCTCTTTGTTTTCAATTTCAATTTCCCATCCGAAAAGCCCTCTCTTTTCTGGTTTTTTCCAATTTATTAATCCTTTACTATTTACAGTCATCTTTTTGCCTTTTGCGTTTGTAGTATCTGAACAGGATAAGATATGAGGTATGCCGCAATCTATACCATTTATTTTTCCGAATTTATTGTAGAAATGCCAATTTTCATGACCAAAAAATAAAACATCAATCTTATTTTTTATCACTCGCATTAAAGCATCTCCATTGACCAATTGATGCCACAGGTCGTCGGAAACATTATCTAGCTTAAATGCATGATGATGCAGCAATAACAAAATTGTAGCATCGGAATTATCTGTAAGTACCTTATTCAGCTCCTCCTCAAGAAAATTCATTTGAGTATTTCCAATTCCTCCCTGACCACCTTTGAAATCTATTTCTTCAATATTAGTTGAGTTGAGACCGAATAGCCAAATCTTTGGATTATTAAGAGATAGAATCTGTGGATAACTAAAATTACAAATTTCATGTAGTTTTCGATTATTAATGATGTTTTTTGAAAATTCATCTATGTATTTTTCAGTATACACAAACTTGTACGAGTGATACAAATCTCCTCGATTTCTTTTAGCGGTCTTTGCATTGCCGATTATTCCATCAGGAGCGTAATCGTGATTTCCGGGCAGAGGCCATACTGTCAACCCATCCTGATCCAATAGATCAATTAGTGGGCCTGCAATTTTAAATTGCTCCTTTTTTGCTCCGTCAACAATATCTCCGGTAATAATAATCAAAGTATCATCAGCAATATCTTTATAGATATTTTTTAATATTTGGCATATTTTCTCAAAATTTTTTACTTCATCGCATTGTGAATCTTTAATATGAAGGTCGCTTAAATGGATTATTGTTTTTGACATTGTAAGTCCTCCGTATGATAAAAATACCACTGCCAACAACCTGAATAGCAATATAATATAGATTAGAGATAATATGTCAAGTAATAAATATATGCAGATTATATTTCGATCACGATATTTATTACGATCTGATAATAAAATATTGAAAAGTAATTATCGTGCGTGGTTATTAAAATGATTTTAATAATTTGGATACAGTAGTTTCCCAGTTGATGTATTGCGTGAGGAGGTTTCCTTTGCATCCGAGGGTTCGGGCGAGGGCGGGGTCATGGGCGAGGGTGTCGAGTCTGGACGCGATTTCTGTGGGATCCGGGGGGACGACGTAGCCGCTCTGGCTATCCTTGACGAGTTCGGTGGGGCCGCCGCTGTCGGATACCGTGACGACCGGTTTATCGCTGCGGAAAGCCTCAAGAGTGACGAAGCCGTACTCCTCGCGTAAAGGAGTAAAGACAATGGCTCTGGCGCGGGCGTATAATTTTATCAGCTCGTCCTGGCTGACCTGTCCTGTCATTTCGAAACGTTTTGTGAGCTTCAGCCTTGCGATCAGTTTCTTCAACTGCGCCTCTTCGGGTCCGCTCCCGGCGATGATAAATTTCATTTTTTTATCATTCATTTCCGCGGCGGCTTTTACGAAGAGGTCTATCCTCTTGTGCTTCATCAGGCGTGAGACGTACAGGAAGTAGTTGCCGTATTCCTCGCAATGCCAGTTTACCGGCGCGACGGGAGGGTAGAGGACTTCGGATTCGAATCCGCCCCATTTTTGCAGCCGCTCCGAAACCTGCCGGCTTATCGTATATATCTTTTTTACGTTATGTTTCAGGAAATAGCCGTCGAGCCGGTGAATGATGAAGCGGCGGGTTGATTCCACCACTTTGCCTTTTATCCCCAGCTGTTTTCTGAAATCTTCCCAGAGGTCGTAGTATTCACGCAGCCGGTGGACGAGCCAGAGTATATGATCTGGATGCTTCACGGCATAGGATGGAAAGCGCATACTGATGAGCCGGTCAATACCGCTGCCGTCCTCGGTATAATTTAGATCGGTCAGCCTGTTGATGAGGTATGCGCTGATCTGGCGGCCGAACCGGTTTT
>Ga0315290_10003906_pt1 | contig 10721 bp, 5 predicted proteins | sample YL17G12_0_MG_FD_203627 | JGI IMG/M metagenome (GOLD analysis project Ga0315290, IMG submission 203627) | Sediment microbial communities from Yellowstone Lake, YNP, Wyoming, USA - YL17G12_0 | ecosystem: Environmental > Aquatic > Freshwater > Lake > Sediment | place: USA: Wyoming | collected...
TCCAGGGATCCGAGGGTAATAAGATTTTCAATGCAACACGATTTTACACGGCACATTTCTACGCTGAATCATACGGAGGGAAACCTATAAATCCGCTGAGCAATCTAACAGAATTGTCGTGGACTCCTGAGCACCAGGACAGGCCCTACCCCGCCATAAAACCCAACGACTTCAACAATAATTACAGGGCATCCGATTTCTACATCGAAGATGGATCATACCTCAGACTAAAGGCTCTGCAGATCGGATACACGTTCCCGCAGGAATTAATCTCGAGGGCAAAAATGCGCAGCCTCAGAATCTATATTGGCGGTTACAACATGCTAACCTTTACAAAATATACCGGCCTTGATCCCGAGATAGGGAAAGATGTATCAAATACTTCGAATAACCTTTTCTTTGGAGTAGACCGCGGAAATTACCCCATGGCACGCAGCTATACCTTCGGTCTGATAATTGGTTTTTAATCCTGTTAATGAAGCACACTATGAAGCGATTATATACCTCAACTTGTCTTTTGATTGTCCTTTTAGCAGGATGTACAAAATTTCTGGATACCGAACCACTCGGAGGAGTACCTGAAAAGAATTTTTATAAAAATATAAATGAATTATCTGCAGGTGTCGTTTCAATATATGATATCTGGCAGAGCTCGGAATATGAAAATGCCATGGTAATTCTTGGCGACCTGCCCAGCGATAATTTTGTCTGGAAAGATGAGAGCGATGTGAGTGCTATGGAAATCGAGACATTTTCTACTACACCCGACAACAGATATGTCAAGTCGTGGTATAAGCTTAATTACCAGGGTATCTTCCGGGCCAACCGAGTAATTAAGGCTGCACCATCAGTTGAACTGATCTTAAACGCCGGTAATTCCATCGATTACCTTCGCGACTACAGGCAGATATACGGGCAAGCACTATTTATGCGTGCCTTCTTCTATTTTAAACTTTTGCAGGCCTTTGGCGGTGTTCCTATTATTCCCGAAACTTACAAAATTGGTGATCAGGCTACTCCACGATCTACTCCGGAGCAGGTTTATGATTATATCGAAAAAGATTTGCGGGAAGCTATCTATGCACTTCGTTCGGAAATCTCAGTGAATTCGCAATTTGGTCAGGTCGACAAATGGTCGGCATCCGGATTACTTGAAAAAGTTCTTGTTTTCAGGTCGAAGCCCGGTACTCAAGGTACAGGTTGGGAACAAGCTGTCATAATAGGAGATTGGCTTGTAAAAGGAAATGACCTTACCATCGGGAGCCTTTTCCCGGAAGGAATTGATACCAGCTTTTACAGAAGAATGAAACTGGATGACAGCTATAAGGATCTTTTTTCGAATCCTGGTTTTAATCTCAGCAGCCTTTACCCCATTGATGGCAACCAGTTCAATATTGTAAACAACAAACTGCTTAATCCGGATTTCATCACCGCTTTCCTCGACATCGATGTGCAGAATGCATTGTCAAATACGGAGGCCATCATCTCCATAATGCATAAGGAACGCCAAACCGGAGATAATCTGCCTTATGAAACGGGTTCCATTTTGCCAGCCTATTACGGAGGATACAATTCCTATGATGGCAATTGCAGGCTGGTCCCAACCCAATCGCTCGATCAGGCAATGAACGGCGACCCGCGAGATAAATATGGTTGCCTTTCGCATAATGAACCTCTGCCTCCGGAAGACTTTCCGGATGTGAACGTTGGTGGACAAAATGGCAGCCCTACTTTTCTTGTCTTTGTAAAATACTGGGTTATTTCGACCGAACGCCCGAGCAGTGGAAGCGCATATGTGGGAAGAAATACCGTTCTGCTGAGGTATGCCGATATTCTTTTGCTTTACGCGGAAGCGCTTAATGAAACAGGTCGTAGTGCTGAAGCTGTCAGCTATTTAAATATGGTCAGATCACGTGTAAAACTCGGACCAAAGTCGATAGGACCTTATGAAATGATACGTGATCTAATATGGAAAGAACGGAGAATCGAACTTGCCGGTGAATATGATCGTTTTTCCGATCTTGTCCGACAGGGTGACATTTATGCAATCATGCAGGCCCTGGGTACATCAGAAGTTATGGCAATTAAAAAAGGCGAAGGCGCCCGTCGCTTTATACGCTATGTAAATGAAATCTACCCGATTCCTAAAGAAGAGATCATACTTAGCAACGGGGTCATCAGTCAGAATCCAGGGTATTAACCATTATTTGCAATAGCATTCCAAAAAGTAAATAGATTGAATATGAGAAAATTTATCATACTTATTCCCTTGATAGCCCTTATCGCTTGCAACAAACAAATTATAAGGTTTGAACAGCCGGTAGCTGATTTCAGTCTCCCTGGAGATACCATTGAACTATTCTCAACCGTTAAAATGACCAATACCGGGGTGGGAGAATATTTCTCTTTCTGGACCGGTGACCAGAACCACGATTATACACTGAAAGATGCTGGTCTTAACAATATTGGCTTGCCACCAAATCTGGGGAAAGACTTTACTTATTCCTATACCCAGTCAGGTTCATTCACAATAGTAATGGTAGCCTCAAGTTATGACGAGGAAACCAACAATTATGTTTCAGTTACCATAAGCAAAAAAATATTTGTAAAACCGGGCAACGATGGCAATTTTATCGAGAAATTTGCCCTGTATAATGTCGAAAAGGATTATTCTCCAGAAGTAACTATTTATGGCGACAGCGACCTGGTATTCCGACTTGCACGAAAGTACGATATACGTGTAAATACCCGCCCGATAAAGTTCCGTACGCAAAATGTAAACGCCGTTTTAACAGCTGAAAACGGGGATACCCTATACTCCGACCTTTCACTTTTAAACCTCTATGATCTTGTTGCCGATGCTCCGATTATCAACCGCATCCATGTGTATGGGTATTTCGGTAAACTCCGGATTTATAAATTAATTACTGGCTTTTATCCTGTGGTTACTAGTATTAAATTCACTGACGGACCTAATTCAAAAGCACTGATTGAGGTCCCGGGAAAGCAGGGCGTTTTCACAGCTGCCATTTTCCGCGATAGCTTTCTTTCGCTAACAACCACACTAACTTATGTAAGTGAACCCGGTGTAGTGGTTACCATGGATAATAATCCAGCACCAATCGAATCAGGTGTTACTCCTATCACCTTAACATCAGACAGACATACTTTCTACTTCAAAAAAATGATGGGAGGATATGAAATCGTTACTTCGGTTACGCTCATAATCACCTACATTTAAGTTCATCATTTCGTTTCCTGATCCGGTAGGGCTTTTGAGTATAAACTATGAATTTGGGTAGATCATTCAATGCCTTTATGCGAAATTCTTATACACTTCTTTGCTTATTCCTGATTCTGAACTATTCTCTAATGGGCCAATCCCTGCTGAGACCTGATCCGGATCAGAAATTCCAGGAGTGGAAAGGGTGGGGCATATCGCTGGCATGGTGGGCTAATTGCATGGGCGGCTGGGATGAAGCCACGGTTGTAGAAATTAGTGAATGGATCACAAGTCCGGATGAACTGAACATGAATGTTTTCAGATTCAACATTGGAGGTGGTGATGATCCGACCCATTCACATATGAGGAAAGATGGAGGAAATGTACCCTGTTATAAACCTGCAGAAAATGCTGAATTCGATTGGTCGCAGGATGCCAATCAACGGAATTTTCTTCTAAAAATAAATTCACGCCGTAAGGATGCTATTTACGAAGCTGCTTCCTATTCACCACCCTGGTGGATGACAAAATCATGTTGTTCCTCAGGTGCAGTCGATGGAACGGATAACCTGAAAGAGGACTATTACGACGATTTCGCAGCCTATCTTACCACCACAGTTTTGCATTACAAAACAAAATACGGGATTACATTTAGCAGCCTGTCACCTGTGAACGAGCCATTCTCAGGATGGTGGAAGGCAATAGGAAGTCAGGAAGGGTGTGCTTTTTCACAGGAAAGCCAGCATCACCTGATCAGGGAGGTTTACAAGAGTCTTGAAAAGAATAATATGCTGGAATTCTGTAATATAAGTGTTATGGATGCCAATAGCGTTGAGGAATGTTTGAAAGGTCTGCAGGGGTATGAAAAGGCCGGGGATATTGTTCCATTAGTGAAGCAGGTGAACACCCATTCGTATGTGAGCACCGGCAGGATTGAACTGAAGAAAATGGCAGATAAACTTGGTCTCAGTCTTTGGCAATCGGAAAGCGGACCGTTGGATGTAAACTTATTGGGATTGGATAATTATCTTCTGATGGCGCAGCGAATTGTTACTGATATACAGGAACTTCAACCTGAAGTTTGGTGCGACTGGCAGTTGGCAACCCAGGGTACCGGCGATGGCAGATGGGGTTTATTGAGTTACAACCCCAAGGATAAAACCTATCAGCGGGAAAAATCTTATTACGTTCGCAAACAATTCTCTAAATATATTAAACCCGGCTATGATTTTATTGGCGGGGCAGACAAAAATTCGCTGGCAGCCCTCAGCCCCGACAAAAAACAATTGGTAATTGTAATTGTGAATGAAGACACTTCCGGCAGGAATTTCTCAATCGACCTCTCACGTTTTTCCAAAACAGCAAAACTTGCCTCGATATACCGGACTTCACAGAATGAAGACTGCATGGAGATATTTGAAGGCCTGCCTTTACTGAACAAAAAGAGTAATTACCTGGCTCCTGCAAAATCAGTTACAACACTTCAAATTAATGTGAATAACAAATGATTATTAGTGAACAACTGATAAATTAGAATGTTGCTGAAAGGCTTAACTGACAGGAGATGTAGCCCCTCCCCTGAAGGAGAGGGGTTGGGGTGAGGTATTAACTTGGATTTCATATCTTTTGCTCGTTTTGTCGTTAATAGTATCAAATAATTTTCAATTTAAAAATTCAATGTTATGAAGAAAACCATAATCTGGATTTCTGCGATCATGCTGACCTTTAAGATGGATTTTGCTGGTGCCTCTAATTTGAGCACCTATCCCGAATTTAATTCTCCTAATGCATTGGGGGATACAGTTCCAAAATCAACTGTTTATAAAAATGCTTCAGCTTGGTTTCCGTTCGACGTAGACGGCAATGATGCGAAAGGAACTAATAACCTGAAACTTTGGCATGTGAATTTTGTGAACGACCCTCTAAGAGGCCAGGTGGCTGAGATCGGTATTGCAGATACCGGTTATATGGAATTCACGAAAAGACCTGTATCGGGCGAACAGTTTACCATTTCAACCTGGTTTTACTGGAAATCGAATGTTGAAAGCTGGCAGGTGGTTTTTGAATTTGCCAATCAAAACGCTATTAATGGGGTTAATGATAATTTCTATCTTTCTACCAAAGCAGGAAGTAACTATGGCGTTGTAGCGCAATCATCAGTGAAGGGATGGGAAAATATTGCCTCAACCGTTGAAACTCCTGTTAACCAATGGATACACATGGCCATGACCTTCGACAACAGCCAGGTGATATTATATCTTAATGGAAACCAGGTAGGAAAGGGGAAAATGGCGCATGCCATGGCCGATTTGGTACTGACTCGTTTCTTTATAGGTGCGGATCCAATTCCTGCCCGTTTCTGGCGGGGTATGGACGCGCTTTATGATGATTTTGCGGTTTTCGGAAAGGTTCTTTCTTCAGTCCAGATCGATGCCCTGGCTCATGATACCATTCCTCTACCTCCTAAAGTAATCCCCTATGTTTTTGAAGCAGAAGATTACCCTGGCGATAACTGGGTAAATGGAAGTGAAGATACAATTGTTTATTCCTCTTATTCTGCTGCTCCTGATGAAGTTCCTTCAGCTTTGCATACCTTGAATTGCGGTATAATCCCCGGAGAAGGAGCATTAACTATCTGGGCAAGAGTAAAAACGGATATAAAAGTTGTAAATCCCTTCTGGATAAAAGTAAATAATCTTTCATGGCATGTATCCGACAGCATCATGCCCGGAACAGGCTGGAGATGGGTCCCGATTGCCAATGCCAACCTTCCCGAGGGCAACCATCTCTTCGCCCTGGCAGCAGGAGCCTCAGGCCTTAAAATTGATAAATTGCTGGGGACTTTTGACTTTACTTACGATCCCAACATTGCCTATTCAAACACTGATACTATTTCCCCCACCATCCCCTTAAATCTTGCTACAAAAGGGACTACAAACTCATCCACAAAACTCATCTGGAAACATTCAGTTGATAATATCCAGGTAACTGCGTATGATATCCTTTCAAACGGAAGAGTAATAGCATCTACCAGTGACACCACTATTTCAATAACATTGCTCTCAGCTACCTCCTATAGCTTCACTGTGAGGGCAAGAGATGCTACAGGCAATATTTCAAATATTTCACAACCACTTAATCTCACAACACCAGCTTTGACTTTTACAGTCGATTTCAATGCGAAAAAGCAAACCATGAACCACTTTGGCGCTTCGGATGCCTGGTCGGTGGAAATAATTGGAGATAAATGGCCACTTGAAAAAAAAGAAGCTATTGCACGATACCTCTTTAGCCAGCAATTGGATCAGGATGGAAATCCGCAAGGAATCGGGCTTTCAATGTGGCGGGTGAATATCGGGGATGGCAGTGCCGATCAACCTTCAAGCGGTTATAGCAGCGGAAATTGGCATCGCGAAACTCAGTGTTTTCTCAATCCTGATGGAAGTTATAACTGGAATAAGCAGCAGGGATCACAATGGTTTATGCAGAAAGCTAAGGAACAGGGAGTGAATTATTTCACGGGATGGCTCAACTCACCGCCTTTCTTTATGACCCAAAACGGTTATACCTTCCGGACTTCATCTGTATCATCCTATAACCTTGATCCGTCAAACTATTCAAAGTATGGCGAGTTCCTTGCCAATGTTGCCAAACATTTCGAGGATAATGGCATTCCATTTAGTGTCATAAGCCCTATAAATGAACCACAATGGACATGGAGCGCAGATGTCGGCTCCGCAAGCCAGGCCGGGTCATACTGCACTAATGCGGAGGCAGCAGGAGTTGTAAAAGCGATCAATGCCCAGTTCGATCTGAAAAACATAACAGCAAAATTCTTAATCCCGGAAGCCGGTGGTTTGAATTACCTGAGCGGGAATACAAGTGACTTGAATACTTCGAACCAGGTTACTGCTTTTTGGGGCAAAGCGAGTGCAAATTATGTGGGCGTCCAATCTCATATGTCAAACTATGTAGCAGGCCATTCCTATTATATAAATACAGATGTGAATTCAGCAGTAAGCATTCGGCAAGCATTGGTAAATAAGATGAAAGCTGTGAATTCGGCTCTCCAGTTCTGGCAAACCGAATACTCCCTGCTAGAGGATGCATCTGATGGTAAAACAGAAATGACACCAATGGATTATTCAATGTTTATATCCAGGGTTATCCATTTTGATCTTGTGGAAGGGAATTGCAGCGGATGGTCTTTCTGGACAGCCCTTAGTCGCCCTGCTGTTGCCGATCATGCCTACCGGTTTGGTCTGATCAACTGGTACCCTAATGCCGAGAGTAGAACATCTTGTACCGATGGGGATTTTGGCGTCACAAAGAATCTCTGGACATTAGGAAACTATAGCCGGTTTGTAAGGCCAGGTTACAAACGTGTTGACGTGGTGCGATCCGATGGGCTTACCTCCGCAAGTGCAGCCTATGGACAAATGTCCTCCGCCTATCTGAGTCCCTCTTCTGATACCCTGGTGATGGTATTTATCAACTACAGTGAATATGATCAGCAACTCAATCTGAATCTCTCGAACATCCCTGCTAACTTTGTTCTGGAAAAGCTAAAACCTTATGTCACTTCCGCGACTGATGATCTGAAGTCATACCCGGAAATCAGCGCTCAGTCACCGGTTTACCTGAAAGCCCGTTCCATTACTACTTTGGTGGGAATTAATAAAAATGCGGTTCATACTTCCCTGGAACCTAAAAATCCTTCTGGTAAGTCAGTAAAGATATACCCAAATCCAGGGTCTGATTTCGTAACTATTGAAAGTGAGCACCCAGGTTCAATGCTAATAAAGCTTTTCGACTTATCAGGTAAAAACCTGAAATCTTATAATTCCCTTAGTGGTAGTAAAGTTATACCTGTTAAAGATCTGAAACCCGGCTCCTATTTTATTTCTATTGAACATGAAGGCATCGTTGAATCGCATAGTTTAATTATCATCCGTTAATCCACTTATTCATGAAGCTCAAATTTATTCTTTCTGGACTTATTTTTTCCCTAATACTTATCCGGATTAATGCGCAATCTCCCAGGATCTGTCAAGACTTTGATGATCAATGGAAATTTTCACTTGGTGATGTATATGCAGCCAGGAATCCCGAATACAATGATGAGGCCTGGCGGGTTCTGAATCTGCCTCATGATTGGAGTATTGAACTTCCTTTCGATGCAAAGTGGGCAAGCTCAACAGCCTACCTTCCTGCCGGAATTGCTTGGTACAGGAAAACCTTTGATGTACCTGATTCCTTCAAAGATAAAATTGTCAGCATCCTTTTTGATGGCGTTTATAACAACAGTGACGTATGGATAAACGGGCATCACCTGGGAAAGCGTCCCTCCGGATATACCAGTTTTTATTATGAACTGACCTCTTACCTGAATCCCGGGAAAGAGAATGTGATTGCAGTAAGGGTTGACCATAGCCTTTATGCAGATTCCCGCTGGTATACAGGATCAGGAATCTACAGGCATGTGTGGCTGAATATCACTGACAAAGTACATGTTGTTCAATGGGGAACCTTTGTTACAACGCCTGTTATAACAAGTGAAATGGCTAAAGTATCTGTCGAAAATACAGTTGAGAATGTATCAGGAAAAGCACAGAATCTGGAGATTGTTTCAGTAGTATTCGGGAAAGAAGGAAAAGAAATCAGCAGGAACAATTCGGTTAAATTGTTTCCTTCCGGCGAATCATCAACCATACAGGAAATCATTGTCAAGAAACCTGTTTTATGGGATATCCAGGAGCCTTATTTGTACACTGTGAAAACCATTCTTCGGATCGATGGGAATATCGTTGATGAAGTTTCAACGCCTTTTGGAATAAGAAGTTTCTCCTTTAATAAGGAAAAGGGATTTTTTCTGAACGGGAGAAATATGAAGCTTAAAGGTGTCTGCATCCATCATGATGGAGGATGTATAGGAGCGGCTGTACCTGAGAAAATATGGAGAATCCGTTTGGAGAAACTGAAAGCCGCCGGCTGCAATGCCATACGCACCAGCCATAACCCAGTAGCTCCCGAACTGCTTGATCTATGCGACCAGATGGGATTTCTTGTGATGGACGAAGCTTTCGATGAATGGGAATATCCGAAACGGAAATGGATCGATGGCTGGAACCAGACCTTTGCCGGATTTGAAGGATATAGCCGATACTTCAATGAGTGGGGTGAAAGGGACCTGAAAGATATGATTAATCGCGATAAAAACCATCCTTCCATCATTCTCTGGAGCATCGGTAATGAAATCGACTATGCCAACGATCCCTATGCCGATAAGCAGGATGCAAATTATACAATTGCAAGACCTGATCCGGCACGCATGGTAACTATCGCTAAAAACCTGACAGGAATCATCAAAGCCATCGACACAACACGACCGGTTACCATGGCCCTGGCCGATATCCGAAATTCCAATTCCGTTGGCTTGCCCGAAGTGCTTGATATTGTAGGATATAACTATACCGAAAGCCGGTATGCAGAAGATCATAAAGCGTACCCAAACCGGCTGATTTACGGGAGTGAGAACCCCCAAAATTATGCGGGTTGGCTGGCTGTAAAAAACAATGATTTCATTTCAGCCCAGTTTCTCTGGACAGGCATTGATTACCTTGGAGAAGGTGGTAAATTCCCTGCACGCTCAGCATATTCGGGCTTGCTCGATTTAACCAACTATGAAAAGCCAATCTATTATTGGCGTCAGTCCATGTGGTCGGAGAAACCTATGATATCTCTGGCTGCACGCAAAAAGAAAGCCTCAGATGAAATTAATGCAGATCCCATGGGGAAAATGGCGTGGTTCCTGAACGAGATAGAAGAAAAACTCCACTGGAATTACTCGGTTGGCGACACGGTAATGGTTGTAGCCTTTTCCAATTGCACTGAAGTGGAATTATTCATTAATGGGAGATCATATGGGAAAAAGCAAAAGAATGATGCCAATTCCTGCTTATGGTGGTATGTGCCCTACCAGGACGGAGAAGTGAAAGTTATCGGGATTGGCAGTGACAAAAAGAAGTATTCTGCCAGCCTGAAAACTGTTTTCGAACCGGTTCAGATCCAACTCATCCCCGATACAACCTTCATCAGTTCTGATGGCAAAGATATAGTCCTTGTGGAAGCAGTATTGAAAGATAAGAACGACAATACTTCCTTCCTTGCAAAGAATCGAATAGATTTTACTATTTCAGGTGAAGGATCCATCATTGGCACCGACAACGGTGACGCCAAATGTGTGGACAGCTTTAAACTTCCGTGGAAAAATGCCTATGCCGGAAGATGTCTTGTTGTGATTCAATCAACAAAACAGCCGGGAAAAATATCAATAAGCGCGACTTCGGAAGGATTACAGGCTAAAACAGTTCAGGTTGAATCAGGATTGAAATAACAATTCTGATGAACCAGTGAACCTCAATCAAATACTTGTTTTGTTACGGCAAATGCTAAGGCTTTATTCCAATAACACGAAATGTATAATGAGAAACAGTTA
>Ga0315290_10003911_pt1 | contig 10715 bp, 6 predicted proteins | sample YL17G12_0_MG_FD_203627 | JGI IMG/M metagenome (GOLD analysis project Ga0315290, IMG submission 203627) | Sediment microbial communities from Yellowstone Lake, YNP, Wyoming, USA - YL17G12_0 | ecosystem: Environmental > Aquatic > Freshwater > Lake > Sediment | place: USA: Wyoming | collected...
TCGTCTGTGATCGTGACCGACGAGCCATCGTCGTGCAGCGTGACCGCGATGTTCGAGGCGTAGCCGTTCATGGCCTCGTCTATCGCGTTGTCGAGAATTTCCCAGACGAGGTGATGGAGTCCGGTGGAGCCGACGCCGCCGATGTACATGCCGGGACGTTTCCGGACGGGCTCGAGGCCTTCCAGAACGGTGATGTCTTTGGCGGTGTAGGTCGGCATTCAGTAGGCGTCAGGACCCTGGCGCCGGTAGTTGGGCGCTCAACACATGGGCGCCGCCAGATCAACCGGTCAATCGCCAGTCTTCGGGTGGACCACCCACTCACAAGTAACCTGATGATCTTACCGTACTTGCGGCCGGTTTCCCCAGTCTCTCCCTCCTTGCTGCCGGTAGCCGCTGTCCCTCGAGGACGACTGTTGCTCCGCGTCCCCGCTCACATTCGCCGGCATCATATGCCTTACCGGGGGGCTCCGGTGCCGTGGCGCGTCGCTCCGCGGCCCCGCTCACGCAAGCCGGCAAAACGAGCCTTGCCGGAACGGGTCGCCGACCTGACGGTTGCGCTATTCGCGCAGCCTGTTTCGGCCCTCACGGCCTGTTTTGCAGGGTGACGCTGTCGGCGTGGTTCGAGGGGCCGCTTCGCGAATCGCCACGTCACCTCATCCCGAGCCGGCGGAGGCCTTGGTTCGAGTGGCGGCTTCGGAAGCCGTCTTCCCCCGACCCCTATGACCCCGGTCATAACTCTCCGTTTCAACGGCCGGATATTGTTGAGATATGGCTGATACAGCGCCCACCGAACCGGTCGCCTGGTATGCGTCGGTCGAGCAGGCCCGCCGGCTGCCGGCCAGCAGACCGGATGCCCGCAGGAAGGCGCTTGTCCGCCGCCAGCCGGATCAGGCGCAGTTGATCCGGCGAACGGTCCAGGTGGTGTTTCTGCTGCTCAACCTCTGGATCGGCACGCGGTTCTATTTCTTTGTCCGGTTCTACGAGACCGGCGGCCAGACGGTCTGGATCCCACGCCCGGCTGGCATTGAGGGATGGCTGCCGATCGCCGGCCTGATGAACCTCAAGTCCTTCGCGCTGACCGGGCTGGTTCCCGACGTGCATCCGGCCGGGATGTTCCTGCTGGCCGCGTTTCTTGGTATCTCGTGGCTCGCACGGAAGGCGTTCTGCAGCTGGCTCTGCCCGGTCGGCACGCTGTCGGAGTGGCTGTGGCAGGGCGGCCGTGAGATCTTCGGGCGCAACTTCCCGGCGCCGCGCTGGCTGGATATCCCGCTTAGAGGATTGAAGTACGTGTTGCTCGGATTCTTCGTCTGGGCGGTGTCGGGGATGTCGGCCTCGGACATCGCCGCATTCATCCGGAGCCCGTACGGCCTGGTTGCCGACGTGAAGATGTTGAACTTCTTCCGCCACCTGGGCGAAGCGGGCGCGATCACGCTCGGCGTGCTCGTCGTCTCATCCGTCTTCGTACAGAACCTCTGGTGCCGCTACCTGTGTCCGTACGGGGCGCTGGTGGGCCTGGTGGCGCTCGTGAGTCCGGTTCGGATCCGGCGCGACCCCGACGCGTGCATCGATTGCGCGAAGTGCGCGAAAGCCTGTCCGTCACTCCTGCCTGTCGACACGCTCCTGTCGGTGAAGTCGGCCGAGTGCACGACGTGCCTGGAGTGCGTGACCATTTGTCCGGCGCAGGGTGCGCTCCGGTTGACAGCCACCGGGAGACGCGCGGTTCCGGCATGGGCTGTCGCGACCCTGATTGCTGTGGTGTTTCTGGGCACGGTCGGCTACGCGAAGCTCACGGGGCACTGGAACTCGGCCATCCCGGATGCGGCCTACCGGGAACTGGTGCCCGCCGCCGATGCGTTCGAACACCCGCGGTAGACCGTGTCGCCCGACGCGGGCGGACTGTCGATTCCCTGCGCGGCCCCTCGAACCAAGCCGACAGCGAAGTCCTGAGCGAAGTCGAAGGACGTCAGTCTGCAAAACGTGCCGCGAGGGCCGAGACGGCCGTGGGGTGATGCCTGAGACGCACAGATGCCGTGGCGCCTCGCGAAGCGGCCCCTCGAACCAAGCCGACAGCGAGGTCCTGATCGAAGTCGAAGGACGTCAGTCTGCAAAACGTGCCGCGAGGGCCGAGACGGGCTGCGCGAATAGCGCAACCGTCAGGTCGGCGACCTGTCCCGGTAAGGCATGTTTTGCCGGCTTGCGTGAGCGGGGCCACGGAGCGAAGCGCCACGGCACCGGGGCTCCCCCGTAAGGCATGTGTTGCCGGCTACTTGCGTGAGCGGGGACCCGGAGGGAATCGACAGCCCGCCCGCGGTGGTCCCCACCGCTCTCTTGACACACATTCACCGTCGCGGTCACAGTACCTGTCTGGCATGGCCGCGGGGGTCACGCCTGGTGCAACGCTGAGGAGCCTGATGCCGCCGACCATTGATTTCGCCACGCTCTCGCTGCAGGACGCCCTGGATCTGGCCGTCCTGATTGAAGAGGAAGCCAAGGAACGCTACGAGGAATTCGCCGAGCAACTGAAGATTCACCACACCCCTGAGGCCGCGCAGTTCTTCATCAGCATGGCCGGCAACGAAGCCAAGCACGGCGCCGACCTGCAGATGCGGCGTCACGCGATCTTCGGCGACGCGCCGCGGCGCGTGTCGCGCGCGATGCTGTGGGATGTGGAAGCGCCGGACTACGACCAGTCGCGGATGTTCATGTCGGCCAGGCAGGCCATGGAAGTGGCTCTCGAGTGCGAGATCAAGGCCCACGACTTCTTCGCCAACGCGCTGGCCTACGTCAGGGACCCCGACGTGCGGACGTTGTTCGAGGAACTGCGCTCGGAGGAAATGGAACACCAGGAACTGGTGAAGTCGGTGATGGCGCGGCTGCCTGAATCAGACGAGATCGACGCCGACGGCTTCGCCGACGAACCGGTCGGACACTGACCGCGTCACTCGCCGGGGCCGTCGAGCGCGGCCGGGGCTTCAGACCCGGCGCGCGACGCCAGGAATTCCGAAGGTACGATTCCGAACCGCCGGGTCTCAAGACCCGGCCTCCACCTGAAGACCCGGAGAAGCACGACTTGCGGTCAGCGCCGCGGGCCGAAGGCCTGACGCGCGGCGTACTCGTAGGCCGACGCCCGGTACTCAAGCGACGAGACCATCGCGCGATCGCCTCGGGCGCGCGCGATCTCGACGGCGGCCCGCGCGGTCGATGCGGCCTCGGCGAAGCGGCCCGATGCCGCCTGCGCCACCGACAGGATCTCGAGCAGGCGCGGGTCCCGGGCGGACGTTAGCTGTACGGCGAACTCGGCCAGGTCCATCGCCCGCGATGGGTTCCCCACAAACGGGTCTCGCGAATCGGCGAGGATGGCCGCCAGTCTCGCCATCACCTGCACATCGTCTGGCACAAGCGCGAGCGTCTCTTCATACTGCCGCACGGCCAGGGCGTCCCGCCGCTGTCCCGCGTAGACCTCGCCCAGAAAGCGATGTGCATCGACATCGCTCGGCCGCAGGGCGATGGCGCGCTCGAACTGGGGAATGGCCGCGTCGGGCTTGCCCAGCCGCGCCAGCACCGAGCCGAGCCTCACCCGCGCGGGGGGATCCTCCGGCGCCAGCGCGATTGCCACCTGGAGCTGCGCCTCTGCCTCGGCCAGGTGGTCAACGGCAGCCAGCGCCTCCCCATAGGCCACGCGCGATCGAGGATCGTTCGGACGCTTGCTCACGGTGTCCTGCCACAGGCTCTCGGCGCTCCAGTAGACGCGGTTTCTCGCGCGCGTTTCGACACCCAGGGCGCCCACCACTGCCACCGCAGCCAGGGCGCCGGCGACGACAGCCACCTTGGGCGAAGGCACCAGCCTGCGGCCGAGGATGAAGACGCCGAGGACAACCGCCGCCACGACCGCCGCGAGCGGCAGGTACATCCGGTGCTCTGCCGCCACTTCGGTCACAATCGGCAGCACGCTGGACGAAGGCGCCAGAATCAGGACGAACCAGGCGCCCAGGAATCCGGCCGGGTGGCGCTGCGCCAAACCAAAGGCCGTCGCGATTACCACCACCGCCAGCACGGCAGCCTGCCACACCACCGCGGCGAGCGACGCCTGCAGCGTCCAGTCGTAGAAAAACACGAGCGGTACCGGGACCAGGGCCAGTCGGACGTAGTGCACCACGACCTCGGCCTGGGTCACGAGGTACCTCCACACCATTGCCGGGTCCAGGCTGAGCGACGGGCCGCGATGCTCGTACAGCACCAAGGCGCCCAGCACGAGCCACGTCGCAGCAAGGCCGGCGAGCAGCCCCCATCGCATCCGGCCGGTCCTGCCCGGACGGGGCACACCGAAGAGACGGTCCCACAGCGCCACCATGATTGGCGCCGTCACCATGACTTCCTTGGTCGCCATTCCGCACGCACAACTGGCGATGGCGGCCGCGGTCCAGGCGCTGGCGCGCGGACCTTCCGACGCCCGGATGGCACAGTACAGCGTCAGCAGGTAGAACAGCCCCATGAGCGACTCGACGCGCTGCACGACGTACGTCACAGCCGCGGTCTGGAGCGGGTGGACCACCCAGATGAGCGCGACTGCCAGCGCGAGCCACGGCACCGCAGCCCCGAACGTGGGCTTGAGCGGTGGGGTCAGCAGCGTCCGCCGGACGACGCCGAACAGGACAAGGGCGGCGGCCAGGTGGATGACAAGATTGCCAACGTGGAAAGAGGTCGCGTCGAGGATGCCGAGTTCGCGGGGCGCTCCGGTGGCTTCGGTTCCTGGCGACTCCACTGCCGGCCCAAGCGCATAGCTGATCGCAAACGAGAGGTTGGCGACAGGCCGGCCCGCGACCGTGGACGCGCCAGGGGGCGACAGCGGAATCGACGGTGGCCACAGCGTTCGAATGGTCGGGTTCCGCGCAATCGCCCGCACGTCGTCCAACACGAAGACGCCGCCAAAACTTGTGGAGTAGACCCAGGCTCCCGCGGCCACGATCAGGCCCGCCAAGACCAGGACCGCCAGGCTTCGGGGCGCGGCAGGCGGGTCGGCGCGTGCCGCGCGCGTCCGGGGAGCGCGCCGTCGTGTCGTCACACTGGGGATCTTAGCAGAGGTTCCGAGACCGGGACTCCCTGGATCCCGGCCCCGGATCCCGGCTTTCGCCGGAATCCCGAATGGAGTGCCCGAGCCCGGCCTTCCCCGGGATGACGGGGGCCGTCGGAGTAAGGACGCACAAGGGACAACGGAGCAGGGCCAAGCCGATCGCAGCGGCGGTGTATTTTGAAACATCGAGTCCCTCGGAACAGGTAGAGGCCATATGGTCCGCCTGCGCATACCGTTCGTTGTCCTGCTGCTCGGGGCCTCGCTTGGCGCTGCGTCCCAGCAGTCGCAGCCCCAGCCCCAGCAGCCGGTCTTCCGCTCCGGCATCGACGTCGTCGCTGTCGATCTCCTGGTCGTCGACAAGGACGGTCATCCGATCCCCGACCTCAAGCCCGAGGACTTCACCGTCACCGTCGACGGGAAGCCGCGGCGCAACGCGTCGGTCGAGTTCCTGGCACACTACGACCGATTCGCCACCGCGCCGGATCGCACCGCGATCCCCAACCTCCGCCCGGAGGACAGGGTGATGATGCGGGCGGAGTACAGCTCGAACACGAAGTCCCCCCCGGGGCGGCTGTTCGTGCTGGTGGTCGATGCGGGCAACATGACGCGCGGCGGCGGCCGCGGCGCGATGGAGGCTGCCGGGCAGTTCGTCCAGAAGCTGGCGCCGAACGACCTGGTGGCCCTCGTATCTCTTCCCGCCGGCGTGACCGTGGACTTTACGGCCGACAGGCTGGCCATCAAGTCCGCGCTGATCCAGATCGTGGGCGGCGGCGCGATTAAGTACCTCTCGAACGTCAACATCAGCCTCGGCGAGGTCTTCTCACTCGTCACCGGCAGCCAGCCCCGCCTGTGGGATGAGGCGGTGCGCATGGAGTGCACCTGGGCCCGTTCCGAAAGCGAGGCGGAAAACTGTCGCGCGACGCTCGAAGCCGACGCCCGCAGCAAGTTCCACACGGCCCGGACTTCGGCTGCTTCGAGCGAACGCTCGCTCGAAGTGTTGATCCGGCGGCTGAGCATCATCGAGGGTCAGAAGCACATGGTCTTCATCGGCCAGGCGCTCGTCACCGGCAGCTCGTACGGGTACCTCGACGGGCTGGCCGACTTGAAATGGCTTGGCGAGCTCGCCCAGGCCGCGCGCGTGAACATGTACGTGGTTCATCTCGACCGCGCGTTTCTCGAGGCGTTCGGCGTCGTTGAACGATTCCCAAGCCGGACGCCTCTCGAGGACGCGCGTCTGCTCAACGACGGCATCGCCGAGATCGCGGGCCAGGCCGGCGGGGCGTACTTCAACCTGACCACGAGCTTCGATCCCACCTTCGATCGGATCGCGCGCGAGACCTCGGCCTCGTACCTCGTGGCCTTCGAGCCCACGGATGTCGACCGCGACGGCAAATCGTCTCGGACCATGGGTTCCTCTGGCATGAGGGGCGCCCGCACAGCAGCGGGATCGCCGGGGCGACGGCCGCGCTCTGGCATCGCGAGGAGGGGATCTACCTGCTCTGGGGGCGGGGCATTGAGCCCGATGCGACGAGGGGCGAAGGGCACGTGGGGCAGGTGGCAGCAACAATCATGGGCCTGCTCGGGCTGCCTCGCGCGGCGGGCACCGAGAGCCCGACCCTCGCGGGTGTCAGCGAGGTGCTGCCGGCAAAGAACTACGGCCCTCGCACCGCCCGGCTCACGGCCGCCGCTGCCACGGGGCCCGCGGGCGATGCCATCGCGCGGCTCAAGGCGCTCGGGTACGTCGGGAGTAATGAGCCGGTCACGCGTCCTCAAGGCGCCGGTTCGAACACCCGCACGGCCGGGTCGTTCACCAACGAAGGTTCGATCCTGATGGAGGACGGGAAGACCGCCGAGGCAAAGGCTGCATTCGAACAGGCGCTGCGCATCGACCCGCACAGTGCCGCAGCCAAGTACGCCCTCGCGTCGTTGCTCGAGAAGGAAGGACGCTCCAACGAGGCCGACGATCTGCTGCTCGGGGCGCTGGCCGACGGTCTTGGAGAAGGGCCGGAGCCGGTCGAGGAGATAGCCGTCGCGGCCTGGCGGCAGGGCGACATGACACGCGCGCTGCGGTTGCTCGACGGCGTTGTCGCAAACCGGCTGGATGACCCGCGCTTTCGCCTCGCCCGGGGGCGTGTCCGCATCCAGAATCGCGACTGCACGGGAGCATTCGAGGATTTCGACGCCGCCCGCCGGGCTGCACCTGGACTCGCCGCGGCACATGGCCTCGCCGGATCGGCCCTGATGTGCCTGGGCCGGGCGGCCGAAGCGCGCCGCGCGTTCGAACAGTCGCTCGAGCTCGACCCGAGCCAGACGCGACTGCGTGAGCTCCTTTCCCGCGACCGCTGAGTGAACGGGGGCACCGAGATCGTGCGCTATGACACCGCTCCGGACATCCGCTCGGTACTGATGACCGCCGCCCGGTTGACGCCTCCGGCCCTCGGCAAGCAGTTGCAATTCGGCGAGTACTCCGCGTCGGCCGACGGCACACGCATGCTCTTCGCGACGCCTTCCAGTGGAGCCCGGATGGAGGATGGGAAGCATTGGGGCCGCGTCACTCGCCCGGATCGGCGAGCACGATCGGCGCCGCGACATCCGCCGGCACGATGCGCGTGAACTGCCCGCGCTGCAGCAGTTCCCGGCCCTTGCCTCCCCGACCAGTCACTTCGTACTTGGTGGTGCTGATGGTCTGCTCGGCGCCTCGGCTGGTCTCCACGGTCAACAGATCACGATCACCGGTCGAGGCAATAAATCCCAGCACCCGGTCGTCGTCCGGATTCAGCTTGATGAGGATGACGCCCTTGCCCGGCCCCGAGAGAAAGTTGACCTCCTCCACCCTGCAGAGCATCGCCCGCGCCTGCGCCGTGGCCGCAATGATCGTCTCGGTGCCATCGATCTTCGCCACGCCCACGACTTCGACGCCTTCTGACGGCCGCGCAAACCGGCGTCCGGCCCGCGTGCTCGGCTCGACGAACCCGTCAAGGCCGAATCGAAGGCTGTAGCCGTCGCTGGTGACGGCGACCGCGTGGCACGCAGGCACCTGCCCTTCCTTGCGCGGCGCGATATCGGGCGCCACCCGCGGATCAAGACTGAACGCCGCCACGACCTTCTCGCCGTCCCGGAACTTGAACAGCCGCTGAATCGGCTCGCCATACCCGGTCGAGGCGGGAACATCCACGATCCGCGCCGTGTACGCCACGCCGAAATTGGTCAGAAACACCGCCGATGCCCGCGTGCTCCCCGGCAGCACCGCCAGCACGGCATCGCCTTCTCTGAGGCGCGTGGCCGACAGATCCTTCACTTCTTTCTGCCGCTTCACCCACCCGTCGCGCGACACCACGACGACGTTGTCTTCTTCGACGATGAAGTCGTCGGCGGAGTACTCGACCTCCTCGACCGCCTCGATCAAGGTGCGCCGCGGATCGGCTTTCGCTGATCCGTACTGCTTCTGCAGCGCCTCGATGTCGGTGCGCACGAGCTTCCAGCGGCTTTCCTCGTCTTTCAGGAGCGAGCCGATCTGGCGCGCCCGCTTCCGCTTCTCCTCCAACTCACTCCGGATGGCCAGGATCTCCAGCCGCGCCAGCCGATAGAGCTTCAGCTCGAGGATGGCATCGGTCTGTTCGGCGTCGAGATCGAACCGCGCCATGATCTTGCCGGCCGCGTCCGCCTTGCCATCCGATTTCCGGATGATGCGAATGATCTCGTCGAGAACCTCGAACACCTTCTCGAACCCTTCGAGCACGTGAATGCGCCGGCTGAGCGACGCCAGTTCGTGCTCGAGCCGCCTGGTCACCACGTCGAGGCGGAAATGCAGGAAATGCCACAGGATCGATTTCAGGTCGAGGCGCTCGGGCCGACCGATCTCGGGATTCTCGGTCGGAATCAGGCAAGTCAAATTGACCGGGAATGAAGTCTGGAGCGGCGTGTGCTTGCACAGGTACGCCATCACCATCTTCTCGTCGGCGTCCTTCTTCAACTCCAGCTGGATCCGCACATCGTCGGTCGAGACGTCCTTCACGTCCACCAGCGGCGGGAGTTTGCGGCTGAGCACGACCTCGGCGATGCGCTCGACCAACTGTGCCTTGTTCACCATGTACGGGATGCTCGTCACGAACACCGTCTTGCCTCCGCGCGTCACCGGGCCCGATTCCCAGGTGCCCCGCACCCGGATGCCGCCAGATCCCGTTCTATAAATCGTCTTGAGCTCCTCGGCGCTGTTGAGCACGTGGCCGCCTGTCGGAAAGTCCGGGCCCTTCACGTACCGGCACAGCTGGACGCTCGTCAAATCGGGATTGTCAAGCAGCTTGAGCAGCGCCGCGCACACCTCGCTGAGGTTGTGCGGCGGCACACTGGTGGCCATCCCAACGGCAATGCCTGTCGCGCCGTTGACCAGCAGGTTGGGCAATCTCGCCGGCAGCACGACCGGTTCGGTCTTGGTGCCGTCATAGTTGGGCCGGAACGGCACCGTGTCGTGATCGATCTCCTCGAGCATCTGGTCCGACAGGCGGGCCAGGCGGCATTCCGTGTAGCGCATGGCGGCCGGCGCGTCACCATCGAGCGACCCGAAATTGCCCGAGCCGTCGACCAGGCAATAGCGCAGCGAGAACGATTGCGCCATGCGGGCCAGCGTGTCGTAGATCGCCGTGTCGCCGTGCGGATGGAAACTCCCCATCACATCGCCCACGACCTTCGCGCACTTCCTGAACTTGACGTCGGCCGTGAGATTCTGCTGCCACATCGTGAAGAGAATACGGCGTTGAACAGGCTTCAGCCCATCGCGCACGTCGGGCAGCGCGCGAGATGTGATGACCGACAGCGCGTAGTTGAGGTACTTCTCCTGGGCCACCTCGTGCAGCGCGACGACGGACTCACGTCCCCCTCCAGACAAGCGGCGATCGCCCGCCGGGGGCCAGTGGCCTGACGGCGGCCATCCCGATCCGGCCGGCGGCCACGCGTCGCTATCGCCGTCGGTCGCCTGGTCGGCCGGGGCGTGTTCGATGATGTCCAGCAGCGTGGGATCAGGTGGCTTGCGACTACGTGGCACGAAATGGAACTCCTTCTCTGACGCGGCCCGCGGTGGCCTCAGGGCTGTGGCACCTCGCCCAGCAGCGCGACGAGTTCTGCCAGCACCATCGCGGTCGCGCCCCACACCTGTTCGCCGTCGACATCGAAGTACGGCATCTCGACCTCAATCCCGTCCCTGATGCGGGTGGTGCGGCGACGGCGGGCCGGATTGGCCAGGTCGGCGAGCGGCACCTCGATGAGCCGTTCCACTTCCGCCGAGGCGACGCGCACCGTCGGACGGCTGGCGGTTGTGCCCACGACAGGGTGCAGGACGAAACCGCTGACCGCGATGTGCACGGGCGTGAGGCGCCCGACGACGCGTACGGCCGACGGATCGAGCGCGACCTCCTCGTAGGCTTCACGCAGCGCCGCCGCTTCGATCGTCTCGTCGGGATCGACTGCGCCACCCGGCAGCGATACCTGGCCGCTGTGCTGCGGCATGCTCGCTGAGCGCTTGGTCAGCAGGATGGTGGCTTCGCCGTCGAGTGGAAACAGGAGGATCAGGCCCGCCGCCAGCCTCGCGCTTTCCGGCGTGAATCCGGGCTTCCAACCGAAGCGCGGCCGCGGCGCCATGCTGACCTGC
>Ga0315290_10003915_pt1 | contig 10712 bp, 8 predicted proteins | sample YL17G12_0_MG_FD_203627 | JGI IMG/M metagenome (GOLD analysis project Ga0315290, IMG submission 203627) | Sediment microbial communities from Yellowstone Lake, YNP, Wyoming, USA - YL17G12_0 | ecosystem: Environmental > Aquatic > Freshwater > Lake > Sediment | place: USA: Wyoming | collected...
CGAGGCGGTCGATGCCAGCACCCGGGCCGGCCTGATCACGAACCTGGTCTTCTACGCGACGATCCTTCCGCTGTGCGTGAACCTGGAGCCGCGTCCGCTCTGGCGGCACGGGGTCGACATCGTCGCCGTCCTGATGGTGTTCGACCTCTTCTACTACCTGACCCACCGCTTCCTCTTCCACGGCAAGCCGCTGCGCAAGGTCCACGCGCTGCATCACCAGGCGCGCACGCCGACCTACATCGATGCGCTGTACGTGCATCCCCTCGAGACCGTGATCGGGCTGGTGCTGTTCCTGGGCTCGATTCCGCTGATCGCCGCTCTCGGCGGCGGCCCGCTGAACGCCGTCTCGATGGCGGTGGCCACGCTGATCTTCACGCAGATGAACACCATCAATCACACCTACGTGAACCTGCCCTACTTCCCCTTCAAGACCCTCAGCGACATCACCGGGGTCCATGCCGCCCACCACATCGACATGAGCCACGGCAACTACGCGACGCTCACGATGCTCTACGACTGGATCCTCGGTACCTACGAGGCGCCGGTGAGCCGACCGGCCCCGTAGGGCCCGGGCGCCGGCGCGACCGGCAGGAGACCTCCACGATGGCTGAGGAATCGGACGCGCTCCGGTCGCGCCTCGAGGACTGGATCGGAAAGCCGCTCGGTGCGTCGGGACCGGCCGTGGCTCCCGACGAGGTCAACCTGCCCATGATCCGGCACTGGGTGGACGCGCTCGACGATCGCAATCCGATCTACCTCGACTTGGGGCTCGCTGTGAAGACCCGGCACGGCGGGATCGTCGCGCCCCCCGCGATGCTCCAGACCTGGGCGATGGGCCGTCCGCCGATCGCGGGCATCGCCGAGCGGGGCGGCACGGCGGACGCGATCTACCCGGAGAATCCGATCAGCGTCCTCGCCGACGCGATCGCCTCCCGCGACTTCATGCCCGTGCACCACGGTCGCGACTACGCGAAGGCGCAGAGCGCACCCGACATCTTCATGAACATCCCCCCCACCAACGGCTACGTCTCGCGCTTCGTCACCGACTGGGCCGGGCCGCAGGCGATGCTGCGCCGCATCGCGATCCGGCTGGGGCTCCAGCGGTGCCCGGCCAGACCCTGCGCTTCACCGGGCAGGTTGCCGGTGCGAGCCGGGAGGGCGACCAGCGCGTCGTCGAGGTGGCGATCCGGGCCGCGAACCAGCTCGGGGATCACGTCACCGGCAGCGTCGTTCTCACGCTGCCGCTGGACCGCGCCGCGGCGTGAGAAGTCGCGGCGATGGATCTGCTTTCCATGTCTGACGACATCGTAGCGAGGAGTCACCCATGACGGATCGCATCTTCGATCGCATTCGTGTCATCGACACCGACACCCACATCACCGAGCCCCCGGACGTCTGGACCGCTCGCGTTTCCACGAAGAAGTGGGGCGACTCGGTTCCCCACGTCAAGAAGCTGGACGGTCGCGACGTCTGGTTCATCCGCGACCAGCTCGTCGGAAGCCCCGGCTTCACCACGATGGCGGGCTTCAACGGCTCGATTCCGGACAGCCCCCGCGGCTATGGCGAAATCCCGAAGAGTTCGTTCGACGCCGCCGCCCGCCTGAAGCACATGGACGCCGAGGGCATCTACGCGCAGGTGCTGTATCCGAACGTCGGCGGCTTCGGTTCGGGGGGCTTCCTCAAGCTGAAGGAGCCCGAGCTGATGCTCGCGTGCGTGCGCGCCTACAACGACTTCCTCGTCGAGTGGTGCAGCGCCGACCCGAACCGGCTCGTCCCCGTCGCCGCCATGCCCTTCTGGGACGTGAACGAGTGCGTGAAGGAGGTCGAACGCGCCGTCGCCACGGGCCACAAGGCCGTGCTCGCCTGCTCGCAGCCCGGCTCGTGGGGAGAGCCGTCGCTGGCCGACCGGTACTGGGACCCCTTCTGGGCCGCGGTGCAGGAGGCCCGCGTTCCGGTCAGCTTCCACATTGGCGCGGGCGACCTGTCCGACCTGTTCGCGGATCCGGTCGGCCTCGGGGTGCGCGCGAACTTCGCGCGCGTGTCGTCGATGCTCTTCATGCAGAACGTCAACTGCCTCGCCGACCTGATCTTCGGCGGCGTGTGCCACCGCTTCCCGAGGCTCCAGCTCGTCTCGGTCGAGAGTGGCGTCGGCTGGATCCAGTCGTACCTCGAGGCCGCCGACTGGCAGTTCGTCAACAGCGAGACCCGCAAGGAGCATCCCGAGTACGACCTGCTGCCGAGCGAGTACTTCAAGCGGCAGATCTACGGCTGCTTCTGGTTCGAGTGCGCAGGGCTCAAGAGCGCTTTCGACCAGCTTCCGGACAACATCCTGTGGGAGACCGACTTCCCCCACCCGACCTGCCAGCACCCGGGCCTCGAGGGCGGACTGACGCAGCACCCGGCCGACTATGCCGAGCGCGCCTTCGAGGGCGTGGCGGAGGCGACGATCGAGAAGGTGCTGCACGGCACGGCCGCGAAGCTGTACGGGATCGTGGCTTGATCTCGGGTCGACGCGGAACGAGTCGTCGCTCGCGAGGGCACGGAGCTCGCCGTCGCCCCGATTCGAACGCACGCGTGTAGCGAGATCCGCAGCATCGAGGGGAGCACGGCATGCAGATCGGCGTCATGCTCGGAGGCAGCTCGAACCGCGTCGGTCTCGACGCTCTGGTCACGCGGGCACGGGACCTCGAGTCCCGGGGCTTCGCCACGCTGTGGATCCCGAACGTCTTTGGCCTCGATGCCGTCACCGCCTCGGCCGTGGTCGGGCGCGAGACGGAGCGGATCGAGCTCGGCACCGCGGTCGTGCCGACCTACCCCCGCCATCCCATCGCCCTCGCCCAGCAGGCGCTGACGGCCGGCGCTGCCTGCCGAGGTCGCTTCACCCTCGGCATTGGCCTCTCCCATCCACCCGTAATCGAGCGCATGTTCGGCCTCTCCTACGCGCGGCGCGCGAGCCACATGCGCGAGTACATGGCGGTCCTCGGCCCGCTGCTTCGCGGCGAGCCGGCGAAGTTCGAGGGCGAGGAGTACCAGGTCGACCTCGCCCTCGACGTCCCGGACGCGCAGCCCGTACCGGTCCTGATTGCCGCCCTCGGCGACCAGATGCTCAAGATCGCGGGATGCTGCGCGGCGGGCACGATCCTCTGGATGACGGGGCCCAGGACCATCGAGCACCACATCCTTCCGAAGCTGCGCGCGGCGGCGCGCGAGGCCGGGCGGCCCGAGCCTCGGATCGTGGCCGGGATGCACATCGTCCTCACGTCGAACCCCGAGGCGGCAGGCGAGCGCGTGGGCAGGCTGCTCTCGATGTACGGCCAGATGCCGAGCTATCGAGCGATGCTCGACAAGGAGGGGGCCGAAGGTCCCGCCGATCTCGCTTTGATTGGAGACGAGAAGGTGCTCGACGCGGGGCTCGAGCGGCTACGCAGCCTGGGCGTCAGCGACTTCGAGGCGTCGATCGTGCGCAGCGAGGACGGCGCCGAGGAGCGAACGCTTCAGTATCTCGAGACCCGGCTGTGACCTCCGGGCGCGCCCGCTTCGACAGTGCTTGCGAGCCGACCCGGACGGATCCGGCGCGAGCGCCAGCTCGCGGATGAGGATCGCGAGTAGATTGTCCGGGTGCTCTCGTTTCACCGCTCACGGAGGATCCCCATGGCCCTCTGGAACGCCGCCCGACTCCTGATCGATGGCGAGCTGGTCGAGGCGACCGGCGGCCGGCGCTTCGAGAACGTGAATCCCGCGACCGAGGAGGTCATCGGCTGGGTGCCCGACGCCTCGGCCGAGGATGCGGATCGAGCGATCGCGGCAGCCCGGCGCAGCTTCGACGAGACCGGCTGGTCGCGCGACCACGCGCTGCGCTCGCGATGTCTGCGCCAGCTGAAGCAGGGCCTCCTCGGGCGACTCGAGGAGCTGCGCAAGCTGACCGTGGCCGAGGTGGGCTGCCCGATCTCGATCACCCATGGAGCGGGGCTCGACGACCCGGTGAACTGGCTCTCGCACTACGCGGACTTCCTCGATCAGTACGAGTGGCGTACCGACATGGGCGTGGAGCACGTGATGGGCGGCAGACACCAGCGCTGGATCGAGCGCGAGCCGATGGGCGTGGTCGGCGCCATCACGCCCTGGAACGTCCCCCACGACATCAACTTGAAGAAGCTGGGCTGGGCCTTGGCCGCAGGCTGTACGGTCGTACTCAAGGCGGCGCCGACGACCTCCTGGTGCGCGAACTTCCTGGGCGAAGTGATCGCGAAGGAGACGGACATCCCGGCCGGCGCAGTCAATGTCCTCACCGCCTCGAGCAACGACGTGGGCGAGCGCATCACCAACGATCCGCGCGTGGATCTCATCGGCTTCACGGGCTCGACGGCGACCGGCCGGCGCATCCTCGAGGTGTGTGCGCCACAGGTGAAGCGCGCGCAGCTCGAGCTGGGCGGGAAGTCGGCCGCGATCCTGCTGCCCGGCATGCCCGGGCTCGCCGCAGTCGGGGGGGCGATGGCCGCAAGCGTCTGCTTCCACGCGGGCCAGGGCTGCTCGATCCTGAGCCGACTCCTCGTGCCGAAGCGCGAGCTCGATGCGGTCGTCGAGGCGACCATCGAATCGATGCGGAACGTGAGCTACGGCGATCCGACGGATCCCAAGAACATCATGGGCCCGCTCAACAGCGCCCTCCAGCGCGAGCGCGTCGAGCGCCACATCCAGCGGGCGATCGCGGATGGGGCCAAGCTCGTCGTCGGCGGCGGCCGACCCAAGCATCTCGCGAAGGGCTACTTCATCGAGCCGACCGCTTTCGTCGCCGACCAGAACGCCGCGATTGCCCAGGACGAGGTCTTCGGTCCGGTCCAGTGCATCCTCGGCTACGAGGACGAGGCCGACGCGATCCGCATCGCCAACAACTCCCGCTATGGGCTCTCCGGCGCCGTGATGGGGGCAGACGTCGAGCACGCGATCGAGGTGGCTCGCCAGATCCGAGCGGGCACGGTCTCGGTCTGCGGCGGCGCCTACTACAATTGGGACGTCCCCTTCGGCGGATACAAGCAGTCGGGCATCGGCCGTGAGCACGGCGAGATCGGGTTCGAGGAGCACCTCGAGGCCAAGACGATCGCGGTGCCGGCCGGCTGAGACCGCGTCGAATCCGAAGCCAGGAAGACGACCTTGCCGCAGCTCGCCTCGAGGGGAGCGCTGGCAGCGCGCAGCAGCGATTCACGGTCCGTGATCAGAGGAGTCGTCGGACGCGTCGACGTCGGAGATCGCGCGGGTAACCCGAAGCAGACGTCTTCCGAGCGCTTCGATCGATTTCGATGACACGTCTTGCTTGAACACCTGAAGCGTGATCGCCAGCTCGACCTGACCGAGCGGGTCGAAGATCGGTGCGGTGATGGTGCTGATTCTGTGCGAGGTCGCGCTGCCTTCGCCCAGCTGATACTTCCCAAGGCCGAGTTCCTTGATCACGTCACGCATCTCGATTCGTAGCGTCTCCGAATGTGGATCGTCGGCCATCTCGCTGAGCAGATCCCCTAGCTGGCGCCTCCCGGCGACTTCGAGTGCAACGGAGAAGCCTCGATCGCGCACCAGCTCCAGCTTCTCACGTTGACGACGCCGCTCGCGGAGTGACGAGCCTCCGCGGAGAAGCCACAGCTCCACCTCTTCAGCCGGCGCCCATGCCACGAAGACGGAAGAGAGCGGCGCCATCAGCGGGATGCGTTGGCCGACTTGAACGGTCTTCCCAGGGCCTTGTGTCGGACCGGCACGCGCGATGCAAAGGGCGTCGGTGCCGGCTCGGACGAAGGCCAGGGTCTCGAGGCCGAGCTCCTTGCTGAGCCCGCGCATCTGGACCCGCGCCTCGTCGATCGCGGGATTCCCCCGGAGTGCCGCGTCTCCGATCGCCACCAGTGCGGGTCCGAGCGAGAAGGTCCGGTCCCTCGGGCTCCGGGTCAGATATCCGCACTCCGTCAGGGCCATCAGGAGATTGTGCGTGGATGCCAGGTTGATCTGAAGCCGTCGGGACAGCTGCGAGTACGAGAAGGCCTCGTCGGGATGCGCAGCGAGGAAGCTCAATAGATCGGCGGCGCGAGTGGCGGACAGGGCTCGTCTCGACATGCGGTCAAAATATCACCATTACGATAGACCTGGGCATGGGATCCGTGGACCCTCCATGCCTGCATCCGCAGGGAGGTGGCCGATGAAGCTCGATCTGCTCTACGAAGTCGACGTTCCCAAGCCGTGGACGGATGGGCCCCATCCGTATGGTCAGCGGCGCGCGGAGCAGCGCGCGTACCGCGAGGCCCTCGAGCAGATCCGCCTCGCGGACGCGCTCGGCTTTCACACCGTCTGGGCGGTCGAGCACCATTTCCGCGAAGGCCGCTCGCACTGTCCGTCCCCCGAGGTTCTTCTCGGCGCGCTCTCCCAGGTCACCGAGCGGATCCGGCTGGGATTCGGCGTGACGCTGACGCCGTTCGGCTTCACCCACCCGGCTCGCATCGCGGAGAAGGTCGCCACGGTGGACGTGCTGTCCGGTGGGCGGGTCGAGTGGGGAACGGGGCGCTCGACTCCGATGGAGCAGACCGCTTTCGGCGTCGATCGCGCCAGGTCGCGCGAGCATTGGCGGGAGGCGATCCAGATCGTCTGCGGAATGTGGCGCGAGGAGCGCTTCTCGTGGGATTCTCCGAACTTCCGGTTCCCGGAGCGCGTGGTGACCCCCAAGCCGTTCCAGGACCCGCACCCACCCTGTTGGATGGCGGCGACCTCGGACGGGTCGGCCGAGGTGGCGGGAGAGAACGGGCTCGGGCTGCTCTCGTTCTCCATCATGCAGCCGCTCGAGCGCATGGCACGGCAGGTGGCGGCCTATCGCAAGGCGGCGGCCACGGCGAAGCCACTCACGGACGTGACGACCAATCGAGTGGCCGCCTACACGCTGGTTCACTGCGCCGACTCGATGGCCCAGGCGGAGTCCAACGGCATCTGGGACTCGGTGTCCTGGTGGTATCGGAACCTCGCCCAGTTCACGCTGGAGTGGGAGCTCGTCCACCTCAGTGACGAGGAGAAGAAGCAGGTCTTTCCGCTGATGAAGCCCCTGATCGAGGGCGACATCCCGATCCAGACCTTCCACGAGGCCGACATGCTGGTGGTGGGCGACCCGGAGCGATGCGTGCAGAAGATGAAGCACTACGCCGATCTCGGCGTGGACGAGCTGATCTGCTACGTGCAGTTCGGCTATCACTCGCACGAGTCCGTGATGAGGACGATCGAGCTGCTCGGCAAGGAAGTGATTCCGGAGCTCGAAAACTACCAGCCTTCCGCGGACAAGCTGGCGGCAGTGCCGCGTTCCCTCGACTGAAGCCGCAAGGATCCTCGCGCCGCGGCTTCGGGGGTCTGCCACAGCGACCTCACGGTGATCGAAGGGGGGCTGCCCTTCCCGCCGCCCTGCATCCTCGGCCACGAGGCGGCGGGCATCGTCGAGGGCGTCGGCGACGGCGTCACCGACTTCGCACCCGGCGATCACGTGATCGGGTGCCTCAACTCCTGGTGCGGCATGTACAAGTTCTGCACGCAGGGTCGCCCGTATCTCTGCCCGACCCAGTTCGTGGGGCGGCGGGAAGGATCGAGGCCTCGGCTCACGGACGCGAACGGTGTGCCGCTCTCCCAGTTCGCCAACCTCTCCTCCTTCGCCGAGAACATCCTCTGCCCGGAACGGTCGCTGGTCAAGATCCGCGACGACATGCCGCTCGATTGCGCCTCCCTGATCGGCTGCGGCGTGACGACGGGCCTGGGCGCCGCGCTCAACACGGTGAAGATCCCCGCCGGTGCAAGCGTCGTCATCGTCGGCTGCGGCGGCGTGGGGCTCGCAGCCCTCCAGGGGGCGCGCATCGTCGGCGCCGGAAGCATCATCGCGGTCGACGTGAAGCGCTGGAAGTTCGGCCTCGCGCGGGATCTCGGTGCCAGCGACTGCGTGGATGCCACGGACGGCGATCCTTTCGCGGCGGTGCGCGAGATCACGAGCGGCGGCGCCGATTTCGTCTTCGAATGCGTCGGCCTGGTTCCGACCGTGCAGCAGGCGATCGCGATGACGGGTCGCGGCGGCACCACGGTGCTGGTCGGCGTCGTGCCCGTCACCGCGTAGGTACCCATCTCGGCCTCGGACCTGGCGATGCTCGGGGCCGACGTCGTCCACGTCGAGGCCATCCAGAGAATGGACGGAGGCCGGTCCGTCGGCGGCGCATTCGCGGCTTGGCACCGGGCGTGGTGGGAGTGCAGCTTGATCTTCCTGTTGGCGAACTCGAGCAAGCACGGCATCACGCTGGATCTCTCGGATCCGCCAGGAATCGAGATCTTCGAGTCGCTGATCGCGGGTGCCGACGCTGGGCCAACACAACGCCGAGATCCTGGGTGAGCTCGGCTACGGCAAGGAGGAGATCGAGGTGCTGGCGGCCGAGAAGGTGATCGGCGCTCGGCCCGAAGGCGTCGCGGAGCGCGAGGCAGCGAAATCGAAGAGCGGACCTCCGTCATGAGCAAGCGCCCGTTCCCCGGTCCGTCCAACCCGATTCCTTTCACACCGGAGAAGTGAAACGATCACTCAGGTCCGATCGATCACGGCAATGCCTTCTGGAAGCTCTACCTGGACACGGACGACTGCCACGGACTCTACGAGCGTGCGATCCCGGGCGGGGAGCGAGTCGATCGCGGCGCCGAAGCGCCTCGCGGAGTGGCCCGTGACCGCGGCGTTCATCAAGGACCCCGACGGCTACCAGATCGAGATCCTCGAGCACCACGCGGCGTGACCCTGCCGGCGACCCGCGTCGCCAGGTAGCTGGATGCGCGCCCCGGCAGTCGGGGGCGAGACTGGCAGAGCGAGCCGGCCTCAGCGCTTGCGCCGCGGCCCCCCCATCGCGCCCGGCCAACGCGAGCTGCCGATGGTGTCGACGAAGGGCCAGAAGGCGTCGGGATCGAGCTGTCCCTCGAGCGTGATCTCGCGGGAGGTCGGCCTCGCCGTCGAGAGGTAGGCCGTCGCCGCGCCCCGCATGGGCAGCAGCTCGGCGATCGGATCCCACGGGCTCTCGAGCAGCTTCAGCTCGGCTTCGACCTTCTCGCGGTAGATGGGCTGATAGCCGGCCTTCACCATCACGACGTGGGGCGGGAAGTCGTAGCTCTTCTCGGCGCCGCCGACGGCGCGCGAGACCTTGATCCACCACTCGTGCTCGAGCTGCGACGCGGGCAGCTTCGCCGGGCCGGCCGTCTTGCCCTTGAACTCGAGGAAGGTGTAGCCGTGATGCGAGCAGCGGGCGCTCACGGCCTCGCCCATCCGGTAGTACTCGATCTCGGCCAGGAACTTGGGCTGACCGTTCGTGTCCTTGCTGATGTAGACCGCCGACTCCTGGTCGATGCCGTAGGCCAGCGCGTAGGCCCCCTTGGTCCCGCGGTAGTCGGCGTCCACGCTGACGACGATGCCGTACTCGGGCTCATCCGGAACGGGCACGCAGTAGATCGAGAGATGCACGTTCGACTCGGCGCTCGGGTCGAGGCCCGGCGGGAGCAGTGCGGCGATCCGCTTCGGATCCGTGGGATAGTCGATCTTCAGGATCGGCCAGCCCGCGATCTCGCCGGGATTGATCTTGAGCTGGGTCGGGTCGGTGGCCATGTTGTTGCTCCTCTGGGCCCGAAGTCTCGGGCGTTGGATGTCCGTTCTCGCTCTCTCTCACCCTCGGCGCGCGTCCGCGCGGAACCAGCTGCGCTCGGGACCGATTCGATCGACCAGCGTCGCGAGCTTCTCCGTGTCGAAGCCGTAGAACTCGGCGGCGTTGCCGCCGAGCATGGCCTCGATGTCCTGGTCGGGCAGGCCGCGGAAGACGTCGATCATCATCTCGCGGGTCCTCGGCCAGGTGCCCTCGGGATGCGGATAGTCCGTGCCCCACATGATCGTCTGGAGCCCGATCTCGTGGCGTAGCTCCGCCTCCCGGCGCGACATCGCGGAGCTGCCGACGCGGACGTTGCGGCGGAAGTACTCGCTTGGCTTCATCGTGAGATGCTTGCGGTAGCCCGTGCCGAGCTTGGCCGTGAAGTGGTGATCGCCGTAGCGCTGGTCCATCAGCTGGAGCAGCTCGGGCACCCAGATCGTGCTGCCCTCCGTCACGGCGACCTTGAGCCTCGGATGGCGCTCGAATACGCCCGACCAGATCATGAAGACCAGCGGCCGCGTCAGCCACCACGCCACCTCGGTCACGTAGATCCCGAGTGCACCGGGCATCTCGGGCGGCGGCTGCGACGGTGTCTGCGCCTGTGGGCCGAAGAGCGCCGCTCCGAAGTACTCGTGCATCGGCGCGGCGCCCGAGTGGAAGTGGAGGACCATGCCCAGGTCGGCGCACGCGGCCCAGATCGGCTCGTACTTCGGGTGGTGGAAGGGATCCTGGCCCATCCACAGGTGCGGGAGCATGATGCCGCGCAGCCCGCGATCGTGCGCCCAGCGGATCTCCCGGACCGCCTCGTCGACGCCCCAGAAGGGCGTCACGAGCGCGAGCCCGAAGCGCCGCTCGGGCGCCATCGCGACGAACTCCGAGAGCCAGCGGTTGTGGGCGCGGCAGCCCGCCCACTGCAGCTCGGGAACCGCGCCCATCGGCATCAGCCCGAGGTCTCCGCCGAAGGGCGGCGAGTTCTGCTCGGTGAGGCCGTCGACGAAAAGGACCTCGACGGCGACGCCATCGGCGTCGAGCACCTCGTTGCGG
>Ga0315290_10003917_pt1 | contig 10707 bp, 4 predicted proteins | sample YL17G12_0_MG_FD_203627 | JGI IMG/M metagenome (GOLD analysis project Ga0315290, IMG submission 203627) | Sediment microbial communities from Yellowstone Lake, YNP, Wyoming, USA - YL17G12_0 | ecosystem: Environmental > Aquatic > Freshwater > Lake > Sediment | place: USA: Wyoming | collected...
CCTTGAGCTCCTCGCCGCAATCCCGCAACCGGGCCACGTATTCCTGGAAACGGGCCAGCTCCTTCTCGGCGGTGTCAGCGCCCCTCTTGATGGCCTCTTCGAGATACGCGACCTCGTAGCCGTCGGCCTTGAATGCCGCAAGCCTGACCAAAACATCGCGGATGCGCCTGTCGTCCTCCCTGTGGCGGCGCTGGGCCTCCTTCTTTCGCTTCTCGTTGTGGACCTGGAGCTCCACTAGCGCGTTCTCGGCCTCCTGGGCCAGCCATGGGTCGCACAGCATCGGTCTTATCATATCCGCGTGGGAGGCATTCTCGGGGTTCTCGAGCTCCTTGAGCTCGGATGCGAGCTCCCGGAGCCTGTCGATCCCCCGCCCGGCGGTCTCGAACGCGCGATGGGCCTCCTCCGCTCCGCCGTCCAGCAATGGGGCCAGCCTCTCCACCTTGAGGCCTTCGGCCTTCCACTTGTCTAGCTTCCTTCCGAGCTCATCCCTTTCCTTCGGGGCCAGTCCCTCCGCGTCCGCCATCTGTTCCCCTTATCCTTCATTTCTTGATCTTCTTCTTCTTGACTATCTTCCCGCCAGGCTTGGGCGCATCCCCGCCATCTGCGGGCGGCATCCCCTGTCCCTCGGTCGGGGTCTTGTCCTGCAGCAGCTTGGGCCGGATGGCCTTCCACGTGTCCTCCAGGTCACGCTTCTTCAGGACCTCCTCGAGCTTCTGGAGCTCCACGCGCGCCTCTGGTGCGCCGCGGGCGAGCGCCAGCTCTATCGCCGACACATCCTCGCCTTTTGCCCTCAGCACAGCGATGCGGCGCTCTAAGTCCTTTTTCTCCATCTCATTGCCCTGAATGAGCAAGTCCGCCTGCCTGCGGTAGTCCGCGACGGCCTTCTCGGCCAGCGCGAACCTCGTGGGGTCCGCCAGCAGTCTTTCGATAATATCTGCACCGGGGATATCATCACCCAGCCGCGTCCTCAATTTGACGAACTCCAGTCTGAGCTCGTCGCCCTTGTGGATGGCGGTCTCGAATTCGGCGAACCGCTTCTCGGCCTCTGCGAGGTCGCCCGAGAGGGCCGGCCTCAGGGAGCCAACGGCGATACCCGCCGTCTCCCACGCCCTCAGTTTTTCCTCCAGCCTGCGTCTCACCGAAGCCTTCTTCTCGCCCTCGACACGGCGGGCCGCATCCTCGGCCTCCTTCCGTCTGCTCGCCTCCTCGATGCGCCTGGCCGCATCCTCGGCGTCACGCCGGGCCTTCTCCATCCTCTCGCCCAGCCCCCTGATGGACACCTCTATCTCCCTTATTGAATCCACATCGTTGAGGCGAACCCTTATGGCGGCGGTGTCGGATTCGAAGCCGGGGCCTTCCATCGCCTTGAGCTTGTCCTCGAACTCCTTCAGTCTCCTGACATCTTCCTCGAACCTCGCGAACTCCCCCTCCACCTCCGCCGCCGGCCTGTCAAGCGCCTTCTCGAGCCGCCTCACCATCAGCCCCTTCTCCACCCAGGCGGCGATCCTTTTCCGCAGGTCCCCGAACCTTTCCGCATGCTGGTCCTTTTTGACGGTAAGGTCCTTTCCCTTCGCCTCCGCCGTCTTCCATAGCTCCTGTATTTTTCCCCTCACGGTCTCCAGTGCTTCCAGGTCCCTGATGCTCTTCCGGAGCGCTTCCGTCTCGCCCGAATATCCGAGCGCATCCAGAAGGTCCAGCTTCCTCTTCAGCTCCTCGGCGGCCGAGAGCGCCGCCTTGAAGAGTATGAACTCCCTCGTTGCGGTGTCCATGTCCGTCTTCAGGGCCGCTTCCAGGCCGGACGTATCGTAGCCCTTCTGCTTCCATTCGCGCGTCATGTCCGAGAAGGCGGCACGTCGTTCCTCCTCGCGCTTCCTGCGGCCTATCTCGAGGCGCAGTGCCTCCACGAGTGCTCTCACCGCCGGCAATTTGTCCGGGTCGCTGAGCATTCCCCTTATGTACGCCAGCTCTGCGTCCAGTCCCGTGGTATCGAGGACCTCGAGCGTGGATGCCATCTTCTCGAGCTGGGCGATGTCGTTCTCCTGTTTCGCCACTTCGGCACGGAGCGCTTCACGGTCTCCCTTCAGCGCTCCCTCAAGCCTCTTCACGTGATAGCCGTCCGCCACCCAGCGCCTCAGCTTGTCCAGCGTGCCGAGCTCCTTCTCGAACGCCACATCCACCTCTTTTCCGGCGGCAACGGTCTCCGCGTGGACCTTCGCCAGCAATGAGAATACCTTCGGCTCCGTCTCCCCGAGCCTCGGGAAGTCCTTCAGCTCCGATATGAGCGACACGGCCTCCTGCGAATATCCGCCGCCCGACAGCGAGGAGAGCGACGCGGCCAGCCTGTCGTGTATCTCGAGGTCGAACCTGAAATCCACGGCCATCCTGCGCAGTGCGGCAATTTCGCCCGTGAGGGCCGCCTCCAGCGGTTCCGTCCGGAGGCCGCGCTTCCTCCACAGGTCGAATTGGGTGCGGTACTCCGCCCGCTCCTTCTCTTCCGCGCGCGATTTTTCGATATCGTGCCTGAGCTGCTTCAGCAGCTCCCTTGCCTCCTCGACCTGCGCCGGGTCCCTCAGCTTCGAGCGCACCTCGAGCGTCCTCTCCTCGAAACCCCTGACATACAATCCGGCCACGGTCATGGCCATCTGCTCCAGCGCCATCACGCCGAGGGCGAAGCGCTCCACCTCCGCGGCGGCGACGTCCTTCTCCACCAGCCCCTCCAGCGTCGTCACATGGTATCCGCGGGCCTTCCAGTCCGCCAGCCGCTCGCGCAGGGCCCGCCTGGCGCTTGCGGTCCTCGAGTTGCGCTCGATATCTTCCCGTAGCGCCGAGACCGCCTGCTCCGCATCGCCGGCACGGGAAACATCGCCCAGCATGGCCTCGAGCTTTCTGGCGGAATCGGGCACCGCCGATACATCGAGGCCCGCCAGCTCCTCCCTCACCTTCAGGAGCCTCCGGGCCTCCGCCTCGAATTCGTTGAACGCCCTGTCCACCGGTTCCGGCTCCCCGTCCCTGAGCCTCTCCAGCGCCTCGGTATTGATGCCGTGGGAGGTCCACCACACGAGCTTCGAGGACAGCTCGGCCTTTCTCTTCCTCTCGGCCTCCTTGCGAATGCGCTCATCCTCGGCAAGACGGCCTGCATCGCGCCTGAGCTCCGCTATCCCTTTCTCGATGTCGGGGATCCTGGAAACGTCCCTGAGCATAGCGGCCACGCGCGCTTTCCCGGGCGCCAGGCCCGGCCCCTCCATCGCCCCCAGCTCCGATTCCATCTCGCGCAGCCTGCCCAGCTGGACCCGGAAGAGCACGAACTCGCGTCTGAGCCTGTCCCCGTCCAGTGCCATCGCCTGCTCGAGGTGATTGACCATGAATCCCTCGGCGCGCCACTTGTCGAGAGCCTCCCTGAACTCCTTCTTGCGCGCCTCCTCCGAAACCGGAGCGGGCCCCCTGGGCGGCGCCCCGCCGGGCTCCCTCACGCCGGCATCGATGCCTTTCGGCGGCCCGAGGAACTTGACGGTCCCGTCCTTGCCCACGACGACGGGCCCGTCGCCCGGAAGCGTGCCATCCCCGCCTTCCTCCGCCGCAGTCCCGCCGGTACCCCTCTCGAATTTGGGCCCCGCCGCCTCGGCGGCGCGCCTGGCCTCCCTCTTCTTCCTCTCCTGCTCCTGGACGCTCTTGAGTGCCTTCTCGGCCTTGTCCACCTGGTCTATGTCCTTGAGCATATCGGGTATCCCGGTGGCCAGTATCTCGGGACCGCTCAGGTCCATTATCTTGAGCTCGGCGCGCACGCTCTTCATGCGCTCCACGGCCTTCGCGAACTCATCGAAGGCCTTCTTCATCGTCTGCCCGCCCCCTCCCAGTGTCGCCTCGAGCTTCGAGACACGGTAGCCCTGGATGCGGTACTCCTCCATCTTCTTGCGGAACTCGCTGACGGCCCCGGGCTCATCTTCCGCACCCGCGAGCGCCTCCTCCTTCTCCACCGTGTACCTGTCGCCCTTGACGGCCACCCATTTCAGCTTGGGATGCAGCAGGGGCCCTCCGGTCTTCACCTGGATGCGGCCCCCCTCCAGCGGGGATATCTCGACCGTCGAATGGAACGAGCCCCTCATGGATGCCTTCTCGGGGTCGGTCTCCTTCTCCCACAGATACAGGCCTGTTATGTTCTTCTTCTTGAGCTTGAGTATCGTCACCTGGACGAAATTGAAAACAGTCTCGACAGCGACCGTCTTGAGCGCCATTGGCAGAATGTTGATGAACGCCCTCGGGCTGCCCGTGTCCGAAAGCTCGCCCATCGCCAGGCTCACGGCGGTGCCCACGAAGGGCAGCTCCTTGGGCAGTATCATCACGGGGCCCTCGTCCTCGAGGTCGTTGACGGTCCGCTCGCGGAACGTGGCCCAGTCCAGTATCCTCAGCTTTCCGCTCTCCTCGACGTTGGCGGTGTCGAAGCCAGCGGCCTTCATCCTCTTGCGGAACTCCTCCGGCGAATATGAAATGAGCGCGATGCCGTTCTCCCCCGCTATCAGTCCGTCCTTCAGGAACCCGAGCGCACAGCGCTCCTTCGTGTCGCCGGGGCCCTCGACCAGGAGCGAGCATCCCCTCGGAATGATATCCCCGAGCCAGGGAACCGTGCCGGAGAACTGGGCCGCCATGTCGGGGGCCGGCTCCTTTCCGGCCTGCTCGGTTGAAGCCCCGCTTTCCCCATCCTCCTCGTCGCCCGTGCCCCAGGTCTTCTCGGATTCCTCGGTGACGCCGACCTTCCCCGCCTCCTTGATCCAGTCCCGCTCCCCTTCTTCCCGACCGTATTCGATGCGGCCGCCCTGACCCTTCGTCTCGGCCCCCGTCGCACCCGGCGCGCCCTCGCCGCCCTCTCTTGTATCCTGGGCGCCCTCCTTCCCCGTCTTCCCCTTTTCCTGCGGGGCCGGCGGCGGCCCGTCCTCACCGCCTTCCAATGCCAGCTTCACCATGTACTTGTTCAGGCCCAGCACCGTTCCGGGCGGGACATTCTCGGCCAGATATTTCCTGGCCGGTCCGCGGACCTTCTCGCGCGCGCCGGCCTCGCCGAGGAAATGCGCCAGTGCCCAGTAGAGGGAGCCCAGGATGGTGCAGGCAGTCATCAGCCCTTCCTCGGTATCGGGGTATTCCTCGGAGAACGATATCCCGGAATCGGAGATGGTCACCTGTCTGAGGAGCTTGAACTTCTCCACAAGGTTGTCGACACTGGACTTGAGCCTCTTGCCGCTGACCAGGTCGGAGTTGGCCTGCCACGTGGTCTGGAGCAGGCCTTCCAGCAGCTTCGCTTTCTCGCCCATCGTAAAGGGGCTCCCTTTCAAGCAGTATATACCAACTATATAGTTTAAAGTTTATGAATTGAACACCGAGATGGTCTTTTTGCTCATATTCCTAGAGCTAGAAGGCCCGAAGACTAGATATCCATCGATGCCAATCGCAGTGTCATGCGTTTCGCGATCGTGGCCAAACCCGGCCTCGCAAGGGCCCGGGCCGCCGCCCGCGCCATCCGGGATTTCCTCGCGGAGCAGAAAGGGGTCGACGTCTGCGTCGAGAAGGCGCTCGCCCGGCCATTGAAAGCGGAGGGCGTCCCTCTAGCGAAGATGGATGTCGACGTGATAGTGACCGTCGGTGGCGACGGGACCGTGCTCAAGGCATTGCAGGAGGCGAAGGGCCGCATCTTCGCCGTAAACGCCGGTGTGCTGGGCTTCCTGACCGAGGTCTCCATCGAGGAGGCAATCCCCGGCCTCAAACGTGTATTGCGCCACAATTACATCGTGGAGAAGCGCCTGCGCGTCAAGACCGTTCTCGGAGGGAAGCGCCTTTTCGATTCCACCAACGAGGCGGTGGTGCACACTTCCGAGACATCGAAGATGAGGCATTACCGCGTCATGCTCTCCGGGATGGTCGTGGACGATGTTCGCGCCGACGGCATCATAATGGCCACACCAACGGGCTCGACATGCTACGCCATGAGCTCCGGCGGCCCCATCCTGGACCCTGCCGTGGGCGCCTTCGTCATCGTCCCTCTGGCGCCGTTCAAGATGGCATCCCGTCCGATAGTGGTTCCGTCGGACCGCTCCATCTCCGTCACGCTCATGGACGACAAGCCCTCCAAGCTCGTCCTGGACGGGCAGTTCGAGACCCAGATACCTGCCCGCTCGACCGTGGAGTTCTCTGCCTCGGAGACCCCTGCGGAGTTCATCAGGTTCTCGTCCGATTTCTACAGGACGCTCAGGCTCAAGCTTGTCGAGGACCCGATAACCAAGTGAGGTGGACCGCACGCGCGTTTCAGGTTTCAGGAAGGTCAGGGAGGACGCGGCGAAGAAGAAGCGTCCGTCGACGGATGTCCCTGTCACCAAGATCAAGAAGAATGTCCTCCACCTGATATGCGAGATAGCCAAGGAGAACTATCCCAACGAGTTCTCGGGCCAGCTTCGTGCGCTGGACGGGGTGGTCCACGAGCTCACGATGTTGCCGGGGACAAGGGGGGGCCGCATGAGCGCCCTCGTCAACCTGTGGATGATGCCCATCGATTATTCCGTGGTGGGGAGCGTCCACAGCCACCCCTCGGGCAATGTAACACCCTCGGGCGCGGACAGGGAGTTCTTCTCCAAGTTCGGCGCGGTCCACATCATAATCGGGAAACCCTACACCCTTATGACCTGGCAGGCCTACAACTACGACGGGGAGCCCATAATGCTCGAGGTCGTGGACTGAGGGGCGGCGTCGTCGGAGAGAGCATTATATACTTTTTCGCCAATCTACGTGCGGGTAGAGCGAGGGGACCGTCATGGCGATGGACGAGAAGAAAGAAGAGATGAATGAGGAACCCCGACCGGAGAAGAAGCACCGGAAGGGCAAGAACGCCGAGCTGGGAATCCAGATATGGATCCCCAAGGAGATGCTCTCCGACCTCGATTCCGTTTTCGATTTCATGAGGCACAGGATGGATGCCCGTCCCCGCATCTCGCGCATGATGCATGCCGCCAAGGCCGCGGACGGGACGCCCCAGGCCGCAGCGGCCCAGGACGCCGCAGCCACCGGACAGGCCCCGGCATCCGAGGCGGACGAGAGCACGGGCAAGGTCAAGGTCCCCAAGGCCGACATCGTTGACGATGGCAAGGCATACATCATAAGAGCGGAGATACCCGGCGTTCCGAAGGAAAAGGTGGACATCAACATCACCCAGTTCCAGCTCGAAATAAAGGCTGACGTCGAGAGGGATGTGGAGGAGAAGGGCAAGGGCTACGTCCGAAGGGAACGCCGCCACTCGTCCTATTTCAGGTCCATTCCCTTCCCGACGGCCGTCGTACCCGACAAGGCCGAGGCCAAGATGGAGCACGGCATCCTCAGGATAACCGTGCCCAAGGAAGAACCCGGCAAGGCCGCAAAGAAGAGAATCGAGATAAAGTAGTCAGGCGCTCTTCCCAATGCCCGCGTTCGTCATTTCCAATTGCCAGTTCCTATGTCTATAGAACGATATTCCATATTCATGACTTCCCTTTCCACACGCTCCAAAGTTGCACGGTGCTAACCATTCGCAACTTTCTCGTTCCCTATTCGATGGAATCGAGGATGTTGCGGGTCTTGGTGAGATATTTTTCAGCCTTATCGGAGTTGCCCGCCCTCTGGAAGTTGATGGTGAGCTCCAAGAGATTGCGCGCCTTGGCCACATTCTTCCCCTGGGCCTCGAGGCGCTCCATCCGGGCCTTCGTCAGCCCGATATCGCTGTCGAGCCTTCCGGTGCCGGTCTTCGCTTCCTGCTTCTCGATTCTCAGCTCTTTCTTCTTTTCCTTCTTCCCATCCTCTTTCGGGATGTCCAGCGGCGAGTCGCAGAACGGGCACATCTTCCAGTCCACGACCACCTCCTTTCCGCAGACGGGGCATCTTCGCTTCTTCTCCTCCTTCTTCTTGGTGCCGAGCTCCGCGCCGCAATCCGGGCATAGCCGCCAGTCCTTCTCGACGGGCGCTCCGCATGCGGTGCAAAGCAGGCCGGGAACGCCCTTGGACTGCGTCACCACCTCGCCAGTTATCAATGACGTGTTGCACGTGGGGCACACGCGCCATCCGGCCTGAACAGGCTCCGCGCACGCGGGGCATGCCAGCGTTTCCCCCTCGTCATTGGGCGCCTTCCTGTCCGAGGGAGCCGTCAGCTTCGAATTGCATTCGGGGCAGACATTCCAGCCCGCCTCCACGGCGGCCCCGCAGGACGGGCAGGCCAGGCCTTCCCACTCTTCCTTCTCGGCTGGCGCCGCTCCTTGCTCCTCCGTTTTGGATGATGCAGCGTCAACACCAGCATCCACCGCGCCCTCGCCGCCGGCCGCACCCGTCTCTCCGCCGGCTCCGGCGTCGGCGGCCTCCCCCTTGTCTTCCTCTCCTTCCGTGACGAACGTGAGCTCGGAATTGCACGTGGGGCAGACCCTCCAGCCCAGCTCAACAGACTTGCCGCATACGGGACACTTGAGCACCGACTCCCCCTCGGGCACCGCCTCCTCCGCCGCGAACGCGGCCTTGCGCGCCTCCGTGTAGCGGCCCAGCTTGAGCGCCTCGAGTGCCTCGGCCAGTTTTCCCTCGGCGCCGAATATGTCCACGGCCCTGCGCCGGCCGTCCGCAACGGCGGCCTCGGCCTCGTGAATTGCATCGTCCGCGGTCGTGCGCTCCTCGCGGGTCTCGTGCGCTATCTTGAGGGCCTTGTCCGCCATCTTCCTGGCGGACTCCAGATGTCCCATCGCAAGCTGCGCCCTGGCGTTGGTCAACATCTGGCTAGCGGACGGGATGACAACGCCGCGCTTGATTATCCCCTCGACCGTCTTGGCCTTGTTCTCCACATCGTCCGCGGCCGTGCAGTTCTCGCAGAAGAGCCCCATCGCGGGCGAAGGGCCGCCGCATCTGGGGCAGGACGGCGGGGCATACGACTTGACCTCCGTCTGGGGAGCGGGAGCGGAATACTGCGTGGCATAGGTGGCCTGCGCAGGCTGCTGAGCGTACGGGGCCGCCGGCTCCTCCGCAGGCGGCTTTGGCACCTTCCTCTTCTTCCTCATCGCCATCGCCACGGCGCCCGCGACAACGCAAACGAGCACGATTGCTATCAGAATGTAGAGCCACGGGCCCATGCCTCCCGGTCCGGGACCGGGCGGCGGTGGCGAGGGCTTCGCTTTCACCGTGACTTGCTTGGTGAGGGTCCCGCCGTCGAGGAGTGTGACGTCCTTGACAGGGTCGATAGTGGCCGCGATGGTATTGGCACCCTTCACAGCCAGCCACCTGTACGTCATCTCGACGCTGTCGCCCTTCTTCACATCGGAATATGACAGCGTCGTGAGGGAAACGCCCCCCGATGCCAGCTTGACGAGCAGGACGCCGGCGTCCGCGTCGCCCGTGTTCGCGAGCCTGACGGAGATGGTGATGAGGTCCCCTTCCTTGATGTTCGCCTCGCGGTCCAATGTGATCTCCTCGACCTTGATTATCGGCACCGTGATGGTGATGTTCACGGATGCCGTGGCCGAAGCGGCGCGGTCCCGTACGGTCAGCACTATGCGGTACGGTCCTGCCTTGTCGTACTTGTGGGTCACGTCCGTGTCCTGCGTGGACGCTGTCTTCCCGTCCCCGAAATCCCATGCATACTGGAGTGTAGCGTTGTCGACGGAATCCGGGTCATAGCTGCCCGCAGAGCCGAACCTGATGTTGGCCCCCTGCCGGAATGCCGACGCCTCCGCCGGGTCCTTTATGACGGGCACCGGTGCACGGTTCACATCCTCGACGATTATCTCCCAGGAGCGTTCCGCCTTGAGGCCTCCCTTGTCCTGCGCCACGACCTTGACCGTGTAGGGGGACATGTCCGAGGAGCCCTCACCCTCGAAGACCGCTTTGAAAGTGAACGAACTCTTCGTCGCCCCGTCGACGGGCTCCGTGTCCCTGTACCACTGGATGCTCACGACGTCGGCGTCCGGGTCGGACGCGCCAATGGAGAACTGGGCATCCTTTCCCTCGAGAAGCCGCACGCTCCCCCCGGGAGGCGTGACGCCGTCGATTGTCGGGGCACGGTTGATATTGAGCACATCGATGGACCAGGCCCTCTCGGCCTTCGTGAGGTTGTCCGTGACCTGCACCCTCACCTGGTGGCTTCCGCTGGCGTTGTAATCCGTTTGGTAGTAGAATGTGTCCTGGTTCTTGGCGGAGTTCTGGGTGATGTTGTCCAGGAACCACTGGACCGTGAGCTTGTCCACGTCCGGGTCGGACTTGTCGATGGTGAACGTGACCCGCTCGTTCTCGTTGACGATGACCAGGGGGTCCGTCGGCTGGAACGACTTTATCTCCGGCGGCCGGTTCTTGTTGATGACCGTGATGTTCCAGGCCATGAGCAATGGCTCGCCCCCGCCGTCGTACGTGTCCTGCACCGTCGCTTCCACGAGGTACTTGCCAGCCGAGAAAGGGCCGTCGTAGTAGGTCGTTATCCCGTAGACGCTCTTGAGCACGCCGTGCTCGCTCCTCTTCTGGGAACCGCCCACGCTCCAGTTGACTATCAGCGCCTCGCCGGCCCCGATGTTGGGGTCCGAAAGGTTGAGGCCGAAGCTGACGTTCTCGGTCTCGTAGACCTGCAGGTCCCCCGAGGGCCAGAACGACTCTATGACAGGCGGAGCGTTCTTCTGGCGCAATGTGATGGACGTTCTAGTGAGGTTCGTGAGGCTGTCCGAATCCGTCACGGTG
>Ga0315290_10003920_pt1 | contig 10705 bp, 8 predicted proteins | sample YL17G12_0_MG_FD_203627 | JGI IMG/M metagenome (GOLD analysis project Ga0315290, IMG submission 203627) | Sediment microbial communities from Yellowstone Lake, YNP, Wyoming, USA - YL17G12_0 | ecosystem: Environmental > Aquatic > Freshwater > Lake > Sediment | place: USA: Wyoming | collected...
GCTCGGCAGCTCCATCACGCCGACGCGCTCGCGGACGGCCCGACACTCCGCGGCCACCACCTCGAACACGTTGTTGCGGCGGAACGTGCTCTCCTCTTCTCGCCCGTCGGGCGAGAACCACTTCGGGCGCTCCCACCCGAAGCCCTCGGTGAACACGCAGCCTTTGGCGAGGAGCTTGTCGTACAGAGGCGACGTTCTTGCTGGCCGACCCTCCGGCCGCTCCTCACCGGGTGGCACCAGCCGGTACATGTCCCAGTACTCGCGGTGCGCTTTCGCTGAAGCGTAGGACTGGTCGCAGAAGTCCCCGAACCGGCGCGGGTCCATGCTCAGCATGTTGATCTCGCTGTCGCCGTGGATCATCCACTGGGCGAGGTAACGGCCGCACCCCGGGCCCTGGGCGATGCCGATGCCGGTGCCGGTGGCAAGCCAGAAGTTCCGCACGCCGGGTGCAGGCCCGACGAGGGGGTTGCTGTCGGGCGTGTGCGAGATGGCGCCGTTCACGACCCGCTTGATCCCCGCGTCCGCGAGGATAGGCATCCGCTCCATGACACGCTCGAGGTAGGGCGCGATCCGGTCGAGCTCCGGCTGGAACAGCTCGTTGGAGGAGTCCCAGGCGGGACCGCCCTGGCTGGTCCAGGCCTCCTGTGTGCCGCTCCCCTCGTAGATCCCGATCAGGCCGGACTTCTGTTCCTGGCGGTAGTAGGCGGAGCAGTGGGGATCGCGCATGACCGGGATCTCGCCGTCACGCTCGAGGAACTCCTTCACGGGCCCGGTCACCACATACTGGTGCTTCATGTTGGCGAACCGGGTCTGGACGCCCAGCCACGCGCTCACCCGGTCCGCGTAGCAGCCCGCGGCGTTGACGACGTGCTCGCAGGTGATGTCGCCTTGCTCGGTGGACACCTTGAACTCGCCGTTCGGCAGTTGTTCGACCCCGAGCACCCGGTTGTTGACGACGATGGTTGAACCAAGGCGCTTGGCCGCGGCAGCCATCGCGTTGCACGCGCTCGAGGGGTCCACGTGGCCGTCGTCCAGCGTCCAGGCGCCGGCGAGCACGCCCTCGGTCGCCACGAACGGGTTGATACGCCGGATCTCCTCAGGGCTGACCACCTGCATCCGGAACCCGATATTGGCGGCCACGCCCTCGACGCGCTTGAAGTGGTCGAGTTCCAGCTGGTTCGTGGCGAGGCGGATGCCGCCCGATGCGTGCCATCCGGTGGCCTCTCCGGTCTCCGCCTCGAGGCGGGCGTACAGGTCGTTGCTGTAAGCGTGGACCTTGGCAAGGTTGTAGTCGGCGATGAAGCTCGGGCACTGGCCGGCGGCGTGCCAGGTGGAGCCCGACGTCAGCTCTCCCTTCTCGACCAGGATCACGTCGGTGCAGCCCTCGAGGGCCAGCCCGTGCAGCAGGCCGATGCCCATGGCGCCCCCACCAACGATCACGACGCGCGCGTCGGATATCACGGTTGTCTCCTCCCGACTCTCGGCCACCTGCGACCGTCGCCAGGGCGCATGGTTCGAATCAGTGGATGTCGATCGCGTCAGGGAGCCGCTCGCCCAGATCCGAGTGGGAGGATACTGCGCAGGCGCGATCCGAGGGAACCTGGCGACTCGCACTCGTGCACACCGGAACGCAAGGCGACCCTCGCCCGCTACCTCTTGCATGCAGATCTCTTCTTTCGTGAGGCTCCGCGTGATCCTCCCCGGTGCCTTCGTGGTGACGCTGTGGTGACGCGACCTCGGCCAACCACTGTCGAGATGGGAGGAGAACGGCTGGCCCCGACGAGTCCCCGGTGGACGCCGTCGGGCTTCACGATCACCAGCTTTGACGCGGAACCATCGAGTCGAGCAGCTCGCGCGGTGCGTCCCGATCGTCGCTTCCGGGAACGTCGGCCAACAGGACGGTTCCCGTCGATGGGTCCGATGCCAGCAGCGCAGGAACGAGCGCGGGCTCGTCGGCACCGACCAGCGCGATGATCGCACCCTCGTGCGCGAAGAACGGCGGCACGCTCTTGCACCAGACGTCCCCCGCGGCGTTCGGCAGCCGCAGGATCGATGAGAGGTTCCACGCTATGACCTGTATGGCGGAGCCGACGCGAGGGCGATCGATCGCCACGAGCGCGCTGTCGGATGCGGCGTTCACGCTAGGTGAGTGATCTGCGAGAGGCCAGCGTTACCGGTGGACCGAGATCCCCGCGGCCTCGACGAGATTCTCGCGCCCCTCGTTCGCGGCGGCGAACGCCACGATCAGCGCCGCCGCCGGGTCGGCCCAGGCCCAGCCGAGGACCGCGTTCAACGCGAGCCCCGTGAGCGTGAGGGTGGACAGGATGCCGTCGAGGAACGTGAGCGACGCCTCGGAACGCAAGGGCGCCGAGCCGAGCGCGTCGGCGGTCCGCCGCTTCACCACCGCGAGCGTGAACATCACGACGGCGGTGATCGCCAGGTAGATGATCCCGGCCACGCTCTCGCCCGCCCGGCGACCGAGCGCCAGATCCCGGATCGACACGACGGCGAGCACGACCGCCAGTCCGATGAAGGCGGCGGCCACCAGCCGGAGCGCACGCCGGGTGCGCGCCGCGTCCTCCGTGGCGTGCCCGGGTCTGATGTGCCACACGACGACGGACGAGGCGAACATCTCGATGATCGAATCGGTGCCGAAGCCGATCAACGCCAGGGAGCCCGCCGCGATCCCGAGGCCGATCGTGAAGACGGCCTCGCCGAGGTTCCACGCGATCGTGGCGTACTCGAGCCGAAGCGCGAGCCGCTGCAGTCGCGCGCGGTCGGCGCCGGTCGCGGCCGAAGGTGAGGACATGGCGAGAGGCTATCGGAGGTGGTCGGTGTCTACGCGACGACCGCGCGGATCACGCGACGCAGCGCCGATGCCGAGAGCGCGACCGCCAGCCACATCCCGCCGATCGCGAGCGCCGGCGCCACCACGATCCACGGGGTCACGCCGACGCAGTCGATCAGCGAGCCTCCGTGCACGTCGCACCGGCCCGCGAGTCCCGCGGCCGCGAGCTGGAAGGCGCCGGCCGCCACGACGGTGACGACCCCCGCCACCGCGAAGCGCCGGGCGAGCCACCGCTCGGGGTGGGACCGGATCATGAACCAGACCAGAAGGCCGATCACGCCGGCGAGGATCGCCCACCCGAAGACGAAGCCCACCGCGCGGTATCGGTCGGAGCTCTCGAGCGCGGCGCCGACGATCGTGCGCATCGTGGGGTACGCCAGCAGGAAGCTGAGCCACACAGTGGCCAGCGAGAGCGCGCCGATCGCGGGCTCGGACCCGTCACCGCCCCGTCGCTTGCCCACGATGCATCGCACCGAGAGCACGATCGAAGCCGGGAGCGTGAGGTACATCGAGATCGCGCCGAGCAGTGCCAGAACGAACGACCAGATCGCTTCGCGTTCGACGATCGGGCGGAGTCGGCGTGCCATGCCCTTCACCGTACCGCTCGGAGCCGACGCGTTCTATCGGCATCTTGCCCCAGAGGGAGAGGCGGCCCGGGGGCTGCTCCTAGGTCAGGCAGAGGAGCGGCGTGTCGGCCTCCGCTACGGTGCCGAAGCGGCTGACGCGTGGCCCCTTCACGGCGCGCACCCGATACGTGTAGCCGGTATCGACCCCCAGGTCGATGTCGCGGTACGACATGGTGCGCCACTCGGCGATCCGCGCGACGAGGGTGAAGGCGTCCTCCGAGGTACCCCGGCGGAAGATCTCGTAACCGCCGGACGGCCCGCCGGGTGTCCACGCGAGATCCACGCCGGTGGAGAGCCAGCCGTCACACGTCGAGGTCGCGACGACGCCCGAGGGCGCAGGCACGGGCTTCGGGGTCCTCACGGTGGGGGTGACGCTGCCACCGAGCCCGGCGAGCGACGGGCCGGCCACCCACACCGCGCCGAACGCCACCGCCGAGGCCGCGATCCACGCGATCACGCGGCCGGGGCGACGTGGCCGCTTCGCCGCGCGGGTGATCACGGGCGCCTCGAGCGGGATCTTGGCCGTCGAAGCGGGGCGAGGCAGCACCTCTGTGCGTGCCCCGTCTCGGGTGATCGGCGCGGTGACGTCTCCGCTCGTCGCCGAACGGATCGGTGCCGTCACGGCCTCGTCGGCCGCGGCTCGCAAGGCGTGCGCGAGCCGGTCCGCCGTCGGGTACCGCGTGAATGGGTCCTTGGCCAGGCACCGGACGACGACATCGTCGAGCGCGCCCGGCACCTCGGGCCGGATCGATCGGACCGGCACCGGTGTCCCCTGCCGCACGAGGTCGGCGACCTCGCGGGCCGAGCCTCCCTCGAACGGGGGTCGCCCGGTCAGGAGCTCGTAGAGGACCGCACCCAGCGCGTACACGTCGGCGCGCTGATCGCCGCCGTCGCCGGTCGCTTGCTCGGGCGCGACGTACGCGAGCGTCCCGTGCGCGTCCGAACCCGAGCGCGCCGCGCTCGAGCCTCGTGCCGCGCTCGAGCCGCGTGCCGCGCCCGAGCCGCGCACCGCCCGGGCGATGCCGAAGTCGAGGATCTTCACCTCGCCGGTAGGTGTCACCATCACGTTGCCCGGAGAGACGTCGCGGTGCACGACCCCTCGGTCGTGCGCGTGGGCGAGCGCTTCCGCGGCTCCCGCCACGAGCCGCGCCGCCCGCACGGGATCCATCGCGCCGCCGCTCCGCACGAGCTGCCCGAGGGTCGCACCCGGCACCAGCTCCATCACGATGAACGCCCTGCCGTCGCTCTCGGCGATGTCGTAGACGGCCACGATCCCCGGGTGGCCGAGCCGCGCGGCGGTCCTGGCCTCACGCCTGAACCGGGAAAGGAACTGCCGGTCGGCCGCAAGCTCGGGCCGCAGGACCTTCACGGCGACCGTGCGATCGAGGTGACGATCGGCGGCTTCGTACACCTCGCCCATCCCGCCGCGGCCCAGCAGGGCGCGGATCTCGTAGCGAGAGGCCAGGACGCTGCCGACCAGGGTCCGCCCGCCGATGATTCGTTCATCCATGGTCGATAAAGGGTACGCCGGGAGGCAGGGAACGGCGGATCCGCGGTCAAGCTGGGTCGATCTCGGGCGAACGGCCCTCAATCCGGCCGCTCACGGGGCCGACACTTCTTGGAGACCGCAACCCCCGAGCCAGCAGGAGGTCCCCACCGTGGTCACCATGCTCCGTCGCACGATGAGTTCCCTGGGCGCCTTCGCCGCGTTCCTGATCGCCGTCGGCGCGGCCCCCGCGTCGCTACCTTCGCCGCCACCCCGGCCGAAGCGCTAGGCGCCTCACGCGGCTCGTTCGTCCGCTTGGGGGGGCATCGTATACTTCGGTCCCGCTCGGGCATCAGCTCGAGGATCGCCCGGTACCGGCCATCCGGGCAGGAACGGACGTGCGATGACCTTTTCCCCGAGCACCCTCACGCTGCTGGCGCTCGTCGCCGTGGGACTCTCGGTGCTCGCGCTGCTCTTCGCGATCGTGGGCGGCGCGGGAGCCAGGCGTCCGAAGGAGTCCTCGGGGCCGATCCAGATGGACGAGGCGCTCCGCGCCGCCCTCGAGCAGCAGGAGGCGAAGATCGACCGGCTCGAGCAGGCCGTGCGCATCCTGAACGGCGCCGACCGGAAACAGCAGGTGCTGATCGACGGGACCGTGCGCCACGTCGCGCTCCTGCGCTATGACGCCTTCGAGGACGTTGGGGGGCGGCTCTCGTTCTCGTGCGCGATGCTCGACCACCACGGCACGGGTGTGGTGCTGACCTCGATCAACGGACGCCAGGAGACGCGCGTGTACGCGAAACCCGTGACCGAGTCCGCGAGCTCGCACAACCTGTCGCTGGAAGAGGAAGAGGCGATCCGACAGGCGATGGCCGCGCCGGCCGAGACGGTGGAGGCCCGATGATCTTCAAGCGTGACGACGACGACGCTGACCCGGTGGGGGCGACGGCCCCAGCCACGGTACGACGGGAGGACAAGATGGCGGACCAGAACGGAGAGGTGACGATCGTCGGCGCAGGCGCGCGCCTGGAGGGCAACGTGGTGTCGGCCGGGTCGCTCCGGATCGACGGTCAGGTGAAGGGACAGATCAACGCCGAGGGCGACGTGGCGCTCAGCCCGCAGAGCCAGGTCGAGGCCGATATCCGCGCCCAGAACGTGAGCGTGGCGGGCGCCTTCAAGGGCAACATCATCGTGAAGGAGAAGGCCCACCTAGCGCGCGGCGGTCGTGTCGACGGGAACATCACGTCGAAGACCCTCGTGGTCGAGGAGGGCGGGATCTTCAACGGACAGAGCATCATGGACGGCAGCAAGGCCGGTGCATCGTCCTCGTCCGGTCAGGCCGGCGCCGCCCAGGGCGCGCCGGCCGGCTCGCAGACCGAGAAGGGAACCGACCAGCTAAAGGTGCCGTAGATGCTCGACATCAAAGCGATCCGAGAGAATCCCGAACCGTTCCGCGCGGGCCTCGCCCGTCGGAACCTGGCCGCCGCCGTGGGCCAGCTGCTGGCCGCAGACGAGCGCCGGCGCGCGATGACCGCCCGTGTCGAAGATCTGCGCGCGGCCCAGAACAAGACCTCGAAAGAGATCGGCCGAGCCGAGGGCGACGCGAAACAGGCGCTGATCGCCGAGGTCGCCTCGGTGAGCGCCGAGCTGAAGGAGCTCGAACCGAGCCTGGCGGAGGCCGAGGAGCAGCTCGCCTCGCTGCTCGCCGCCACGCCCAACGTGCCGCACGAGAGCTGCCCCGATGGGTTCACCGACGAGGACGCGGTGGAGGTGCGACGGCATCTCGAGCCCACCACGTTCGATTTCGCCCCGCGGGATCACGCCGAGATCGGGGAGCTCCTCGGGATGCTCGACACCGAGCGCGGGGCTCGCACGAGCGGGTCCAGGTTCGTATACCTGCTGGGCGACCTCGTGTTCGTGCAGTTCGCGCTGATGCGCCACGCGATGGACATCCTGAACGACAAGGGGTTCCTGCCGGTGATCCCGCCGGTGATGGTGCGCGAGGAGGCGATGTACGGCACGGGGTTCCTGCCGGCCGACGAGGCGCAGCTCTACGTCACGCGCGAGGACGACCTGTACCTGGTGGGGACCGCCGAGGTGCCGCTCGCGGCGCTCCACATGGGCGAGATCCTCGCGCACGAAGATCTCCCCGTGCGGTACGCGGGGTACTCGACCTGCTTCCGCCGCGAGGCCGGCACCTACGGCAAGGACATGGGCGGCATGTTCCGAGTCCACCAGTTCGACAAGGTCGAGATGTTCAGCTTCGCCCCGCCGGAGACCAGCTGGGAGGAGCACGAGTACCTCGTGAGCGTCGAGGAGGAGATCATCTCCAACCTCGAGCTGCCCTACCGCGTGGTGAACATCGCGGCAGGCGACCTGGGGGGCAGCGCCGCGAAGAAGTACGACATCGAGGTCTGGCTCCCCGGGCAGGACCGCTACCGCGAGCTGACGTCGTGCTCGAACACCACCGACTACCAGGCGCGGCGACTGCAGACCCGGTCGCGGCGGGCCGAGGGTGCTCCCGAGATCCTGCACACGCTGAACGGCACCGCCACCGCGATCGGGCGCACGCTCATCGCGTTGCTGGAGAACCACCAGCAGGCGGATGGCTCGGTGGCGCTTCCGGCGAAGCTGCATCCGTATCTGCCCGAGCGCGCCCACGTGCTTCGTCCTCGAAGCTGACCACCCGTTCGGTCTCGTCGAACGTCACCCCGTGCCAGATGTGCATGCCGTCCTCGGTGACGGTGCGCCGGCCGGCGCCCCGTAGGTAGCGGACCGAGCCGTCGCGGGCGATCGCCCGGAACCGATCGCTCCACACCCCGGTTACTTCGGCTTCCTTCGATACGGCGTCGACGCGCGCACGATCGTCGGGGTGCACCAAGCGGGCGAAGTGCGACTGCTCGGCGAGGAGCTCGTGGGGCGTGTATCCGAAGACGTCGAGGCTCTGGGGGCCGATGTAGGTGAACCGGTTGTGGCCGGTTGCCGGATCGACGACCTCGGTCCAAGGGATCGCCGGGAGCCCTTCGACGAGTGAACGCAGCGTCGTCTCCGAGTCGGTGATCTCCGCCAGCGGAAGCCGCTGCGCCGTGATGTCCATCATCGCCCCCTGGAACCGAGTGGGACGGCCTGCGCCGTCGCGACTCACCGCGGTCGCCTGGTTCAACACCCACGCGATCGTGCCGTCACCGCGGATCATGCGGTACTCGTGCGCCCACGGCGCTCCGGTCTCGAGGCCTCTCCGGAGGGCCGTTCCGACCCGTTCCCGGTCGTCGGGGTGGACGATCTCGAGCCACCGCGTGGGGTCCGCGCGCAACTCGTCGAGCGGGAACCCGATGAGCTCTTCGACCTGGGGGCTGATGTACTCGATCTCGATCCGGCGATCGTCCGGGTGGACATGGAACACGTACGAGGAGATCGGGCCTTCCTCGGCGAGCTGGCGGTACCGCTCCTCTGCGGCCTCGGCCTTGGCCTCGGCCTCCTTGCGCGCCGTGACGTCCAACATCACGCCCTGGAAATGCGCCGGGAACCCGCGGCTGTCCCTCGCCCGGAGGGTCGCCCGGTCGAGCACCCACACGATGTGCCCGTCCTTGGCGAGGTACCGATACTCGGCGGTGAACGGCTCGCCCGTCGCCGCACTTCGGTCGGCGAGGTCGGACACCCACTCGCGGTCGTGCGGATGGAGCCGTCCCTTCCAGAAGTCGACCTGCTGCCATTCCTGCGGCGTGTACCCGACGATGTCGTAGATCTTGGGGCTCATGTAGGGAAGTGGGATCGGCTCGTCCGACTCTTCGTGGCGGTCCCGTCGGTTCGTCTCGATCGCGTACACGACGGCCGGGAGGTCCTCGACGAGGTCCCGGTAACGCCGCTGCGCGAGACGCAGGGCCTCCTCGACCCGGCGGCGCTCGCCGATCTCGAGCGCCATCAGCTCGTTCGCGTCCTCGAGCTCGGCCGTGCGCGTCAGCACGCGGAACTCCAGGTCGTCGTTCACGAGCCGGAGCGCGTCTTCGGCATCCTTCTGGGCCGTGATGTCCAGCATGACCCCGTACCAACGGGCCTCGCCGGTCGACGGGTCCACGACGTGGGACGCCTGGTCGCGGATCCACACGCGCCGGCCGTCGCTCGCGATCAACCGGTACTCGCGATCCCACGGCGCGCCGGACTCGTTGTGAAGGTCGTGGGCGGCAAGCTCGACCTCTCGATCTCCCTCGTCGAGCAGTTCCATCCAGATGTCGGGCTGGTCGAGCCATTCCTGTCGCGTATAGCCCAGGATCGCCTCGACGTGCGGGCTCACGTAGAGGGTGCGCCGTTCGTCGTCGGGCCCCATCTCGTAGACGACCGCAGGCACCTGTTCCACGAGCGCGCGGTACCGCTGCTCCGAGCCGCGCGCCTCCTGCTCGGCGAGCCTCTGTGCCGTGATATCGATGAGGACCCCCTGCCACGCCGGCATGCCCCGGTCGGGTTCGCGCACGACGTGCGCGTTGTCCCGCACCCACACCACCCCGCCGTCGGGCCGCACGAACCGGAACTCCTGGTGGTAGCCGATCCCGCTACGCCAGGCAGCGCGCCACGTCTCGATCACTCGGTCGTGGTCGTCGGGGTGCAGGATGTCGTACCAGCGGCTCGCATCCTCGATGAACCAGCCGGCGGGATGACCCAGGATCTCGAGCACGTTCGGGCTGACGTACCCGGTCCCCTTCTCGAGAGCGCCAGCATCGAGGTACACGATCACCGGTGACTGCTCGACGAGAGCGCGGTACCTCCGCTCGGATCGCCTGAGCTCTTCCTCGATCTCCTTCTGCGCGCTGATATCGAGGATGACGCCCTGCCAGCAGATGACGTTCCCGTCGTCGTCCTCGACCGGCACCGAGCTGTCGCGCACCCACACGACGGTTCCGTCGGGCCACACGAACCGGTACTCCTCGGCGAACGATCGCTCGTGGTGGACGACCTTGGCCCAGGACTCGCCGACCCGCTCCACGTCGTCGGGATGGATCGAGCGTTTCCAGAGCTCGGCGTCGTTCAGGTAGTCGGCCGACGCGTAGCCGAGGATCTCCGAGGAGCTCGGGCTTACGTAGAGGCTGCGGGGCTCGGTCTCCGCCGAATCCACGTACACGACGACCGGGAGGTGTTCGATGAGGTTGCGGTGGCGGGCCTCGGAACGAGCCGCCGCCCCCTCGGCGAACCGCTGGTCGGAGATGTCGATGGCCACCCCCTGCCACGCGACGATCCGCCCGTCGTCGTTCCGCACGGGGTGTGTGGTCTCGCGTACCCAGACGAGCGTCCCGTCCCGACGGACCACCCGGTACTCGGCGATGAACGGGCTGCCTGTGTCGAACGCGTGCGTCCATCCCTCGGTCACGCGTGCGCGGTCGGCCGGGAACAGCACCCGATACCAGAGACCCGGGTCGGCCACCCACGTTTCGGGGTCGTAACCCGTGACCTGTTCGATCGCGGGGCTGATGTAGCGCACCTCGGGCGTCGGGTCGGGGGAGAGCTCGAAGATGATCGCGGGGACCTGCTCGATCAATCGGCGGTAGCGATCGGCGTCCCGGGGCTCGGCGGAGGGGGCATCGTCAACCATCGCGCCCGGTAGCGTACGCCGCCCGGTACGACACGGGGAAGGCCCGATCCGGGTTCCCCGCGAGGCGTTAGGCTCCGTCCGGGAGGATGGCCGAGCGGACGAAGACGGCCTTGAAGTCGGTCTCCAGACGATCACTTCTCGTGATGCTCGGGGTCAGCTACGGG
>Ga0315290_10003922_pt1 | contig 10701 bp, 5 predicted proteins | sample YL17G12_0_MG_FD_203627 | JGI IMG/M metagenome (GOLD analysis project Ga0315290, IMG submission 203627) | Sediment microbial communities from Yellowstone Lake, YNP, Wyoming, USA - YL17G12_0 | ecosystem: Environmental > Aquatic > Freshwater > Lake > Sediment | place: USA: Wyoming | collected...
TGGTGGTGGTGATCACCGGAACTTTGTCGCCGATCATGATCCTGGCCTTTTCCTTGTTTCGCGCACGGATGCGCGGATTGGCCAAGGTGCTGTAGTCACCAACCTGCCGCTTCAGGTTGATCAACAGCCCCGTTACGCCCACCGCCACGCGGTCTTTGTTCAGCGTTTCGAGGTTGCCCAAGGTCAGCCCGCTTGAACCCGCAGGCGGCAATGGAACGAGCGCAATGGTGTCTGGGTACTTGATGCCGAGTTCGGTCAGCCTGGAACTGCTGACTTCAAGCACTTCCACCTCGAGCAGAACTTCCGGCTCTCCCGAGTCATATATGGCGATGAGGCGCGCCGCCAGTTGGATGTTCTCTGGTGAGTCGCGAAGAGCCAGCATGTTGCTTCGTTCATCGACAAAGGGTTCGCGGATCTTCAGCATGGCCCGCAGGAAAGCCGACGCCCCCTTGACGTCGGCGCTTGCAAGGTAAAACACGCGCACCACCTGTTCCTGGTATTCGCGTTGCTTGTCGGGCGTGTTCGGGTAGACAGCCACAGTCCTTGCGTCGATGACTTTCTTGGCCAGTTGGTTGGTGCCGACGATGAGGTCAAGCGCGTCTTCGACGCGAGACTGGCGCAGGAAGACTGTCACGCGCGTATCTGGCCGAATGTCGCGGTCGAGGATGAAATTGATGCCGCTGTTGCGCGACACCGCGTCGAGCACCGTGCGCAAGTTCGCATCGCGAAAGTCGAGTGAGATTGGGCGTGTTTCGGCCAGCACGGATCGCGCCGAATGGGTCTGAAGCTGCGATTGATCGATTTCAATCTTGCGCTGCAGCGCCAGCAAGCCCGCATGGCGCGGATTGTCTTTGAGCGCTTGTTCAATGCCCCGCAACGCAGCCTGGGGACTCTTGGCGTCGACTTGCCGCTGGGCGTCGGCAAGCGCCTGTTCCTGGCGCCGCAGCGTCACCAGTTCAGCGAGAAGTGCGTCGATGCGAGCGTTCTGAGGGTCGAGCGCTTTTGCCCGCATGAGCTCTGTTTGCGCTTCGTCAAGATTGCCTTCCACGCGAAACGACGAGGCAGCCGAGATTCGACGCGTCACGGCTTCAGCGCGGGCCCGCAACAGGCCACTGCGAAGCGCGGTACTTTCAGGGTAGAGGCGCAGGCCGTCGTCGAGCATGCGTATCGCCTGTTCATAATCGCCAGAATCGATTGATTGCTGCGAATCGCGCCGAATCTGTTGTTCAGCGCAGCCGATCATCAGTGCCGCACTCAGTACCGCGATGCAGAGGAACGCACCACGGGCGAACGTGAACTGATTTGAGGCGCAAGTCATCGACTTGCCGATTGCGGAACGGGCGGAATGGGGATCACAACGCGCGCGTCCAGCGGAGCATAGTGCAAGCCTACGCCATTCGAATCGATGCTCTCTACTGTGAATCCTCCTTCGAGGCGACTGCCGACGCCCACTTGTATCGCCACGTCATTTCGGACCAGATAGACGAGCGTTTTGCCTAGGGGATCGATCATCTGCCCGAGAAAGCGGTAGTTGATGGTCGGGGGCTGAGCGACCGGACTTGAGGCAGGACCGGGAGCGGACACTGCCGGAATTGCCGCCGGTGCAATCTTGGGCGCTGGCGGCGGCGGCGAGACGACTCCCACGAACGGATCAAACTTGGCCCGCGTGAGTGCCAGTCTGGGCAACTCAATCGGCAACAAGAGCGTGCTTGTGTCCGACAACGCCGCGGGCGCTGGCAATCGGTTCGTCGCAAATCCATTGTTCTCACCTGCCGTGCGCTGAACTTCTCGGACTTCGCTCTCAGGCCACCAAATGGCTAAAGCAGACGCTACCGCGCTGAACAGCAACAACCAGCGAAGCGATGGGCGAAGGTTTACCACTGGCTGCCCCGACCTTCAGTTGCGACGCACTGTCGTTGGCTGAGTCAGCAGCACCAGAGCCACCTGCGCTTCAACGTCGCTTGACGACGCCTGCCGGCGAAGCATCAGCCGCTGCAGCACGGCGCCGGGCTGGTCCACGCCCTCGGCAAGCACCGATTTGAGCTGCGGGTAGGCCCCGCGCAACACGAACAAAACCTCAGTCCGGCCCAGGCTCTGCGGGCTTGCATCGCGCGAATTCGCGTTCACCGACACGAGCACGACCCGTTGCGCAGCGCACGCGCGCTGCAGTCGGCGCAGGACTGTCTCGACTGCAGGGGCCGTCGCTAACGCTGCAACATAGTCAGCGGGCGTGGGTGTGGCCCTCGGCGCATCGGCAGCCTCGGCGAGGCGCAGCCGCTCCTTCAACTGGCCGGACTGGGCTATTGACCACTCAAGCTGCCGGCGCGCCTGCCAGGCATAGGTGGCCAGCGCCAGCGCCGATAACAGCGCGGCAATGGCCGCCACGCGGGTTCTGCTTTGCCAACGCGAAGGACGAGGCATTCACATACCCTTCGACAGGTTGACGCGACTGGCCCTGAAGCAGCAACTGAATTTGGCCTGCGGCCAATTCAAGGAGCCCTCGGGCGGCCACGTGGTGTGCCGACCATGCATCTTGGCACGATCGATCACGATTTTGGTTTGCATTGATTTCCAGAAAAGCGAGGGAGGCCCGACGCAGACGACCGTCAAAGCAATTCCTGGAATTGCCGCCACCAATAGCGATTTTGGCTCAGCCCGGATCGTCGTGGCTGTCATCCTTACAAATGTTGAGGTTGGCGAACCTGGCGAACCTGCATTCGCGGGGGGATGATCGCCTTCAATCTCCTCACTTGCGGCCCTGCGGGGTGGATTGGATAAGCGTGCTGTCGAGCACCTGCCTGGTCCAGCCGAAGCGGCTCGGGTGCGTGGGTAGCCACTCGATTCCGGTGGGCGCGGCCATGGTGCAAAGTTTAAGAGCTGCGCGCACCATGCCCCGCGCTTTGCGCCTCGGCGCGGGCAATGAGCTGGCTGACCCGAGCAACCGACAGCCCAAGCTCGGTAGACAAGGCGGTCATGCTGATGCCACTTCGCACATGCGCACAGCGCAAGGCTTCTTCGCGGGTACCGCAAGCGTCCAGCCAATAGGCCAAGTTGCGCGGCACGCTGCGCTGCGCCTTGGGCACGTCCTTGCTGGCCGCGTCGGCGCCCTTGATGAGGCTGTGCATGCGCTCGACGAAGTCGTCGTCACCAAGGTAGATCTGCTTGTTCAGGCCTTGATCCCACAGTCGCAGTTCGCGCCCCGCGGCCACCAGTTGCGCGTACATCCGGCGGGCTCGCCGCAGGTGGGCTGCGGTTTGCGCCGGGTGCCCCAGCAGATACCCATGCAGGCCCTCGCCGTCCAGCCATTGCGGCGCGTCAGCCTCGCCCACATGGGCGCGATAGCTCGACCACGGCCACGACCCAGGCGCATCCACGATGCCCGCGCGTACGGGGTTGAGTTCGACGTAGCGGCACACTTCAAGCAAATAGGCATCGCGATCCACCAAGATCGCCTTGAAGCGCCCTTGGAACAGGTGGCCGACCTTGCCGTGCCGCCGGTTGAAGCTCTGGGTGTACACGCCGTTGATGTGGCGCATGAGCAGCGACAGATTCGCGCAGCGCGTGTGGAGCACGAAATGATAGTGGTTGCCCATCAGGCAGTAGGCCAGCATTTGCGCGTCGAACCGTTCCAGACCCTGCTCCACCACCGCCAGAAGAGTGCCTCTATCGGCATCGTCGTCGAAGATGCTCTCGCGCCGGTCACCACGCGATGTGACGTGGTAGACCGCTCCAGGGAACTCGATTCGCAGCGGGCGCGACATGGTCTCACTCTACCCGTGTCAGCTGTCGATGGGGGTTTATATTTAAGACCTGACCCCTATGACCCTTTAAGACCTGACCCCTATGACCTCTTGTGACCCCTATGACCTCTTGACCCCTATGACCGAACCAACGCGAGCGTAATCACCAAGGTAGCGCTTAACAGTATGGCGAGCCAATCAGAAAATTCAGCGATGGCGTCTTCGGGATCTACCCGAACTAGGAAGAATCTTGCCATCCTGCGTTTTGCTCGATTAAACATGAACCTCGCGAGAATTAGCCCGGCGACCAATGAGCACCCAGTCGCCAGCACTGCGTGCATTCCGCTGTTGTCGTGAAACACACGCCAGCTGCCGACGACGAGCAGACCGGGGAGCAGTGCATACGCCAGCGCGTGAAGGACGTTCTCTTTCATAGCAGTGAACTTCAGTGACCTTCGCTTGGATGAGGCAGGCTTTTTTCTGCTGCTTCGAATAGCCATCCAGTAATTACGCCAGCACGTCCTGAAACAAATTTTCCAGTGGTCTCCAGCATTCTCTCGACTCCCATGCTTCCAACCCATCCTCCAAATTTTGCGGCCCCTTCAACGCTCGCTCCACTTGCAAAGTCATACACCGATCCGGCAACGGCATAGGCCTGATCCATCAGGAATCCGACTGGATTTGTTAGTCGCGCAATCCTAGTTGTAAGGTCTATAAACTCGTTTACGGCAGGACCCATATTTGGTCCGTTTGGTAACTTGGCTTCAGAGGCGTCAGCCATCACTTCATTGATGCATTGCGTAGTCCTACAGGACTGCGCCTTTGTCTTTATTTCCTCAGCTGTGCACGCGCCCTGGTGGAGGCTGCAATTAAAGAGGTACCCAAACGCCCCCTGCTGCGCGCCATCTGCAAACTTTCCTCCGCTGGCGACCGATGCGAACCCGCCTAGCATCGCATGTTCGATGGTTCCCATGACCACAGTACCCTTGAACGCACCGCCATCCGTGACATTCGTATACGCCGCAGACACCCCCGCCGAAATTGCCCCGTTGCGACAACTCCCCCCGCTGGCCGAAGTAGATGCACACCCAACCGCTGCATGGCCCGCCACGTTGGCAAACTTGTCAACGTCGGACATGTAAGGCGTTGCTGTGCCACTGAGCTCATTGGCCTCTATCGAGGTGGTCCAATCCCCGACCTGCGTAAACGCATACGACGTCGCCCCAGCAATGACCCCAGTCTTTACCGATTCCCCAAACGAGCGCCCCGAGAACCCCGCCCATGCCGCCTGGCCAGCTCCGTTGCAAGCCGCAACTGCCCCTGCCCCTGCCTCCCCGCAATAAACAACCGATACCACCCCAATGACAATCGAGCCAATCTGGTACCCAATCTTGGAGTGGGCAATCTTCGAAATGATCGGGAGCCCAGTGACTGCATTGCGCAGCTTCGTCCAAAACGAGAACCCACTCGGATCCGTGCAGGTCATCGGGTTGTTGAAGCAGTACCCATAGCGGTTGTAGTTCTGCAGATTGGTGGGGTCCTGGATGAACGGATCGCCCTGCATGAACAGCCCCAGGCGCGGATCAAATATCCGCCCGTTCATGTGGATCAGCCCGATGTCGTCCAGGTGCTCATGCCCCGTGTAGCCCCGATCCGTGCCGCTGTTGGTGTTGCTCGTCCAGTCAATGACGAGCGTGCCAAACGCGTCGTACTGCCCTGCGGCCTGGCGCCGCTTGCCAAACGGGTCGTAGCTGTAGCGCGCCGTCACGCTGCCGGTGTGGTCGGTGGTGGCCACCAGCGAGCCCAGGTGGTCCTTGTGCCAGTACTCCACCTTCACCAGCGCGATCTTTGTGGTGGGGTCAACGGTGGGTGGCGTCATCTGCCCTGCAAGCAGCGTGGGCACGGGGCCGGTGGACACCAACACCCCGATGCTCATGCCACCCACGCTCAGGTAGTGGCGCCGCTGGGTGCTGGGCGAGTCGCAGTTGCGGCTGCTGCCGGCCGACTCGCACTCAAACCCCAGCCCGCCCTGGCTGTCTGGGTGCAGCGACCAGGTGGTGCGCGTCACGCCGGCCACCACGCGCGTCTCCCTCACGCGGGCATGGTTCTCGTCGTACAGCCAGGTGTACTGGTGTGAACCCGCCGGCCCTTGCGCGCCGGTTTGGCCGTCGGGCAGGTTGAAGCTGGTGTAGGCCACCGTGCGGTAGCTGCCCGCGCTGGCCTCGGTGAGGTTGCCGTTGGCGTCGTAGGTGTAGCTCGCGTTGATGGCGCCCGTCACGCTCAGCAGCGCGTGGGGCTTCACCCCGGCAGTGGCCTGCGCGCCATACCTGTACACGCCCACGTCGCTCTTGTACAGCACCATGCCCAGCGCGTTGTACTGCAGCGAGACGCCGCGACTGAGCTCGGGGATGCTGGACGACCAGACTCTGTATCCCGTCAGCCGGCCGATGTCGTCGTAGCTCAGGATGTCGGTGACCGCGCCGCCGGTGCCGTCGCCGTTGGCGTCGCTGCGCTGGGTGAGCAGGTTGATGCTGTCCCATGTGTAGCTGTATTTGACGACGTTGGTGGCCTCGCCGATGCCCGCCGTGATGGACGTGGTGCGCCCGGTAATGGCATCGAACGTGGCACGGTTGACGACGTTGTTGCCATACTGGCTTTGCTCGACCCGGCCCCAGGCGTTGTAGGCCTGCGCACTCCACAGGGTGCTCTTGGCATCCAGCAAGGCCGCGGCCCCGGCAGCCCCCCCCGCAGTCGCGGGCAGTGGCGTGATGCTGGCGGCCTGGGCCAGCGCGAGGTTGCTCAGGAACCCATTGGTTGTGTAGTTGTAGTTGACCTGCACCCCGGTGGGGTAGGTCATGCTGGCAAGCCGGCCGTGCTTGTCGTCGTAGCTCACCGCACTGGCAAAGCTCGGGCCGCCTGCGAAGGTGGCGCGGGTGTTGACGGGCCGGCCCAGGCTGTCGTAGACAAACTTGCGATTCGTGTAGTTCGTAGCGCCGCTCTCGCACAGCTTGCCCGTCCCGCGCGTGGCAACCGCCCCTTGCATGCACAAGGTGCCGTCGGCGTATCTGTCATAGCTCCAGGTGCTGACGAATTCGGGTTCGACGCGGCTGGTCATGCGCCCCAACAGGTCGTAGGCCATGGTGGTCTGCCGTGCCCCCGGTTCGGCTGCGGCGCGCTGGTTGGGGCTTTGCTGCCACACCAGTTCGCCCAGGGCGTTGTAGTCGTATTTCCACAGGCCCGTGTCGGGGTCGGCCATGCTGACCTTGCGCCCGCGTGCGTCGTAGGCGATGGTGATGGTGTTTTGCAGGGCGTCTATGGTGCGCACGAGGTTGCCGAAGGCGTCGTGCTGGTGAACGATCTGTGCCAGCAGTTCGTCGGTGACGCGCACAACCTTGCCGTCGACGTTCTTCTCTTCTGTGCGGGTCTGCTTCTTGTCGTTAATGGTGATGGTGACCAGGCCGGCGTAGGTGATCTCGGTCTTGGCCGCTTGTTTGCTGCCGCGCGTGCCGAAAGCGGTGATGCCTGCGGCTTGGCTGCCTCCGGCGTTGCCGCCTCCGGAGTTGCTGTCGGTCGTCGTAACGTCTGCGCTGTACAGCGCGATCACGCGCCCCAGGGCGTCGTAGTCGGTGTGCGTCATGCCGTAGTTGCCGCTGGGGCAGCTGCCAACAGCGCCGGCAGTGGAGGCACAGGTGTCCAGGAAGTACGGCTGGGTGCTGACGGTCTGGGTGCCGTACTGGTCGTAGTCGGTGTCCTGCACGATCAGGCGGCTCGCACCTCCGGGCTGGAGGGCACCGTCGAAGGCTTCGGTGACGCTGCGGATCTTGCGCCCGGCTTTGTCGCTGTACGCGCGGGCGAAGGGGCCGTTCTTTGCGCCAAGCCCGGCGCTGTTGTCGTGCGGCTCGGTGTGCACGAACATCGCGGCGCCGGCGGGGATTTCGTCAGTACCTGGGCTGGGACAGTCCAACGGGTCACCGTTGCTGGCGGCGCTGTTGCTGCTCAGGGGGTTGCCGTCGATGCGATCGCGGATGTAGCAGTACGCGCTCAGGGTGCGCGTGCCGTCGGCGCGCACTTCCATGGTCTTGCGACCGAAGTTGTCCACGGTCCAACGCGTGGTCAGTCCGTTGGGACCGGTGAGGCTGGTGAGGACCCCAAAGCGCGGGTCGAACTCGCGGCTCTCGCTTTGGTTTAACGCGTTGCTGGCGGTGACTGCAAAGGCTCCCGCCGGAATGACCACATTGGCAACGCCGGCCACAGTGACGGTCTGCGCGGCGAAGGTGGTCGAGGCGGCGCGCTCAGCAAACGCGGCAAGCCCCGTGGCCCCGGTGCAGTTGGCCGTGCTGGCGCGGATTCTGTTGCCGTAGCTGTCGTAGCTGTACGTCGTGGTCACGCACAGTTGCGCATTCCCCGGCTCGACGGTCTCGTTCTTGAGCAAACCGTTGAATACGCCATCGGCCGCGCCGTAGTAGGTGAAGCTGGTGGAACGCGTCTGGTCGTAGCGGTCCGCCACGGGCGTGCCTTGGGCTTGGGCAGCGGCAGTCCCCAAGAACCATACAAGAATCGCAACGGTCGTTGTCCGCCATACCGGCGCAGCACCGGAGCAACGCTGATCACCGCTCATGTGCAACTCCGTTCGAGTACATGATTGCGTGCCATCACTACTCGTAACAAAACTTTGGATTAATTAGGGTCGCACCAAGCAGCAGCGTGACTATCGAGGGGAAGTTCGATCCAGACGTCGTCAGTTTTCCGCTCAATGAACCACCTGTACAGTCAGGTCTATAAGTAACAGTTACCGCACAGCTGCTGCTGGGGCCAAGTGTTGCGCCACAAGTGCTACTCCGAGAGTAATAGCCCACACCCTCTGGGTTTGTCGTATACGCGATTGTGAAATCAGTCATATTTGCCGCGCCCACCCCTGAATTCGTCAGGGTCAGAGTCAGGCGCTTTTCCGTACCTGTTCGAACCGTACCAAACTCCAACGATGTCGGGTTAGCCGTAACAACAGGCAAGGGATTCAATCCGGTTCCACCTAACGTGAGCGTGTTGCTCGCATAGCTGATATTGGACGGATAAATGCTCGCCACGCTGTAGGTTTGACCAGCAGTTGGGCTGAACGTGATGCCCACGCTGCAGCTTGCACCCGGCGCTACCGAGGCACAGGCACTCATGTTTGCACTGAATCCTGCTGGTAGGTTGGACAGTGCACCGGTCCAGTTGATGTTGGCACCAAATCCATCGTTGAACACCGTGATGTTCTGCGTGCTCGACGAGCCCACATTGACGTTGCCAAACGCCAGGCTGGTACTCGCCCAGCGGCTCACCGCGGAGTTGACCCTTCCGCTGATGGTGAACGCGGCGTCAGTGGTTGCGCCCGCTGTGCTCACGGCATTGAGCGAGGAACCCGCCGTCGAGGTTGGCATCGAGATCGTCATGGTGCACGATGCCGCCGGGGCAATCGCCGTGCACGTGTTGGCCGAGAGCTGGAATCGCGATGACAACCCGCTCAAGCCACTGAGCGTCATGCTCACGTTGCCGTCGTTGCGCAGCGTCGCGTTAGCGCTTGGCGCGGCCGTGCCGTACCAGATGTCGCCCAGATCGGGTGCCACACTCGTCAGGGTCGCAACGGTACCTGTGAGCGTGCCGGCCACGCTTGCAGTGCCATCGCCGCTCGTCGCACCTGCTGCGGTCAGCGTCTGTCCGCCCTGGTTGCCGATGGCCCCACCCGTGGTCATGGTCACGGTGACCACGCAGGTACCTCCCCCCGCTGCGGCGCTGCAGGTGTCGGGTGCCACTGAGTACGGTGCGCTCAGCCCACTCAGAGTGAGCGTGGCTGTCTGGTTGCCGCCGTTGGTGAAAGTCACCGTGCCACTCGCGTTCGCACCGGCCTTGTCCGCAGTCAACGCAGCGGCGTTGTTGGCTGTCCGCGCCACAGCGCTGCCGTTGATCGTGCCTGACACGGATGCAGTGGCCGCGCCTGTGGTTCCGCCTGTGGCCGTCAAGGTCTGCGCGCCTTGAGATCCAAATGCTCCACTTGTGGTCATGGTTACAGTGACCATGCAGGTTCCGCCGCCTGCCGCTACGTTGCAAGTGGCGGACGCGACTGAGTATGGTGCACTCAGCCCGCTCAGCGTCAGCGTCGCGGCCTGGTTGCCGCTGTTGGTGAAGGTCACCGTGCCACTCGCGTTCGCACCGGCCTTGTTCGCTGCCAGCGCTGCAGCGTTGTTGGCTGTCACGGCCACAGCGCTGCCGCTGAGCGCGCCGGAAACGGGTGCATTGACCGCGCCTGTGGTTCCGCCTGTGGCCGTCAAGGTCTGCGCGCCTTGAGATCCAAATGCTCCACCTGTGGTCATGGTCACAGTGACCACGCACGTTCCGCCACCCGCAGCCGTTGTGCAACTCGCCGGAGCGACCGAGTACGGTGCGCTCAGCCCGCTCAGCGTGAGCGTCGCAGCCTGGTTGCCGCTGTTGGTGAAGGTCACCGTGCCACTCGCGTTCGCACCGGCCTTGTTCGCTGCCAGCGCTGCAGCGCTGTTGGCTGTCACGGCCACAGCGCTGCCGCTGAGCGCGCCGGAAACGGGTGCATTGACCGCGCCTGTGGTTGCGCCCGTGGCCGTCAAGGTCTGTGCGCCCTGCTCGCCAAGTGCTCCGCCCGTGGTCATGGTCACGGTGGCCACGCAGGTCCCGCCACTCGCAGCCGCTGTGCAACTCGCCGGAGCGACTGAATACGGTGCGCTCAACCCGCTCAGCGTGAGCGTCGCGGCCTGGTTGCCGCTGTTGGTGAAGGTTACGGTGCCATCGGCGTTCGCACCTCCCTTGCTCGCACTCAACGCCGACGCGTTGTTCGCGGTCACGGCGATAGCGCTTCCGCTGAGCGTGCCCGACACAGCCGCGGTGGCCGGGCCTGTGGTTCCACCTGTGGCCGTCAAGGTCTGCGCGCCTTGAGATCCCAAGGCTCCACCCG
>Ga0315290_10003926_pt1 | contig 10694 bp, 14 predicted proteins | sample YL17G12_0_MG_FD_203627 | JGI IMG/M metagenome (GOLD analysis project Ga0315290, IMG submission 203627) | Sediment microbial communities from Yellowstone Lake, YNP, Wyoming, USA - YL17G12_0 | ecosystem: Environmental > Aquatic > Freshwater > Lake > Sediment | place: USA: Wyoming | collected...
AAGGGCAGTCGCGATACACGCCTGCTGACCGTTTCGCAGGCAAGTGCAAACATTTCAGGGGATATTGGGAAAAACTGTGTGGCTGACATTTTGTATGCTGTTCTTTATCGGTTGTCACGCTGGAGTGATAAAGAATCACCCTGAATTGAACAGTTCGTGGATTCATGTCAGGGCTAAGCAGGGTCTCATTTTTGTCTCATGAGGTCGTGGAAATAAAAATTCCGGCTATGGAGAAATGCTGGAGAAAAATTAAATCATAACGCTCTTGGGGGCTTCGGCTTCACCTCTGCCCCCGCCGCTTGGGCATCCCCCGCATTGCGATTACCACTCATAAGGTTAACCAGATTTCAGAAAGGGGTCAAGGGGATGCTCCCCTTGGGCTGCCTCCCCCTCAGGGGGAAAGAGGGGGTCACCTTCGTATTTTTTTTAATGAACGAGAAAATGAACAAAATCAGGTTTTCTCCAGAGCCAAAATTCCCATTATTCATCAACGAAGGGAAAAAACGAGAAAAAGATGGAATGAGTGTCAAAAACACACTACAGGTTATCTGCCTCAACAGTAATCCTTAAACAGGTTCCGCACCATCTGCGGGATCTCCGAAGGGCGGGATGCAACCGGTACCCCCATCTTTTTAAGCCGGGCGATCTTTGAACGTGCATCACCCTCGCCACCTTCAACGATTGCGCCGGCATGTCCCATGCGTTTATCGGGAGGCGCAGAGATGCCGGCAATATAGGAAACAATCGGAAGATCGGTGGACTTCGCTCCTTCCTCTTCAAGGTTACCGCCAACTTCACCGATCAAAACAACGGCTTTTGTCTGCGGATCGTTCCCGAACCGCTCCAGCACATCAACAAATGTCTGGCCGATCACCGGATCGCCACCGATTCCGACAACCGTGCTCTGCCCGATGCCGGCACGGGTGAGCTCGTCCACGACTTCATACGTGAGGGTTCCGCTCCGGGAAATTACCCCCACATTGCCGGGTGAAAAGAGCCCGGCGGGCATGATTCCCATCTTCACCTCACCGGGCGAGAGGAGCCCGGGGCAGTTGGGACCAATCACGTTGCAACCCTCCATTTTTGCATACGCAATCGCCTTCATCGAGTCGTGCACCGGGATGTGCTCGGTGATGGCCACAATCGTCTGAATACCGGCTTTTGCCTCCTCCATGATCGAGTCGGCTGCTGCTGCTGCGGGAACAAAAATGACACTTGCTGAAATATCGTGGTCCCGCATGGCTTCCCTCACGGTGTTGTAGACCGGGACGCCGTGCACCTCTTTACCCCCTTTTCCGGGCGTCACTCCTGCCACAACACCCCTGCCACCGACCTGTTTTGCATAGGCATTCATCAGCCCGATATGGAACTCGCCCTGTTTTCCCGTGGCTCCCTGAACAAGCACGCCGGTCTTCTTATCCCCGTAGATCATGCGGCCACCTCGACTGCCTTCTTGACTACAAGGTCCATCGTATCCAGCATTTCGTATCCTTTTTCCGCGAGCATCCTCCTGCCTTCCGCCTCATTGGTGCCGGCAAGGCGGACGATCACTTTCTGGGGGATGGCTGCCGCGATGATTCCCTTTGCCACCTCATCGCATTTCGTTATGCCGCCCAGCAGGTTTACGACAATCACTTTTACTGATGGCACACTGCCGACCAGGCGGACCGCATGCATCACCCGCTCACTTTCGGCACCGCCGCCAACGTCAAGGAAATTTGCCGCTTTGCCCCCGTAGAACCCGATGAGATCGAGCGTGGACATTGTAAGCCCTGCGCCATTGCCGATCACGCCGATCGCACCGTTCAGCTCGACATACGAGAAGCCATGCTTCTCCGCCTCGCGTTCGCGCTCGGTAAGGTCGCGGTTTACGGTGAATCCCTGCCGCCCGAGAGCATTGTCATCAACGATGAGTTTTGCATCGGCAGCATACACTCCTTCCGGAGTGGTGACCAGCGGGTTGATTTCGGCAAGCAGGGCATCCTTTTCGAGAAATACGCGATACAATTTGTTGATGATCGGGCCTATCTCCTTTGGCGCAGTTCCCACCAGTTCCCTGATCATGAACGGCGGGATATCCCGCATCAGGGGGTTTGCGATTACCTTATGGATTGCTTCGGGGTGTTCCTTTGCCGTGATTTCAATGTCCACCCCGCCAGCCTCAGTAAAGAGGATCAGCGGTTGTTTGCTCGAGCGGTCAACCGTGATGGAGAGATAGTACTCGTGCTGGATCTCCAGTCGCTGCTCGGCAAGAATCTCGCGGACAGGAAGCCCTTTGATCTCTTTTCCAAACAAGCCCTGTGCAGTAGCGACAGCGTTCTTTTTGTCAGCCATTAAAATACCGCCGGCTTTTCCCCGCCCGCCAACATCCACCTGGGCTTTCAGGACAATATTCTCGCCCAGTTCATCGAGATGTGCCGGAAGTTCGCTTATTGACCTGATGAGAAATCCTGCCGGGACGGGAATCCCGTACTCCCGGATCACTTTTTTTGCTTCGTATTCGCGCAATTTCATGGTTATTTCAGCCCCCTGCGGCAAGTTCAATCCCTTTTTTCATTGCTTTCTGGTTGAGTGCTTCAGTGCCTTTCGGTACGGAGTCGAGGATCGCTTTTTCCAGTGCCGCTTCACTGACGATATGGGTTGAGGCAACCAGTGCCCCCAGCATAACGATATTTGCCACTATGTCCCGACCCAGGCTCTGTTTTGCTTCTTTTGTTGCCGGGATCTCGATGCACCTGCACTTCGGGCGGGAGTAAACGAGCGTGGAATCGACCAGCATCACCGCTTTTTCATCTGCATGTGCACCGTACTTCTCGAAGCCTTCCTGGGACATGATGACATAGATATCCGGGGTCGCAACCTTGGGATACAGGATAGGTGCATCATCGATAATTACCGCGCTCATCGATGCCCCACCTCTCGCTTCGGGACCATAGACCTGCGTCTGGACGGCAAACTTGTTGTCGTGCATCACGGCCGCCCTTCCAAGAATCACTGCTGAAAGAATGATCCCCTGCCCGCCAAATCCGCTGAACCGCACCTCGTGTCTCATGGTTTTACCCCCAGTGCCGGACGGTTCCTGCGGGCGAGTTCCCCGACAATAAACATGTCCCCGGGAATTTTTTCACCCTGCTCTATCATCCTGTCGCGTTTCGCTTTGAGCATCGTGTGCGTGCGCAGGTAGTCTACCTGGTCAGCTACCTGCTTGAACTTATTCCTGCGACCAAACGCGGTCGGGCACTGCACCAGCGCCTCAATAAAGGAAAAACCCGGGGTCTGCAACCCGACAAGCACGGCTTTTTCCAGCTCTTTTACATGGTAGGAAGTCCAGCGTGAAACATAGTTAGCCCCCGCTGCAATCGCAAGCTCGCAGAGGTCAAAGGGTGCTTCTGCACACCCGTACGGGGTGGTGGATGAAAGGCATCCCACAGGAGTCGTCGGGCTGCCCTGCCCCCCGGTCATACCATAAATCTGGTTGTTCATGCAGACCACGGTCAGGTCAATGTTCCGCCGGCACCCGTGAATGAAATGGTTGCCCCCGATCGCCGCAAGGTCGCCATCGCCCGTGAAGACCACGACATTGAGACCGGGATTTGCCAGTTTCACACCGGTTGCAAAGGCAATTGCACGCCCGTGCGTAGTATGAAGCGAATCGGCAGCAATATAGCCGGGGGCCCGTGAAGAACACCCGATCCCCGAGACAAAGACCGTTTCCTCCTTCTTCCACGGCATCTGGTCAATTGCCGCAAGGGTGCAGTTGATAATGGTACCGTTACCGCATCCGGCACAAAAAATATGCGGGAGGCGATCCTGGCGGTACCAGTCCTCAAAACTCATTATTCCACCTCCAGTGCTGCGAACAGTTCTGCAGGAGTATGCAGGTCACCGCCCAGTTTCGGGAGACTGATGACCGGAACCTTTACATGACGCTCAATCTCACGGGCAATCTGGCCGAGGTTCAGTTCCGGCATGAGGAACCGCCGGGCGTTTTTGAATTCTCCCAGAGCGTACTCGGGAAATGGCCAGACAGTCCTGAGCCGCAGGAACCCGATGTTTTTGTCAGGATGATCATGCATCAGCTGCTGCACGGTCCTGACCGGTGCACCGTACGCGATGAAGACCAGTTCGGCATCCGGGTTGAGAATATCATAATCTGCGATCTCGTGCCGGGCTGATTCAATCTTGTCCACAAGCCTCCTGACAAGTGTTTCATGCAACCGCGGGTTCGTGGCACACGGGTATCCCCGTTCATCGTGGGTAAGGCCGGTCACATGAACCCCATAACCTTTGCCAAACTGCGGGAACCCCGGCATGCGATCATTATCCGGTTTGAAAGGGAGAGTCCCTTTGACCAGTTCCCTGCGCGGCACATTCGTAATGGAATCCGGAATGATGATCTTCTCCCGCATGTGCCCGACAATCTCATCCGCCATGAGGAATACCGGCACCCGGTACTTGTCCGCGAGATTGAAGGCTTTGGCAGTGAGCTCGTACATTTCCTGGACACTCGCGGGACACAACGCGATCACCGAATAGTCACCGTGAGAGCCAAACCGGCACTGCATCATATCACCCTGGGCTCCCATGGTCGGCTGGCCGGTAGATGGACCGCCCCGTTGCACGTTCACGATTACACAGGGAGTCTCGGTCATTGCAGCATACCCGATGTTCTCCATCATCAGGGAGAAGCCCGGTCCGCTGGTCGCAGTCATAACCCGTGCACCGGTCCATGAGGCACCGATCACCGAAGCAATCCCGGCGATCTCATCTTCCATCTGGATAAAAACCCCGTTCTTTTTCGGGAGTTTGACTGCCATGTGCTCGGCGACTTCCGTAGAGGGTGTGATCGGGTATCCTCCGAAAAACCTGCAACCAGCAGCAAGTGCTCCCTCGGCACAGGCAGTGTTGCCCTGCCAGAATTCAGTTCGCGTCAATATTCAATCGCCACCTTCTTTGGTTCGTACGGGAGTTCTTCTACCCAGTTGATCGCCTGGTCAGGACAGGTAAGCTGACAGACACCGCAGAGGGTGCGACCGTAGAGGTACCGCAGCCGGCAGTTTGCACACCGTTCCGGACGATCGAGTTCGGGAATTATTATGCCACGGCGGTTGGCTTTTTTTCCATCCCTGAATATTTTATACGGGCAGACCTTCGTACAGAGGTTGCAGCCCTTGCACCGGGTCTCGTCAATGGCGAGTTTCATGAGATGCGTCCTATCGTATAATGTAGATGCTGGGGTGAAAAAAACCTATTCTTTATTATCCCATCCACAATGAGACTCATAATTTCCGGTACCGTTCATATTCCTGATTTGCATGTTTCATTACTGCATCAAAGATATCATTGCCCTGCGCATCGATGCCCACAACAAGCGGGAGGCAGTCGAGTTCGATGATCCAGATCGCTTCTGCCATCCCAAGGTCCTCGAAAAATACCCCTTTCCGTGTCATATGCGATGAAGCGAGTGCAGCACAACCCCCGGTGAACGCAAGGTATACCCCCCGGTTTTTGAGCTGTTCCCGCACCCGTTCTCCCATACCCCCTTTGCCAATGAGAGCCCTCACCCCACGATCGAGTAAGAACCCGGAGAGCTCGTTCATCCGTGCAGAAGTGGTGGGGCCGGCAGCGATGATCCGGTTGTCCTGCACCACCGGACCGCAATGATAGATCGCCGCACCCTGCGGGTTAAACGGGATGCCATCTTCCTGCATCCGCATGTGCGCCTCATCCCGTGCGGTATACACAATGCCAGAAAGCTCCACATGGTCACCTGAATTAAGGGAAAGGACTTCCTCTCCCAGGGGAGTGTGCAACTGAACAACCTTACCGGTCATCGCTTCACTTCCATGGTTGCATGCCGGTGTGCCCAGCACTGGACATTCACGGCAACGGGCAGCGATGCCGTATGACATGCAGCGGTTTTCACCTTCACCGCAAGAGCGGTCGTATCGCCACCCAGTCCCATGGGGCCGATACCGAGCCGGTTCACCGCTTTGCAGATCTGCTGTTCGTAATCATCCATCTGATCGATGGGGAGCAGGAGCGCTTCTTTTGCAAGTGCGGCCGCGCCATCGAATGTCCCCCCTATCCCGATACCCAATATTACAGGAGGACAGGGTTTCCCCCCGGCAAGAAGCATGGTCTCAACAACAAACCCTTCGATCCCGTACTGGTGGGTGGGAAGGAGCATTACAATCCTTGAAGAGTTCTCTGCCCCTGCTCCTTTCGGGAGTACCGTCACGGTAAAGACCGGACCGGGTTTTATATGGATCGCCGGCATCCCGGCACCGGTATTGTCTCCGGTGTTGTGCCGTGTGAGAGGCTCTACTACATTGGGGCGTAACGGGACTTCGCGTGTTGCCCTTCGGATACCCTGTGCTACTGCATCGTAGAGATCTGCGGTGAGAGAGACATCCGGGGGAATCGTAAGGTACACTACCGGGACACCGGTGTCCTGGCAGAGAGGTACTCCGAGCCGCTCTGCTTCTGTTATATTTTTTAAGATATTGGTAAACTCGCCGCGAGCTACCGGGTTTGTCTCGGCAGCGGCTGCCCGCTTTATGACACGCAGTACATCCGGTGGGAGGCGGATGACGGCCTCGCGGTACGCCCGGAAGGTGGCATCAGCGAGGGCTGCCCAGAGGGGATCGTTATCCGGTTTCTGCATTTATGTATACTGAGGAGCGGGGGGTAATATAGAGATTGGGAAAGAACCCCGCACAGCAGAGAATCCGGTCTCCTTTCCTGCAGGATAAACTTCAGCCCGGCGACTGATGAATTTTTTTTAAAAAGATTGCACCTACCAGAGAAAAGGAAAAAGCCGGTAACGGACATTCTGCATATATTCCCGGTAGCCTTCCAGTTCCTTGGCGAGCATCCCTTCTTCCATCACGATCCGTGCCATCAGAAGCATGGTCAGGGCAAGACCGGCAATGACCCCCAAGGATGACCCGAGGAGAAGGGGGGCACCAAGAAACATCAGTATCGCTCCAAGGTACATGGGATGTCTGATAACCCCGTATACTCCTGTTGACACCACTCGTTGCTTCCGTTCCTCCTGTATCCTGACAAGGGGAGACAGGAATGTGTTATCGGTATATGACCTGAAGAACAGGAAAAATGATCCGGCCAGCCCGGTTCCCCCAACACCTTTCAGCAACAGAGGGAAAAGGGGAGACCATCCGAACCGCCGGGCATCAAGCGGCATGATAACGATCCAGACAATGAATCCAATCAGGAGACCGTAGACAACATACCTGTCCCAGGTTTCCTGGTTACCGGTACCGGGCTGCTTGTACCGTTCCTCCAGCAACGCCGGATCTTTCCAGTAGAGGTACAGGATTGTCGCATAACAGAGGACAAGGAACCAGATGCTGAAGATCCATCCTTCGGGCCAGGCAGCATCTCCGGAAAGGACGAGCAGGATGACAGGGAATACCAGGATGTACAGGAAGGCGAAGGCGATCTTCTTATCCATGCGCAGTATATTGGAGGTCAGGAGTATTATGAACCTGTCTTTAATAGCAATACTTTTACACGGGATCTCTCAGCATTGGAAGGGAGGATTTCAGAGAATAAATCTGTCATCCTTTAGGTTCGCTAACCTTTCGATCCTTTCCTGTGGTCAAAGACCCGGTCCGGAAAACCTGCGGCACCCCCCAAAACAGCCCTTCTTTTCCTCTTGACCGTGCTACCCCCCCAGACACCTCCGGTTTTGCCTCCTAATAGCGTACATTAGCGTTTTATAGTTCGAAGGATCTTACTCCGTTTGGCCTGAATCTCAAGGAAACCGCGTATTTTAAAAAAGTGTGTAAAAGTGTACGGTTTTTTGCAGGTATATGGCAAAAACACCTCCGGAAAGGGGAAACAAAGCCCGCACAGGGCCCGGATTCAGGGGTCGAAGATACACTCTCCGGTAATGTCAACATCGACAGTGCCACGAACACCCCAAAAAATCTGATCGTTTTCCCAGTGAGAGGGGGTCAAAATTGGATTGGCGAAAACACTGAACAAAAAAACGATCATCAGGATCCCGGGGCAACCCCAAAACAGCCCTTCTTTTCCTCTTGACCGTGCTACCCCCCCAGACACCTCCGGTTTTGCCTCCCAATAGCGTCCATTAGCGTTTTATAGTTCGAAGGATCTTACTCCGTTTGGCCTAAATCTCAAGGAAACCGCGTATTTTAAAAAAGTGTGTAAAAGTGTACGATTTTTTGCAGGTATATGGCAAAAAACACCTCCAGAAAGGGGAAACAGAGCCCACACAGGGCCCGGATTACCCCTTCCGGGATACACTCCCGAGGGGTGCTGAAAAAAGGGGGTTACTTCCCATCCTCCGAGGGAGAAACGGGGTCGTCTGTTCCGTCAGCAGGAGTACCGGACAGGTCAACTGTCCTCACGGGAATGGATTCACGCGGGATATACATGCCATCGGCCCGGATCTCCAGGACGGAATCGTGCCGGATCAGGAAAAACTGCCAGGTCCCGTTTGGCGACCGGACCCAGAATTCCCTGGTGGTTACGCTTGTTAAGGCCACACGGTGAAGGCTCGCGATCTCGCGCTGGTAGCGGTGCAGGACATCCGGCGCATACGTAAACGATGTCTGCGAACGTTTCACTTTCACAAACACGATCCGGTACGGCTCGATGATGATGAAATCGAATGCACGGCCCCGTTTGCCGGTTACCTGCTCCACGCTCCCGCGTCGGCCGGCAATCTCCACAGCTTCATCAATTGCATTGCATGGCCTGCGACCCCGGGTCATGCAAGCCTCCCGCCAGTTCCCGCAATGGGCGGCACCATCGATGCGGTAAAGGCCCCGTACCTGTCGCGGCGCTGCGCTGATGCGGTCACGGTTCTACCTCCCCTTGTTGCACAGGCTTCCCGGATGGAGACTGGTGATCCCGCTCATATTCGATATCATCTACCCGGTATTCAAGCTCGTTCAACCTCGTCAGGAGCAGCCCGCCCATCCCCTCCTGCCACTCCCGCAGGGAGCTTGACAGTTCCCGGATTGCCACTTCCAGATTCCTGTACAATATTTCGGGATGTGGTGTCTTACTGCCCTGTTCTGTCCGGTGCCAGACTGCACCCTTCCGCTTTCGTACCGGGACAGGATCTGCACAATGGAGTTCCGTCTTCCGCTCCACGAGTTGGGGAGCAGGTTCCTCATTCTCCTTCTCCTCCTCTTCCTCCTTCACATGCCGCTTTGCCCACTCCAGTTCGCTGTTCTCCTCCTGTCCGGCACATTCCGCACCGGACACTATCTGGTCGCGTTGCGATACCTCGCAGGAAGGTCCGGCCACGACTTCACTTTCCCGCCCCGAAATCCCGAGGGATTTCCCTGTTGTTTCCTGTGTACTGTCAATCATTGTCATTCATTCCCGATAATCGGTATTTTTTTATTCCTCTGCAGTCCCGCGAATGGGATATCCCGCTCATTTGTCATTATCCCTTCACCGCTGCCTGACCAGAGTCCGGGTATGTCGGAATTATTCCAGGGTTTGGCCAGCGGGCGGCCGGTCCCCTCTCTAAAACGATCAACCACAAACTCATCAGGTCCGGTATCAATCAAAAAATACTATCCGCAGCCGGAAGTACGTTCATCAAAAAGTTCCGCTGCAGGATTCCCTTTTCTGGCTATCAACTTCTGAACTGTATTTACAGGAACAATGTGTACATCGAGCCATGCACTGATCAGCACACCACACGGGGCACAAGAAACCGGGCGAGCCGCTCCGCGTTCCTGCGGGGGTAACCCAGCCTCCTTATCTTCGACGTGAGTCGGGTGCAGAAATCGTATGGCATTGTGATTATCCATTGAAAGAGATCTGAGGAGAAATAGTTCTTGGTCGCTACGGGAATTTTGGCGGTTATTTATGAGATCCGGCTGACATTTGGCGGACGATTGGCTGCTGAGTTGGGTTGGAGAAGGGTGAGAGCGCGGGAATCGGGATGTTTTGCTGTCCAAATAATCGCACAACGCCGTCAGCGCATTGATCAGGGCAACAAAGAACATGCGAATCGAGAGGGGGGAGTTTAGAAACTGTACATATCCTGAATGCAGTTCAGGCAAAATTGTCTGGCGGGTTTGAATATCTCCTGGATAGCATCGAATTGCTCAACAGTCCAATCTCCTTTTTCGATAACAACAACCCTTCACATACGCTTCCCATCCCATTTATCCATCATCCCGGTCAACTCCCATAAGAAATCCAGGAGCCAGAAACATGGTAACAATCGATCCCATGAAAGGAATAATCACCTCATATCTTGCATCGCCACAGGGACAGGAAATGATCCGGAATTATCTCTCATCACCGGAGGGCCAGAAGGCGATCTGTGAGTTTGTTACCACCCCAAAAGGCAGAGAGGCAATGAAACAGGTTCTGCCCGGCATCCTCGGGTGTATGTCCCTGCCACCGGATCTCCAGTCGGAAGTCACCCGGACACTCAAAGAAATTCCCTGAAAAAAAACCCGTTTTTCCGAAATATCCGTCTTTTTTTCGCCGGTATCTTTCCTGAACTCAAAGCCAGAGCACAGGCTCACAGACAAATAGGAGCCGTCGCAGAACAATTAAAAAAAATCCTTATTTCCTGACCTCCCGATCCATAAGCGCAAAATCTACAATTTGAGTCCACATAAAACGGCAAAAATGGATTAAAGGTTTCCTATTTTTAATTTAAACCATAA